>Ga0209913_1000352_pt1 | contig 41745 bp, 33 predicted proteins | sample PersoiDNA2013203_FD_185805 | JGI IMG/M metagenome (GOLD analysis project Ga0209913, IMG submission 185805) | Permafrost soil microbial communities from the Arctic, to analyse light accelerated degradation of dissolved organic matter (DOM) -... | ecosystem: Environmental > Terrestrial > Soil >...
TCAGGCGAACAGGGTCTTGTACTGGTCGCGCAGCAGGTTCTTCTGCACCTTGCCCATGGTGTTGCGCGGCAGTTCGGCCACCACATAGCACTGTTTGGGGATCTTGAAGTTGGCCAACTGGCTCTTCAGCGTGGCGACCACCTGGGCCGCCTCGACCGTGGCCCCGGGCTTGGCAATCACCACCGCCACGCCCACCTCGCCAAAATCGGGGTGCGGCACGCCGACCAGGGCGCTCTCGGCCACGCCGGGCATCTCGTTGATGTAGCTCTCGATCTCGGCCGGGTAGACGTTGTAGCCGCCGCTGATGATCAGGTCCTTGGCGCGGCCCACGATGGTGACGTAACCACGCTCATCCACCTTGCCCACGTCGCCGGTCTTGAAGAAGCCGTCGGCGGTGAACTCTTCGGCGGTCTTCTCGGGCATGCGCCAATAGCCCTTGAACACATTGGGCCCCTTGACCTGGATGCCCCCGATCTCGCCCACAGGCAAGGCGGCACCTTCGTCAGACTGCACGCGCAGCGACACCCCCGGCAAGGGGAAGCCCACGGTGCCGCCACGGCGTTCGGCCTGGCCACCGTGGCGGGCATCGGCCACGTAGGGGTTGGAGGTCAGCATGATGGTCTCGCTCATGCCGTAGCGCTCCAGAATGGTGTGGCCGGTGCGGTCCTGCCACTCCTTGAAGGTTTCGATCAGCAAGGGGGCCGAGCCGGCGATGAACAGGCGCATGTGGGACGCCGCCTCGCGCGTGAGGCCCGGGTCGGCCAGCAGACGCACATACAGGGTGGGCACGCCCATGAACACCGTGGCCTCGGGCATCTTGCGGATCACCAGCTTGGGGTCGAACCTGGCCAGCCAGATCATCTTGCTGCCATTGATGAGCGCGCCATGGATGGCCACGAACAGGCCATGCACGTGGAAGATGGGCAGCGCATGGATCAGCACATCGCCAGGCTGCCAGCCCCAGTAGTCCTTGAGCATCACGGCGTTGCTCAGCATGTTGCCGTGGCTGAGCATGGCCCCCTTGCTGCGCCCGGTGGTGCCGCTGGTGTAGAGGATGGCGGCCAGATCGTCGGCCGAACAGGACACCACTTCATGCTGGTCACCAAAATGCGCCGCCCGCTCCAGCAGCGAGCCGGTGCGGTCGTCGTTGAGCGTGAAGACGTGGGCCGTGCCAGCCTTGAAGGCGATCTTGCTGACCCAGCCGAAGTTGGCAGCGCTGCACACCACCACCGCGGGCTCGGCGTTGCCGATGAAATATTCGATCTCGGCGCTCTGGTAGGCCGTGTTCAGCGGCAGGAACACATAGCCCGCGCGCAGCGTGGCCAGGTACAGCACCATGGCCTCGACCGATTTCTCGACCTGGACCGCCACACGCGCGCCAGCGGGCAGGTTCAGCGAGGCCAGCAGGTTGGCCATGCGGGCCGTGGCGTGGTCCAGGTCGCGCCAGGTGTAGAAAAGGCCGTTGTCGGTCTCCACCGCCGTGGCGTCCAGATCAGCGGGAAACTGCGCCCGCAGGGCTGCAAACAGGTTCTGGTTCGTCGTCATGATGAAAGCAGGAGAAAAAAGGAGTGGGGATGGAAAAGGGGTCCGGCAGGACTCAGAAGGCCGGTGCGCGTTTGGCCAGGAAGGCGGCAATGCCCTCGCGGTGCTCGGCGCTGTCGGCATAGGCGTAGGCCTGGTCCAGCAGGGCCTCGGGCAGGGGCGAGGCCAGCGCACGCAAGGTCTGCTTGTTGAGCCGGGCGGCCTGGGGCGCCAGGGTGGCGATGCGGGCGGCACTCTGGCGTGCGTCACTCGCCACCTGATCGTCGGGCAGCAGCCGGGTCAGAAAGCCGCGCGCCAGCAGCGTGGCGGCATCGAGCGTGGCGGCCTCCAGCAGCATCTGGCGCACCGAGAGCTCGCCCGCCGCCGCCCGCACCAGGGCCACCTCGCGCGGGGCCATCGGGAAGCCCAGGCGGGCGATCGGCGCGCCAAAACGGGCCGACTGCCCCGCCAGCCGCAAGTCGCAGGTGCTGGCCAGCTCCACCCCGGCGCCCATGCAGGCGCCCTCGATGCAGGCGATCAGGGGCACGTCGCAGGCCAGCATGGCCGACAGCCCACCCCACACCTCCACCTCATGGAAGTGGCGCAGGGCCGCCTCGTCGAAGCGGAAGTCGGGGTACTCGGAGATGTCACCACCGGCGCAGAAATGCCCGCCCTCGCCGCGCAGCACGATACAGCGCACGTCATCGCGCGCCTGCAGGGCCACAAAGGCCTGGCGCAGCTGATGCCACATGGGACGTGACATAGCGTTGAGCTTGCCGGGGTTGGACAGCGTCACCTGCACCACCCCTGGCAGGGCCTCTCCCTCGAAGCCCGGCTCGACCCGTACCTGTGCTGACATGCATTGACCCTTCTGGATGTGATTGTGTTGTCAATCGAGCTTGGCGCCGGAGGCCTTGACCACCGCCGCCCAGCGCTTGATTTCGCCGTTCACGAAAGCCCCGAATTGTTGCGGGGTGCTGGCCGTGAATTCGGCGCCATTTTGAGCCCAGGCGGCCTTGATTTCCTCCGACTGCCCCAACAGACGCACCTGCTCGACGATCTGGGCCTGGAGATCGGCCGGTGTGCCCTTGGGCGCCCACAGGCCATACCAGGTGGTGACGGTGTAGTCGGGCAGGCCCAGTTCGGCCGCGCAGGGCACATCCGGGAAGGCCGGGTTACGCTTGGCGCCCGACACCATCAAGGCCTTGATGCGCCCGCCCTTGATGTGGGTGGCCGACGAGCCCAGGCCGTCGAACACCATGTCGACGTTGCCGGCCATCAGGTCCTGCAGGGCCGGCCCGGCCCCCCGGTAGGGGATGTGGGTGATGAAGGTGCGGGTCTGGAGCTTGAACAGCTCGCCAGCCAGGTGGTGCGAGGTGCCGCCGCCTGCCGAGCCGAAGTTGAACTGGCCCGGTGCGGCACGCACTGCGGCCAGAAAGGCCTTGAAATCGCCCGGCACCTTTTTGGGGTTGACCACCAGCACCTGCGGTACGTTGGCCAGCATGGCCAGGGGAATGAAGTCTTTCTCGAGGTCGTAATCGAGCTTGGGGTAGACCGAGGGCGCAATCGCGTGGTGCACCCCCCCCATGAACAGGTTGTAGCCATCGGGGGCGGCGCGCGCCGCAATGCCCGCCCCCAGCGTGCCCCCGGCGCCGCCGCGGTTGTCCACGATGAGCTGCTTGCCCGTCTGCTTGGAGAACGCAGCCGACAACGGCCGGGCAAAGGCGTCGGTGCCCCCACCGGCCGGAAACGGCACCACCATGTTGACGGGCTTGGCCGGCCAGGCACTTTGCGCCCAGGCCTGGCCCAGCCCGGCCAGTGGGCCCAGGGCAGCCGTGCTGCCCCAGAGGGATGCGGTGCGCAACAAGGCGCGGCGTTGGATCAATCGGTTCATGCGGTTTGTCTCCTGTCGTGATGGGATCCGGGCGGCCTTCGGTGTGCCGTCCCGGCTCGGAATTGGCCCGGCCAAGGTGCCAGGGCCCCAGGCTGCAGGTCGGCTTCAGGGCTTGAGCAGGCCCTCGATCTCGGCGGCCATGGGAATGCGCCCCTGCGCCAACTGGGCCCGGTGCTTGTCCAGGCGTTTGAGGTCGTACAGGTAGTTGACCATCAGGCCATACGACTGCTTGAGCCCCTTGGGCGAAGGGTCGCCGGCCCAGTTCAGCCGCTCCACCCGGGCGCCATTGCCGAGGTGGAAGCGCGCCACCGGGTCCAGCGGCTTGCCGTCCTGCCACTCGGCGCCCAGGTACTGGGCGGCACAGCGCAGCAGAAACTGGCGCAGTGGCGACTTGGCGTCCAGGGCCAGCGGCTTGTCCAGGGCCCCCAGCACATGCTCGGTGCTGGGCGGCTCGAAGCTGACGGCGCGGCCCAGCTCGCGCAGGGCACGCTCGTCCAGGCGCTCCAGCTGGGCCGCCAGGTGGCGCTGAAGCCAGGGCCGCAGGCCGGGGATGGGCGACAGGGTGGCAAAGGTCTTGAGCTTGGGGAACTCTTCCTTCAAGGTGTCGACCACGCGCTTGATCAGCGAGTCGCCGAAACTCACGCCGCGCAAACCGACCTGCGTGTTGCTGATCGAATAGAAGATGGCGGTGGTGGCTTTTTGCAGGTCGGCGGCTGCAGCCGACTCGTCGAGCAGGGGCACGATGTCGCTGGCCATGTCGTCGAGCAGGGCCACCTCAATGAAGATCAGCGGCACCTCCGGCAGGCGCGGGTGGAAGAAGCCATAGCAACGGCGGTCGCTGTCGAGGCGGTTCTTCACATCGGACCAGCTCTTGATGTCGTGCACGGCCTCGTACTGGATCAGCTTCTCGATCAGCGAGGCGGGCGAATCCCAGCTGATGCGGCGCAGGTCCAGAAAGCCGACGTCGAACCAGGTGGAGAACATGTATTCCATCTCGACATCCAGGGCCTGCAGGCGCCGGTCGGCCTTGAGGTGGGGCTGCAGCTCGGCGCGCAGATCGACCAGGAACTGCACCCCGCCCGGGTACACGCTGAAGCGCTGCAGCAGCCGCCGGCGTGGCGACACGGTGGCGCGGCGGTAGTGCACCTCGGCCACGGCCTCGTCCGGGGTGCCCACGGCGGCGGCAAAACGGGCCTGGGCCTCGCGCGCCTTGTCGGCATCAGCCACGAACATCTCGCTCATCAGCAGCCACAGGTCACGCCGGCGCGCCGGCGTGGCGCCCTGGTACCAGACGGCCAGGGCCGCAGCCCGGCGCCCGCCTTCGACCTCGCTGACGCGGGGGTCGATGATGTCGCGCAGCTCCTCGAGGGCCCGCCGCAGCATGCGCGGCGACAGTGCCTCGTCGCCCTGGCGCAGGGTGGCCTCCAGCCGCTCGCGGGTGCTGCGCTGGGGCGGCTTGCCGCGCGGGTTGGGCGCGGGCGCACTGCCGGGGCCACGCAAGGGGGCTGCAGCAGCTTCACTTTTGACCGGGGCGCCCGCCGCCGCCTCGTCCTTGGCCAGGGCGGCAGGCAGCAGTTTGGAGACGCGGCGGCTGATCCAGGTGGTGGTGGCGTTCATGCGAGGAGTCGGCTGGGTTGTTGACGGGCCAGGTCGCGCAGCGCCTCACGCTGACGCAACAGATGGGTGCGCATGGCGGCCTCGGCCCCTTCGGCATCGCGTGCCTTGAGGGCCGCCAGCACCGCCAGGTGCTCGGACAGGCTCTGACCGATGCGCCCCGGGGCCTGCAAGGACTGCAGGCGGGCCAGGCGCAGGATCTTGCGCAGATCACCGATGGTCTGCGCCAGCCAGCGGTTGTCGGCCAGGCGGATGATGGCCTCATGGATCTGGTAATTGACCTGGTAGTACTCGGTGATTTGCTGGGCCCGGGCACAGGCCTGCAACTGCTCGTGCAGAAGCGCCAGCGTGGCCAGGTCGGCGTCGTTCACATGACGGGCCGCCTCGTAGGCGCAACGCCCTTCCAGCAGGGCAATGAGGGGAAAGATCTCGTCCAGATCGCGCTCGGTCACCTCGTTGACGAAACAGCCCCGGCGCGGCTCGTGGCGCAACAGCCCTTCGGCAGTCAGCACCTTCAGGGCCTCGCGCAGGGGGGTGCGCGAGATGGACAGCCGCTCGCACAGGGCCACCTCGTCCAGGAACATGCCTGGCGCCAGCTCACCGCTGAAGATGCGCTCACGCAACTGGTCGGCCACCTCGCTGTGCAGGGAATGGGGCTTCAGGCGCATGGCAGCCCCGGTGTGGTGCGCGCGGAGCACCCCTGGCTGCAGAACACCGGGCCACAGCCAGAAAGGCAGAGAGGTTCAGCGCTGTAATTTTTCATAATTACAGCTAATTATTTTGATTTGCGGGCCCAAGACAAGCACTCAGCCCTCGGTGTTTACCCCCGAAGGCCGAGCTGCAACAACGGGCTCCGAGATCATGCCCCGCCCGAAAACGGTCCGTGCTCGGGGCACGCCTGCCAAACCGCGACGGGCGAGCCCAGAGGGAGCAGCCCCCCGGCTTGAGGCTCAGTTGGCGCGAGCGCCCGGCAGGGGCTGGCCCTGGGCCCAGCGCCACATCAGGGCGCCGCCCAGCACCATCGGCACGCACAGCCACTGGCCCATGCTCATGCCCATGGACAACAGGCCCAGGAAGGCATCGGGCTCACGGAAGTATTCGGCCGTGAAGCGCAGCACGCCATAGCCCACCAGGAAGGCGGCCGACACCTCGCCCAGGCGACGTGGCTTGCGCGCATACAGCCACAGCAGCACGAACAGCAACAGCCCTTCCAGCAGCATCTGGTAGACCTGCGAGGGGTGGCGCGGCAGCATCGAGCCCGACTGCGGAAACACCATGCCCCAAGGCAGGTCCGGCGGGCTGAAGCGACCCCACAGTTCGCCATTGATGAAATTGCCCACACGCCCGGCCGCGAGCCCGGTGGGCACGCAGGGGGCCACGAAGTCGGTCACCTGCAGCCAGGGGCGGCGATGGGCCCGGGCAAACCACACCAGGGCCACGATCACGCCCAGCAGGCCGCCGTGAAAGCTCATGCCCCCGGTCCAGATCTGCAGGATCTCCAACGGGTGGCTCAGGTAGTGCAGGGGTTTGTAGAAAAAGCAGTAGCCCAGGCGCCCGCCCAGCACCACGCCCAGCACGCCGTAGAACAGGATGTCCTCGACATCACGCCGGCTCCAGGCCTGCGGGCCTTGCAACGATGCGTAGGGCTGGTGCTTGAGGCGTTGAATGCCCAGCAGCATGAACAGGCCGAAGGCGGCCAGGTAGGTCAGGCCGTACCAGTGCACGGACAAGGGCCCCAGCTGCAGGGCCACGGGGTTGAATTGCGGGTAAATCAGCATGCGCGAGATTGTGCCCGCAGAACGTGAAGCGCCGATGGCAGTGACCGATGCCCCTGGCCTTGCCCTGCCCGCCTTCAGCGCCCCAGCCAGCGGTGGTACAGCCCGTGCCCCAAGGCCAGCAGGGGCCACAGCAGGCCCGGCCACCAATGCAGGGCCACCAAGGCCTCGCGCCAGTCGGCCGGGCCATACAGCAGGCCCAGACCGGCCAGCGCCACCCAGCCCCCCAGGGCGGCCGTGGCCAGGCCCAGCCACCAGGCCACGCGGGCGCCTTTGCGCCCCCACATCTGCATCGCGTGCGGCCCCAGCCAGCGCCCGGCCAGCGCACACACGGCCCACACCAGCACGCCGTGCAGCACCTGGGCCGCACGGTGGGCCTGGCTTTGCCAGGGCGGCGTGTCGGGCGACCACTCGCCGCCCCAGGCCCACAAGGCCATGCCGCTGAGCCACAGCCCCAGCAGCAGCAGGACCAGGGCCGCGATGCCACGGCGGCTCCAGCCGGCCCGCCAGCGTTGCGGGCGGTGCGTTCCATGATGAGGGTGGTGACGCCGGTTCATGCCAGCCACACCCGCGCCCGGTGGGCGCGCAGCACCCGCGCCAGCCGCCCGTGCGGTGCGCCGGCCGGGCACTGCAGCACCCATTTGGTCAAGGCATCTGCGCTCACGCAATCCGGGGCCATGACGGTACAGGCCGTGGGCTGCGACTCATGCCGCCCCCGGGAACCCGGTCGGCTGCGCCCGGTGCGCACCCAGTCGGTTCGTTGCGGCCTGCTCACCGACGAGGCCAGGGCCGCGTCGCGCAAGCCCCGCAGGCCCGGCTGACGCCGGGTGCGTGTGGGGGCGTCTGGCAGGCGCAGCTCGATGGGCCAAGGCATGGGGCCATAGGCCCGCAGGTCGCCGCCGGCATTGACCATCGCACCGGGCACACCGTGCTGGCGCAACACGGCCAGGGCGCAGTCCACCGCGTACCCTTTGGCGATGCCGCCCAGGTCCAGCGGCAGCGCACCGTCCACGCGCAAGGCGCTGGGTGACACCCAGTCCAGCCCGCTCCAACCGGCCAGGGGCTGGCCCAAGGCGGGCGCCAGCGCGGGCCGCAGGCCACGTCGGGCCAGCTCGGCGCCGGCCTGCAAGGGGTCGAAGGCCCCTCCGCTCTGGCGCTGCCAATAGTGGGCCAGCACCAGCACCCGGGCAGTGTGGGGATGAAGTTCAACCAGATCACCGGCACGCGCACGGGCCAGTCGATGCAGATCGCTGCCGGCCTGGTGGGCACTCATGAGGCGGTCGATCAACGCCACCTCATCGAAAGCCTGGGCCATGGCCTGCTCGGCCCGGGCCGTGCTCTCGTCGCGCAGGCGCAGCATCACCAGGGTGCCCAGCAGAGGGCGAGCGCGTTGGTGCAGCAAGTCAGCGGCCCTCGCGCGCCTTGACCAGGCCCTGCACCAGGGCACTGAGGCGCTGTACCCCCTCGGTCACGTGCTGGCACGACAGCGTGGCCCCCGAGATGTTGCGGATGTCGTCGCCGAAACGGATTTGCGAGGGCCCCTTGCGGCCTTCAAACTGACGTCGCCAGGCCGGGGTGCGGATTTCGGCCCCATGCGATTCACGGTAGACCAGCACCTCGACCCCGCTGACCTGGCCCTGGGCGTTGAAGCCCGCGGCATAGTCGATCAGCTCGTACTTGCCGACCACACGGTCCAGCAGCACCCAGCCTTGCACAGCCTCGCCGGTGCGCGCAAGCCAGGCCTTGGGTGCGTAGCCCGACGGCACCCCCAGCCCGGCCGACTTGAGCGCGGCCACATCAGGCACCAGGGGCTGCTCCACAAACTCGCTGGCCTGGGGCAGCAGGGCTCGCTGGGCCTGCTCCAGGCTCAGGAAGCTGGCGGCAAAGGCCTGCGCGGTCCACACCAGGGGCGGTGCGCCGAGAGCGATTTTCTGCAGGGTTTGACGCCGGGTGATCATGGTGCGGGGCTTTCAGCCAGGGCTTGGGGCAAGGTGCCCGATGTTAGCGAATTGGAGCACCGGATCAGAAGTGGAATCCCACGCCCAGGTTGAACATGTCCAGCGACTTGTCGCTGACGTAGCGCTGGAAATCAGCCTTGAGCACCACCTGTGGGTTCAGGTAGAAGCTGGTGCCAACGGTCATCACCCGCACATCGGGCAGGATGGAGGGCGACAGGCCCACCGGCAGACCGGTGTAGGCGCTGGCCGTGTTCAGGCGCTCATACCGCACGAAGGGCACGGCAGCGTATTCGCCCTGGCTCCAGACCCGGTAGGCGGCCTGGGCATACCAGCCGCCGAAGCGGCTGGGCACCGGGGTGGCCTGGCCGGCAAAGGTGGCGTTGAGGGCGGAGATGTCGCTGAAGCGGCCTTGGGCAGCCAGGGCCGACAGGTCCCAGCGGCCCGGTTGCCAGCGGGTGTGCAGCTCGGCCAGGGTGAGCGAGGCATTCGGGGCGGCGAAGCTGGTCTGCTTCTGGCCCACACCGCCATTGAACACGCTGCCGCCGACGTTGAAGCCGGGAATGCCGTTGTAGTTGAGCGCACCGTAGAAAGCGGCGTTGCGGGCCTTGGCCAGTTGCCCCTCCTGGTGGATGGCGCCCAGCGGGGAGTCGCGCCCCTCGCTGCTGGTGGCGTCCCACTTGGTCAGGTCAAAACTGGTGACCATGCCCGCATCCCAACGCAGGCCGCCTGCCGTGGTGCCACGCAGGCCCAGGCCCATCTCGCGCCAGGTGCTGGGGATGATGGCGGTTTCAACCAGGTTGCGGTTCACGCCAAAATAGCGCGTGGGTTCGTGGCTTTCGTTGAGGTAACCCACCGGCATCAGGAACAGGCCGGCCTTGGCCGACAGGCTGTCGCTCAGATCGTGTTCGATGTACATCTGCTCGAACTCGACCTCACCCTTGTCAGAGGCCGAGACCACGGCGTTCTCCACCTCGAGTTCGGCCGCCATGCGGGTGCGCTCATTGAAGCGGTAGGCAAAGCCCAGCACCCCCCGGCGCAGCGTGGCGGTGGCCCCCGAAGCGTTGTTGCGCGGGCGGCTGTAGTTCATCTCGGCATAACCGAAGAAGCTCAGCGGGTTGTCCACGGCACGCGCGGGCTCGGCAACCGCAGCGACGCTGGCTGCGGAAGCGGCCGTGGGCGCCCCCGGGTTGGCCGCCGCGCCACCATAGCCGGCCCAGGCACCAGCGGCAGCGGGCGCGGCCCCCTGCCCTGCCTGCCCCTGCTGGGCCTGTTGCTGTTTGACGCTGTCGAGCTCGGCGCGCACCTGCTTGAGCTCTTCGCGGAGTTGGCGCAACTCGGCCAGCACATCCGGCAAGGCCGCCGGGGCGGCGCTTTGCGCCTGAGCGGTGCCGGTCAGCACCAGGGTGGCCAGCGCCAGAGCGCTGAAACGGAATACGGCGAAGCGGTGGTTGTTCATGGGGAGTCTCGTCAATTGAAATGGGGAGCGGTCAGATCTCAGGGCTTGTAGCCATCACTCAGGGTGCGCAAGAACGCCACCAGGTCCTGGATCTCGGACTCATTGAGGGCCGGCTCAGCGCCCAGTGGGCGGTTGTAGGGCACCTCGGTGGTGTTCACATTGCCACGCAGGGCGGGCGGCAGATCGTTGAATTTGATGGCCCGGCCGTTGGCATCAAGCGGATACCACTTTTCGGGGTTGGTGTCGCGCTGCACATAAAAGCGCACCACGTCCTCCAGTGAGCTGAACTTGCCGTTGTGGAAAAACCGCTTGCGCAGGGCCACGTTGCGCAGGCTGGGCACCTTGAACAGGCCGCACAGATCGGTGCGGGCGGCGAGGTCGGTGCGCGAAGGGCCGCACAGGCCCAAATCGTAGAAAGCCGGGTCGGCATTGGCCGCGATCTCGCTGTTGCGCGGCACGCCCAGGCTGTCGTAGGTGAAATCGGTGAACAAGGCACCCGGCGCATTCGCCGGCTTGGTGCTGGGGTGACAGGCCGCGCAGTTGCCCTTGTCGCTGCGGTTGAACCAGGCCAGGCCGCGCAGTTCGGCATCGCTCAGGGCCACCGAGCCGGCGGTGAACTGGTCGAATTTGCTGCTGAAGGGGGCGAAATCGGGGTCTTCGCGCTGGTAGCGCTCCAGCGCATAGGTCACGCGGTCAAACGCGGTCTGGGGCTGGTCGAAGACGCCCTGACCAAAGGCGGCCTTGAATTCGGCCGCGTAGCTGGCCTTGGCCAGCTTGGCGATGACGTCGGCCGCATTGCTGTTGGCCATTTCATTGGCGCTCAAAAAGGGGCGCACCGCCTGATCGGCCAGCGAGTTGGCACGGCCGTCCCAGGTGAAGCCCCCGGTGGGGGTGCCATCGCTGGCAAAGAAGAACGCGGTGTTGTAGCGCAGGTAGTTGAGCGCCGGCGGGGTGCGCGTGCCGGGCTGATCCAGCGCCGGGCCGCCGGCCACCACCGCATTGCTGAAGGGCGAGGCGTGGCCCAGGGTGGCGTCGTGGCAACTGGCACAAGACATCTTGCCCGAGGCCGACAGCGAGGGGTCGTTGAAGATCTTCTGCCCCAGCGCGGCAGCCGCCGACAAGCCGTCGCTGCCGCTGGAGGCGGAGGACCCGCCACCGCCGCCACAGGCCGTCAGCACAAGGCCCATGCCCAGCAGGGCCAGACCAGCCAGCCAACGCGCCGGCCGCGATCCTGCAGCCTCGCTCAAGCGCGGGCGGATAAGGTGAAACGCCATGATCAGTCTGCCCCGCCCACCGCAGCCGGCACCCTGGCAAGGACCATCGCCCGACCACCGCGCCGCCATGAAACAGGAATGTTGTTATTTGGTGAACGCGAGTTTACATGGTAATGATAACAACTCGCATTAAGGTTTACCAAACAACACGGACTTTGTGATCAGCCCGCTTCAGGGGCGATCGCCCACCGTGCGCGCAATGGCTCGCAATGGCACGCAATGAGGCGCCGCGGTCTGGGCAACCCTTCAGCGCCGTTTGCGGATGCCCACACCCAGAGCTTCCTTCTGGCGCTCGATGCGGTCGCGGCGGCGCTGCTCCATCTTGTCCATGGCGCGGCGCTTGGTGTAGCCCGAGGCATCGGCCCAGGCCCACCACAGCGCCGCCAGCGCAAATGGCACACCGATCACGTACCAGCTCCAGGTGGCGACAAAGCCGATCTCCAGGTATTTGAGCAACAACAGGATCAGGCCCAGGCCCAGAAAATACATCACGCACTCCGATGTGAGGATTGACCAACACCTGCCTCCACGACCGGAGGCAAGACCCCTACAATTCCCGAATCACAATGTAACGCAACCCACGGACACGAGACGATCATGAAGCGCACCCTGTTCACCCTTGCCGCCACCCTCGCCTTCGCAGCGCCGGCCATGGCCGATCTGGCACTGGCCACCTCCAAGAACTGCATGGCCTGCCACGCGGTGGACAAAAAAGTGGTGGGCCCGGCCTACAAGGATGTGGCCGCCAAGTACGCCGGTCAAAAAGACGCCATGGACAAGCTGAGCGCCAAGATCCTCAAGGGCGGCTCGGGTGTGTGGGGCCCCGTGCCCATGCCCGCCAACACCCAGGTCAACGAGGCGGAAGCCAAGAAGCTGGCCGCCTGGGTGCTGACCCTGAAGTGATACCGGCGCCTGGCCCGATGGCGCCAGGCCTTGCCCCCCGGCACCACTGCCTCAGGGGCGGCGGTTCAGACGCCCGCGATCAGCGGCCCCGGCCACGTTCTCGTAGGTGTATTCCAGCCCGATTCTGAGCACATTGTTGCGGACCGTGCTGCCGCCCCCCACGGTGGTGAGGCGGTCGCGCAAGCCATCGGCGTACAGGCGCCAGCCCGGGGCCACCGAGTAATCGATGCTGCCCCCGAGGCGGTTGATGTGGGTGTCGGGCAGTCCGGCTGTGGCATTGAAGCCCGGCCGGTTCTGCTGCTGCTCATGCGAGCCTATGAGGCGGAACCGGGTGAACTCCGAGAAACGCCAACCCACACTGGCACGCATCGCCGTTGACAGGTAATACAGCACGTTGGGCGTGGTGGAGTCGTAGATCTGCCGCACCCACTCCACATCGAATCGGGTCTTGGGGGAGTACAGATAAGCCACCCGGGCATGGCCCAGCAGGTGTTGAAAATCGCTTTGCTGCAGGGTGTTGTAAGAGCGGCCCACCCAATTGAGACGCAGGGCGGCGGTGGTGAAGGGGCTGTACACCCAGGTCATGTCGACAAAACGCTGGCGATCGCTGTAGCGGTCATCGAGCGAGGCCACGTCTGCGGCGCCACGGTGGGGATAGTCCACATCGCTGTATCGAGCACCGGCGGTGAACACCGAGCCCAGGGTCGAGCTGTAGCGCAAGGCCAGTTGGGTGCCGGTCTCGTTGCGGTCCAGGTACTGGTTGATGGCACTTTCGTGGCGCAGCGACGACCGGTCGAAATTGAGCGGCAGATCCAGATCGGGTGTGACACGCACCGCGACTTCGGACGAGGTCACGCGCTGGGTCTGCACATCCCGGCTGACCAGCACCGCATTGAGGGGCTGGTAAAGGGTTTGATCCGTGCGGTACCCCAGCCGCCCTTTCAACCATTGATCCCCCTCCCACACAAGCCGCGCCTCCAGTTGCTGCGGTCGGTAGTTCAACTGGGGCATCTGGCTGTACTCACGCCGGCCCGCGCCCGCGGTGATCTCCAGGCGGGTCTGGTCTGACAGCAAGGGGGCGACCATGGCCAGGCGGGCATCCACCGACAGGATGCTGTCCGAGGTGGCATCGCGGTTGAGCAAGGCCTGCGGTGACGACCCCACCGGCAGGCGCAGCGGGTTGCTCTCGGTGGCCCACGATGAATCCAGTTGCAGCGCCACGTCCACCACCGCATGGGCTGGCGGGCAGACCCACAGCGGCGCAAGCCCGGCCAGCACGGCCAGGCGCAACATGCCCCCAGCCCCCTGGGCAGGCCTGGGCACACACGGCAGCGCTGAACTTGAAATGAGGAGCATCCCGAACCGACCGGTCAGAGGAACGGCACCACGCCGTCCGTCATTGATCTTCGACCGCATTATCAATCCATGGCACGGCTTGCGACACTCATGGCCGAGCGGGATCCAGGCGATCGAGGATCTGTTGCATGCGTCGGGATTCAGCCGCCTCGGACAGCTCGGTCCAGGTGTGCTCCAGCGCGGCACGCCCCAGGCGCTCGCGCAGCGCTTCGTCGCCCCAGAGGGCTTCGATGGCGTCCGCCATGGCCTGCGGGTCTGCCGCGGGCACCAGCAGTGTCTGGAGCCCGTCAGTCGCCATGTCTTCCGTGCCAGGACAACGGGTGGCCACGGTGGCGCGTCCGAACATCATGGCCTCGACCAGGGTCACCTGGCCGGAGGCGGTCTGCACGTTTTCGATCGGAACCACGTTGACGGTGGCCCGTTGGCACAGCTCATGGCACTGCCGCAGGCTCAACTGGGTCAAGACTTCAACCTGCGGGGGAATCCGCAGGCCCTCAAGGGTGCGCAGCGGCGCCACCACCACCGTGCGGTAGCCCAAGCGCTCGACCGCCGCAAAAAAGGTGGCCCAGTCGCGGTTGGCCGTGCCCATCGCCAGGACAAAGGGTTGCTCACGGTCTTCCGAAAGCCAGGGCTGGGCCACCCCGATGCCGAAGGGCACAAACTCGAAGCGCGATTCCGGCAGGCCGAGCCACTGGCTGTAGGTCCGACATTCGTGGCGCGAATGCACCACAAAGACATCGACCGCCCCCAGCATGAAACGACCGGCCCGTTGCTGCATGCCCGCGTACAGGGCACCGAGGTTGAAGTTCCAGGCCACCAACGGGCCGGCATGGCGTGTCACCTTCTTCAGCAGGCCGCAGGTTCCGGCCAACTGCGGAAAGGAGGTGATCATGCCGTCGTGTCGCCCCATCTCGCGCCAGCCCCGGGCGGTGTGCCCGAAGTAATCGAGCCAGTCATGCCGGGACGCGCGCGCGCGCAGGCGATCGTGCTGGTAGCCTGCCGGAATGATGTTGAACTGGTGACCCTGAACCTTGTCTGTGAGCCAGGTCTGGTCGCGCGTTTGCAGGAAGGGTGTGAGGACGTGCCACTTCATAGGGTCAGAACTTGGGGCCAGGAACTTGGGGAGGGCGCGGAGCCCCCAAAGCGGGGCAGTGAAGCGCAACGGTGGCCGCCCACCAGACATGCCCACCAGACACGCCCACAGGACTGTCGGTCGACATGGTAACCGGCGTCATTGCGCACTCCGTGAAGCGCCGGTGATTTTCGGGGGCGGTGGGCCGCAAGCAATTCACGGTTTGAGGGATATCAGTTCGTCACCTCGGCCAACTCCGCCCTGGAACGCAGGCCGCACTCGTTATGATGCCCTGCGTGCAGCTTGCAGCGAGCGCCGGCATGACCCAACCCGGCACATCGGACCGCAAGCCGCCTCCCCAGCCACAACGGCCTCTTCCAGATCACCGAACCGCCATGCTTGTCAGCATCTGCATCTGCACCTTCAAACGCCCTGCCCTGCTGGCCCAGACCCTGGAGGGCGTGGCCCGCCTGGCCCTGGGTGAACACCCGCCGGCCGTCGAGGTGATCGTGATCGACAACGACCCCGCCCACAGTGCGGCCCCGGTGCTGCAAGCCTGGCAGCCGCCGCCGGGTTGGGGCTTTCAGTACCACCAGTCTCCGGTGCCCAATATTGCGCTGGCGCGCAATGCGGCGGTGGGTCACGCCAGCGGTGACTGGATTGCCATGGTGGATGACGACGAGGTCCCCGAGCCTGACTGGCTGCTTCAGTTGTTGAGCCTGCAGCAAAGCTCGGGCGCGGACATGATCGCGGGCCCGGTGGTGCCGCAGTACTACCCCCAAACCCCCGAGTGGGTGAGACAAGGCCGGTTTTTTGAGGTTCGACGCTTCAAGAGCGGCACCCCCATCACCGAAGGTGAAGGCGGCACCTGCAACCTGCTGGTGCGGGCGTCTTGCCTGAAGGAACTGACCGGCCCCTTCGATGTCCGCTTCGGTCGCACCGGCGGCGAAGACAGCCTGATGCTGCGCGAGCTGAGAAAGCGTGGCTACCGCTATGTCTGGTGCGACGAGGCCGTGGTGAAGGAGTTCGTGCACGTGGAAAGGGCCACGGCCCGGTGGATGATCAAGCGCTCATTCCGCATGGGGCAGGCCTTCATCCGCAGCCAGATCTGCGATCTGGAAGGCTGGCCCTGGTTGAAGCGCGCCGGCTACCTGATCGGCCGGGCCGCCATCCAATTGCCGATCAGCCTGCTGCTGGCGCTGGCCTGGCTGCCATGTTCACGCGCACGGGCCTTTCGCTGGGTGCGCACCGCCGTTGTGCAGTTGGGCAAGCTGACCAGCCTGTCGCCCTTCCAGTACATCGAATACAGCGGCAACTGAGCGCGCCGGGCCCTGGCTCATCGCTTGGTCTTGACCCAGCCGGACCGGCGCCCGATCAGGTAGGCCAGGTAGATCGGGATCTTGCCCAGCACGTACAGGGGCATGATGAGCAGTTCGCGTGCGCTCAACAGTTCGCGACCATGGCGCACCCAGGTGATGCCGATGGCCAGGAAAAGACAGAGCGCCGCCACCGCCAGCACCAACGCGGCGCCGCCCAGCACGGGCCAGAGCCAGGCAGCCACAGCACTCAGGGCCAGACTCACGGACAGCACCAGCGCATACAAGGCCACGGGTGGGATCATCAGGTCGAGCATCAACACCAGCAGGTCCAGCCGCCAGGTGCGGAACACCACCTTGGCCAGGCGCGGCAGGTCTTCGCGCAGCACCTTGAGGTGCCCGTGTTCCCAGCGGGTCTTCTGCGCCTTGGCGACCTCGGATTGAAGCGGAAAATCACTGGTCACCCGGACACCGGGCAAAAAGCGGGGGGTGTGCCCGGCGATGGCCAGGCTGATGCCCATTTCCATGTCTTCCGCGATGTGACCGGTGGCCAGTTTCACCGTGGACATCAAGGACCAGGGCAAGGCCATGCCGGTGCCCGACAAATGACAGACCTGGGCCAGGGCGTTCGAGCCCATGGGGCGCACGAGGTTCTTCATCAGGGCTGCAAATTCAAGCACCCGCATCTTCAGCGCTGCCCCCGGACCGGCGATCATGAGGTTGAGCATCTGGACGGGCCGCCCGGTGCGATGACACAACTGGGTGATGCGGGGCAGGGCCTGCTCGGACAACACACAATCGGCGTCCACCACCACCACCACATCGGGCGGATCAGCCCGCAGATGGGCCACCCCGAAGGCCAGCGCAAAACCTTTGCCGCGGCGCGCGGCATCGTGCCGCTCCACCACCTCCACCCCGGTCTGCCGGGCCAGCTCCGCCGTGTCATCGCTGCAGTTGTCGGCGATCAGCACGATGCGGTCCCCCGGCGCCGCCTGACTCTTCAGGCAGGCGAGGGTCGGCAGCACATGCGTCGATTCATTATGGGCAGGTACCAGCACGGCCACGCGCGCGCCGGCGGCCGTCAGCTGCGACGGAGCTTGCGCAGCCTGCTTGCCGCCCCAGCAGGAAGCCAGCGTCAGCAAGAGCAGCGAAAAAGCCGGCAAGGCCAGCGGCAAGACGACGACCAGCGCCAGAAGAAACAGTAATTCAGTCATGCAACAGCCATGGGTTGTCCAGTTTCCCGATCCACACCACCAGGGCGCGAAACGCCAACGATCTTAACCAGCCTTTGCGACAGGACTCGTGGGCCGACTGTGGAGAAGTGGACGCACCGGCCATGCATAATCCTTCAGGCGTGGGGCCCTGGTGCCAGAGGCCCTGGCTTTCGCATCAACCCGCAACCCATTGAACCCATGCCCACCGTTCGCACACCGCCATTCCGTGCCCTGAACGCCGAGGCGTTCCTGAACCTGGCGTGCCTGCGCGGCCCATGGAGTGGCCTCTGGCGCGGCCTGCTTCGGGCCGGGCTGGCCGGCCTGCTGGCCGGCCTGACCGCGCTGGCCTGGGCCAACGGCCCCAAGAGCAAGGCGCCACCGTCCGCCCCCCTGCAAAAAACCCATCTTGATCTGCAGCAGGTGCCGCTGGCGCAGCGCGCCGGCGTGCTGGCGCAGGCCCTGGGCAAGCCACGACGCATGCTGGTGGGCGTGGGGGCCACCGAGCCCGCCGCAGTGCTGGGCCAGAACCTCTCGCCCGATCTGTACGACCGCTACATCGTGGGCGTGGGCAAAGGCGCCTGGCCCGACTGGAACCAGCCCAAGGGGGCGTACCTGGACATCGTGATCCAGGATGCAGAGATGGTGGGTGCAGTGCCGATGTTCACCCTCTACCAGATGGCCACGCGCGGCGACGGCAACCTCAGTGGGCTGACGGACCCGGCCTTCATGGGGCCCTATTGGCAACAGGTGCACCTGCTGTTCGACAAGCTGGGGCGCTATGGCAAACCTGTGGTGGTCAATCTGGAGCCCGACTTCTGGGGCTACGCCCAACAGGCCCAGGCCGACCCGCAACGCATGGCGGCGCTGGTCAGCCTGAACCCCGACTGCGCGCAGTTGCCCGACAACGTGGTGGGCCTGGCCAAGTGCCTGGTGCGGGTGGCGCGCATGCTGGCACCGCAGGCCTACGTGGGTTTTCCGCCCTCCTTGTGGATTGCCCTGACCCACACCGAGCTGAGCTACATGCTCAAGCTGGGGGCCAACCAGGCCGATTTTGTGGTGATGCAGACCCTGGACCGCGATGCAGGCTGCATGGAAGCGCAATACCACGCCCACGAATGCAGCCGCAACGAGCCCCCCTGGTACTGGGACGAAACCAATGTGAGCAGCCCCAACTTCAAGCAGCACCTGGCGCGGGCCCGTTACTACTTTGAAGGCCTGCAATTGCCCTTGCTGTGGTGGCAAACCCCGATGGGTGTTCCGGCCAGCCAGGCCAGCAAGGCGCCACCCTGGCGCGACAACCGGGTGAAGTATTTCCTGACCCACCCCGAGGAGTTGGTCGCAGCCGGTGCGCTGGGCGTGGTTTTCGGGCCTGGAGAACGCAACCAGACCTCCATGCGAACCGATGGTGGGCAGTTCAAGACCCTGTCCAAAGCCTACCTGCTCAAACCAGCGCCGCTGCCCTGAGCAAGTACAGCGACGACCCGCATGCCCAACGTCCATCCGCAGCCCTCTGCCCTGCCGCCCCGTGCGGACCGTCGTGCCACCCCCAACCCGGCGACTGAAGCACCGATCACCCACGTCGAAGAATTGCTGGCTGCGCTGCTGCTGGTGCTGACCCTGAGTTGGTCCATGCTTCCATCGGGCCTGTCCTGGAATTTCAACCGACTTGGGGAGGACCTGACCGGCGGCAGCGTGGTGGTGCAACTGCAATGGACCAGTCTTTTCGTGCTGGCGGGCGCCCTGTGCCTGTTCCGCTTCGAAAAGTTCCAGCAGGTGATCTTCGGGCTCAACCCCTTCCTCGTGGCGATTCTGCTGTTCAGCCTGGCCAACGCCAGCTGGTCGGTCCTGCCCATCGTCACGCTCAAGAAGGTGGTGCAACTGATCGGGCTGCTGATGATTGCCGTGGCGCTGCAGGTGACGGAGATGAGCCGCACGCGATGGCTCAAACTGGCGTTTGGCACGCTGCTGGCGGTTCAGGTCGCCTCGGTGCTGGCCGTGCTGCTGGTGCCTGACATTGCCATCGAGTACACGGGCATGGCCGACGGGGCCTGGGAGGGAGGTGCCTGGCGCGGCGTGACTGACCAGAAGAACATGTATGGCACCGTGACCGCCTATGCCACCTTCATGTGGGTCTGCCTTTTCGTTTCACCGAAAAACCGGATCAGTCCGTTGCTGTTTCTCGTGGTGCTGGGCTTTTGCGGCTTCAACCTCCTGATGACCAAAAGCACGACCAGCCTGCTGATGGCCACCCTGAGCTCAGGCCTGTTCATTCTGTTGCGCCGCAAGTACGTGGCGGATGACTTCGTCTTCAGCCGCGCCTTTCTGATCGTCGGGGGCCTGATCCTGATCTACCTGCATGTGCTGTATGTGGTGCAGGGGCGCTTGCCCACCTGGGATGAATTCTTCAAGCCGGTGGCCGATTTGCTGGGCAAACGGACCGACATCAGCGGGCGCTTCGACATCTGGGGCATGGTGCTGGAGGAGATCGACAAGCATCCCTGGCTGGGGGTGGGGTTCGGCGCCTTCTGGATGGGAACAGGCAGCGCCTCACAAAGCATCATCGACCGGCTTTACTGGCTGCCCTTTCAGGCCCACAACGGCTACCTGGACATCTACAACGAACTCGGAATCATCGGCCTGGGCCTGTTTGCGGGCTTCATATTGGCCCATGTGATCACCCTCATGCGGCTGTCCCGATTCAGCCGCGAGGCATCGGCCTTCCATGGCGCGCTGCTGCTGACGGTGATGGCCCACAACGTCACCGAGAGCACGCTCTTTCACGGTCTCAATCTGCTGTTCATCCTGGTGGTGTTTTCATCGGTGGCGGCAACGACCCAATTGCGCCGGTTCCGGCAGCGTGAGGCCCTTCCACAGGGCTGACTGGCGTGTCAGGCCGCGGCAGGGCCTGGTGCCTGGGCCGCCTCGCGCTGGATGCGCCGCCAGTGGCGCCAGATCATCACCGTCATCACGGCGGTGTCGAAGGTCTCCATCACGATCAGGGCCAGCACCGCGCCCATCGCACCCCAGCGGGGAATCAGGACGCTGGCAAGCACCCCCATCAGTGACACCACCACGCAGGCCTCGATGAAGAGTTGCCGGAATGCACCGATCGAGGCCATCCAGGTGCCTGCGATATTGCGGGGCACCGTGACCAGAAAAAAGGCCCCCCAGGCCCAGACCAGAGGATGGACCCCTTGGTATTTGGAACTCAGCACGTGAGTTTCGAGCCAGGGAAACGCCACCATCAGCATCGTGAGGTAGACGACGGTGAGCACCTCGATGGCCGCCAGCGAGGCCCAGGTCAGGCGGTTGAGGCCCGGCCAGTCATGGGCGCCCAGCATGCGCCCCGCCACCGGACGGGCCACCCGGGACCAGGCCACCACCATCAAGCCGACCGGAACCAGTGGCAGACGTGCGGCACTGACATCCGCCGTGGCCTGCACCCCCGACATCGCCGAGGTCAGGTAGAGAAACCCATAACTGCCCAGCCAGGCCACCGCCGTGCCAGGGACCGCCCATTTGCCCTTGTCCCAGATCTGGGCCAGGGTGCGGTGCCAGGGTGGCTCGACCCCATCGGCAGGATCCGCGGCAGGGCCCCGGCCCAGAAGACCGGCGAGCAAATTGGCCAGACTCAAAGCGCCCAACACCGTTGACGCGCCGAGATGGTTGAACCACCAAAGCAGCCCACCCAGGCCCAGGGCGGCCAACACATAGGCGCCATCGCTGCGCAACAGACTGCCCAGATCCGACTCCATGTACCAGACCGAGCGCCTGAACTCGCGCAAGGTCGAGGTGAAGACGTACAGGCCAAAGGCCAACCCGGCAGGCATGGCCTCCAATTCGGGCAGGTTGCCATGCACCACCCAGCCGGCGCCGATGCCAAACAACAGCCCCAAGGCCAGACCTGCCACCCATTGGAAGCGACGCAGGCGCCGCACCATCTGAGCCCGCTGTGCGGCGTCCATGTGGGCCGCCAGAGCCACCATGGGCGAACCGATCAGCGCTTCCAATACGCCGACGGCAAACAGGCTGGCCGCAAACAACTGCGAGTACAGCCCATAGTCGCTCTTGGTTCCGAATCGGATCAGACACATGCCCACCGCGAAATTCAGGCCGCTGAGCAGCACCTGATCAACGATGGACAGAAGGGAGTTGGTCCAGAAAGGCTTTGAAACTGACAACGCGCGCCCCGTCAACGGCCACGCGCAGGGCCAAACCGCCAGGCCGCAGGCCAGCGCAACCAGCGCCGCCCGGCCCCCTCCGCACCGGACTGTCGCCCGTCGAACCGGTTGTAGACCGTGCCAAAGATGCGGACGCCCACGTCCTGCATGGACTGCACCGTGGCCCGCAACTCGGCCACCCGGGTGCGGTGCTCACGGCCCATGATCAAGGCCGCACCAACCTGGCGGGTGATGACCTTGCTGTCCGACGAGGCCATGGCCGCCGGCGTGTCGACGATGATCACATCCAGGTCCTTGGCCAGCTTGTCGATCAAGGCCGACAAGTGCGGGTCTTGCAGGATTTCCAGCGGATTCGGGGGCAAGGGCCCGGCAGGCAGCACGTAGAGATTGGGCAGCACCATCGTCATCACGTCGAGCGTGACATCGCTGCGGCCCGCCAGAACACCGGACAAGCCCTTTTTGTTGTTCATGCTGAAGTAGGCATGCACCTTGGGCGAGCGGAAGTCCGCATCAATCAGCAAGGTGCGCTTGCCCACCTGGGCGAATGAAAAGGCCAGATTGGCGGCCATGTAGGTGCGCCCTTCCCCTTCCCCAGGGCTGACCACGGCAAGTTTCAACGGCGCCAGACCACTGCCTTCGAGCAGCAGCTCAGAGCGGATGCGGCGGATGGATTCGGCCTCGGGGCTGTAGGGCGCATTGGCGATCGGCAACGGGCAGGCGGGGTCCAGCCCCACACGCAGGTTGGTCGCGGTCACATAGTTGAACTGATGGGCCAGGACCGCCTGGATGTCCTGCTCGGAGAGCAGGTTCAACTGGCGCGCCGCTTCGCCGAAACGCAGCTGGGACGTCTCCTGCAGGCGGATGATCTGATCCACCTGGGCCCGCGACAGCTTGCCCGCCTGGATGAACAGCTCGCCCATGCGATCGCTGCTCAGCGCAGGGGGTACCGCCGCAGAGTGAGCGTCGAGAATCGGTTCAAGTTTCATGAGAACGCCTCAGACAGTGGACTGCCCGATCTGGCCAAAAATACGCAGGCCAAGACCGCGTTCCATGTCCTCCAGGCAGCGCAGCCGCCTGACGGTGACTTCCAGCACGAACGACAGGCCCAGACCCAATGCCAGCCCCACCAGGATGGCCATCAGAACGCTCTTGGTGATTTGCGGCTTGGAGTGCTTCAAGGGGGCTTCAGGCTTGCGCAGGATGGACAGGCTGGTGCCGTTCACCGTGCCAGACATCAGGATTTCGTCGAACTTGGCGACTGCCGTGTTGTAAACCCTTTGGGTACTCTCCAACTGCCGCTGATAGGAGCTGATCACATCACGATGCCGTTTGGTGTCCAACAAGGCGCGCTGCTGCTCGTCAAAACTGCGCCCCAATGCCCGCTCCTGGTCAGCCAGCCGCATGCCCTCCAGGCGAATGCCCTGCAGGGCCGCCTTGGCTTCGCGCTTGAGGCGATCTGCGAGCACCTCTCGCTCATCTCGCAACGCGACCAGCCTGGGGTGCTGCTTGCCGTAGGTGGCAGACAGATCGCTGATGCGTCGATCCAGGTCGGACAACCTCAGCTTGAGCTCGGCCACACGCGGCTGCTGGGCGATTTCGGGGACATCGGGGATGTCATTGCCCGAGTTGATCATCACGTCGAGTGCGCGCATGCGGGCTTCGTACTCCTGGCGCTGCGTGCGAATGCCCAACTGCTTGCTGGAGAGCTCCACCAACTGCCGCGAGCGGTTGTCGAGGCGCTCATCGGCGTCCACGATCTGGGCCTTCTGCTGGTACTCGGTGAGTTTCTGCTGAATACCGTCAATCTCGTTGCGCAGCAACTGCAGCTGGGTGCTGTATTGCTCGGTCCGGGCCCGCGCAGGTGCCACGCTGATTTCGCTGTTGATGTCCGAATAGGCCTTGATCAAGGCCTCCAAAAAGGCCCGGGCCTTCTCCGGTGAACGGTCGGAGTATTGCAGCTCAACAATGCGGCTGGTGCGGCGCAACTGAATGTCCAGGCTCTTGAGCACCCGCTCACGCAGCAATTGCGGGCTCTTCTCCGCGCCCGGAGCCTGCATGAGATGCAGGCTGTCGATCACCCGATCCACCACCTCGTTGCTGTGGATGATGTCGACCTGGGTTTGCAGATAGGTCTCGTCCAGAACGGCCGGAAACTGCCGACCGCTGATCGGGTCATTCACACGGAACTCAATGAACAACTCGGCCGAGGCCGTATAGGTCTTGGGTATCAGGAAAACCGCAACGCCAGTGATCAACACAGTCACCAGGGTCACGAACAGAATCGTCGGCAGGCGATATCGCAGCATCGCCCCGAGCTGATTCAGGGTCAATCCAACCGGATAGGAATTCAAAAAATCCTCTCCTTCACATAAATCACATCACCGTCCATGATCGAGTCGGTCAGACGAGGCGAAAAATCCTGTGCGCCAGCGCCTTCCGATTTGCGGTGAATATTGATCCGGCCCATGGACCCCCGCTCGGTCACCCCACCACTGATGGACAAGGCACGCATCACGTCCAGGTCCGGCTCCATGGGATAGCTGCCAGGACGTCGCACCTCGCCATGGATGTAGAAAAATTTCTGTTGCCCGACATAGACCATGTCGTCGTGGTTCAGAGGCATGTCCAGGGGGCTGCGATCCGGGCTGGCCACGCGATCCAGTCGGATCGGGATGCGCACTGCCGGTGCCGCCGAAGCACCCTCCCCTTTGCGCAGCAGCACCACCACCGAATCGGCCTTGGGTGTCAGACCGCCCGCAGCGGCCAGCAGGTCCAGCACGGTGAAACGGCCCTGGATCGGGTAGCGTCCCGGGCGCACCACCTCGCCAAGAACCGACACGGCCTGGCTGCGGTTCTGCCGCACCGTGACGGACACCTCCGGCTTCAGCAGGTACTCGCGCTCACGCAAGCGCTGTGCAATGAGTTTTTCGACCTCGGAAGGGGCCATGCCTGCAATGCGAATCAGGCCGATCAAGGGCAAGGTCACCTCGCCTCCGTCGGTGACCGACACCTCGGCCGACATGTCGGGTTGGCCAAAGACCGTCACCTGCAACAGATCACCGGGCCCGACACTCAGGACACCCGTCGCCGGGCTTGAATCCGCCGTGGCGGCTGCAGTCGCCTTGGGCGGCACCGGTTTGGCAACCGGTACCGGCGCTGGAGATCGAGCGGGTGACGAGGGCGCTGGCGTCTTGCCCGGCGCCGCCTGTGGCACCGCCTGGACCTGCGCGTCCGCACCATTCCATCCCATGTCAAACGGCAAGTTGGAGACCATCGGCGTCGCAAAAGCGAGTGCCTGACAGGCCAGCCATGCCAGGCACACAGGCCAGCGCATGTTTCTCAGCAGACGACGAATCGGCACATTCATTCAGATAAATCCATTCAAGATGGAAACAAAAATCTCGACTGGACACCAGCGGATCAAATGGCCAAGCAATGGAGTCCAACATGGAGAGCCCGCCATCGGATTCTCCGGTCACAAAATGACTCTACGCCCCGATGGTCGAATGGGTGGGGACGATCTTTTCCTGAACGCTTGATTTGTTCAAAATTGTAGTCGGCAACGGCAGACAGCGCCCGGCTTTTGCCACCACGACGCATATCGCCCGGCCAACGGAGCCCCTTGTTCAAGCCATCGCCGAAAGCCGAAAGAACAGAAGGTACAGAGCAAGGCAAAATCGCAGGCTCTGGCTCCCAATCAAGCATACGAGCGCCGATGCGTTCGCCACTCCTGCAGCAGCAGCCACAGGAAAACCGGTGCCTGCAGCAGATACCGGCGCCACAGGTGCACCGGGTCAGAGGTCAGGCGCCACAACCACTCCAGGCCACTGTTCTGCATCCAACGTGGTGCGCGGCGCTTGAGGCCCAAGGCAAATTCCTGCGCAGCGCCAACGCAGACGATCACACCGGAATCGAGCCGGCGCACGTGCCGCAGGGCCCAGCGCTCCTGCTTCTCGAAACCCAGGCAGACAAAGATGAAATCGGGCTGACAGGCCCTGATGGTCTTGACGATGGCTTCTGCCTCGCTCCCCGCCGGATCGAAGTTCATCGGCGGGCAACACACCACCACGTCCATGCCCGGAAAACGCTTGGCATAGCGGTCCTGCAGCAGGCGCTCCTGGCCGGGACGCCCTCCGAGCACAAACACCCGCTGACCGCTGGTCACGCTGTGGCGGCACAGGGCCACAAACAAATCTGCGCCCGTCACCCGCTCTGGCAAAGGGGTCCCGAGCAGGCGACTCGCCCAAACCACAGGCATGCCATCGGCAAAGGTGTAGTCGGCGCTGGCGTACAAGGCTTTCAACTCAGGATCGCGGTCCAGGCGCACCACATGGTCCACATTGGTGGTCACCACCACCTTGGGTCCCTTGGTGGCGGCAGCGTGCAGCAACAAATCCGTGGACTGCTCGAAACTCAGCGGCAATATGTCGAGGCCAAACAGGCGCACAGCGCCGGGCAAGTGGTCAGAAGGCATGGGATTCGGGGAGGAAAATGACTCAGGTTTCGTCTTTTTGTTCGGAAGCAAGCCGCCAACGGTCCCCATCCCTGACCATGACAAAACGTTTTCTGGTTTGATCGCGGTAAGTCGACGACTGGTACCGCTGTACTGCAGCGATGCTCAGGCGTTTGCCGTCCAGCCATTTGACGGCTGTGATGTTCAAAGAAACCTGAATATTGCCTGCGCTGTCAAACACGCGCTTTTTAAACGCGATCCATTGGGCAGCTGATTTGAATTGAGGTGGGAAATATCCAGGAAGGTAATGTTCCCGGTATTTTTCAAGTGCGCGCTGCGACCAATCCTGGCGCCAGGTCTCAAGGCTTTGCAGAGCGGATGAGCAGGCGGATTCGTCGGCAGGTGGACACAGCGTCACACTGGCATCAGCCTGCCTGGCCACCGTGGCGCGAGGCGTTTCAGGCGAATGCTCCAGCGCCGGCAAGGCCGTCGAACGGGGCATCGCAACAGGCGAAGCAACGCCGGTGGAGCGGGTCCCGAGCAAGGTCACCTCCGATTGACGCTGAGATGGAGCCACCACTCGGCCCTCTTCGGCCGTGGGGGCCGGTGGCGTCAGGGATGGACTGGCAGGCTCGGGCACCGCCGCTTTGGCCGACGCGGTGGCTGGCACGGCGGTGGGCGCGCTGTCCTTGATCAGGCTTTCGATCAATTCGTTCTTGCGCAGCAGGGCCTGACGGCCTGGGTCCAGCTCTGCAGCCAATTTGAAGCTCTTCCAAGCCAGCCCCAGATGGATACGGCCCAGGCTTTCGTGGGTTGAAGCCTGTTTGGGCGCCAGATCCCGAGCCTTGGTGAGGTTCTGACTGGCTCGCTCCAGATCATCAGCCCGGGCCGCGATGGCCGCCAGATTCACATAGGGTGCGGCCTGCGTCGGATAGGCGTCGCGCAAACGTTCGAAAACCTTGCGGGCTTCATCGGTGTCCCCGAGCTGCATGAGCACAATGCCCCGCTTCAGCTGCATCTCCGGGGGCAGGCTGCCTCGGCGCTCCACCTTGTCAATGAGGGCCAGCGCATCGTTGTAGCTGCCCTCGGCGATCAGAACGTCCAGCTCGGATTTGAGGTTGGCGTTCACCAACGCCAGCGTGTCGGGCATTGCGGTGAACGGAATGCAAAGAGCAAATGCCGCAGTCGCAACAGCAAGCATCACAGGCATTCTCATCAACACAAGCCCTCAGAAAAATTTGGAAGTTGCGACAACACAGGTGCGTTGAAATACTCGGCGCACTCGGCTACAAATCGATCCGTCGGTCGGTTCGGATTTGATAAATCAGACCCAACGGATCCGAACAATCACACCAGAAGCAGCATGGCAACAATTTTTGCACATTTTTTCAAATGCACCTGCGGGATGATGCCCGAAAAATAAAAAGCTTTCGATAACGAAGTCACCAAATGAGGCTGTTTGTCACGCCATCCGTCCCTCCGGAATCCGTTGGCAGCCTCCGCGCGCGGCCATCAGCCATGCACAGGCTCACTGACAGGGACACAGGCCAGAGCCGGCGCCCAAAGTGAAGGAGAAGGGAAAGGGGGAATGAAAAAAGCCCAGCTGAGCTGGGCTTTTGGGCATCAAAAGTTGATGCGAAGATGGAGGCGCGATCCAGAGTCGAACTGGACTAACCGGATTTGCAATCCGGGGCATAACCGCTTTGCTATCGCGCCGTGCTGACTGCTCTGACGAAAAAGGGAAGCACTGGCTTCCCTTTTCGGAAATCTGGAGCGGGAAAAGAGTCTCGAACTCTCGACCTCAACCTTGGCAAGGTTGCGCTCTACCAACTGAGCTATTCCCGCATTCTCAGCAACCTTGGTTTCAAGCTTGCTGCGATCCAAAAATTATAGCCCAAATTTCGCCCTCTTCACGGCTCGCGGAGCGAAATTTGAGCTCGGCACGGGTCAGTGCTTCAGGCCATCGGTCGCGACCGCGGGCGTCGGCGTGGCTGCCGCCGCCGTGCTGGCCGCCACCTCCTCGTCGGTCAGCGGTGCGGGGACACGCTCCAGAGCCACCTCCAGCACCTTGTCGATCCACTTGACGGGCACGATCTCGAGGCCGTTCTTCACGTTCTCGGGAATCTCCTGCAGGTCTTTGACGTTTTCCTCCGGGATCAGCACCGTCTTGATGCCACCACGCAAGGCAGCCAGCAGCTTTTCCTTCAGGCCACCGATGGCCGTCACCTCACCACGCAGCGTGATCTCACCCGTCATGGCCACATCACTGCGCACCGGGATGCCGGTGAGCGCCGAGACAAAGGCCGTGGTCATGGCCGCACCGGCACTCGGGCCATCCTTGGGTGTTGCGCCATCGGGCACGTGGATGTGGATGTCGTTCTTCTCGAACACCTCGTTCTTGATGCCCAGCGCCCTGGAGCGGCTGCGCACCACTGTGCGGGCGGCTTCAACCGATTCCTTCATCACATCGCCCAGCGAGCCGGTGCGGGTGATGTTGCCCTTGCCGGGCATCAAAGCAGCTTCGATGGTCAGCAGATCGCCACCCACCTCGGTCCAGGCCAGGCCGACGACCTGCCCCACCTGGTTCTGCTGCTCGGCACGACCATAGGTGTACTTGCGCACGCCCAGGAACTGGTCGAGGTTCTCGCCGGTGACCACCACCTTGGGCGTCATCTTCTTGAGCAGCAGCCCCTTGACCACCTTGCGGCAGATCTTGGAGAGTTCGCGCTCCAGCGAACGCACGCCCGCTTCACGGGTGTAGTAGCGCACCATGTCGCGGATGGCTTCTTCCGTGACCAGCAGCTCAGTGTCTTTCACGCCGTTGTTCTTCATCTGCTTGGGCAGCAGGTACTTCTCGGCGATGCTGGTCTTCTCGTCTTCGGTGTAGCCCGAAAGGCGAATCACTTCCATGCGATCCAGCAGCGCGGGCGGGATGTTCATGGAGTTGGAGGTCGCCACGAACATCACGTCGGACAGGTCAAAGTCAACCTCGACGTAATGGTCACCGAAGGTGTGGTTCTGCTCGGGGTCCAGCACTTCCAGCAGCGCACTCGAGGGGTCACCCCGGAAATCCGTGCCCAGCTTGTCGATCTCGTCCAGCAGGAACAGCGGGTTGCGCGTACCGACCTTGGTCAGGCTCTGCAACACCTTGCCCGGCAAGGCGCCGATGTAGGTGCGGCGGTGCCCGCGGATCTCGGCCTCGTCACGCATGCCGCCCAAGGCCATGCGCACGTACTTGCGCCCTGTGGCCTTGGCGATCGACTGGCCCAGCGAGGTCTTGCCCACACCCGGGGGGCCGACCAGACACAGGATGGGCGCCTTCACCTTGTCGACACGCTGTTGCACCGCGAGGTATTCAAGAATGCGGTCCTTGACCTTTTCAAGGCCGTGGTGGTCTTCGTTGAGCACATGCTCGGCATTGCCCAGATCGTGCTTGATCTTGGTCTTCTTGGCCCAGGGCAAGCCCACCAGCACGTCGATGTAGTTGCGCACCACGGTGGCCTCGGCCGACATGGGCGACATCAGCTTGAGCTTCTTGAGCTCGCTCTCGGCCTTCTTCAGCGCATCCTTGGGCATCTTGGCGGCCTTGATGCGCTTCTCGATCTCCTCGATGTCCGCACCTTCTTCGCCTTCGCCCAACTCCTTCTGAATGGCCTTGACCTGCTCGTTGAGGTAGAAGTCGCGCTGATTCTTCTCCATCTGCCGCTTCACGCGGCCACGGATCTTCTTGTCGACGTTGAGGATGTCGACCTCGCGCTCCAACTGCTCGTACAGGTTTTCCAGTCGCTCCTTGATGCCCGCCAGGTCGAGCACGGCCTGCTTGTTGTCCAGCTTCAGCGGCAAGTGCGCGGCAATCGTGTCGGCCAGGCGACCCGGGTCGTCGATGCTGGCGATCGAGGTCAGGATCTCGGGCGGAATCTTCTTGTTGAGTTTGACGTACTGGTCAAACTGCTGCATCACGGCGCGGCGCAGGGCCTCGATCTCGCTGGCCTTGGCGCCTTCGGGTTCGACCTCGGGCACGGGCAACGGCAGCACGGTGGCCGAAAAGTGGCTTTCAGCGTCGTCGATCTTCTCGACCGTGGCACGCTGCTGGCCTTCCACCAGCACCTTGACGGTGCCGTCGGGCAGCTTGAGCATCTGCAGGATGGTCGAGACGCAACCCACAGAGAACATGTCGGCCACCGAGGGCTCGTCCTTGGCGGCCGTGCGCTGGGCCACGAGCATGATGCGGCGCTCGGCCTCCATCGCCAACTCCAGAGCCTTGATGCTCTTGGGACGGCCGACGAAAAGCGGAATCACCATGTGAGGGAACACGACCACATCGCGCAGCGGCAGCAGCGGCAGGTCGATGGGCGTGGCAGGCAGAGGGGGTTGTCCGGACATGGATATCCTTTGGTTACCTGTTGAATATGGTCCGCAAACGGGAGATTTCAACCCGCCGGCGCCGACATAGCGGCCAAGCAGCCGCCGTGCCAGCACCGGGCTGGGTCATGTTGCCAGCCCGGGGGGTCAAGCCTTCTTGGCCGCCTCGCGGTACACGAGCAGCGGCGGCTTGTTCTCATCGATGGTGGACTCGTCCACCACCACTTTCTCGACATTCGAGGCATTGGGCAGATCGAACATCGTGTCGATCAAGGCATGCTCCAGGATCGAACGCAGGCCCCGTGCACCGGTCTTGCGGGCCAAGGCTTTCTTGGCGATGGCCTGCAGCGCCGCAGGGCGGATCTCCAGGTCGACACCTTCCATGGCCAGCAGCTTGTGGTACTGCTTCACGAGGGCGTTCTTGGGTTCGGTCAGGATCTGCACCAACGCATCTTCGCTGAGCTCGGCCAGCGTGGTCACCACCGGCATGCGGCCGACCAATTCGGGGATCAGGCCGAACTTGATCAGATCCTCGGGCTCCACCTCGCCGAACATCTCGGTCAGGCTGCGTTGCTTCTTGCTCTTCACCGAAGCGCCAAAACCAATGCCCGAGGCCTCGGTGCGGTTCTCGATCACCTTTTCGATGCCGGCAAAAGCGCCACCGCAGATGAACAGGATGTTGGTGGTGTCGATCTGCAGGAAATCCTGGTTCGGGTGCTTGCGCCCGCCCTGGGGTGGCACACTGGCCATGGTGCCTTCGATCAACTTCAGCAAGGCCTGCTGCACACCCTCGCCCGACACGTCGCGGGTGATCGAAGGGTTGTCGGACTTGCGCGAAATCTTGTCGATCTCATCGATGTAGACGATGCCGCGCTGGGCCCGCTCGACATCGTAATTGCAGCTCTGCAGCAGCTTCTGCACGATGTTCTCGACGTCCTCCCCCACGTAACCGGCCTCGGTCAGGGTGGTGGCATCGGCCATCACAAAAGGCACGTCCAGCATGCGCGCCAGCGTCTGGGCCAGCAAGGTCTTGCCCGAGCCAGTGGGCCCGATCAGCAAGATGTTGCTCTTGGAGAGTTCAACCTCGTCCTTGGCACCCTTGTCCTTGTGGCGCAGGCGTTTGTAGTGGTTGTACACCGCCACGGCCAACGTGCGCTTGGCCACTTCCTGGCCGATCACATAGTTGTCGAGGTTGAGCTTGATCTCGGAGGGCGTCGGCAGATCGCCACGGGCCTCGCGCCCCGCCTCGGTCGAAGGCAGCTCATCACGGATGATCTCATTGCACAGATCAATGCACTCATCGCAGATGAAAACCGATGGACCGGCGATCAGCTTCTTCACCTCGTGCTGGCTTTTGCCGCAAAAGGAGCAATAGAGTGTTTTCTCGCTGGTGGAGCCTTTTTTGTCGGCCATGTCGGAAATGCCTTGTAACGCGTTGTTCTAGATGATAGCGAAATAAAAAACGGCGCTTCCCTCTCCCGGGAAACGCCGCTCATTCAGCCGGGATACTGCTCAAGGCCGCTTGGCAATCACCTGATCCACCAAGCCGTAATCTTTGGCTTCGTCGGCAGACAGATAGTAATCGCGCTCGGTGTCGCGCTCGATCTTCTCCAGCGGCTGCCCGGTGCGTTCAGCCAGGATCTTGTTCAGTTGCTCGCGGGTCTTGAGGATCTCGCGGGCATGGATCTCGATCTCGGTGGCCTGGCCTTGCGCGCCGCCCAGAGGCTGGTGAATCATCACCTTCGAATTGGGCAGCGAATAACGCTTGCCCTTTTCACCCGCAGCCAGCAGGAAGGCACCCATGCTGGCCGCCATGCCGATGCACAGCGTCGACACCTGGGGCTTGATGAAATTCATGGTGTCGTAGATGGCCATGCCGGCACTCACCGAACCGCCCGGCGAGTTGATGTAGAACGAAATGTCCTTGTCGGGGTTTTCGCTCTCCAGGAACAGCAGCTGCGCCACCACCAGGTTGGCGGTCTGGTCGTTCACCGGGCCCACCAGAAACACCACGCGTTCCTTCAGGAGGCGTGAATAAATGTCGTAGGACCGTTCGCCACGACCCGATTGCTCGATGACCATCGGGACCATGCCGAGGCCTTGAATGTCCAGTGCGCTCATGTTTTCTCCAAGGGGAAACCTAACTGTACCCAAAAATGAAGTGGGGCCTGCGCAACAAAGCACAAGCCCCTCGACATCTCAAAAAAGCGAGATCAGATCAGGTCTCAGGCCTGGCCCATCAGTTCGTCGAACGAAACCGACTTTTCAGTGACCTTGGCCTTGGACAGCACGAATTCGGTGACGTTGTTTTCGATCACAACACCTTCGACTTCGGCCAGGCGGTTCTGGTCGCCGAAGTACCAGCGCACCACTTCGGCCGGCTTCTCGTAGCTGGCAGCCAGCTCGTCGATGTGGGCCTTGAGTTGCTCGGGCTTGGCTTGCAGTTCGTTGGCACGAACCAGCTCGGCCACCACCAGACCCAGGCGCACGCGGCGCTCGGCTTGCGGGCGGAACACCTCGTCAGGGATCGGGGCCTTGTCGGCGTCCTTGATGCCGCGCTGCTTCAGGTCGGCACGGGCGCCTTCGACCAGACGGCCGATTTCAGCCTGGATGCTGGCGTTGGGCAGGTCGAGTTCGGCCTTGCTCACCAGAGCGTCCATCACGGCTTGCTTGTTGCGGGCCAGCAGACGGAACTTCACTTCACGCTCAAGGTTGGCCTTGATGTCGGCGCGCAGCGCGTCCACGGTGCCGTCGGCAATGCCCAGGGTCTTGGCCAGGGCGTCGTTCACTTCGGGCAGGTTGGCGGCTTCGATCTTCTTCACGGTGACCAGGAAGTCGGCTTGCTTGCCGGCCACATCCTTGCCGTGGTAGTCGGCCGGGAAGGCCAGGGGGAAGGTCTTGCTTTCGCCAGCCTTCATGCCACGCACGGCGTCTTCGAATTCCTTCAGCATCTGACCGTCGGCGATCAGGAACTGGAAGTCTTCGGCCTTGCCGCCGGCAAAGGGTTCGCCGTCGATCTTGCCTTCGAAGTCGACCGTCACGCGGTCGCCGTCCTGGGCAGCCTGATCCTGAGCGCGCTGAGCGAAGGTGCGGCGTTGCTTGCGCAGGATTTCCAGGGTCTTGTCGATGGCGGCTTCATCCACATCGGCCGACAGCTTTTCGACTTCAGCGGTCGACAGATCGCCGATCTTGACTTCGGGGAACACTTCGAACACGGCGTCAAAGGTCAGCTCGCCTTCGGGCGCGCCTTCTTTTTCGGTGATGCGGGGCTGGCCGGCCACACGCAGCTTGGCTTCGTTGGCGGCGACGGCAAAAGCCTCGCCCACCTTGTCGTTCATCACTTCGTATTGAACGGAGTAGCCATAGCGCTGGGCCACCACGGCCATCGGCACCTTGCCCGGACGGAAGCCGTCCATCTTGACGGTGCGGGCCAGGCGCTTCAGGCGCGTGTCCACTTCAGCCTGGATTGCCGTGACCGGCAGGGTCAGCGTGATCTTGCGTTCGAGCTTCTCGAGGGTCTCAACGGTAACAGCCATTGTTTTCTCCTGATATGGCGTGTCAGGCCGCGTGATGTGCACGTCCTGGCCTGGCGTAAATAAATCTCACATGTGGTGCGCGGGGGGGGACTCGAACCCCCACACCATTGCTGGCGTCAGGACCTAAACCTGGTGCGTCTACCAATTTCGCCACCCGCGCGCCTGAAAACAAAACGGGCGATCAGCTCACACTGACCACCCCAACGAAATCGGTCAACCTTCTATTTTAGCGGGATGAAATCCGGGTTCCGGCCCGAAACCGGGTCAGATGCAGGGTTCTGAGGCCCACAAAGGCCCCAAAACCCCGCAAATTTCGCGCTGCAAGCCGCGCCAGCGCTCAATTCACCTCGATTTCGGGGCGCTTCACGCGGAACCAGGCGGCATACATGGCCGGCAGGGCCAGCAGCGTGAGCAAGGTGGCCACGATCAAGCCACCCATGATGGCCACCGCCATCGGCCCCCAGAACACGCTGCGCGACAGCGGGATCATGGCCAGCACCGCCGCCGCCGCAGTCAGCACGATGGGGCGCAGACGGCGTACCGCCGACTCCACGATGGCGTCCCAGGCCGGCACACCGCGGGCGCGGTCCTGCTCGATCTGGTCGATCAGGATCACCGAGTTGCGCTGGATCATGCCCATGAGCGCGATCACCCCCAGCAAGGCCACAAAGCCGAAGGGCCGGTTCAGCACCAGCAGGGCGCCGGCCACACCAGCAATGCCCAGCGGGCCGGTCAGGAACACCAGCACCGAGCGGCTGAAGCTCTGCAGCTGCAGCATCAGCAGCGTGAAGGTCAGGAACAGCATCACCGGCAGGCCGGCGGCGATCGAGGCCGAGCCCTTGCTGCTCTCCTCCACCGCGCCAGCCACCTCGATGCGGAAGGCCTGGCCCGAAGCCTGCCACTTCGCCTCCAGGGCGCGCAATTCAGGCAACAGCTCGGCCGTCACCGTGGCGCCTTGCAGGCCTTCCACGATGTCGCCCTGCACGGTCACCGCATAGTCGCGGTTCTCGCGCCACATCACGCCCGGCTCCCAGGTGAACACGGGCTTGGCGATCTGCGTCAGCGGGATCGAACGCCCATTGGCGGTCGGCAGGTAGGCATTGCCCAGGTCGGTGATCGCGTTGCGCTCCTCCAAGGGCTGGCGCACCACGATGTCGATCAGCTTGTCGTTCTCACGGAACTGCCCCACCGCCGTGCCCGACAGGATGGCCGCCGAGGCCTGCGCGATCGCCTGGCTGGTCACACCCAGGGCGCGCGCCTTGGCCTGATCGACCTCCATGCGGATCACCTTCACCGACTCGTTCCAGTTGTCGTTCACACCCCGCATGTGGTTGTTCTTGCGCAGCAGCTCCTTGACCTCGTCGGCCCGCTCACGCAGCACCGCCGGGTTCGAGCCCATCACCCGGAACTGCACCGGGTACGGCACGGGCGGGCCGTTGGGCAGCAGCTTGACGCGGCCACGCACCTCGGGGAACTCTTCGGCCAGCAAGGCCGGCAGCTTGATGCGCAGGCTCTCGCGCACCTTCAGGTCCACCGGCAGGATGATGAATTGCGATACGTTGGTCTGCGGGAACACCTGGTCCAGCGGCAGGTAGAAACGGGGCACGCCCGAACCCACCCAGGTGCTCACGCTCTTCACACCCACCTCTTCACGCAACCGTGCCTCGACCCGCTGGGTCACGGCGTCGTTGGCGGCAAACGAGGTGCCTTCGGGGAACCAGATGTCCACCAGGATCTCGGGCCGGCTGGAATCCGGGAAGAACTGCTGCTGCACCTTGCCCATGCCCACAATGCCCAGCGCAAAGATCGCCAGCGTGGCCGCGATGGTGGCCCAGCGGTGCGCCACGCACCAGGTCACGGCGCGGCGGAAGGTGTTGTAGAACGGGGTGTCGAACATCTCGTGCGGCTCCCCGCCCTCATGCCCGGCGCCCATCTCCTGCACATGGGGCGGGCGCTTGAGCAGCCAGGCCCCCAGGTAAGGCACAAAGTAGACCGACACCACCCAGCTCAGCACCAATGCGATCACGGTCACGGCAAAGATGGCAAAGGTGTATTCACCGGTCTGCGACTTGGCCAGCCCGATCGGCAGAAAACCGGCCGCCGTGATCAGCGTGCCCGTCAGCATGGGCATGGCGGTGATCTCGTAGGCGAAGGTGGCGGCACGCACCTTGTCGTAGCCCTCCTCCATCTTGCGCACCATCATCTCCACCGCGATGATGGCGTCGTCCACCAGCAGGCCCAGCGCAATGATCAGCGAGCCCAGCGAGATCTTGTGCAGCCCGATGCCCCAGTACCACATGGCCAGAAACGTCACGGCCAGCACCAGCGGAATCGTGATGCCCACCACCAGGCCCGGGCGCACGTCGATGTAATAGCGGCGCCACAGCGGCTGGTTGCCCGCTCGCTTGTGCAGGCCCAGGCTCACAAAGCTCACGGCCAGCACGATCACCACCGCCTCGATCAGCACGTGCACAAACTCACCCACCGACGTGGTCACCGCCTTGGGCTGGTCCTGCACCTGCACCAGGGTCAGGCCGGCCGGCAGGCTCTTCTCGATCTTCTCGGTGGCCAGCTGCAGCTGTTTGCCCAGCTGGATGATGTCGCCGCCCTTGGCCATCGACACGCCCATGGCGATCACTTCACGGCCGTTGTGGCGCACCTTCACCGACGGCGGATCCACATAGCCACGGCGCACTTCGCCGATGTCGCCCAGGCGCAGCTGGTTGCCCGAGCTCCCACGGATCGGCATGGCGCGCAACTGCTCCACCGCCTCGAACTGGCCTTGCACGCGCACCTGCACCACGTCCTGCGGTGTCTGCACGGCGCCAGCACTCTCCACCGCGTTCTGGGCATTGAGCTGGGCCAGCACGGCGTTCAGGTCCAGGCCCAGCTGGGCCAGACGCTTTTGCGAGATCTCGATGAAGATCTTTTCGTCCTGCACGCCGAACAGCTCGACCTTGGCCACATCGGGCACACGCAACAACGACTGACGCACATCGTCGGCAAAGGTCTTGAGTTCGGCATAGCTGAAGCCATCCGACTCCAGCGCGTAGATCACGCCATACACATCACCGAACTCGTCGTTGAAGAACGGCCCCTGGGTGCCGGAAGGCAAGGTGTACCGGATGTCGCCGATCTTCTTGCGCACCTGGTACCAGACGTTGGCCACATCACCCGGCTTGGACGAGTCCTTGATCTGGAAGATGATCTGCGACTCGCCCGGCTTGGAGTAGCTGCGGATGCGGTCGGCATAGGGCACCTCCTGCAGGGTCTTTTCGAGCTTGTCGGTGACCTGCTCGGCCACCTGCTGGGCCGTGGCCCCGGGCCAGTAGGTGCGCACCACCATGGCGCGGAAGGTGAACGGCGGGTCTTCGTCCTGGCCGAGCTGGAAGTAGGCCGCAAAGCCCAGCAACATCAGCACCACCAGCAGGTAGCGGGTCAGCGCCGGATGATCCAGCGCCCATTTCGACAGGTTGAAGCTTTCCTTGGGCTGCGCGTTGCTCATGCCAGACCTCACTTGGCCACAGCGGCAGGAGCGGCATCAGCCGGGGCCACGGCCGCAGGGGCAGCGGCAGAGCTCGTGGCCTGGGCGGCAGCCTGCGCCGCCTGGGCGCCCTCCGCGCCGGGCAAGGCCTTCTTGGGTTGGTAGATGGTGACCTTCTGGCCCGGCGACAGCACATGCACGCCGGCGGCCACCACCAGGTCACCCGGCTTGATGCCGCTGGCCACCACGGCCTCGTTGCCATCCGCCGTGACAATCTCCACCGGTTGCAGGCGCACGGTCATCGCTTTCGGATCCAGCACCCAGACGGCGGTCGATCGGCCTTCCTGGCGCAAGGCGCTGGTGGGCAGCTTCAACACCGCCGGCGCGGCCTTGTCCAGGCCCTGCGGCAGCACATTCACGGTCGAACCCAGGGCCGGAGCCCCCTGCAGGGGCAAAGCCACCTTCACGGTGTAGGTGCGGGTCACGGCATCGGCGCTGGCGGCCACTTCGCGCACCTGGCCTTCGATTTCGCGCCCTTCAGACCACACCTTGACCATCACCTTGGCGCCCACCCGCACCGAGCCCACCCGGTCTTCGGGCACCGCAAACACCACGTCGCGCGGGCCGTCTTGCGCGATGCGCACCACCGGTGTGCCGGACTGAACCACCTGGCCCGGTTCGGCCTCGATGGCGGTGACAACGCCCGACACATCGGCCGCCAGCGAGGTGTACGCAATCTGGTTGCCCTGGGTGGCCAGTTGGGCCTGGGCCTGCTCCAGCGTGGCCTGCGCCGCCTTCAGGGTGGTTTCACGGCGCTGCAATTCCGAGCCGCCGATGAAGTTCTTGTCGTACAGATCCTTGTAACGGCGGTAATCCGCCGCCGCCAGATCGCGGTTGGTCTGGGCCGAAGCCACCTGGGCGCGCGCCGCATCGGCGCCCAGCTTGTAATCCTGCGGGTCCAGCTGGGCCAGCACCTGCCCCACCTGCACACGCTGCCCGAGCTCGGCCTGGCGGCGGATAATCTTTCCGCCCACCCGGAAGCCCAGACGCGACTCGATGCGGGCCCGAACTTCGCCCGAGTACTCATTCTTCGTCCCCATGCGACTCTCTGCCACCGTCAGCACCTTCACCGAGCGCACCGGTTCGGCGGCGGGCTCGGGCCGCGAGCAGGCGGCCAACAGGCCGGCCAGGGACAGAATGAGAGAAACGCCGACGATCCCAGCAAAATGGGGACGGGCACGGTGGACATTCACAGTGACGGGCATGGGCAACCTGCTGAACGAAGTGCGGGTAAGCGGCGCCAAGGGAGCCCTTGGCGCCAAAAAAGTGTCAAGTCACCAAGGCCAAGCCTGGGGTTCAACATTAATGACTGATTGGTTAGTAGCCTAAGGGATTGTTCTGATGCATGTCAAGCCAAGCGCCACCGGAACCCCCGAGCCAACCCTCCATCGCAACCCCGCCCAGGCCGAAGTGTTGCCCTTGACCCACTACGAAAATTTTCCGGTGGCCTCATGGCTGTGCCCGCCCCGGCTGCGCCCCCCGATCGCCGCGCTCTACCACTTTGCCCGCACCGCCGATGACATTGCCGACGAGGGCGACGACAGCCCGGCGCAGCGCCTGGCCACCCTGGCCGCCTACCAGGCCGAACTGCACGCCACACTGACCCACCCCGCCGGGCCGGTGGCCGGCGGGCGCTGGCAGCCCGTGCTGGCCCCACTGGCCCGACAGCAGGCCGCCTGGGGCCTGCCGGTGACGCTGCTGGACGACCTGATCAGCGCCTTCATGCAAGACATTGCCTACACCCGCGACCAGCATCTGTACCCCGACCGGGACAGCCTGCTCGACTACTGCCGCCGCTCGGCCAACCCCATCGGGCGCCTGTTGCTGCACCTGCACGGTGTGACCGATGCCCCCGCCCTGGCGCAGAGCGACGACATCTGCAGCGCCCTGCAGCTGATCAATTTCTGGCAAGACCTGAGCCAGGACATCCCGCGGGGCCGCCACTACCTCACTGAAGCCGACTGCCGGCGCTTTGGCGTGCCACGCCAGCAGCTCCAGGCCCTGCAGGCCAGCCCCGCCGCCCTGGCCCTGATCGCCGACAACCTGGCCTGGGCCGAACAGCTGATGCAGCGCGGCGCCCCGCTGGTGCACCGCCTGCCGGGCCGCGCGGGCTGGGAGCTGCGCCTGGTGGTGCAAGGCGGCCTGCGCGTGCTGCAGCGCATCCGCGCCACCGGGGGCAACCCGCTGGCCCGGCGCATCAAGCTGGGCCGGGCCGACGCCCTGCCCCTGCTGTGGCGCACCCTCTGGATGTGAATGGCCTTGGCACAGGCTGGCTCACCGGGCCTTCACAAGATGGGACAATGCGGCGCGTACGCCCAGCCCAATCCATGACCCCAGAAGACTACGTCCAGCAAAAAGCCGCCGCCTCGGGCAGCAGCTTTTATTACGCCTTCCTGTTCCTGCCCAAGCCGCGCCGCGCCGCGATCACGGCCTTCTATGCCTTTTGCCGCGAAGTGGACGATGTGGTCGACGAGGTCAGCGACCCCGGGGTGGCCATGACCAAGCTGGCCTGGTGGCAGAACGAGGTGCGCCAGGCCTTTGCCGGCCAGGCCAGCCACCCCGTGATGCAGGCCCTGATGCCGCATGTGCCGGTGTATGGCCTGCGCCAGGAGCAGCTGCAGGCCGTGATCCAGGGCTGCCAGATGGACCTGGAGCAGACCCGCTACCTCGACTACCCCGGTCTGCAGCGCTACTGCCATCTGGTGGCCGGCGTGGTGGGCGAGGTCTCGGCCCGCATCTTCGGCCAGACCGACGAGCGCACCACCGAATACGCCCACACCCTGGGCCTGGCCTTCCAACTCACCAACATCATCCGCGACGTGGGCGAAGACGCCATGCGGGGCCGCATCTACCTGCCGGTGAACGAGCTGCAGCGCTTTGACGTCAAGGCCCACGAGGTGCTGCAACGCGTCTACTCCGAGCGCTTCACCGCTCTGATGAAGTTCCAGGCCGAACGGGCCCACCAGTTGTACGACCAGGCCCTGGCCCTGCTGCCCGCAGCCGATCTGCGGGCCCAGAAGCCCGGCCTGATGATGGCCAGCATCTACCGCACCCTGCTGCGCGAGATCGAAGACGAGAACTTCCAGGTGCTGCATCAGCGCATCAGCCTGACCCCTTTGCGCAAGCTGTGGCTGGCCTGGAAAGTGCAGGCCCTGGGCCGTGTCTGAGGCCCCACAGCCCCACTCGCCCCACCCACGCCACCTCGCCGTGATCGGTGGCGGCTGGGCCGGCCTGGCTGCCGCCATGGCCGCCCACGACCAGGGCTGGGCCGTGCACCTGTTCGAGGCCGCCCCCCAGCTGGGCGGCCGCGCCCGCACTCTGCCCGGCCCCGCCACCCTGGCCGGGCTGGACAACGGCCAGCACATCCTGATCGGTGCCTACGCCCAAAGCCTGCGCCTGATGCGCCAGGTCGGGGTGGACCCCGAACAGGCCTTGCTGCGCCTGCCGCTGACGCTGCGCTTTCCGGATGGTGGCGGCTTGCAACTGCCACGCTGGCCCGCCCCGCTCGATGCGGCAGCCGGCATCCTCGGCGCGCGGGGCTGGTCGTGGCGCGACCGGTTTTCGCTGCTGGCCGCCACCTTGCGCTGGCAGATCGGCGGTTTTCGCTGCGCCCCCGATGCGAGCGTCCTGGCCCTGTGCCAGGGCATCCGCCCCCGGGTGATGGCCGAATTGATCGAGCCCCTGTGCGTGTCGGCCCTCAACACCCCCGTTGCGCAATCCAGCGGTGAGGTCTTTCTGCGCGTGCTGCGCGACTCATTGGCCGGCGGCCCGGGCGCCTCGCACCTGCTGCTGCCCCGCACCGACCTCGGGGCCCTGTGGCCCGAGCCGGCAGCGCGCTGGTTGCGCACCCAAGGCCACAGCATGCAAACCGGCCAACGGGTGCAAGGCCTGCTGCGCGACGCAAAAGGGCGCTGGCAGCTTCAATTGGCGACGGGGCTGGCGGCCCCCGCCTTCGAGCAGGTCATCCTGGCCTGCCCACCCGGCGAGGCGGCCCGCCTGCTGACGCAGGCCACGGGGCTGGCCGGTGATGAACCCGCCCGCCTGGCGGCCTGGGCCACCCAGGCCCAGGCCCTGGGCTTCGAGGCCATCACCACGGTGTACGCCCAGGCAGCCACCCCGGCCGGCGCCCTGCGCCTGCCCCAACCCCTGCTGGCCCTGCGCACGGGGCCCGAGGCGCCAGCCCAGTTCGTGTTCGACCGTGGGCAACTCGGCGGCCCGGCGGGCCTGCTGGCCTTTGTGCTCAGCGCCAGCCCCGATCTGAGCCGCGAGGCCCTCACGCAACAAGTACGGGCCCAAGGCCTGCAGGCCCTGGCGCC
>Ga0209913_1000353_pt1 | contig 41744 bp, 39 predicted proteins | sample PersoiDNA2013203_FD_185805 | JGI IMG/M metagenome (GOLD analysis project Ga0209913, IMG submission 185805) | Permafrost soil microbial communities from the Arctic, to analyse light accelerated degradation of dissolved organic matter (DOM) -... | ecosystem: Environmental > Terrestrial > Soil >...
TGCCCACCGGCGCCGCCAAAGCACTGCAGGGTGTAGCGGGTCACGTCATAGCCCCGGGCCACAGAGATCTTCTTGATCGCATTGGCCATCTGTTGCACGGCGATCTGGATGAAGCCCTCGGCCACCTCTTCGGCCGTGCGGCCGGCGCGCTGGGCCAGCTCGGCAAAGCGCTGCTGCACCACCTCGGCGTCCAGGCGCTCGTTGGCCTGCGGGCCGAACACCGACGGGAAGTAGCGCGGCTGCACCTTGCCCACCATCACGTTCGCATCGGTCACGGCCAGCGGGCCGCCCCGGCGGTAGCTGGCCGGGCCCGGGTTGGCCCCGGCGCTTTCAGGGCCCACGCGAAAGCGTGCACCATCAAACTGCAGGATGGAGCCGCCGCCGGCGGCCACGGTGTGGATGCTCATCATGGGCGCGCGCATGCGCACCCCGGCCACCTGGGTTTCGAACTCACGCTCGAACTCGCCTTGCAAGCCGCCCCGGAAGTGGCTCACGTCGGTCGAGGTGCCGCCCATGTCAAAGCCGATGACATCATCGTGCCCCGCCAGGCCCGCAGTGCGGGCCATGCCCACAATACCGCCGGCCGGGCCGGACAGAATCGCGTCCTTGCCCTGGAACACATGGGCATCGGTCAGGCCGCCCGACGACTGCATGAAGAACAGGCGCACACCCGGCATCTCCGAGGCCACCTGGTCCACATAGCGGCGCAGGATGGGCGACAGGTAGGCATCGACCACCGTGGTGTCGCCCCGGCTCACAAACTTCATCAGCGGGCTGGTTTCGTGTGAGCTGCTGATCTGCGTGAAACCGATCGCGGTGGCCAGGGCCTGGGCCGCCTTTTCGTGGGCGGTGTAGCGGTAACCGTGCATGAAGACGATCGCCACACTGCGCAGGCCGCGGTCGTAAGCGGCCTGCAGGTCGGCCCGCAGCCGGGCCTCGTCCAGCGGCTGCACCAGCTCGCCCTGAGCGCCCACACGCTCGTCGGCCTCGATGACCTCGGTGTACAGCAGCTCGGGCAGCACGATGTGGCGGTCAAACAGGCGCGGTCGGTTCTGGTAGGCGATGCGCAGGGCATCGCGAAAGCCGCGCGTGGTCACCAGCAGCGTGGCCTCACCTTTGCGCTCCAGCAGGGCATTGGTGGCCACGGTGGTGCCCATCTTCACGCACTCGACCTGCTCGGGCGTGATCGGCTCGCCGGGCTTCAGGCCCAGCAGGTGGCGGATGCCGGCCACCGCCGCATCGCGGTACTGCTCAGGGTTTTCGGACAGCAGCTTGTGCGTGACCAGGGTGAAGCCGCCATCGGCCAAGGGCTTGCGAGCCACGATGTCGGTGAAGGTGCCGCCACGGTCGATCCAGAATTGCCAGCGTTGGGGGGTGGGGGAGACAGAGGCTTGCATGGTCAGAAGTCGGCTTCAAGGGGGTTGATGAAGGGGGCTTGCGCCAGCGCCCGATCGCCCAGCAGGCGGCGGGATTGCAACAAGGTACTCAATTGCCAGCCTGTGGCATCGGCCACAGCCTGGGCATAGGGGGGCAAGTTGGTGCACTCAAGCACCACTTGGCACACATCGGGGGCGCGGGCCTGCAATGACTGGGCAGCCTGCACCACTTCAAGGCGGGCGCGGGCTTCGTCAAGCGCCACGCCATTGCCCAGGATCGAGGTCACAAAATGCCCCTGCTCGGGCAGATCCTGCAACAACACATCGCTCAGCCGGTGTTCGGGCACGCCGGCCGCCAGCAGGTGTTCCGGGCCCAGCCGATCGGCCCGGATGGTCAGCACGCCGACACGGGGCTGATGCCTCAACAAGGCCGGCAAGGCCAGCAGGCTGGAGCTCAGCACCGGCACGGGAACCGAGGCCTGGAGCTGGGCCTGCAGCAGCACCAGAAAGCCGCAGCTGGTGGTGATGGCATCGGCCCCTTCGGCCACCAGCTTGCGCGCCGCAGCCACGAAGCGCTCGGCCAGCCCGCTGTCACGCAACGCCTGTGCGGAACACACCACCTGGGCCGGCACGGCCCCTTGCACCACCTGGGTGATCACCGGCCAGGGGTAGCTGTCGGGCCGCCCCAGATCGCCCGGAAGGCGCGGGAAGCGCGTGTCCAGCAGGATCAGGCCAAGCCGCCGCCGGGCTGCCATGGGGTTCACAGCGAGGCCGCCGCCCGGGCCGCCTGGTCGTACATGCCCGACAGCACACGCAGCAGCCGGGCCAGGTCGCCGATGTCCCGATTCAGTGCATCGTCCGCCTGCAAGGCACCAATCAGGCACGACTCGCGGATCTGGCGGTAGCGGGCCACCCGGGCCAGCCCCTCCTCGGTGCAGGCGTAGGTCACTTCCTTGCCGTTCTTGCTGGCCATCACCACGCCCAGGTTCTGCAGCTTCTTCAAGGCGTAATTGATGAGGTGGGTGTCTTCGACATTCATGATGAAACAGATGTCGGCCAGGCGCTTGTTGCGGGCCCGATGAGTAACGTGATGTAACACCAAGACATCGAGCGGCGTCAGGTCCTGCAGGCCGGCAGCGCTCATGCAGTGCACGATCCAGCGGTGGAATGCATTGCCGGCCACCACCAGTCCGAATTCGAATTCGCTCATCTCGGCGCTCTGCTCTGACACCAGGTGCGCAGAGGACACAATGAGGGCGCGTTCGGTGGCGCCCGTGGGGGGCGCGGTGGGCTTGGCTGTCATGGTCATCCTCCCAGCTGGCATTGATGTTGCATGCTCAGATTGTAGGTAGCACAACAACAATTTGCCAACGTTTTATCAACGTTAAGTAATAACCCCCATCATGCCGACCTGCCGGCGGATTACATTCACGTCACTCATTTTTCCGGAGCACACATGAAGCGTCGCTATTTCTCTTTCACGGCTCTCAGTTTGGTGCTGGTCTCGGGGGCCACCATGGCGCAGACCAAGTGGGACCTGCCCACGGCATACCCTGCCAACAACTTCCACGTCGAAAACCTGAGCCACTTCGCCCAGGACGTGGACAAGGCCACCGGTGGCAAGCTCAAACTCACTGTGCACGCGAATGCCTCGCTGTTCAAGGCGAACGAAATCAAGCGCGCCGTGCAAGGCGGCCAGGCCCAGATCGGCGAAATCCTGCTGGCCAATTTCGAGAACGAGAACCCGATCTACGGTACCGACGGCGTGCCCTTCCTGGCCTCGTCGTACGCCGATTCCAAGCGCCTGTATGACGCGCAAAAGCCCGTGCTGGAAAAGCTGCTCAACGCCCAGGGCATGAAGCTGCTCTACACCGTGCCATGGCCCCCACAAGGCATCTACACCAAGAAGGAGATCGCCTCGGTGGCCGACCTGCGTGGCATCAAGTGGCGCGCCTACAGCCCGGCCACCGCCAAGGTGGCCGAGTTGATCGGCGCTCAGCCCGTGACCATCCAGGCCGCCGAGCTGTCGCAGGCCCTGGCCACCGGCGTGATCGAAAGCTACATGAGCTCGGGCTCCACGGGCTACGACTCCAAGACCTACGAAAGCCTGAAGTACTGGTACGACACGCAGGCCTGGCTGCCCAAGGACGCGATCATCGTCAACAAGAAGTCCTTCGACGCGCTGGACCCGGCCACCCAGGCCGCCGTCACCAAGGCAGCTGCCGAGGCCGAGACCCGCGGCTGGGCCCTCAGCCAGGAGAAGAACGACTGGTACAAGAAGGCCTTGGCCGAAAAAGGCATGAAGATCATGCCGCCGCCGGCCAAGCTGACCGCCGACCTCAAGCAGGTGGGCGACATCATGCTGAGCGACTGGATCAAGAAGGCCGGCCCGGACGGTGAAGCCATCATTGCCGCCTACCGCAAGTCCGCCCCTGCGGCCAAGAAGTGATGCGACGCTTTCTCGACCGCCTCTACATTGCCACCGGCGCCCTGGGCGCCGCGTTCATCGCGCTGATCTGCGTGCTGATGATCGCGCAGAGCGTGCTGCGTGAATTCGGCGTGCGCACCGGCGCCATGAACGACGTGGTGGCCTGGTTCTGCGCCGCGGCCGCCTTCTTCGCCATGCCCCATGCCTTCAAGCACGGTGACTTTGTGCGCGTGACACTGCTGCTGGAGAAAGTGCCCAGCCGCCAGCGCCGCATGCTGGAGATCCTCTCGCTGGTGATCGGCTCGGTGGCCACGGCCTACCTGGCCTGGTCGGCCTGCCAGTTCACCTACGAAAGCTGGGAGTTCAACGACATCGCCCAGGGCCTGCTGCCCATCCCGATGTGGATCCCGCAGATGAGCTTTGCCATCGGCTCGGTGCTGTTGGTGGTGGCCGTGGTGGACGAACTGGTGATCGTGCTGCGCGGCGGCGTGCCCACCTTTGTGCGCGAGGTCGAAGAGCGCCATGCGCGCGGCGATTTCTCGTCCGAAGTCTGAGCCCCCTCCCTTCCAACAAGAAAGTACAACATGGATATATTGATGGTGGGTGGCATCTTGCTGCTGCTCATGATGGTGCTGCTCGCGGGCGGCGTCTGGATTGCCATGACGCTGGCCATCTGCGGCTGGGTCGGTCAGGCCTTCTTCACCAGCACGGCGCCGGGCAAGAACCTGTTCTCGGCCTTCTGGGAAAGCAACGCCAGCTGGGAGCTGGCCGCCCTGCCCCTGTTCATCTGGATGGGTGAGATCCTGTTCCGGACCAAGCTCAGCGAAGAGATGTTCGAGGGCCTGCGCCCCTGGCTCAACCGCGTGCCTGGCCGCCTGATGCACACCACCATCCTGGGGTGCGGCATCTTCGGCTCGGTGTCGGGCTCGTCGGCCGCCACCTGCGCCACGATCTCGAAAGTGGCCCTGCCAGAACTGATGAAGCGCGGCTACGACGAAAAACTGGCCCTGGGCTCGCTGGCCACCGCCGGCACGCTGGGCATTCTGATCCCGCCCTCGATCACCATGGTGGTGTATGCGGTGGCGGCTGATGCCTCGATCATCCGCATCTTCCTGGCGGGCTTTCTGCCGGGCTTTCTGCTGATGGGTCTGTTCTCGGGCTACATCGGCTGGTGGAGCCTGCGCCACCCCGACAAGGTGCCCGCGGCCGACCCGCCGAGCAGCTTCATGCAGAAGCTGCGCCAATCGGGCAACCTGATCCCTTGTGCGGCCCTGATCGTGTTCATCTGCTGGGTGCTGATTGCCGGCTATGCCACCGCCACCGAATGCGCCGCCTACGGCGTGATGGGTTCGCTGGGCCTGGCCCTGTGGAGCCGTTCGCTGACCTGGCAGAACTTCAAGGAAGGGCTGATGGGCACCACACGCACCAGTTGCATGATCATGTTCATCCTGGCCGGCGCTGCGTTTCTGACCAAGACCATGGCCTTCACCGGCATCCCGCGTGAGTTGGCCGAGTGGGTCGAGTCGATGCACCTGTCGCCCTTTGCACTGATCAGCGTGCTGGTGGTGGTCTACCTGGTGCTGGGCACGGCCCTGGACGGCATCAGCATGATCGTGCTGACCAGCGCGGTGGTATTGCCCATGATCCAGAAGGCCGGCTTTGATCTGGTCTGGTTCGGCATCTTCATCGTGCTGCTGGTTGAAATTGCCGAGGTCACGCCGCCCGTGGGCTTCAACCTGTTCGTGCTGCAGAACATGACCGGCAAGGACAGCAACGTGATCGCCAAGGCCGCGATCCCGTTCTTTGCCTGCCTGGTGGTGTGCATCGTGTTGATCACGGTGTTCCCCGACATCGTCACCATCGTGCCCGATCTGGTGATGGGCAAAGAGAAATAAGCCCGCTGCCCCCGACCGGCCCAACAGCCCCGCGTCGCCGCCAGGCCACCCGGGGCTGTTTTCTTGGCGATCTGCGCTGCCCAAGCGTCGCCCAGGCCCTGGCACGGTTCTGGCAGTTTCTGTTCCGTTGACCCCACCTTTCCGATTTCTCATGACCCAACTCATTGCCTCGCCTTCCAGCCCCAGCCTGGGCCCCTTGAGCCGCAGCTCTGGGCCCATGGGTCAGCCCCACACGCCCACACGGCACGGCTTGAGCATCGGCCAGAAACTGGGCCTGAGCTTTGGCCTGTTGGGCCTGGCGGTGGCCTTGCTGGGGGCCACCACCTGGCTGACCGGCGCGGCCACCACCGCCCAGGCCCAGCGACTGGCCCAACAGCGCTGGCCGTTGGAACGTGCCGTGCGCGACTGGAAAACCCAGTCGATCAAGCTCGGTGAGTTGGCCCTGCGGGCCACGGGCTCGAACGATGTGTTTCCGGTGGCCAATGAGATGCGCGGCGAAGCTCAGCGCGACGACGCGCTGGTCCAATCGATCCAGCAGCAGGCGGGCAGCGCCGACAGCGCCACCCAGCAGGCGGTGGACAGCGCCCTGAAGCTGCGGACCGCCTATGTGCAGCTGCGCCAGCAACTGGTGCAGAACGCCCTGGAGTCCAAGGTGATCAGCCAAAAGGAGATCAGCGACCACGCCGCAGCCCTGAAGAGCTACCTGGCCAGCCTGGACACCCTGCTCGGGCAGTCGGAAGCCAGCGCCCGCGCCGATGCCGACAGCATGATCGGCAATGCCCAGCGCGCCCAATGGATCAGCGCCATTGCCGTCACCGCCGTGCTGCTGCTGGCAGCGGCCTGTGCCTGGCTGCTGCGCCGCTCCATCGTGCAGCCGCTGGCCCAGGCCTCACGCGCCGCGGCCCGCGTGGCCGCAGGCGACCTGACGGTGCGCATGGACCACCAGCGCCAGGACGAGATCGGCAGCCTGCTGCAGGCCCTGAACCAGATGGTGGGCGCCCTCAACCAGGTGGTGGTGGAGGTGCGCGATGCGGGTGAGGCCATCCACACAGCGAGCGCCGAAGTGGCCCTGGGCAACCAGGACCTGAGCCAGCGCACCGAGCACACGGCCAGCCGGCTGCAAGAGACGGCCGCCAGCATGGACCAGCTCAGCCACATGGTCGGCACCCATGCCGGCAACACCCACCAGGCCACGGCCCTGGTGCGCGCCGCCACCGAAGTGGCCGGGCGTGGGGGGGCCGTGGTGCAGCAGGTGGTGGACACCATGAACGAGATCCAGACGCGCAGCCAGAAGATCGGTGAGATCGTGGGCCTGATCGATGGCATCGCCTTCCAGACCAACATCCTGGCCCTGAACGCGGCCGTTGAAGCGGCGCGCGCGGGCGAACAAGGGCGCGGGTTTGCCGTGGTGGCCGGCGAAGTGCGCAACCTGGCCCAGCGCAGTGCTGCGGCCGCGCACGAAATCAAGAACCTGATCGGCGCCAGCGTCGAGAAGGTGCGCGACGGCACGGCCCTGGTCGGCACCGCCGGCCGCACCATGAGCGAGCTGGTGGGCAGCGTGCAGCAAGTCAGCACCCTGATGGCCGACATCAGCGCCGCCACCGCCGAGCAGACGCAGGAGCTGCAGCGGGTGAGTTCCGCCATCGGCGAACTGGATCAGATGACCCAGCAGAACGCCGCCCTGGTGGAGCAAGGTGCCGCCGCAGCCCAGAGCCTGACCGAGCAGGCCACCCGCCTGAGTGGCTCGATGGCTCAGTTCACCCTGCAGACGGCCCGCTGAACCTCGCGCCTCAGAGGGGACGGGTCAGGTACACCGCTTCACGCCCCACCACTGGGGCGCGGGTGGGCATCATCACCGTGCAGTCGTCGCACAAGGCCCGGATTTCATGCGGGCCATCGCGGGCAATCAGCTCACCCTGGGCGAAGCTTTCAAAGCCCACCAGGGGCCGCGTGAAGGCGAAATCAGAGGTCTGCACCAGGCAGGTCTGCAGCAATTCGTAGCGCCTGGGGCTGGGTCGCTCGCCCACGGGCACGCTCGCCGCCTCGATCAGGCCGAAGTGGGCCAGAAAGCCCAGGGCCGCCGCGGTGGCGGTGTCGGCCGCCGATTGCAGAAAGTGCTGGCCGCATTCCACCACCAAGGCGGCGCCGGCATCGCTGTCGGCCTCGCCATGGCGCCCGTGCTGGATCAGCGGGGTGCCCGAGCCCAGGCCGCTGGGCATCACCATGTGCACCGGCGGCAGGCCCACGGCCAGGGCCACCTCGGCGTTGCGCGCATAGGCGGGGTAGACCCAGAAGGGTTGCACGTCCTGGCTGGTCGAGTGGATGTCGAGAATGTGGTCGGCGGCGGCCACCACCGGGCGCAGTTCGCGGGCCCGGCGCAGCTCGGGGCTGTCTTCGCGGCCTTCGAGCTCGGCGGCCGACCAGACGCGGTTGAGGTTGTGCACCAGTTGGCGGCTCTCGAACGGCCGCTCGATGTCGAAGCTCTCGTAGGCGGCCACGTTGGCAAACGACACGGTCAGCGTGCCGCGCAGCGGGCGCACACCACTGTCCAGCAAATGGGTGGCGGCCACCATGCCACATAGCTCGTTGCCATGGGTCAGGGCATTGATCAGCACATGCGGGCCGGGCTGGCCCGACTCGAAGCGGTGCACGTAGTCGATGCCCACATTGCCTTGCCGGTAGGCGCTGAGATCACGCGGCAGCACCTCGAACACCGGCCCTGCGGCCTGCTTGGAATCGCTCATCTTGAAAACCCCTGTTGACGGAGAAATAGCCGGTTTCAGCGACGGGCCTGCATGTGGTCGCGCTGCGCCAGTTGCGGAAAGCCCTTGAACCACAAGGCGGCCACCAGCACGGTGCCCACCCCACCCAAGACCACCGAACCCACCGGGCCCAGCAAGGCGGCCGTGGCCCCCGATTCGAATTCGCCCAACTGGTTGCTGGCCCCGATGAACACCGAGTTGACCGCACTCACGCGGCCACGCATGGCGTCCGGGGTTTCGAGTTGCACCAGGGTCTGGCGCACCACCACACTGACCATGTCGGCAGCGCCGGACACGGCCAGTGCCGCCAGCGACAGCCACAGGCTGGTGGACACACCGAACACCAGCGTGGCCAGGCCGAACACGGCCACGGCCAGCAGCAGCTTGCGCCCCACATGGCGGTCCATGGGCCAGCGCGTGAGCAGCACCGACATCAGCAAGGCCCCGGCGGCAGGCGCGGCACGCAGCAGGCCCAGGCCCCAGGGCCCGACATGCAGCACATCCTTGGCATAGATCGGCAGCAAGGCCACGGCACCGCCCAGCAGCACCGCGAACAGGTCGAGCGACACGGCGCCCAGCACCACCTTGCGCTCCCAGATGAAACGCACCCCGGCCATCAGCGTGCCCAGGGACACCGGCTCTTGTGGCGGTGGATCGTGCTCGTAGTGCACGCGCAGGATCTGCACGATGCCCAGCGCAAACAGGGCCGCACAGCACAGGTACACCGCGGTGGCGCCGGCCACGAAGATCACCCCGCCCAGCGCCGGGCCGCCGATGATGGCGGCCTGCATACCCGCCGACGAGAACGCCATGGCCCGCGGCAACATGGCGGGCGGCACCAGCACCGGGGTCAGGGCCTGCTGGGCCGGCATCTGGAAGGCGCGCGCCGTGCCCAGCACCACCGACAGCCACAGCAGCCAGTCGCGGCTGACCCAGCCGCCCAGCGTGGCCACCACCAGCACCGCAGCAACCAGCCCCTGGGCCAGCACGCAGGCGGCCACGATGCGGGCGCGGTGCACGCGGTCGGCCACATGGCCGGCCACCAGGGTCAAGAGAAGTGCGGGCAGAAACTGGTACAGCCCCACCAGGCCAAGGTCCCAGGCCTGGCCGGTCAGCTCGTACATCTGCCAACCCACGGCCACCATCAGCATCTGATTGCCTGTGGTGGCACTGAGCCGGGTGAACCAGAACCGGATGAAGGCACGCTGTTGCAACAGCTCGGAAAAACGGGGCGCGCCTGCAGCGCCGGCCCCTGCAGCCGCATTTGTCATGGGTGGCAGCATAGCAGTCAACAGCCCTGTGGCGCCTACGCAAAAACCGTTGTGCACCGCACATAAAACGCATAAAGCAGCGGCACAATGAATCTCCATGGAAGCCAATACCCAACTCAATGACCGTCGCCTGGCTGATGCCTGGGCCGAATTGCAAAACCACGCCAACAACGGCTATTCGCTCGACGAAGACGCCTACCGTCTGGCCTTCGCTGACCCGGAGTTCCTGCTGCGGCGCGAAACACGGGGCATCCGCTTCCAGCTGGAGATGCTCAAGCCTGACCTGGCGCATGCGGCCCAGGGCATCAACAACACGGTGGTGGTGTTCGGCAGTGCCCGCTACCTGGCGCCCGACGAGGCCCAGGCCGCGCTCGACAAGGCCCAGGCCGCTGGCGAGCCGCGGGCCATTGCCCGCGCCGTGCAGGCGGTGCGCAACGCACGCTACTACGACCTGGCCCGCCAGTTCGCCCGCCTGGTGGCCGCCGAGAGCGACAAGCGCCCCAAGGAAGACCGGCTCTACATCTGCACCGGCGGTGGCCCCGGCATCATGGAAGCCGCCAACCGCGGCGCGCACGACATGGGCGCGCTGAACGTGGGGCTGAACATCGCCTTGCCCCACGAGCAAAAAGGCAACCCCTACATCTCGCCCAGCCTGTGCTTCAAGTTCCACTACTTCGCGCTGCGCAAGATGCACTTCATGATGCGCGCCAAGGCGCTGGTGGCCTTCCCCGGGGGCTTCGGCACGCTGGACGAGCTGTTCGAGGTGCTGACCCTGGTGCAGACGCGCAAGGCCAAGCCGGTGCCCATCGTGCTGTTCGGCACCGACTACTGGAAGCGCCTGATCAACTTTGACGTGATGGTCGAAGAAGGCACCATCTCGCCGGAAGACCTGGCCTTGTTCCACTTCGCCGACGAGCCGCTGCAGGCCTGGCAGCAGATCCAGGCCTTCTACGGGCTCTGAGCCACCGGCTCGGCGTCAGGGCGCAAGGTCAGCCCCTTGCCGCCCTCAGGCCATCAAGGGTGGTGGCTCTGGCCGCGCATGCCCCAGGCCAGCTTGGAGCCTGCGCCCACCAGCAGGCCCGAGGCCCAGAACACCGAGCCCACCCCGACCAGTGCGCCAGCCGAGCCGAACAGCATGGGCATCAGCACACTGGAGGCATTGATGGTCATGAGACGCAGGCCCAGGGCCTCACCATGCCGGTCGTGCGGCGTGATCTGGTGCAGGGTGCTCATGATCATGGGCTGCACCGACCCCAGGGCAAAGCCGGCCAGCACCGAGCACAGGCCCATGGCCCAGGGCCCTTGCAGCAAGGGGTAGACGCCGAACAGCAAGGCGGTGGTCAGCATGGCCGCCATGATCACGGCCCACTCGTGCACGCGCTCGGCAAACAGGGGCAGCAACATCCGCACGCCCGAGGCCGACACCGCAAAAGCGCCCAGGATGGTGCCGATCACCGAGGCGCTGAGCCCGCGCTCATGGCCCAGCAAGGGCACCACGAAGGTGTGCACGTCCCAGCAGGAGGACAGGCACCAGTTGATCAGCAGCAGCCGCCTGAAACCCACATCGCGCAGCAGCACCCAGGCCGGCCGGCGCCGGTGCTCGGGCACCTGCTCCACCGCAGGCAGGGCCCGCACCGAGCGGGACCACCACCAGGACATCAGGGGCAGAACCGCCATCAGGCCGAAGGCGGCACGAAAACCGAAGTGGTCGATCATCAGGCCGGCAAAAAAGGGCCCCACGAAGTTGGACACCGCCGGCCCCAGCGACAGCCAGCTGAAGACCTTCTTGAGCTCGGTCGGGCCCTCGGCCAGGCGCCCCACGTGACGCTGCAGGGCGATGACGGCGGCCCCCGCCGCGCCCCCCGTGCACAAGGCGGCCAGACACAGTGAAGCGAAATGCGGCCAGGCCACGGCCACCGCCGAGCCCGCAAACGACACGCCCACACAGATGGCCAGGGGCCGGTGCAGCCCGTGGCGGTCGGCAAAGCGGCCTGCGGGCAAGGCCAGAAACACCTGGGTCAGGGCAAACAAGGCCAGCAGCACCCCGACCGAGGCCGCACTGTAGCCCTGCTGCAAGGCCAGCAAGGGCGTGGCCATGCGCATGCCCGCCATGGCGGCGTGGATGCAGACCTGGGCGGTGATGAGCCGCGCCAGCTCCTGATTGAGACGCCTCGTCAAGGGGGCCCCTCCCCCGCATCCGGGGCGTCCGGTGCCTGCAGCACCTCGGGCTGGGCCAGCTCAGGCAGCCAGCGCGCGGCCTCGGGCTCGGGCAAGGCCTCGACCTTCTTGAGGGCGCGGTTCATGACGTTGCTGCGGGTCTGGGCGCGGTCCAGCGTGTTGAGCACGGTCTGGGTCTGTTCCTTGACCTTGCTGAGCACCTCGCCGAACTTGTTGAACTCGGTCTTGACGGCGCCCAGCACCTGCCAGACCTCGCTGGAACGCTTTTCGAGCGCCAGCGTGCGAAAACCCATCTGCAGCGAATTGAGCATGGCCATCAGCGTGGTGGGGCCGGCGAGCGTGATGCGGTGCTCACGCTGCAGCACCTCGATCAGGCCGGGGCGGCGCAACACCTCGGCATACAGGCCTTCGGAGGGCAGGAACAGGATGGCGAAGTCGGTGGTGTGCGGCGGCTCGATGTACTTCTCGGCAATCGAGCGTGCCTCGGTGCGGATGCGCAGCTCCAGAGCACGGGCGGCCAGTTCGGCCGCCGGGGCATCGGCCCGCTGCTGGGCATCGAGCAGGCGCTCGTAATCCTCGTTGGGAAACTTGGCGTCGATCGGCAGCCACAGTGGTGCCCCGTCCTCGGCCCGGCCGGGCAGGCGGATGGCAAAGTCCACCGGGTTGCGGCTGCCGGGGCGGGTGACCACCTGCTCGGCGTACTGATCGGGGGCCAGCACCTGCTCCAGCAAGGCGGCCAGTTGCGCCTCACCGAACATGCCCCGGGTCTTGACGTTGGTGAGCAGGTGCTTGAGGTCACCCACGCCCTGGGCCAGGGTATGCATCTCGCCCAGGCCCTTGTGCACCTGATCGAGCCGGTCGGCCACCTGCTTGAAGCTCTGGCCGAGTCGGGTCTCAAGGGTGCTTTGCAGTTTCTCGTCGACGGTCTGTCGCATCTCGTCGAGTTTGGCGGCATTGCTTTGCTGCAACTGGGCCAGCGCGGCCTCGAGGGTGGCACGCAGCTCACCCAGGCGGCGGGCATTGGACTCGCTCAGGCCCTGCACCTGCTGAGCCAGGGTGTCGGTGAGCAATTTCTGCAGCAGGGTGAGTTGCTGCGCAAAGGCATCGAGCTGGGCGTTCTGGGTGCGGGTGGCTTCTGCGCCCTGGCGCAGCAGGGTCTGCTGGAAGGTGGCCAGCGACTGGCTCAGCTCCTGGCGGGTGCCGCGCGCGCTGTCGGCCAGCTCACGGCGCAGCTCGCGCTCGGTGCGCTCGGCGCTGGCCGCGATGGCCTCCAAGACGGCCGCGCCTGTCTGGGGAGGCCGGCGCAACACGAGCACCAGCAACAAAACAAGCAAGAGCGCATACAGGGCGCCAAAGATCAACAGGTCCACGATGCTGCGCTGGTCAGGCGGCCAGGACAGCCGGGTTCAGCGGTGTCAAAGGCTTGCCATGCACCAGGTAGCCGATCAGGTTGTCGGCAGCCAGGTTGGCCATGGCCAGCCGGGTCTTGAGGGTGGCGCTGGCGATGTGCGGCGTGAGCACCACGTTGGGCACGGTGAGCAGATCCGGGTGCACCTTGGGCTCGCCCTCGAACACGTCGAGGCCGGCAGCGGCAATGCGGCGCTCGCGCAGGGCCACGGCCAGCGCGGCGTCGTCGACGATGCCACCACGCGCGATGTTGATCAGCGTGGCGCTGGGTTTCATCAAGGTCAGTTCGGCTGCGCCGATGGTGTGGTGAGACGCGGCGCTGTAGGGCACCACCAGCACCACGTGGTCGGCGCTGCGCAGCAGCTCCTCTTTGCCCACGTAGCGGGCCTTGCACTCGGCTTCGAGCTCGGGTGCCAGCCGCGAACGGTTGTGGTAGATCACCTCCATGCCAAAGCCGAAAGCGCCCCGGCGGGCGATGCCCTGGCCGATGCGACCCATGCCGATGATGCCCAGGGTGCCGCCATGCACCTCGGTGCCGGCGAACATGTCGTAGCTCCAGCGGGTCCACTCGCCACGGCGCAGGAAGTGCTCGCTCTCGGTCACGCGGCGGGCCGTGGCCATGAGCAGGGCAAAGCCGAAGTCCGCAGTGGTCTCGGTCAGCACATCGGGGGCGTTGGTGCCCAGCACGCCACGGGCGGTCATGGCCTCGACATCGAAGTTGTTGAAGCCCACGGCCATGTTGGCGCAGATCTTGAGGGCCGGGCAGGCGGCCAGCAGACCCGCATCGATGCGCTCGCTGCCGGTGGTGAACACGCCCTGCTTGTCGGCCAGACGGGCCTTCAGTTCATCGGGGGTGAACAGCGTGTCGGCCTGGTTGGCCTCGACCTCGAAGTGGGCGCTGAGGCGTTCCAGGGTTTCGGGGAAGATGGCGCGGGCCACAAGAATCTTGGGTTTGGACATGGCGATGGGCGTGCGGACGACAGACGGGCGGTTGGACAAAAAGCGGTGCTGGCCCGGCATCAGCCCGGCCAGCACCCCGTGAACGGCTGGATTCAGGGAGGCGCGATCTCGAACACCTGGCGCAGGTAGGCCAGGTATTTCTCGTCATCGCACATGTTCTTGTTGGGGCTGTCGGACAACTTGGCCACCGGCTGGCCATTGCAGCGGGTCATCTTGATGACGATCTGCAGGGGTTCGCAGCCCAGGTCGTTGGTCAGGTTGGTGCCGATGCCGAAGGCCAGCAGGCAGCGTCCGCGGAACTGCTGGTAAAGCTCGATGGTGCGCGGGATGGTCAGGCCGTCGCTGAAGATCAGGGTCTTGGTGCAGGGGTCGACGCGGTTGTTGCGGTAGTGCTCGATCAGGCGTTCACCCCAGGCGAAAGGGTCTCCGCTGTCGTGACGCGCACCGTCGAACAGCTTGCAGAAATACATGTCGAAATCGCGCAGGAAGGCATTGATGCCATAGACATCGCTGAGCGCAATGCCCAGGTCGCCACGGTACTCCTTGGCCCACGATTCGAAGCCGAACACCTGGCTGTCGCGCAGGCGCGGCCCCAGGGCCTGACAGGCCTGCAGGTATTCGTGGGCCATGGTGCCCAGCGGGGTGATGCCCAGGCGCATGGCGGCCAGCACATTGCTGGTACCGGCAAACTGGTGACCCAGGCGGCTGTTGAGTACGCGCAGCACCTCTTCATGCCAGGCCCGCGAAAAGCGGCGGCGGGTGCCGTAGTCGGCGATCTTGAGGTTGGACAGGCCTTCACCCTGGAGCTGGGCGATCTTCACATCGAGGCGGCGCCGGCCTTCCGGGAAGTCGGGCACGGGCTGGGTGTTGCGGAAGAACACCTCGTTGACGATGGCCAGCACCGGGATCTCGAACAGGATGGTGTGCAGCCACGGCCCGCGGATCGTGATGTCGATCTCGTCGCTGGGCAGCGGCGTGATGGTGATGTACTTCTCGTTGAGCCGGAACAGGCCCAGAAAATCAACAAAATCGCTCTTGATGAAGCGCATCGAGCGCAGGTAGGCCAGTTCGGCGTCCTGGAACTGCAGGCTGCACAGCGAGCGGATCTCATCGCGGATCTCGTTGGCGTAGCGGGCCAGGTTGACACCTGGATTGCGGCACTTGAACCGGTACTCGACCTGAGCCCCCGGAAACTGGTGCAGCACCACCTGCATCATGGTGAACTTGTACAGGTCGGTGTCGAGTAGGCTGGTGATGATCATGGTGTGTCGCGGCTGGCCTGCCGCAGCGGTTCGAGGTGCATCAGGCCAGAGGCCAAGGTGCACGGCGGGGAATCAGTCTCTGTTGTCGTGAGGGGCTCAAGGCCTTTGCCAACCCTCATTGTGGCACCTGCAGACAGGCCTGCGCCAAGCGGGCCTGCGCGATGGGCAAAGGCGGCCTTGCCGGGCTGCGAACGCCTGCGGCACAGCCCCTGCCCCTCAACGCTGCAGGCCGGTCAGGACGGCTCGCAAGGGCTCGGGCACGGGCACCGGACGGCGGGTCTCCCGATCCACATAGACGTGCACGAAATGGCCCTTGGCAGCGCACAGCTCATCGCCCTCGGCAAACAGGCCCACCTCATAGCGCACACTGGATCCGCCCAGACGGGCTACACGGATGCCGGCCTCGATGTTCTGAGGGAAGGCCAGGGGGGCAAAGTAATTGCACTGGGTCTCGATCACCAGACCGATGGTGCTGCCGGCATGGATGTCGAGCACGCCCTGCTCGATCAGGTAGGCGTTGACGGCGGTGTCGAACCAGCTGTAGTAGACGACGTTGTTGACGTGGCCGTAGACGTCGTTGTCCATCCAGCGGGTGGTGATGGTGCGAAAGGCGGCATAGGCACTGCGGGGCTCGGGGCTGGGCCGGGCCGCTGCGCCAGGGTTGGGGGTCAGGTTGGGCTTGGCTTCGGTGTTCATCGGCGACGATTCTGCCAGCGCGCATGAAATTGCGCAGCCACGCGGTAGGTGTTGAACTGGGCCTGCACCGTGGTCTGCAGATCGTGGCCATAGCCGCCGCCCATGGCAAAGGCCAGGGGCAGGCCACGCTCGAAAGCCCAGCTGAACACCCGGCGGTCACGGGCTTCCAGGCCATCGTGGCTGAGCTTGAGGCGGCCCAGTCGATCGCCCTCATGCGGATCGGCACCGGCCAGGTACAGCACAAAACCCGGATCAAAGCGGTGTTCCACCTCCTGCAATGCAAGTTCCAGGGCTTGCAGGTAGGCATCGTCGGCACAGCCATCCGGCAAGTCCACATCCAGATCACCGGGCACCTTGCGGAAGGGAAAGTTCTTTTCGCCATGCAGTGACAAGGTGAAGACGGTGGGGTCGTCGCGAAAGATGGCCGCCGTGCCATTGCCCTGGTGCACATCGAGGTCGATCACCAGCACCTGAAGCGCACGCCGGGTGCGCCGAAACCATTCCGCCTGCATCAGACGGGCGGCCACCGCCAGGTCGTTGAAGACGCAGAAGCCGCCGCCCTGCGCCACCCCGGCGTGGTGCGTCCCCCCCGCCAGATTGGCCGCGATGCCCTCTGAAAAGGCCAGGCGGCTGGCCGCCAACGTGGCCCCCACCGAGCGACGCGAGCGCTCGGCCATGGCCTCACTCCAGGGAAAGCCGATTTCGCGCTGGGCGGCTGGCGAAAGGCTGCCCGTCTGCACAGCCTCGACATAGGCCGGGTCATGGGCCAGGGCCAGTTCGCCATCGGTGGCACGAGGCGCCTCGCACAGCACCACTTCAGGCAGCTCCGCCACCAGGCGGTCCCTGAGCAGGCGGTATTTCTGCATCGGGAAGCGGTGCCCCTCAGGCAGGGGCAGAACAAAGTGATCCGCGTAGAAGGCTTTCATGAAAGGATGGTGTCCGATGTCAGTAATTAGAAAATGAGATCTAAATTGTTGCAACGCAGCAAAAAACACTTGCCAAGGCGAAATGACACCCGCATACTTCAACCCATGCTGCACTGCAACATGACCAAGTCGGTTCAGGGCAGAGGAAATTCCAATTCACTTTTTTAATAGGAGTCCCTATGTCTCTGACCACTGAACAAATCCTGGCTGCTCACAAGGCCAACGTCGAAACCCTGTTCGGCCTGACCACCAAGGCTTTCGAAGGCATCGAAAAGCTGGTTGAACTGAACGTGACCGCTTCGCGCGCCGCTCTGCAAGAAGCCGCCAGCCACACCCAAGCCGTGCTGAACGTCAAGGACGCCCAAGAGCTGCTGGCTCTGCAAGCCAGCCTGTTCCAGCCCCTGGCTGAAAAGACCGCTGCTTACAGCCGTCACCTGTATGACATCGCTTCGGGCACCGGCGCCGAGTTCGGCAAGGCTGTCGAATCCAAGACCAGCGAAGTGCAAAAGTCCTTCGTGGGCCTGGTGGACAACGCCTCCAAGAACGCCCCTGCCGGCTCTGAAACCGCTGTGGCCGTGATCAAGAGCGCTGTGGCTGCTGCCAACAACGCTTTCGAATCGGTGCAAAAGGCTGTCAAGCAAGCTTCCGACGTGGCCGAAGCCAACTTCAATGCCGTGGCTGCCACCGCTGTGAACGCCGCCAAGACCGGCACCACCGCTGCCAAGAAGCGTTGATGGACCACCGCTGGCCTTGGCCAGCGGACCACCCGAATCCGGAGCCTGTTTTCTCAGTTGTCTCCTCGGATCTCTTCGATGCCTTCGGCTCAGGGATCCCTTCAAAGCCCAGTCACCGACTGGGCTTTTTTTATGCCTGGCGCAGCACAGCGGAGGCATTTGCGGCTCCGTCAGGGCTGGCGGGCCATCGCCAAGGCGGCTTTCAAACCTGGCAAGGCCTGTTGCATGGCCAGCCGCCCGGCTTCGATGGAACGACGTCGAGCCCCGAAATCGGCGCTTTTCACCCCCGGCAATGCAGGCCGAACCACCAGGTCAGCCTCTTTGAGCTCCCAGTTGTTGATGCTCTTGGACATGATCGCAAAGGTTTGCAGCAGGATCTGCAGCGAATCATTGGCCTGATTGCCCTCCGGCGGGCTGGAGATATCCACCGCGACCACGTAGGTCGCCCCCATCTGGCGCGCAAAACGCACCGGCACAGGCGATACCAGACCGCCATCCACATAGTCGTGGCCTCCGATGCTCACCGGCTGGAAGACCGAGGGCACGGCGCTGGACGCCCGCACCGCTGTGCCCGTGTTGCCACGCCGGAACAACACGCCCTGCCCTGTCTGCAGATCGGTCGCCACCACGCCCAACGGCAGTTTCATGTCCTCGATCAGGCGATTGCCCAGCAGGTTGTTCACATACCGTGCGAGGGCTTCCCCCTTGAGCATGCCGCGGCTGAACAAAGGCAGCGTCCAGTCGGTGATGGCCGCCTCCTCCATGGTTTCAGCCACTTGTTGCATCTGGGGGCCGGTCTTGCCACTGGCATAGAGCGCCGCCACCACACTGCCCGCCGAAGTGCCCACCACCAGATCGGGCTTGATGCCCGCCTCTTCCAGCACCTGGATCACGCCGATGTGGGCAAATCCGCGGGCTGCGCCGCCCCCCAAAGCCAGCCCCACCTTCAAGGGGGGACGCGGTGGAGGTTCTGGCACGGCTGGAGGAACCGGAACAGCGGCGGTGTCATTGCGCGGGGCGCCCGGTTTGACTTCGGGTGCGGTCGAACAGGCCGCCAGCAAGAGCGCGGCACACAGGCCGAGCACCCAGCAGCGAGCACGGGCAGGCGTCGCCCGCGTCGGGGCATTCAAGACAGATTTCATGGAAGGATTCAATACGAACAAGTGCAAGCCGGCCCTGTCAGACGTTCAGCTGGCGTCATCAGGGCAAGTCCGGCATTGTGCCGCCAAGAAGTTGCCCGCATGATTGGCAATGCCATAATTGACGTTTACGTAAACGTCACTCATCACTTCCCTATCAAGGAGACAACATGCAGATCAAGGATCGGGTTTTCATCGTCACAGGCGGTGCCTCGGGTTTGGGCGAAGGCACAGCACGCATGCTGGCCGCCAACGGCGCCACGGTGGTCATTGCGGACATGCAAGCCGACAAAGGCGAAGCTGTGGCGCACGAAATTGGCGGCGCCTTTGTCAAATGCGACGTCAGCCAGGAGGCCGATGGGCAAGCCGTGGTCGCCAAAGCCACCTCGCTGGGCAAACTGGTGGGCCTGGTGAACTGCGCGGGCATCGCTCCGGCTGAAAAGACCGTTGGCAAAAACGGCCCGCACGCGCTGGCCGTCTACAGCAAGACCATCATGGTCAACCTGGTGGGCACCTTCAACATGATTCGCCTGGCGGCCGACGCCATGTGCAAGAACGATCCCGAAGTCACCGGCGAGCGCGGCGTGCTGATCTCGACCGCCTCTGTTGCAGCCTACGACGGCCAGATCGGCCAGGCGGCCTACAGTGCCTCCAAGGGTGGCGTGGTGGGCATGACCCTGCCGATTGCCCGCGATCTGGCACGCAACGGCATCCGCAACATGACCATTGCCCCGGGCATTTTCGGCACCCCGATGCTGTTCGGCATGCCGCAGGAAGTGCAAGACGCGCTGGCCGCCAGCGTGCCCTTCCCGTCGCGCCTGGGCACCCCCAACGATTACGCCCGCCTGGCCCAGCACATCATTGAAAACGACATGCTCAATGGCGAAGTGATTCGCCTCGACGGCGCGATCCGACTGGCACCGCGCTGATCCATTGGCCTGCCAGGCCGGCGGTACAAGCCCCTCGGCCTGGCAGAGCACTGTGGCGCGGCCCTGCGCCAGGTGACGCCCACCGTCATGCGCCCGCTGAAGAACATCAAAACGGCTGTTCGCAAACAAAAAAAAGGGTCACAGAAAACTCTGTGACCCTTTTCAGGTTTGGCGGAGTGGACGGGACTCGAACCCGCGACCCCCGGCGTGACAGGCCGGTATTCTAACCAACTGAACTACCACTCCTGGCAGACAGCTTTTGTGCTCTGTTGACAGAGCCAAGTGCTGCAAACTTGGCGACCCTACGGGGATTCGAACCCCGGTACTCACCGTGAAAGGGTGATGTCCTAGGCCTCTAGACGATAGGGTCAAACCTTGGACTAACCGAAATTGGTGGAGGTAAACGGGATCGAACCGATGACCTCTTGCATGCCATGCAAGCGCTCTCCCAGCTGAGCTATACCCCCAATTTTCTGGCTTTCAACCAAAAAACGCTTCTGACGCGAACGCCCGAAGACTTTGACTGGCGGAGTGGACGGGACTCGAACCCGCGACCCCCGGCGTGACAGGCCGGTATTCTAACCAACTGAACTACCACTCCTGGCAGGCAGCTTTGCGCTCTGTTTCCAGAGCCAAGTGCTACAAACTTGGCGACCCTACGGGGATTCGAACCCCGGTACTCACCGTGAAAGGGTGATGTCCTAGGCCTCTAGACGATAGGGTCAAAACCTTGGACTACTTAACCATCAAACCAAACTGTGGTGGAGGTAAACGGGATCGAACCGATGACCTCTTGCATGCCATGCAAGCGCTCTCCCAGCTGAGCTATACCCCCACATCTAGCTTGATCTGACTTCAAGTTAGCTCATTTGTCTTCAACATCGTTTTATTTATGTCGTTAACTCCTGAGCCTCAAATTATAGTCACATTTTTAGGCGTTTCGCAATCTCAGCGAAATTTTTTCTCGACCGAGCAATTCAAGAACTGCATCGACGGACGGCGTATGTGCCGTACCAGCCGTGAGAACACGCACCGGCATCGCCAAGTGCGGCATCTTAAGGCCAAATTCGGTCAATGTTTCCTTGATGGCCGCTGAAATCGATGCCTTGTCCCAGGCGCAGACCTGCAGACGGGCATCCAGAGCCTGGAGCGCCGGGCGCACCGCATCGGTGACGTGCTTGGCCAGTTCGTCGGCCTGGGGGCTGACTTCTTCGGCGTAGAACACCTTCACCCAATCGGCCAGGGCCACCAGCGTGTCGCAGCGGTCCTTGAACAGCCCGCAGATGGCCGGCAGGCGGCCATCGTCCAGGCCTGACAAGCCCAGCTTGGCGGCGAAGGGCAGCACCAGCTCAGCCAGGGTGGCGTCATCCAGGGCCTTGAGGTGCTGGGCATTGACCCAGCGCAGCTTGGCCTCGTCGAACTGGGCGGCGCTGCGCCCCAGGTGATCGAGATTGAACCAGCCCAGGAACTGCTCACGGCTGAAAATCTCATCATCGCCATGCGACCAGCCCAGTCGCGCCAGGTAGTTGACCATGGCGTCGGGCAGGTAGCCCTCATCACGGTATTGGGTCACCGGCTTGGCACCATTGCGCTTGCTCATCTTTTCACCCTGCTCATTGAGCACGGTGGGCAGGTGGGCATACACCGGGGGCTCCTGGCCCAGCGCACGGAAGATGTTGATCTGCCGCGGGGTGTTGTTCACATGGTCATCACCACGGATGACGTGCGTGATCGCCATGTCGATGTCGTCCACCACCACGCAGAAGTTGTAGGTCGGCGTGCCGTCGGGGCGGGCAATCACCAGATCGTCGAGTTCGTCGTTGCTGATCTCGATGCGCCCCTTGACCTTGTCGTCCCACACCACCGAGCCCTCTTGAGGGTTCTTGAAGCGCAGCACCGGTTGCACGCCTTCGGGAACGGGCGGCAATGTCTTGCCGGGCGCCGGACGCCAGGTGCCGTCATAGCGGGGCTTTTCCTTGGCCGCCATCTGACGCTCACGCAGCGCATCCAACTCAGCCACGCTCATGTAGCAAGGGTAGACATGACCAGCCGCCTGCAATTGGGCCAGCACTTCCTTGTAGCGCGCCATGCGCTGCATTTGATAGAAGGGGCCTTCGTCGTGGTCCAGGCCCAGCCACTTCATGCCTTCGATGATCACGTCCACCGCGGCCTGGGACGAGCGCTCCAGATCGGTGTCTTCGATGCGCAGCACGAACACCCCCTGGTTGGCCCGGGCAAAGGCCCAGGGATACAGCGCCGAGCGGATGTTGCCCAGGTGGATGAAGCCAGTTGGCGAAGGTGCGAAACGGGTGCGCACAGGGGTGGAAGCGGTGGTCATGATGTTCAGTGCTGAAAGGCCACTGGCCACCGAAGTGGCCAGGGCGGGGTGAAGGGCGAAAACGGCCGGGGCGGGCTCAGGCCTCCTGGGCGTTGGGCAAGGCCAGGCGCGAGGTATCGGGCTCGCCCTCTTCCTGACCCACCCGGTTCTCATTGAGGCGGGCGATGTCGTCAGAGGTGATGTCACCGGTCACGTAGATGCCGTCAAAGCAGGACGCATCAAAGCCACTGATGCTGCTGTTGAGGGAGCCGATGGCGGCCTTCATGCCGTCAACGTCCTGGTAGATCAGGGCGTCGCAGCCGATGATCTGGCGAACCTCTTCCACGGTGCGGTCATGGGCCACCAGCTCAGAGCTGGTGGGCATGTCGATGCCGTAGACATTGGGATAACGCACCGGTGGTGCGGCACTGGCCATGTAGACCTTGTTGGCGCCGGCGTCGCGGGCCATCTGAACGATCTCGCGGCTGGTGGTGCCGCGCACGATCGAGTCATCGACCAGCAGCACATTGCGGCCCTTGAACTCGCTGCCGATCACGTTGAGCTTCTGGCGCACCGACTTCTTGCGCACGCCCTGGCCCGGCATGATGAAGGTCCGGCCCACATAACGGTTCTTGACGAAGCCTTCGCGGTACGGAATACCCAACAGGTGGGCCAGCTGGGTGGCGCTGGGCCGGCTGGATTCGGGGATCGGGATGACCACGTCGATCTCGCTCGGAGGCACGGTGGAGACCACCCGCTTGGCCAGGCTCTCGCCCAGGTTCAGGCGCGCCTGGTAGACCGAGATGTTGTCCAGCACCGAATCGGGGCGGGCCAGGTAGACGAATTCAAAAATGCAGGGGTTGAGCTTGGGGTTGTCAGCGCATTGCTGAGAGGACATCTGGCCCTTGAGGTCGATGAACACCGCCTCGCCCGGATTCACATTGCGCTCGAACACATGGCCCGTGCCTTCCAGGGCCACCGACTCGCTGGCCACCATCACGGTGCCGTCGGCGCTGCGACCCAGGGCCAAGGGGCGGATACCGTGCGGATCGCGGAAAGCCAGCAGGCCATGACCGGCAATCAAGGCGATCACCGCGTACGAACCCTTGACGCGCTTGTGCACCGCGCGCACGGCCGTGAACACCTCTTCGGCCTGCAGCGGCAGGCCACGGGTGGCGCGTTCGAGTTCGTGGGCGAACACGTTGAGCAGCACCTCCGAGTCACTTTCGGTGTTGGTGTGGCGGTGATCGGTGGAGAACAGTTCCGAACGCAGGGTCTTGGCGTTGGTCAGGTTGCCGTTGTGCACCAGCACGATGCCGAAAGGTGCGTTCACGTAGAAGGGCTGCGCCTCTTCTTCGCTGTAGGCATTGCCGGCCGTGGGGTAGCGCACCTGGCCCAGGCCCACCGACCCCGGCAGTGCCCGCATGTTGCGCGTGCGGAACACGTCACGCACCATGCCTTTGGCCTTGTGCATGAAGAATTTGCGCTCCTGCTGGGTCACGATGCCGGCCGCATCCTGGCCGCGGTGCTGCAGCAGCAGCAAGGCATCATAGATAAGCTGATTCACAGGGGCGTTGCTGACAACGCCGACGATTCCACACATGACAAAACCCCGATCAAGGAAGATATCTTCCAAACTGTGCCGGCAAAGCCGGCTTCAAACCATCCAGCACCGCCGCAAGCACCGGTGCACCTTTTGACTCCTGCCACCATCCGCCCTCGTGCAGCGGCGTGACCTGGATCACCACCGCCACCGCGAGCAGTAATACCGCCCCTCGAACCAGGCCGAACAAGGCCCCCATGGCCCGATCTGCCGGCCGCATGCCGATGGCGGCCACCAACTTCTGCGCCATGAAGGCCACCAGTGCCGAGGCAAAGATGGCCGCCACAAACACCACCAGAAAACCGGCCGCATAACGCAAGGGCCCATCGGCCGAACCGAGCGGCAGGTAGGCCGCCGCGTCCAGCGCAAACCACTGGCCGGCCACAAAGGCGATCACCCAGCCCGCCAGCGACACCGTCTCATACACCAGGCCACGCCATGCACCGATCACCAGGGACACCCCCAGCACCGCCAGCAGGACCATGTCCGTCACAGCCATAGCCATCCATCAGACTCCTGCATCACTGATCACAAGGTCAGGATGGATGCTGGAAGATCAAGTGACTTGATGCGCGAGGCCGCCTTGTCGGCCTCGGCCTTGCCCGCAAAAGGGCCCACGCGCACACGAATGCGCTTGCCGTCACCGGTCTCGATCACCTGGGTATAGGTCTTGAGCCCCGCCTTTTCCAGCTTGAGGCGGGCGTCACGGGCCTTGGCGGCATCACTGAAAGCACCCACCTGCACGATGAAGCGGGCACTGTCTGCCGCCGCCGGCGCATGCGGCGTGTCGGCCGCGCTCTTGCCTTCGAGCAAGGCGCGCGCCCGGGCGGCGTCATCGGCGGCCTTGCCATCGGATTTGGCGTCAGACTTGGGTTCTGGCTTGGTTTCGGCCTTGGCCACCGCACGGGGCTCGGGTTTGGGCTCGGGTTTGGCTTCTGGCTTGGGATCGGGCTTGCGCTCGGCACGGGCCTCAGGCTTGTCTTTGTGCTCGGACTTGGGCTCTGGTTTGGGCTCTGGTTCGGCCTCGACCTTGGGGGTGTCCTTGCGGGGCTCGGCCACAGGCTTGGCAACGGCTGCGCGGGTTTCTGTGCGCGGGCTCGTGGAAGACACCACCTCTTCATCAGGGCCGATGCCTGAATCAGATGCGCTGCTGACAGCCACCGGCGGGCTGGGCAAAGCCAGGGCAGGCGATTTGTTCTTGTCCGGGATGGCGATCGGAATATCGACCGGGATGGGCCGGGGCTGGGTGTCGAACAGCAACGGAAAGCCCAGCACACCGGCCAGCACCAGAACGGCGGCACCGATCAATCGATGGCGGGCACGGCGGCGCAGCACTTCCACACTGTCACCTTGCGATGAAGCCGGTGGCCGCTCGTCACGGCCTTTGGAAGCGCCCCCCAGGGGCCAGCGAAACTTGAAAAAAGCCATGAAGTGTGGGCGTCAGGCGTCCAGATGTTTGGCGTGAAGGCGGGGAATGCCGTCTTTGAGAACACCACCCACCGTGAAGAACGATCCAAAGACCACGATTCTATCAGCCGGGTCTGCGGCGGCCACAGCCGCTGCCAGGGCCTGCTGCGGATCCGGGAAGGTGGCGGTGCTGACCTCACGTCGGCCACCTGCGACCATCTGCAGCGCGTGCCACTTGGCTTGCAGCCCTGCAGCCGACTCGGCGCGCGGGGTCGGCAGGTCGGTGAAATACCAGCGATCCACCAGGGGCGCAATGCGCGCCAGCATGGGGCCGAGGTCTTTGTCGGCCATGGCCCCCAGCACCGCATGGGTACAAGGGTAGAAGCCCATCGCATCAAGGTTGGCCGACAGGGCGGCCACCGAGTGCGGGTTGTGCGCCACGTCCAGCACCAGTGCCGGCTGGCCGGGCACGATCTGGAAGCGGCCCGGCAACTCCACCATGGCCAGCCCGTTGCGCACCGCCTGCGCCGTGATGGGCAGACGGTCACGCAAGGCCGTCAGGGCCGCCAGCACGCCCGAGGCATTGACCAGTTGGTTGGCGCCACGCAACGCCGGGTAGGCCAGCCCGCTGTAACGGCGACCACGGCCGGCCCAACCCCATTGCAGCTTGTCGCCCGAGAAATTGAAATCCGTGCCGAAGCGCCACAGGTCCGCGCCGATCTCCAGCGCCCGGTCGAGCACGCTTTGGGGCGGCAGCGGGTCGCTCACCACCACCGGGCGCCCGGTGCGCATGATGCCGGCCTTCTCCAGGCCGATGGTCTCGCGGTCATTGCCCAGGTACTCCATGTGGTCGAGGTCGATGCTGGTGATGATGGCGCAGTCGGTATCGATCAGATTGACCGCATCCAGACGCCCGCCCAGCCCCACCTCCAGGATGGCCACATCCAGCCCGGACATCGACAGGCAGCGCAAAATCGCCAGCGTGGTGAACTCGAAGTAGCTCAGCGACACCTCTTCGCCGCGCAGGCGCGCCAACTCCACCGCTTCAAAATGCGGCAGCAGGGTTTCGGGGGTGACGATCTCGCCATGCACCCGGCAACGCTCCTGGAAATGCACCAGGTGCGGCGAGGTGTACACACCGGGCCGGTAACCGGCCTGCAGCAAGATGGCCTCCAGCATGGCGCAGGTCGAGCCCTTGCCGTTGGTGCCCGCCACCGTGATCACAGGCACATCGAAACGCAGGTCCATGCGGCGCGCCACCTCGCGCACGCGGTCCAGGCCCATCTCGATGTTTTTCGGGTGCAGCTGCTCGCAATGGGTCAGCCAGGCGTCCAGGGTGGTAGGCAGGGGATTTCTCATAAGACCCGGGATTGTCGCGCAGCGCGGCCTGCTGCATCATCTCGGCCCATGAATCACCCCAAGATCACCGTCTACGGCATTCCCAACTGCGACACCGTCAAGAAAGCCCGCCAATGGCTCACCGAGCAAGGGCTGGCGTTTGACTTCCATGACTTCAAAAAACAAGGCGTGCCCGAAGCCGGGCTGGATGCCTGGCTGCCAGCCCTGGGCTGGGACAAGCTGGTGAACCGCCAGGGCACCACCTGGCGCAAGCTGGATGCGGCCGTGCAAGCCGGCGTCCAGGACGATGCCAGCGCGCGGGCCCTGATGCTGCAGCAGCCCAGCGTGATCAAACGCCCCGTCGTCGACTGGGGCCCCCAGGCCCAACCGCGCTTCACCGTGGGTTTCAAGGCCGAAACCTGGGCGCAGCTGAGCCGCTGAGGGGCCACTGATAGCCCGCTGATAGTCCATTGAAGGTGGGCTCACGTCCTGTTACATCCTTTTACAGCCGCGCCGACACACCTCAGGAACCCGCTCTCTAGACTGCGGGTCAACCCTGGAACGCCCACAAGCGTTCAACCAGCAACAATTGAACTGAGGTTTTCCATGAACAAGCACTTTGTCTTCAGCCTGGCCCTGTTGAGCACCGCCGTGATGGCGGGCCACGCATCGGCCCAGGAAATGGCCCGCGTGCTCTCCACCACCCCCATCATCCAGCAGGTGGCGGTTCCCCAGCAGGTCTGCACCAACCAGCAGGTGGCCACACCGGGCGGCACCTCGGGCGCGGGTGCGGCGATGGGTGCGGTCGCAGGCGGGGCTCTCGGCAACGCCGTGGGTGGCGGCAGTGGCAAGGCCATTGCCACCGTGCTGGGCGTCGTGGGAGGTGCCGTGCTGGGCAACTCCATCGAAGGCCCCAGCCAGCCCCAGGTGCGCAACGTGCAGAACTGCAGCACCCAGACGGCCTATGAAAACCGCACCGTGGCCTACAACGTGACCTACGAATACGCCGGTCGCCAGTACACGGTCCAGATGCCCAACGACCCCGGCCAGTACCTGCCCGTGCAGGTGAGCCCGGTCATCAATGGCCGCGTCAGCCACCCCAGCTACCCGGCCTCCAGCCCGCAGCCTGTGACGGCACCGGTGTACAACAGCACGCCCCAACCCTACCCGGCACATTGACGCCATATGCGCGCCGGGCGCGGCAGTGAGTCCGCGCGCCCGGCCGCAGGCCCGCAGCGTGGCCTAAAATCGAGGTTTGCCCGAATTCGACTCCATGCGCACCGCCTGCCGGTGCGGGTCGGCTTGTGGCCTCACCTCCAACGGATTCACCTCCATGACCACTGAAACCATCCAGAACGTGGCCCTGACCACGAAAGCCAACGTCTACTTTGACGGCAAGTGCGTGAGCCACGGCTTCACCCTGGCCGACGGCACCAAGAAAAGCGTCGGCGTGATCCTGCCCGCCACGCTGACCTTCAACACCGGCGCCCCTGAAATCATGGAAGGCGTGGGTGGTTCGTGCGAATACAAGCTGGCCGGCACCTCGGAGTGGGTCAACGCCGGCGCCGGCGAATCGTTCAAGGTGCCCGGCAACTCCTCGTTCGAGATCCGCGTGACCGAGGCCTACCACTACATCTGCCATTTCGGCTGATCCACCCACAAGGACCGAACATGGCCACCATTCTGCAAGACCTGCCCCTGGGGCAAAAAGTCGGTATCGCCTTCTCCGGCGGCCTGGACACCAGCGCCGCACTGCTGTGGATGAAGAAGAAGGGCGCCCTGCCCTACGCCTACACCGCCAACCTGGGCCAGCCCGACGAGCCCGACTACGACGAGATCCCGCGCAAGGCCAAGCTCTATGGCGCCGAACAGGCCCGCCTGGTCGACTGCCGCACCCAGCTGGCCCACGAAGGCATTGCCGCCCTGCAGGCTGGCGCCTTCCACATCTCCACCGCGGGCGTGACCTACTTCAACACCACCCCGCTGGGCCGTGCCGTGACCGGCACCATGCTGGTGGCCGCCATGAAGGAAGACGACGTCAACATCTGGGGCGATGGCAGCACCTTCAAGGGCAATGACATCGAGCGCTTCTACCGCTACGGTCTGCTGACCAACCCGGCCCTGAAGATCTACAAGCCCTGGCTGGACCAGAAGTTCATCGACGAACTCGGTGGCCGCGCCGAGATGTCGGCCTTCATGACCGCCGAAGGCTTCGGCTACAAGATGTCGGCTGAAAAGGCCTACTCGACCGACTCCAATATGCTGGGCGCCACCCACGAGGCCAAAGACCTGGAAAACCTCAACAGCGGCATCCGCATCGTCAACCCCATCATGGGTGTGGCCTTCTGGCGCGACGATGTTGAAGTCAAGCGCGAAGAAGTCAGCGTGACCTTCGAAGAAGGGCAGCCTGTGGCCCTCAATGGGATCCAGTTCAACGACCCCGTCGAGCTGATCCTGGAAGCCAACCGCATCGGCGGCCGCCATGGTCTGGGCATGAGCGACCAGATCGAAAACCGCATCATCGAAGCCAAGAGCCGCGGCATCTACGAAGCCCCCGGCCTGGCGCTGCTGCACATCGCCTACGAACGCCTGGTCACCGGCATCCACAACGAAGACACCATCGAGCAGTACCGCGTCAACGGCCTCAAGCTGGGCCGCCTGCTGTACCAAGGCCGCTGGTTCGACCCGCAAGCCATCATGCTGCGCGAGACCGCCCAGCGCTGGGTGGCCCGTGCCATCACCGGCACCGTCACGCTGGAGCTGCGCCGCGGCAACGACTACTCGCTGCTGAACACCGAAAGCCCCAACCTGACCTACGCGCCCGAGCGTCTGTCCATGGAAAAGGTCGAAGACGCGCCCTTCTCCCCGGCCGACCGCATCGGCCAGCTGACCATGCGCAATCTCGACATCGTCGACACCCGCGACAAGCTCGGCATCTACACCAATGCCGGCCTGCTGTCGCTGGGCGGCAACTCGCCCCTGCCCTCGCTGCCGCGCAAGCAGGACTGAGCGCCCCCCTCTGATGCCACCTTCGGGCGGCATCCGCCCCAAAAGCCAGCGGCCCACAGCCGACTGGCTTTTTTTTCGTTCGCCGCCCACCGGACGGGCTCTGGCGCCCCGCATCAGCCTGGGCAATTCCTGAGCAGACCCGACCTCTCGCGATCACAAAAATCACCTGAGCTGCCGTCGGCCGGCCATGCCTTGCGCCGTTTCATACAGGCGTCATGGTTTCGCCATCGGAGGGTCATGGCACCCCGGGAAGATCAAGCCCCAAGCCCGGCACCTGTTCAGTCTGCTCACGCAGCCCTCGACAGGCGACCGGGCAAACCACCCAACCCATCACCACCGTTCGCACCCCACGGCCACAAGCCGGCATGAGGCGCTCGGTGGACCGACTCTCGCGAAGGACACTGCCATGAACATCCGTCAACGCATCGTGTTGCTGATCACCCTGACCTTTCTGGCACTGAGTTCGATCGGCGCCTTTGCCGTGTTCCAGTCCCACGGCAGTGCCTCCGAGGTGCGCAGCGTGACCGAAGGTGTGGTGCCCAGCGCCATGCACTCGGTGGAGTTGCAAGGCCAGCTCAAGGATGTGCAGATGGCCGCCATGAGCATGGTGGCGGCCCCGGACGCGCAGACCGTGGCCCGCACCCGCGACGAACTGGCTCAGAAGAAGGAGATCCTGCAGAAGGCGCTGGACCACCAACTCGAAATGGCCGACAGCACCGCCCAGAAAGGCCTGGTCAAAGAAGCCTCAGAAAGCCTGAAGAACTACTTCAGCGCCATCGACGACACCGCCAACTTCAAGCTCAAGGGCATGAAGGACATGGCCGAGGCCAACATGGGTGCCACGGTCGACCAGTACCTGCGCGAACAAGGGGCCCTGCTCGACACCCTGCAGATCGAAAAGCGCCGCAGCAAAGATGCGGCCATCGAAAGCATGAACAGCCACCTCACCAGCACCACCACCACGCTGACCCTCGCCACCGTGCTGGCCGTGCTGCTGCTGGTGGCCATCGGCCGCATTCTGTACCGCCAGGTGGTCCACCCGATCAAGGACATGGAACTGAAGATGACCGAGATCGCCACCAGCCAGGACTACACGCACCGGCTGCCCGTCACCCGCCAGGATGAGGTGGGGCGCTCGATCACCGCGTTCAACACCATGATCGAAAAGATCGAGGAAAGCACCACCCTGGTCCGCCAGAAGACCGCCGACATCCACGCCATGCTGCACAACGTGCCCCAGGGCATTCTGACGATCGAAAACGGCAACACCATCCACCCTGAGTTTTCCGACTTCCTGAGCACCGTGCTGGAGACCGGGGACATCGCCGGGCGCGACTTCTTCGAGGTGATCTTTGCCGGCGTGAACCTGGGTGCCGATGCCCGCTCGCAGGTCGAAACCGCCGTGGCCGCCTGCATCGGCGAAGACCGCATGAATTTCGACTTCAATGCCCACCTGCTGCCCCGCGAGGTGGAAAAGACCCTGCCCGACGGCCGCGTCAAGATCCTGGATCTGATCTGGTCGCCGATCACCAACGAGCAAGACACCACCGAGCGCTTGCTGCTGTGCGTGCGTGATGTGACCGAACTCAAGTCCCTGGCCAGGGCGGCCGATGCCCAGAAACGCGAACTGGCCATGATCGGCGAAATCCTGTCGGTGCCGCAAGACCGCTTCAATGGCTTCCTGGCCAGCGCACGGCAGTTCCTCGACGAGAACCAGCAAACCCTGGAAGCCGCCGCCAACCAGGACGATGCCACGCGGCGCCAGCACCTGGGGCTGCTGTTCCGCAACATGCACACCATCAAGGGCAACGCCCGCACCTACGGTCTGCACACCCTGACCGACGTTCTGCACCAGGCCGAGCAAAGCTATGACGACCTGCGCCAACAAGAAGCCCTGCAATGGGACAACGAACGCTATCTGGATGAATTGGCCCAAGCCCGTCACACGCTGGAGGAATACGCCACCCTGAACGCCGACAAGCTCAGCCGAGGCCAGAACACAGCCGATGAGACGGGCCATACCGTCTCGCAGGCCGAGATCCAGCACACCTTGCAAATGCTGGAGGGGGTGGACACCAGCGACGTGAGTGCCGCTGCGCAGGCCATCCACGACATCAAGAGCCGCCTGGCCACCCTGGGCAGCAAATCGCTGCAGGAAACACTGTCCAGCGTGTTCGAGTCGCTGCCCTCGCTGGCCCTCGAACTGGGCAAAGAGGCACCCAGGCTGGTCCTGGCCGATCAGGGCGTGCTGCTGCGGCCGGACGCCGGCCCCTTGTTGCGCAATGTGTTCATGCACCTGCTGCGCAACGCCATGGACCACGGCCTCGAACCCATCCTGGACCGCGTCGCCGCCGACAAGCCGATTGCCGGCACCATCCGGATCGACCTGCAACTGGACGCCCAGGGTCTGCACCTGGTGCTGAGCGACGATGGCAAAGGCCTGGCCCTGCAGCGCATTCGGGCCAAGGCGATCGAACAAGGCCTGCTCGATGCCAGCCAGCACCCCGAAGCCCAGGATCTGGCTCAGCTGATCTTCGCCCCCGGCTTCTCCACGGCCAGCACGGTCACCGAGGTCTCCGGGCGCGGTGTCGGCATGGACGCCGTGAAGATGTTTGTCGAATCAGCCGGCGGTCGCATCGAGTTGCGGCTGTTGTCCGAGGCGACCCAGCGCGAGCACGTGCCCTTCGAGACACGGATCCACCTCCCCGCTTCGCTGGGCGTGCACGCCGTGGCACAGCAACGACCGCAAACCGTTTGAGCAAGAAAAGGCACGCAAGATGACGACCACGCTGATGCTGACCCTTCTGATGGGCGCCATCGTGCTGAGCATGTTGCTGGGCTGGCGCGCCCACAGGCTGAACGCCACCCTGCAGACCATGGTCCCGCGACAACGGATGGAAGACAGCGACCAGCGCGCCAAGGCCCGGATTGACGACCTGCAAGACCAGATCGAAGCCTTGGAGCAGCGCCTGCACGAAGCACAAAGGCATTGGGAGGCCCGCCAGCAGGCGCTGATCGGCGAGCAACAGTTGCTCCTGACGCACAGCCAGGCACAGGCCAGCGAGGCCCAGACCCAGATCGCCAGCCAGTGCGGCTCGCTGGACCGCTCCATCACCGAACTGCGCAACGTGGGCAAGACCTACGAGCGCTGGCACGCCAGCATGGACTTCCTGCTGGGACACAACCGGGCCATGCACAACAAGAACGACGAATTCGCCTCCATCGTGCGCCAATTGGTGATCGTGGCGCTCAACGCTTCCATCGAGGCAGCGCGGGCCGGCACCATGGGCCGGGGCTTTGCCGTCGTGGCTGACGAAATGCGCTCGCTGTCGGTGCGCGCCGAAAAGCTGGCCCAGGATTTCCGCAGCAGCCTGTACGAGAACGACCTGATCACCACCACCACCTTCCAGGACATGCAGGCCGGCGGCAAGATGATCGTGGGTGCCGTCACCGGGCTGGAATTGCAGAACCGCAAGATCTTGCACCTGGTCAGTGAACAGGACACCACGGCATGATCAGCAGCCGCGCCAAAGCAGGCTTCGACAAGATGGTGATGCAGGGCCTGAAGGCCGCCTTGGCGCCCTCGGCCGACGAGGTCAGCGAGCTGATCACCTTGCCCGAGCTGCGCCAGCCACCCGAATCGCATGCAGCCCTGCTGAGCATTGCCTCGCTGACGTTTCGCATGCTGATCGTGCTGCACTTCAGCCACAACGATGCAATGCGCCGCCACTTCGCCCGGCTCAGCCGGCAAACGGTCGAAGAGATGTCGGAGCAGTCATTTCTGGACGCCATCTGCGAAGCAGGCAACCTGTGCTGCGGCGGCGTCAATCGCGACCTGGGCACGGTTTTCCCCTGGGTGGGCATGTCCACCCCCAACATCGTCGACAGCCGATGCACGGCTCACCTGGGTGTCCTCCAATACGGTCATCTGCAGCACTTCCGGCTCAGCGTGACCGACAGCCCGCCCCTGTTTCTGACGCTCTGCGTGAGCGAATCGGAAGACCTCGATTTCGACTTCCAGCTGCCCGACCTGGCCGAGCAGGGCACCGGCGAACTCGAAATGTTCTGACATCTGCACTTCCATGTTTCAACAGGAACCATCCATGACCGAAGCAGCCACCGTGATCAGCAAAGTGCTGGTCCTCGACAGCGACCCCGATTGCCAGCACGCCCTCAAGGACTTTTGTGCCAGCCACAGCCTGTCGCCCCTGCGGGTCAACCGCGGCAACCTGTTGGCGGTGCTCCGATCCAACGTCGATCTGGGCGCCATCCTGATCGCCGAACGCATCGGTGACGACGCCCAGGCCGGCATCGAGCTGGGCCGCCAAGTGCACCAGTTGCGCCCTGAACTGCCAATTTTTCTGCGCCGCGAGCAGCTCGATGGCCTGGACGACCTGGCCCTGGCCGATCGCAGCGCCTTCATGGCGGGCTACACCCTGGGCCACATCGCCCGCCTCGAGTCGGTGATCCAGGACAGCATCTTCTGCCAGTACTACCCCAACGCCCTGGTGCGCGGCATCACCGAGATCACGCAAACCGCCCTGCGCAGCCAGTTCCAGGGCCTGGACCTGCACATCGACACGCCGTACATCGTGCGCGACCGCCTGCTTTACGGCGAAATCTTCACCCTGATCCCGATCGAAAGCCCCTGGTGCCGCGGCTACATGAGCCTGCAGGCCATCGAGGCCAACCTGCAACAGCTGGTCAAAGCAGAGCACACCCACATCTCGGCCGACGATGGCGATGATTTCCGCAACCTCAACGGGCTGCTGGGCGAGATCACCAACCTGATCTGGGGCGCTTTCAAGAACCGCTACGGCCGCCTTGAATCGTCCGGCCCGCTGCTGGCCCAGGTGCCCATCATCATCAACCACCTGCACCGCTACATCTCGTTTGGTTCGACCGACCCCCAGCTGTGCTTCAGGTGCACGCTGACGAATCCGGCCAACCCGGACATGACGCCGATCGTGATCTACCAGCGCTTCATCTTCAACCTGAGTTGGCGCCCCGAGGATTTCATGGAGAACCAGGCCTCGGTGGAAAACCTGGTGTCCACCGGCGAACTCGAATTGTTTTGACCCCCAAAAGGAACAACCCATGGCCCAAATTCTTGTCGTTGACGACTCCAGCACCGTTCGCAATGAGGTCGGTGATTTCCTGAAATCCAATGGTCTGGAGGTGGCATTTGCCATCGACGGCCGCGACGGCCTCAGCAAGCTCAAGGCCGACCCGACCCTCAAACTGGTGATCTGCGACGTCAACATGCCCAACATGGACGGCCTGACCATGGCCGAGAAAGTGCGCAGCGAGCTGAAGAACAGCAGCGTCAACATCATCATGCTGACGACTGAAAACTCTCCCGCCATGAAAGAGCGCGGCAAGGCGGCCGGCATCAAGGGCTGGATCGTCAAGCCCTTCAACGGCCCGGCCGTGATCGCCTCGCTCAAGAAGATGGTGGCCTGAGCGCTCAGAACCGCCCCGGGCCCCTGGGTTCAGATGACCACGGGTTCGGGCTCCAGCCGGATGCCGAAGCGTTCATAGACGCTGGTCTGGATCGCCCGGGCCAGGGTCATCACCTCGCCGCCGGTCACGCTGTCAGCGCCGTGGCCACGGTTCACCAGCACCAGGGCCTGCTTGTCATACACCCCGGCCTTGCCCACCGACTTGCCCTTCCAGCCACAGGCGTCGATCAGCCAGCCCGCCGCCAGCTTGATGCTGCCGTCGGCCATGGGGTAATGCACGATGCGGGGCTCACGGGCGATGATGTCGGCGCATTGCTCGGGGGTGACCGAGGGGTTCTTGAAAAAGCTGCCGGCATTGCCCACCTCGGCCGGGTCAGGCAGCTTGCTGCGGCGGATGTCGCACACCCAGTCGAAGATCTGCCTTGCCTCGGGCTGCTCGATGCCGGCCTGGACGCGACGCCGCTCCAGGTCCAGGTAGCCCAGCTCGGGCTTCCAGGGCTTGGGCATGCGCAGGCGCACACGGGTGATCACGGCGCGGCCCGCCAGCCCCAGCCCCAGGGGCAGCGAGGCATCCTGCGGCGAGGCGGGCGCCCGGTGCTTGAACACCGAGTCGCGGTAGCCGAAGGCGCATTGGGCCGCATTCAGGGTGAATGTCTGCCCGGTCAGCAGGTCAAAGGCATCGAGTGATTCAAAGCGGTCTTGCAGTTCGACGCCATAGGCGCCGATGTTCTGCACCGGCGAAGCCCCCACGGTGCCCGGGATCAGGGCCATGTTCTCCAGGCCCGGCAGGTTCTGGTCCAGCGTCCAGGCCACGGTGTCGTGCCAGGCCTCGCCCGCACCTGCCTCGACGATCCAGGCGCGGGGCGTTTCGTCCAGCACGCGCAGGCCCTTGATCTCCATCTTCAGCACCACGTCACGCACATCGCCCGTGAGCACGATGTTGCTGCCCCCGCCCAGCACCCACTTGGTGGCCGGGCCCAGCTCGGGGTCGGCCATCAGCTCGGTCAGATCGGCCTGGGCGCGCACACGCACCAGGGTCTGGGCACGGGCCGCGATCCCGAAGGTGTTGTAAGGCTGGAGCGGGACATTTTTCTCGACTAACATCGGCAACATTGTCTCATTTGCACTGGTTCATCCTGTCATGCCCTCATTCGATACCGTCTGCGAAGCCAATCTGGTGGAAGTCAAAAATGCCGTTGAAAACGCGGCCAAGGAAATCAGCACCCGCTTCGATTTCAAGGGCACCTCTGCCGCCATCGAACTCAAGGACAAGGAAATCACCCTCTTCGGCGACGCCGAGTTCCAGCTCGACCAGGTCGAAGACATCCTGCGCAACAAGCTGACCAAGCGCAACGTGGATGTGCGCTTCCTCGACAAGGGCGCCGTCCAGAAGATCGGCGGCGACAAGGTCAAGCAGGTGGTCAAGGTGCGCAACGGCATCGAATCCGAGGCCGCCAAGAAGATCCAGAAGCTGATCAAGGACAGCAAGCTCAAGGTCCAGGCGGCCATCCAGGGCGATGCGGTGCGTGTCACCGGCGCCAAGCGCGACGATCTGCAGACCGCCATGGCGCTGATCCGCAAGGACATCACCGACATCCCGGTCGACTTCAACAACTTCCGCGACTGATCTGCTGCGCATGCCCCATCGGTCCATGCCGCTCCCCTCACTGCGGCCCCGGCTTGTCGGCCTGGCGCTGACGGGATTGGCCCTGGGCCTGAGCCTGCCTGCCGCGGGCCAGGTGGTGCTCTCGGGCATCCTGGGCGGACGGGCCTTGCTGCTGGTGGGGGCCTCCGCGCCCAAGGCCGTGGCGCCGGGCGAAACCTTTCAGGGCGTGCGCCTGGTGTCGCTCGACAAGGACAGCGCCCTGCTCGAGCAGGACGGCCAGCGCTTCACGCTGCGCCTGGGGGATTCACCGGTGCAGGTCAAGCCTGGCAGCGGCGTGGCACGCCCGGCCAATGGCAAGCGCATCACCCTGACCTCTGACAGTGCCGGGCACTTCAAGAGCCAGGGCAGCATCAATGGCCAGATCATGCAGTTTGTGGTCGACACCGGGGCCACCGTGGTGTCCATCGGCCGACCCGATGCCGAACGCATGGGCCTGGCCTTCCTCGGTGGCCAGCCGGTGCAGATGCAGACGGCCAACGGCACCGCCCAGGGCTGGCGCATCCAGTTGCACAGCGTGCGCATCGGCGATGTCGAAGTGTTTGACGTGGACGCCGTGGTCACACCCCAGCCCATGCCGGTGGTGCTGCTGGGCAACAGTTTCCTGGATCGGTTCCAGATGCACCGGGTCAGTGACCAGATGGTGCTGGAAAAACGGCTGTGAGCGGCGACACCCTGCCCATGCACCTGGCCCAGGATGGCCCGAGCGAAAGCTATGAGGACCTGCTGAGCCAATGGAGCGACCTGGAGTCCGGCCTGGGCATGCTGCTGGCTGTGCCCGACAACGTCGAGGGCTTTCATCAAAAGCTCCGACAGCACGACCGCTGGATGCAGGACCTGCTCGAGCAGGATGCCGACACCGCGCTGTACCTGCTGTTCCAGATGGCCGGCACCTCGATCGCAGGCTACAGCACCACCCACTCGCTGGTGTGCGCGGCGCTGTGCCACATCATCGCCCTGGAGTTGCAACTGCCCGCCGCGCAACGCGACAGCCTGGTGGCCGCCGCCTTGACGATGAACATCTCCATGACGGCGCTGCAGGACGAACTGGCCGAGCAGACCACGCGCCCCTCGGTCGAGCAGCAGACCAACATCGACGCCCACTCGGTCAAAAGCTGCATGCTGCTGGCCCGGGTGGGCATCAAGGACGAGCTCTGGCTGGCCATCGTGGCGTCCCACCACGAGAACCTGCCCCTGACGCTGCCCGGCAGCGTCCCCGACCCCATGCTTCGCCTGACCCACATCCTGCAGGTGACCGACCGCTATGCCGCCATGATCAGTCCGCGGCGCTCGCGTCCGGGCCGCAGCGTGACCGACTCCCTGCGCGCGGTCATCAGTGCCGGCCAGGGCCGGCATGACGACGTGGCCCAGGCCCTGGTGCGACACGTGGGCCTGTGCCCGCCCGGCACCTATGTGCGGCTTGAAAACCAGGACCTGGCCGTGGTGCTGAGGCGCACCGAGCGCCTCAACCAGCCGCTGGTGGCCAGCCTCATCGACCCGCGCGGCGAACCCTACCCCCACCCTCGCCTGCGCAACATTGCGCTGGGCGAGCAACGCATCCAGGCGGCCGTGCCTTCAGATGCGGTCAAGCTCATGATCAACCACGCGGTGATGATCTCGGTGGCCCGCTCGCAACTGCCCCGCAGCCGCTGACAGGCCCGCGCCTGGCGGCCTGCGGCAGCCCCGCGCGGTCAGGTCTTTTTCTTCTGCCCCAGCCGCGACTCGGTGCCCGCCAGCAGGCGCTGGATGTTTTCACGGTGCCGATAGACCAGCAAGGCCGCCATGGCCACCAGGGCCAGCAGCACGGGTGTCTCGGCATACCAGGCGGTGCCACTGGCCAAGACATAGACCAGGGGTGCCGCCACGGCCGCCGTCAGCGAGGACAGCGAGGAGTAGCGGAACACCACCGCCATCAGCAGCCAGATCGCACCGGCTGCCAGGCCCAGAAAAGCATCCACCCCGAACAACACGCCCAGGGCCGTGGCCACGCCCTTGCCGCCCTGGAAGCGGAAGAACACCGGGTACAGGTGGCCCAGAAAGGCCGCCAGCCCCACCAGGGCCACCGTGCCGTCGTCCAGGCCCCAGCGGCGGCCATACCAGCGCACCAGCACCACGGGCAGCCAGCCCTTGAGCGCATCGAGCAACAGCGTGACGACGGCCGCCGCCTTGCTGCCGGAGCGCAGCACATTGGTGGCGCCAGGGTTCTTGCTGCCATAGGTGCGTGGATCGTTCAGGCCCATCACATGGCTCACGATGACCGCAAACGACAGCGAACCGAGCAGGTAGGCCAACAGCGTGGCCGCCAGTGTGTAAAGAATCTCCAACTTGTTCTACCTCTGTGCAATCTGCAAAAAGCCCTGAACCGGGCGCGACAGCGGCCAGGTCAGGATCCAGCCGCTCATTCTGCCAGCGCGCACTGCACCGGCCGGGCACCCAACTGGGCCACGCACACCTGGGGATCGATGCCGACCAGAAACCCGCGGCGCCCCCCGTTGATGCAGATGCGGGGCAGCTCCAGGATGGTTTGCTCGATGTAGACCGGCATCTGCTTGCGCGTGCCGAAGGGCGAGGTGCCCCCCACCAGGTAGCCGCTGTGGCGGTTGGCCACCTCAGGGGCGCAGGGCTCGACCGACTTGACCCCGATCTGGCGCGCCAGGTTCTTGGTCGACACCTTACGGTTGCCATGCATCAGCACCACCAGGGGCTTGGCATCGTGGTCCTGCATGATCAGGGTCTTGACCACGGTGTAGGGGTCTTGCCCCAGCACCTCGGCGCTGTGCAGGGCGCCGCCGTGCTCCAGGTACTCGTAAGGGTGCTCGGTGTAGGCCACACGGTGTGCCTTGAGCCACTGGGTGGCGGGTGTTTCGGAGACGTGTTCTTTCTTGGCCATGGGAATAACCAGGCCCTGACGACCCGGCAAACAACAGGGGTGACATGTTACGCCCCGGCCACAGGCGGGCGGCGCGGCGCCCTGGCGCGCACCTTGCGCTTGCCGAACTGCCCCACCCCGGCCACCAGCAGGTCGGCCAGGGCCTGCACCGGGGGCAGCAATGCCCGGCCACTTTGCGCCAGCAGGCACAGGCGCCGCTGCTGCAAACCTGGCTCCGCGAAGGGCACGGCCTTGAGCTGACCTTGCTCCACGGCGTGCGACACCGTCAGGAAGCCGGCCGGCAAGAGGTCGAGTTCGCCCATCATCGACAGCAGCGTGGGTGAGAAATTGCTCACCATGGCCGGCGCGTAATGCAGCCCCTGCAAAGCACAGCCCTGGTCGAACAAGCGCCGGCTGGTGGTGCCCGGCTCACCCAACAGCAGCGGATAGCGCACGGCGTCAGCCAGCCGCACACGATCCTTGGTCGCCAGTGGATGGGTGGGGCGCATCACGGCCAGCACCGGCGCCAACACGGTGTGCAGCACCTCGGCATCTTTTTCTGGGCTGAGGCTGTACTTGAGCCCCAGGTCCACCTCGCCCTGGCGCAGCAGCTGGTTGACCTGGTCGGGCGCCACCACCTGCAGCGCCAGTTGGGCGCCCGGGTGGGCCTGCCTGAAGGCCTGCAACGCCCCGGCCATGAAGCCGGCGGCAAAGCCCTCGGTGCAGGCCAGGCGCACCCGCACCCGGCCGGCCAGCCCGCCCAATTGCTCCAGCACGAACTGCCCCTCTTCGGTGGCGGAAGTCAGGTGGGCCAGCAATCGCTCGCCTGCGGGGGTGGGCGTCATGCCCCGGTGCGCGCGCTCGAACAGCGCCAGCCCCAGCGCGTCTTCCAGCAGGCTGATCTGGCGACTCACCGCCGAAGCCGCGACATGCAGCTGACGGGCCGCCTCGCTCACGCTGCGGGTGCGGGCCACCACCACAAAGTAGCGCAAGGGCAGGCTGAACAAAGGCAGTTTCAAGGAGGTCCTCATGCGCAATACGTTCTGATCAAGGCAACGATGCCTTGTGAATTCTCTAATGAGAGCAAGCATGTTCCATGCCCTGACAAACCCTCGATCGGCTTCTAATGGAGGCCAGCCAGTCTTCATCCCCTCCCCTGTTGAGCCTCGCCGCCCCCGTTGCGGCAGAAAAGGAATGCCATGCAACGACGCTGCGCCCTCTCTCTCCTGGCCCTGGCCGGCTGTGCCGGCCTGAGCCAGACCGCTCTGGCGGCGGCAGAGCCCTGGCCGAGTCGATCGGTGCGCATCGTGGTGCCCTTCCCACCGGGCGGCGGCACCGACATCGTGGGCCGGGCCATGGGGCAAGCCCTGGCACCCCGCCTGGGCCAGGCGGTGGTGATCGACAACAAACCCGGGGCCTCCACCCTGATCGGTACCGAGGCCGTGACCCGGGCCGCGCCTGACGGCTACACCCTGCTGGTATCGGGCTCCACCACCTTCTCGGTGAACCCGGCCCTGAAGCCCCGCCTGAACTACGACCCCTTCAAGGACCTGAGCGCCGTGGCGGTGCTGGCCCGGGCCCCCCTGGTGGTGGTGGTGCCGGCCCAGTCGCCCTTCAAGACCCTGCCCGAGTTGCTGAATGCAGCCCGGCGCCAACCCGGCTCGGTGCGCTATGCCACTTACGGCAGCGCCACCGCACCGCACCTGGCCGGCCTGCTGCTGGGCCTGAGCGCAGGCGTCAACCTGCAAGACATCCCCTACAAAGGCAGCGCCCAGGTCAGCACGGCCCTGATGTCGGGCGAGGTGGAGGCCACCTTCGACACCGTGGCCAGCGCCGGGCCCCTGATCAAGGCGGGCAAGCTGCGCGCGCTGGCCACCCCCAGCCGCGTGCGCGTGAGCTCGCTGCCCCAGGTGCCCACGCTGACCGAGCTGGGCCTGCCCGACGCCAGCTTTGAGGGCTGGTATGCCATGGCCGCACCCGCCGGCACCCCCGCGCCCGTGCTGGAGCGCCTGGGCCGCGAGCTGCGTGCGGTGATGGCCCTGCCCGAGGTGCAAAAGCAGTTCCGCGCCCAGGCCCTGGAGCCGGTGTACCAGGACCCGGCCGCCATGACCCG
>Ga0209913_1000354_pt1 | contig 41615 bp, 29 predicted proteins | sample PersoiDNA2013203_FD_185805 | JGI IMG/M metagenome (GOLD analysis project Ga0209913, IMG submission 185805) | Permafrost soil microbial communities from the Arctic, to analyse light accelerated degradation of dissolved organic matter (DOM) -... | ecosystem: Environmental > Terrestrial > Soil >...
TGGCAGGCTTGATCGGCAAGGCCAAGACCATGGACCTGGTGCTGACCGGGCGGCCGATGAGCGCTCAGGAGGCTGAACAGGCCGGGCTGGTGTCCCGTGTCTACCCGGCGGCGACCTTGCTCGAGCAGGCGCTGGTGGTGGCCGCGCAAATCGCCGGTTTTTCTCGCCTGGCCACTCGGGCGGCGCGCGAGGCGGTTGCGCAATCCCTGCAGCTCGGGTTGCACGAGGGCGTGCGGCTGGAACGCCGGCTGTTCCACAGCCTGTTCGCCACGCCTGATCAGCAGGAGGGCATGCAGGCGTTTCTCGACAAGCGAGCGGCCGTGTTTAATCAGGTCTAGGAGGGCGCAGGCCACGGCGCTGGGGCTGCTCTGAAAAAAACTACAGTGAAGGAGGAATAAACCTACATGGGATTCGTCTCATAGCTCAATTCCCCCTTGGCCACATGCCCTGGAGCTTTCATGGTAGATCACTCATCACCGCCCCGTCCGCCACTCAGCACGGCCAGCCTGGTGCTCAGGCTGGCGTGTATCGGTGGCGTGGTGGCGCTTGTTGCCGGGGCGTTTGCCTACGTCAACGGCACCTTCGACCCACAACGCCTGCAGCCCAAAACCCTGGTCAATGCCCTGGAAGCCAATAGCGGCATATACCCGGGGTTCCGCAGCAACCACGCCAAGGGTGTGTGTGTCGCCGGGTATTTCGAGAGCAGCAGCGAGGCGCGAGCCTACTCGAGTGCTCAGGTATTCAACGCGGCCAAGACCCCGCTGATCGGCCGGTTTGCCTTGCCCGGCGGTAATCCCTACGCGCCGGACAGCAGCGTGCCCATCCGCAGTTTTGCCGTGCAATTCAGTCAGGCCAACGGCCAGCAGTGGCGCACGGGGATGAACAGCATGCCGGTATTCCCGGTGGGCACCCCCGAGGCGTTCTACCAAATGCTCAAGGCCGGCGCGCCCGACCCGGCCACCGGCAAGCCGAACCCGGCGAATATGCCGGCGTTCTTTGCGGCCCATCCCGAGGCCGCGCCGTTCCTGGCGTGGGTCAAGACGGCCAAGCCATCCGCCAGCTATGCGACTGAAACCTATAACGGTATCAATGCGTTTTACCTCGTGGGCGCCGATGGCAAGCGCCAGGCCGTGCGTTGGGGGGTTGTCCCGCAGAGCCTGGATGCTGCGGGCGATACCGCACCTGCCGGCAGTGACTTCCTGGAAAAAGATCTGATGCAACGCCTGGCTTCAGGACCGCTGCGTTGGCAGTTGAAGCTGACCCTGGCCAACCCCGGCGATCCGCTCGACGATGCAAGCAAACCCTGGATCGGCGAGCACACAGTACTGAATGCCGGCACCCTGGTGCTGCAAAGCAGCCAAGCGCAAGCAGACGGCGATTGCCGCGACATCAACTTCGATCCGCTGATTCTGCCGAGCGGTATCGAAGCCTCGAATGACCCGTTGCTGGCCGCGCGTTCGGCCGCATACGCCAGTTCTTACCTGCGCCGCGCCGCAGAAGTCAGCCCGTTGCACCGCAGCCCTCAGGAGTCGAAGCCATGAATGCCCAACCACGGTTTTTCGCCCCTCTGGCGCGCCTGCTGCACTGGCTGATGGCGCTGATGATCATCGCCATGCTGTTTATCGGCGCGGGCCTGGTGGCCTCGGTTTCCGAACGCCATGAATGGTTGATTCACCTGCACAAGCCGCTGGGCATCGCGATCCTGGGGTTGGTGATCGTGCGCTTGGTGGTGCGTTTCTCTACGCGCCAACCGCCGTTGCCCGCCGACTTGCCGCTGTGGCAAGCCTTGGCGGCCAAGGCGTCCCATCTGGTGCTATATGCGTTGATGCTGGTGTTGCCGCTGCTCGGCTGGGCGATGATTTCGGCGGCGGGCGACCCGGTGATGCTCAGCCCTTCGGTGCAACTACCGGCGCTGGTGTCGGCCAGCGCGCCGTTGTTCGCGGTGCTGCGCAAGGCCCATGGCTATCTTGCCTACGTGCTGTTTCTCACGGTGCTGTTGCACCTGGCGGCGGCGCTGTTCCATGGGTTGATTCGCCGTGATGGCGTGCTGCGGAGTATGACGGGCACCCAGGACTGAGGCCCGCGCTCGATGCGTGTGGCGAGTACGCTCGCCGCATTCAGCGCAACAGGCCGACGATATCGGCCACGCTGCTCAACACATCCTTGCCCAACTGCATCGACCGTTTGCCCGACCAGCCGGTGTGCGGGTTGGGTGCGTCGTCGTTGTCCTTGAAGGGCATCTCCAGGGTCAGCGACAGGCAGTCGTATTTCTCACCGACGGCATTGCAGGCCAGGGTCATATTGGCTTCGCCCGGCAGGTCGCGGGTGTAGCCGTGGGTGGTCTGGAAGTCCCGGGTCAAGGCGCTCAGGTGGCTGCGGAAGTGTTTTTCCAGGCCTTCGATACGCGGGGTGTAGCCGGGGTTGCCTTCGCAGGCGGCGGCGAATACGTAGGGGATTTCCTCGTCACCGTGGATATCGAGGAACAGGTCGACACCATACTTTTCCATTTGCTTCTGGACGAACAACACCTCCGGGCTGATCTCCTGGCTGGCGTTCTGCCAGGCGCGATTGAGGTCCTGGCCCATGGCGTTGGTGCGCAGGTGGCCGTGGAAGGCGCCGTCTGGGTTCATGTTCGGCACCAGGTACAGGTCGGCGACGGCCAACAGCTTTTTCAGCTCGGCATCACCGTCCTGCTGCAGGCGTTCGATGATGCCTTCCATAAACCATTCGGCCATGTGCTCGCCGGGATGCTGCTGGGCGATGATCCACACCTTGCGCCGACCTACGCCACCTTTGCCACGGCGCAACAATTGGATATCGCGGCCTTCGACACTTTTGCCGGTGGCCAGCAACTGGGTGCCCGCGTGGTTCAGCGCCTGGTCGATGAGCCCGTCGTGGCGCTCGCGGCTGTAGGGTTCGAAGTAGGCAAACCAGGCCTGCTTCTCGCGGGTTTCGAGGCTGATGTGCAGGGTTTCGCCGTCGAAGCGCGTAGGCACCCGGAACCAAGTGACATGGTCATACGACGCCACGGCGTTATAGCCGCTCCAGGCGTGTTTATAGGACGATTGCCCGGCGTTGCTCAGGCGGAATGTGTGGGTGTGGCCCACATGCATGCCTTCGGCCTTGAAGTGGAACCATTGGAAATGGTGACTGCGGGTATCGGGTTTGATTGCCAGCAACAAGTGATAGGCATCGCTGGCATCCAGGACTTGGATGTTGCCGCTGTCGAAGTCGGTGCTTATCTTGATGGAGGTCAAGGCCACGGTCATAGTCTGGTTGCCTGAGTATGAGTGTTGTGGCGGTTATCTTACACAGAGGTTGGGCAAAATCCGGATGCAAAATTGTTGCGGGAGGAGGGGGGCGTCATCCTTGACGCCGCTGCAGCTTAGGGTCTATGAGATTGATTCTCAAGCGCTATTTCGCAAAGATCTGAGCTAGAGCGGTCGCCCGGCTTTCTTTCGACGATGGTCTTTTGCTATCATTTGCGCCATCAAGCAACACACAGTCTTCATTAGCCTGAAGCCATGCCAGGAAAACTGGCAAAAAAAAGACCCGGCCAAAGAGCCGGGTCAAAAACCGTGATTAGCCTGATGAGGAGATATTCCAAGAGTCCGACCTAAGGTCCCTTGGTCTATCGACTGATCTCGCGATCAGCTGGCAACAATAATAATCATTATCATTTGCAAGTCAAATGTTTTTATCCGCGGGATAGAAATATTTTTCTTTCGTGTGGCTCATGGATTGTCCTGAGCCTGCGGCGCCTGCAACGATCGCTCCACCATCGCCTTCGCCATATCAATCAAATACACCACTGAAAATGCCAGGTCACGCTGGTTGCCTTGATGGCTGCTCGCCGATTCGTAGGCCGTGGCGGCCGCGCTGCGCAACAGGTCCGAGGCATGCACCAGGGCTTCCTCCGGGCTGATGCCGGGCTTGATGCTGAAGAAGGCGTCATTCGGGGCCGAGTCGCACATATCTTCTTTCAAATAATAGTCCAGCGCCCGTTGAGCGGCGCCGCTGCTGCGCATGTCGAGCAGTTCATGGGATTCGGGTTCGCCGGGCAGGCGATAGGGGCTTGTCGTCATAGGTCGGTACTCGGGTTGGGTGTCGAAACGCTGATGCCCGATAATAGTACGTATCGTATTTATGTCGTTTTATGGATTACTACAAACTGTTTATTGCCCTGAAAAATACGCAACGTATTGTCAGGCCCCATGGATAACTGGATAGCGTTGGTCAAGGCCAACATGAAAGACCGCAAGGTCACGCAGGATGAACTGGCCGAACGCCTGGGCATGTCCCAGGGCGGTGTGGGGCATTGGCTGAACAAGCGCCGGGTGCCAAGCCTGGCGGACATGAACCGGGTGCTGGAGGAACTGGGGCTGGGCGACCTGGAAGTTGCGCTGGATATTCGCCAGAAGACCGATGCACTGCCGGCCGGACTACAACACTACAACCCGTATTTTCGCTACCCGGTCAGTGACTGGAAAGGTGTGTGCGAACTTCGCGAAGAGCGCCCGGCCTACGGCGCGGCACGCTTCGAACTGACGGATTATCACGCCCAGGGCGAGGCTTACTGGCTGCCCGTGGTCGGCGATGCCATGACCGCGCCCAGTGGCCTGAGCATCGGTGACGGCATGATTATCCTGGTGGACCCGGCCATCGACGCCGAACCCGGCAAGCTGGTGGTCGCGCAGTGTGCGCAGAGCACGCAGGCGACCTTTCGCCAATTGCGCGAAGAGAGCGGCCAGCTGTACCTGGTGCCGCTCAATCCGACTTACCCCAAGCGGCTGTTCAGCGACGATTGCCGCATCCTCGGCGTCGTCGTACAGGCCTCGGCGAAGTTCTAGTCCGCTGTTTCAAGTTCCACCAGCGCGCAACCTTCGGCAACCATTTCGCCTTCCTGGCAGAACAGTGCCTTGACCACGCCGGCCTGGGGCGCGCGGATGCTGTGCTCCATCTTCATCGCCTCCAGCACCACCAATTGCGTGCCGGCTTCGACGGTCTGGCCGACGTCCACCAGCACACGCACGATGCTGCCGTTCATCGGTGCGGTGAGGCCGCCTTGGTGGGATTGGTTGGCCTCGACCGCTGCAATCGGATCGAACAGGCTAATGGCATGCATTTCGCCATCCCAGCGCAGGAACAGCGTGCCGGCGCTGCGCACCGCCAGATGGGCGCGGCGCATCCCCTGGTGTTCGATCAGCAGTTGTTCGCCTTGCAGTCGCGGCGTGTGCTGCGCCAACGTCACCAAGCGATCCTGGCCGTTGCAGCTCAAGTGCAGCGAGACTTCGGCGGGCAGCCCCGCGCGAAAGCCACGGGTGTCCGCCCATGGCCCGTCACCCGCCGGCAGGCTCTGCATGAAGGCCGAACCTGCGGCCTGCCAGAACGCGTCGCTCAATGCGCCAGGCACCGGCAGCAGCTCGTCCTGATAGCGCGGAATAAACCCGGTATCCAGCTCAGCGGCGGCAAACGCCGGATGACCGATGATGCGTCGCACAAAGCCCAGGTTGGTCTTGAGCCCGCCGACGGCGAACTCGTCGAGCATGCTCAACAGGCGCAGCCGCGCTTGTTCACGGTCCTCGCCCCAGGCGATCAGTTTGCCGAGCATCGGGTCGTAGAAGGGCGAAACGCTGTCGCCTTGCTCGACACCGCTGTCCACGCGACGGCCCGGGCCGGGCGCGGATTCACGGTACAGCGTCAGGTGGCCGGTGGCGGGGAGGAAATCATTGGCCGGGTCTTCGGCATACAAGCGTACCTCGATCGCATGCCCGATCAACGGCACCTGCGCCTGGGTGATCGGCAGCGCTTCGCCCTGGGCCACGCGAATCTGCCAGGCTACCAGGTCGAGGCCGGTAATCGCCTCGGTCACCGGGTGTTCCACCTGCAGCCGCGTGTTCATCTCCATAAAGAAAAATTCGCCACGGGCATCCAGCAAAAACTCCACCGTGCCCGCGCCCACATAACCAATGGCCTGGGCCGCACGCACTGCGGATTCGCCCATCGCCCGGCGTTGTTCGGCACTCAAACCGGGCGCAGGGGCTTCCTCGACGACCTTTTGGTGGCGCCGCTGGATCGAACAGTCGCGCTCATTGAGGTACAGGCAGTGCCCATGCTGATCGGCAAACACCTGGATCTCCACATGGCGTGGCTTGAGCAAGTACTTCTCCACCAGCATCTGCCCGTTGCCGAACGACGACAACGCCTCCCGCTGGGCGGAGGCCAGGGCTTCGGCCAGTTGGCTGACGTCCTCGACCACCTTCATGCCCTTGCCACCGCCCCCGGCCGTGGCCTTGAGCAGCACCGGGTAGCCGATACGCGCACAGGCGGCGCGGAAAGTTTCCAGGTCCTGAGCCTCGCCGTGGTAGCCCGGCACCAGCGGCACGCCGGCGGTTTCCATCAGGGCCTTGGCCGCCGATTTGCTGCCCATGGCGTCGATCGCCGAGGCGGGCGGGCCGAGGAAGATCAACCCGGCCGCCTCGACGGCGCGGGCAAAACCAGCGTTTTCGGAAAGGAAGCCGTAGCCCGGATGAATCGCCTGGGCGCCGCTGGCCTGGGCGGCGGCGATCAGTTTGTCGATTTGTAGGTAGCTGTCGGTCGCTTTGCTGCCGCCGAGGTCGACGCGGATATCGGCTTCGCGGCTATGGCGCGCATCGCGATCGGTGGCGCTGTGTACTGCCACGGTGGTCAACCCCATTGCCTTGGCGGTGCGCATCACACGGCAGGCAATTTCGCCACGGTTCGCCACCAGCACGGTGGTCAGTGTGTTCATGAGCGTGGCTCCTGCGACTGCCAACTGGGCGGGCGTTTTTGCAGGAACGCGCGCAAGCCTTCCTGGCCCTCGGCGCTGACGCGAATCCGTGCGATGGCATTTTCGCAATAGCGGCGCAGCGCCGGGGTAAGGGCGCCGTTACCGACTTCGCGCAGCAAGTCCTTGCTCGCACGCATCGCCGCCGGGCTGTTTTGCAGGAGGTTGGCAATCCATTGGTCCACCTGTTGATCCAGGGTTTCGGCCGGATAGCTTTCGGCCAGCAGGCCGAGGTCGCGCGCGCGCTCGCCGCCAAAGCGCTCCGCGGTCAGCGCATAACGACGCGCGGCGCGCTCCCCAATGGCTTGCACCACAAACGGGCTGATCACTGCGGGCGCCAAACCAATGCGCACTTCCGACAGGCAGAACTGTGCCTCATTCGCCCCAATCGCCATGTCGCAGCAACTGATCAGGCCCAGCGCGCCACCGTAGGCGGCGCCTTGTACCACCGCCAGGGTCGGGATTTTCAGCTTGGCCAGGTTGTACATCAGCTCTGCCAGTTCGCGGGCGTCGTCGAGGTTGGTGGCGTAATCCAGTTCGGCCGATTGCTGCATCCAGGCCAGGTCGGCGCCGGCGCTGAAGTGTTTGCCGCGCCCGCGCAGGACCAGAAAGCGCAGCGACGCATCGCCCTGCACGTGGTCGAGGGCGAGGATCAGTTCGCGGATCATCTGGGCGTTGAACGCGTTGTGCTTGGCTTCACGACTGAGCCACAGCGTGGCGAAACCACGGCTGTCGGTGATCAGTTCGAGGGTGTTGAAATCGTTCATGGGGTACAGCTCCATTTACATGCGGAACACGCCGAAGCGGCTCGGCTCGATGGGGGCGTTCAGCGCGGCAGACAGGGCCAGGGCTAGTACGTCGCGGGTCTGCAACGGGTCGATGACGCCGTCATCCCACAGGCGCGCGCTGGAATAATAGGGGTGACCCTGGGTTTCATACTGATCGAGGATCGGCTGCTTGATCGCCGCTTCCTCATCGGCACTGAACCCGTTGCCGGCGCGTTCTGCCTGCTCGCGCTTGACCTGCACCAGCACGCCGGCCGCCTGTTCGGCGCCCATCACGCCGATGCGCGCGTTGGGCCACATCCACAAAAAGCGCGGGTCGTAGGCGCGGCCGCACATCCCGTAGTTACCGGCGCCAAAGCTGCCGCCGATGATCACGGTGAATTTCGGTACTTTGGCGCAGGCCACCGCCGTGACCAGCTTGGCGCCGTGCTTGGCGATGCCGCCGGCTTCGTACTTCTGGCCGACCATAAAACCGGTGATGTTTTGCAGGAACAGCAAAGGAATCCCACGCTGACAGGCGAGCTCGATAAAGTGCGCGCCTTTTTGTGCGGCTTCGGCGAACAGAATCCCGTTGTTGGCCAGGATCGCTATCGGGTAGCCGTGCAAGTGCGCGAAACCACAGACCAGGGTGGTGCCGAACAGCGCCTTGAACTCATCGAATACCGAACCGTCCACCAGCCGCGCAATCACTTCGCGCACATCGAACGGCTGCTTGGCATCCGCCGGGATCACGCCGTACAACTCTTCGCTGCTGTACAGCGGCGCCACCGGTGGGCGTTGCAGCAACTGGCCTTGTTTGCGCCAGTTGAGGTTGGCCACGCTGCGCCGTGCCAGGGCCAGGGCGTGTTCATCGCTGTCGGCATAGTGGTCGGCCACGCCGGAGATCTTGCAATGTACATCGGCACCGCCGAGGTCTTCGGCGCTGACCACCTCACCGGTGGCGGCTTTCACCAGCGGCGGGCCCGCGAGGAAGATGGTGGCTTGCTGGCGCACCATGATTGCTTCGTCCGCCATCGCCGGCACATAGGCACCGCCAGCGGTACACGAGCCCATCACCACCGCAATCTGCGGGATGCCCTGGGCGCTCATGTTGGCCTGGTTGAAGAAGATCCGCCCGAAGTGCTCGCGGTCCGGGAATACCTCATCCTGGCGCGGCAGGTTGGCGCCGCCGGAATCCACCAGGTAGATGCACGGCAGGCGGTTCTGTTCGGCGATGGTCTGGGCGCGCAGGTGTTTCTTGACCGTCAGCGGGTAGTAGGAGCCGCCTTTCACCGTGGCGTCGTTGGCGACGATCATGCATTCGACGCCTTCGACCCGGCCGATCCCGACAATCACCCCGGCGGCGGGCACGTCTTCGCCATACACCTGGTGGGCGGCCAGTTGGCTGAGTTCCAGGAACGGCGAGCCTGGATCGAGCAAGCGGTTGATCCGCTCACGTGGCAGCAGTTTGCCACGCGAGGTGTGGCGCTCCTGAGCCTTGGCGCCGCCGCCTTGCTGCACCTGGGCGAGCAGGGTGTGCAGGGCGTCGACCTGTTGGTGCATCGCCGCGCTGTTGGCGGCAAATTCCGCCGAGCGCGGGTTGAGCTGGGTGTGCAAGGTGGCCATGATGCGCTCCTTCAGCGGGTTTCGTTGAAGAGTTCGCGACCGATCAACATGCGTCGGATCTCACTGGTGCCGGCACCGATTTCGTACAGCTTGGCGTCACGCAGCAGGCGTCCGGCGGGGAATTCATTGATGTAGCCATTGCCGCCCAGGATCTGGATCGCGTCGAGGGCCATTTGTGTGGCGCGTTCGGCGCTGTAGAGGATCACCCCGGCCGCGTCCTTGCGCGTGGTTTCACCGCGCTCGCAGGCCTGGGCCACCGCGTACAGGTAGGCGCGGCTGGCGTTGAGCTGGGTGTACATGTCGGCGACTTTGCCTTGGATCAGTTGGAATTCGCCGATGCTCTGGCCGAACTGCTTGCGGTCATGGATGTAGGGAACGATCAGGTCCATGCACGCTTGCATGATCCCGGTCGGGCCGCCGGAAAGTACGACGCGCTCGTAGTCCAGGCCGCTCATCAGCACTTTGACGCCGCCGTTGAGTACACCGAGGATATTTTCTTCGGGCACTTCCACGTCATCGAAGAACAACTCGCAGGTGTTGGAACCGCGCATGCCGAGCTTGTCGAACTTGTTGCTGCGGCTGAAGCCTTTCCAGTCGCGCTCGACGATAAACGCCGTGATGCCGTGGGGGCCTTTCTCCAGGTCGGTCTTGGCGTAGATCACGTAGGTGTTGGCGTCGGGGCCGTTGGTGATCCAGGTCTTGCTGCCGTTGAGCACGTAGTGGTCGCCGCGCTTGTCGGCGCGCAGTTTCATCGAGACCACGTCGGAGCCGGCATTCGGCTCGCTCATGGCCAGGGCGCCAACGTGTTCGCCACTGATCAGCTTGGGCAGGTACTTGAGTTTCTGTTCATGGTTGCCGTTGCGGTTGATCTGGTTCACGCAGAGGTTGGAGTGGGCCCCGTAGGACAACGCCACCGACGCCGAACCCCGGCTGATTTCTTCCATGGCCACCACATGGGCCAGGTAACCCAGGCCGGCACCGCCGTATTCTTCCGCCACGGTAATGCCCAGCAGGCCCATGTCACCGAACTTGCGCCACAGATCGGCGGGGAACAGATTGTCGATGTCGATTTGTGCCGCGCGGGGAGAAATCTCCTTGGCCACGAAGGACTGCACTTGGTCGCGCAGCATGTCGATGGTTTCGCCGAGGGCGAAGTTCAGGGAGGGATAACTCATGGAAGGCACCTTTATTGAGCTTTGTTGTTGTGGGGTGACGGCGCCGGGGGAGGGGCGCTAACCTTTACGTTAACGTAAACTTGCGTTGCGGCGCTGTCAATCGTAGTTTACGTTTACGTCAACCTACAAAAAAGACAACAGGGGTCGTTATGGATCAACCGAATCAGAGCTACAGCCGTGGCTCTCAGGACAAGACCTTATTGGCCATGACGATCGGTCAGGCCTTCGATCACACGGTTGCGCAGTATCCCGACGGGGAAGCCTTGGTGGTGCGTCACCAGCAACGCCGCTACACCTGGCGGCAACTGGCCGAGAGCGTTGACCTGCACGCCCGCGCGCTGCTGGCGTTGGGCCTGCAAACTGGCGACCGCCTGGGCATCTGGGCGCCGAACTGCGCCGAGTGGTGCATCAGCCAGTTGGCCAGCGCCAAGCTCGGGGTGATCCTGGTCAATATCAACCCGGCCTACCGCAGCACTGAGTTGGAATACGTGCTCAAGCAATCCGGTTGCCAATGGTTGGTGTGTGCCGGTTCTTTCAAAACCTCCGATTACCACGCGATGTTGCAGGAATTGGTGCCTGAGCTGGCGGAGCAATCCATCGGCCAATTGAACTGCGAAAAACTCGCGGACCTGCGGGGCGTGATCAGCCTCGCTTCCAGCCCACCTTCGGGATTTCTGCCCTGGTCGCAGCTCTCGGCCCTCGGTACAGGCATCCCGCCTGAGCGGTTGAGCGCGCGCCAAGCCAGCCTGCACTTCGACCAGGCCGTCAATATCCAGTACACCTCCGGCACCACCGGCTTCCCCAAGGGCGCCACCCTCAGTCACCACAATATCCTCAACAACGGCTACATGGTCGGCGAAAGCCTGGGCCTGACCCCGCAGGACCGCCTGGTGATCCCGGTGCCGCTCTATCATTGCTTCGGCATGGTGATGGGCAACCTGGGCTGCATCACCCACGGTACCACCATGATTTACCCGAACGACGGCTTCGACCCGCTGCTGAGTCTGACCGCCGTTGCCGAAGAACGCGCTACCGGCCTGTACGGCGTGCCGACGATGTTTATCGCCATGCTCGATCACCCACGGCGGGGCGAGTTCGACCTGGCCACCTTGCGCACCGGGATCATGGCCGGTGCCACGTGCCCGATCGAAGTGATGCGCCGGGTCATCAGCGAGATGCACATGAGTGAGGTGCAGATTGCCTATGGCATGACCGAAACCAGCCCGGTGTCCCTGCAGACCGGCGCCGATGACGATCTGGAGCGCCGCGTCACCACGGTCGGCCGCACCCAGCCGCAGTTGGAAAGCAAGATCATCGACCTGGCAGGTAACACCGTCGCGCGCGGCGAGATCGGGGAGCTGTGTACCCGTGGCTACAGCGTGATGCTCGGTTACTGGAACAACCCCGACGGCACCCGCGACGCCATCGACGCCGCCGGCTGGATGCACACCGGTGACCTGGCGACCATGGACGAGCACGGCTACGTGTGCATCGCCGGGCGCAACAAAGACATGATCATTCGCGGTGGCGAGAACGTGTACCCGCGCGAGCTGGAAGAGTTTTTCTTCACCCACCCGGCGGTGGCCGATGTGCAGGTCATTGGCATCCCCGATGAGCGTTACGGTGAAGAGATCGTCGCCTGGGTCAAATTCCATCCCGGCCATGTGGCCAACGAGCTGGAACTGCAAACCTGGTGCAAGGGCCGTATCGCGCACTACAAGACGCCCAAGTATTTCAAGTTTGTCGAAGCGTTTCCGATGACGGTGACGGGCAAGATCCAGAAGTTTCGCATGCGCGAGATCAGCATCGAGGAACTGCGCGCCGACCGCTGAAACGCGGTGCATGGCTACTGCTCCCCGTTGAAGCGCGTTGCCTAAAGTGGCGGATTATTTCGCCACTTGAAGGCAGCAACGATGACAGGCAGCACATTTACCCCTCGCGCACGCCCGGCTCCTGATGAGCAGAGCCCCCATGTGCATGTAATCAGGAGCAACACCCCCGGCTGGTACACCGAGGCGCTGGATGAGCGCAAAACCGAGTTGGCGTCGTTGGGCCTGAGTATTCCGCCCTGGTACAAAAAAGCCTCGCCGAGTGCGAAGGACCGCATGAGGGCCGTCCACGCGCGCAGCAGGCGCTCCTTGAACCAGTTGGATCAAATGCTCAGTGGGCTGCAAGGGCCGGCGGAATATGCCGAGCCGTTGTTGGTGGCCGCGGTCGAAAAAAAGTTCGCGCAACGGCTGGACGTCAGAGCGGTGTTTTATGCCCGCAAGATGGAGCAGAAAGAATGCAACACCGGGCCCGATGAGGTGCTGACCACCCACGTCAGCGCATTGGCCCCGCAGTACTACTTCTACCGAGGTATCAGCTTGCTGGAGGCAGCGCTGAACAACTTCACCCCGGACGAGGCCACTGAGCCGGTTTGCCAGGACTGCCACCTGATCACCCGATACAATTTTTACCAATATTCAGGCGCGAAGCTGCATGTGCCGGCAAACGTCCAGGCGGCAAAGTTGGGCATAAAGGCCCATGAGTTTGCCCAACTGTGCAGGGAGCTCGATCTGGGGCGCTCGTACTCCGAATATGTACGAACCCTTATCAATAACCTGATTCAGACAGACGCAACGCCACTACGGATTGGCAAACTGTATAGCAGCCTGATCACCAGCCACCGAAATCAGTTGCAGTTGGCAGCCGAGATTGCCTTGATGAAGGGCGACATCCAGCCTGATGACCACCTGCTGATCGATGACCTTTTGGCTGATCAGTTGGGGACCACGCGACAAGGGGAGGCAGTAAGGTTCTCGCCGCTGCGGTTATGTACCTTCGTGCTCGAGAACATCCTGATCATCGGTCCCGTCGTGTGGCGGGCAAATCTGAGAAATGCCGAACTCCTGCCTCGACGGTGCTTGGTGTACATCCCTGGCGATCCACTCCATCCGCTCAAGGCCTATGACAACATCGCAGCGTTTACCAGCCACCTGACGACACGCCTGTGTCGTGTCGACTACCGAAAGTTCTTCAGCCAGTTCGTGCCGCTTGCCAATCAGGACGGTTTTTTTACGCAACTCAAGCGCCTGCTTGATCCGGACGCGGCGCATACCCACGACGAGGATTTTGATCAAGCCAAAAAAGGCCGGGTCCATCGCCAGGGAACCTACGCGGCGTCCTGGCGCGATGTCTGGACGGACTGCGCGCTGCAGCGCATCCGGCTGATCACGAGCAACGCCAGTACCAGTGCGGTTTCTACCCAGGATGTCACTGATCGTGCTTACAAGGCCTGGCTCTGGTCGTGGGGCGGCACGGCGCTGGATATTCTCAATCTTGCCTCTTTCGTGGTGCCGTTCCTGGGGGAGGTCATGTTGGTCGTCGCGGCCGTGCAGATGGCCTATGAGATAGGAGAAGGCATTGAAGCGTGGTCTGAAGACGATGCCCAAGCAGCCTGGGCACATTTTTCGGCGGTGGGGCTCAACCTGGCAATGCTGGCGGTGCCCAAAGGGCTGATGGCAGCGAAAGACACCGTATTTGTCAAACGCCTGGTGCATGTGGAGTTCGGTGGACGCACACGCTTGTATGATTTCAATCCGATGCAATACCAGCACCGGATCACATTGCCCGACGGGCTCAAGGCGAACGCGCACGGGCTATATGCTCATGAGGGCGGCCTGTACCTGCCGACAACGGACGGGGCGCACTACAAGGTCGAGGCCAGTGGCACCGCACATGAATTCAAGCTCCTGCACCCCGAGGGGGATTCACGTTATGCGCCACGCATTGTTCACAACGGCGAAGGGGCCTGGGTGCATGAGTTCGAACAGCCTTTGACGTGGGATCGCAAGACCCTGTTACGTCGCCTTGGCCATACCGTCGAGCACCTGAGCGATAGCCAGCTCGAGCAAGCCAGGGCGATGAGTGGCGTGTCGGATGATGAGTTGCGTCAGGTGTTTACCGATCACCGGCCGCCTGCGCCACTGTTCAAGGACATGCTCCGGCGGTTTGAAATCACTGCCAAGCAACAGGACTTTATCGACCGGTTGAGCCACCCTAATCCTGAGGTTTCTGGCCAGGTCGACTGGTTTATGCAAGTCAGGTTGTTGATTGAAAGTGGGATGTGGCCTGAGTCGCGCGTGCTGGTGTCAGTTGACGAAGAGGGTAACCGGGTGTGGAGTTCAGGCGTTGTGCAAGACCCCGCTCAGGTGGTCACGCTCAAGCGTGAGCAGATCGACAGCGGCGTCCTTTTTTCTTCATTTTTAGACCAGTTGAGTGAGCCCGAAATACGCCACTTGTTGAATGAAGAAATGATTGAGCGCAACACTCGGCTTTACATCGAAGTGTTCCATAGGCCACCGGCACATCTACCTTCTTCCTCTGCCTCCCAAGCGCTTGATGCCCTTGTGGAACAGAAGATGCTAGAACTGCGTACACCTGCGGCCAGGGCATTGAGATACCGGGACCGTTTGCTGGAAGTGGCCAAAAGCAGCAGAGGCAAGCTGTTCAATCTCGAGATGTCGGCCGGTGATGTTTCCAGCGATGCAAACGTGCAGTTGATCCAGAACAGCGTTCCCGGCGTGCCTAAACTGGCAGCTGAGGAAATAGTGACCCATGCCAGCAGTCAGGAGTTGGCAGATATGTCGTCGACGTCGCGCTTGCCGTTGCGTTTGGCTGAGGAGGCGCGCCGCTACGCGCAGAAGGCGCGTGTCATGCGGGCACATGCGGATCTTCTGTTCGACAATCAACTCACGATGGACGGAGTACGCCTGGCCCTGCACAAGCTGGCCTCTATCCCCGAGCTTTTGAATGATGTGCGTATCGAGCTACGTGCGGATACGGTTGATGGCCCTGTGCTAGATCAGGTGGGAGAGACGAACGCCCTCAGACAATTTCGGTTGATCCGTACCGACCTGACGGAGTGGAGGTTATACAGCGGGGCGGGGAAGTCAGAGTACTGGTACAGAGACAAGGACGCCTTTTTCGGCGCCCTCTGGTTAGCCTGCGGCGATAAGTACGTTGATCGGCAAGCGTTCAACACGTCCACTCAAACCCTGAAAGTTCGGCTTGCGCAACTGCCATTGAGTGAACCGGCGAGTCGCCGCGCACTTGGCTTGCAAACGATCAAGCCCGGTTTCAAATCACCGATGCGTCTGGCTGACGGACGCATCGGTTATCCGCTAAGCCCGGTGGGCGGCGCTGGCGGACGTCCGCGTGTTTGTAAAATGAAAGCGATGTCGCTCTATCCGTCAAAGTCCATGGAGGAGGTCGAGGCAATGCTTGGCCTTCGCGGCGCGGGCGATGCCACGCTTCTGGCCAGGCTGACGCATCAGGAAGCAGAACTTGCAGAACTGGACAAGGCGTTGGTCAGTTGGCAGGAGGACGGCTCAGGCTACGCGAGGGCCAGGCGTAGAGTCTCGAGCATTATCAAGAATGTTTGGCGGCGTGAGTCCCCACAGGCGCTCGCGGGGGATCAGACACCGATCGGGCACGTGCTGGATCTTTCGGAACAGCAGGTCGGCGAACTGCCTGCGATCAGCGCAAACATGGATCACGTGGGCAGCCTGGTGTTGCGTCGAATGGTCCTTTCGGACCTCTCCTCTGCGTTTCTGGATGCGTTTGGCGGCTTGCGCTGGCTGAACATGAGTGAGAACAACCTCACGCAACTGCCAGCGTTCAAGAATGGCGGAGCAGGGCTGACCAAACTCAATTTGAGTCGAAATGATCTCCAACTGACCGAACAAAGCAGCTTGCGCCTGCAGGGCATGCAGCGTTTGAAGATTCTGAGGCTGGAGGATAATGCTCGCTTGGGATGGCAGGCCGATCTGCGGGGCTTGCGCAACTTGAACCAGCTTTATCTATCGAATACCGGCACGGCCAGGTTCCCCGTCGGTGCCGAACAGTTGCCGCACCTTGCCCACATTGACCTGCACACAAACCGGATCACCACGTTGCCCGAATACGCATACGAGCATCCGGAGCGCATCAACGTGCACGATAATCCACTGTCGGCGAGCACCCTGGAGCGTCTTCAGGTGGGCAGGCCATTAAACCCGGCACGATGGGGCCAACATATCCCCGTGGACGAAGCGCGCGGTTTGTGGCTGGGTGGATTGTCGCCCATAGAGCGGGAACTGCGCGCTCACCTCTGGGACGGACTCAGGGCCAGTCCTAGGTCGGCTGCTTTTTTTGCAGTACTGGCCGACATCACCCGCAGTGCCGAATACGCCAGCGAAGTTGCCCGCCCTGAACTGGCGCAGCGCGTGTGGGACATGCTGGAGGCTGTGAGTGAAAGCCAAGAGATTCGTGAGTCGTTGTTCACGATCGCCGACGACAGAATCACCTGTGGCGATGGCAGTTCGGTCGAGTTCATGAACCTTGAAAGTGAGCTGCTGGCAGCCAGGGCACTTGAGATGGCGGGGGCGCAGAACGCTGAAGGGCTGCTGATCTCCACGGCGAAGAAAATGTTCCGGTTGACGTTGGTGGACGCCATTGCTCAACGGGACGTAGCGGCGCGAGGGCCTGGGTTTACCGAGCAGGTCGAAGTGATCCTCGCTTATCGGACCCGGCTTGCAGACAGGCTGGAGTTACCGGTCAAGTCCCGCGATATGCTGTTTTCCGCGCAGGCTAATGTGAGTCAGGCGACGATTGATGAGGCCTATGCACAGGTGCTGAGGAGTGAGCGTAACGCCGCTGAAAAGGAGGTCTTTTTTGTAGGGCGCACGTTTTGGGAGAAACATCTTCGTACCCAATACCCGCAAGCGCTTAAGGCGTTGATGGTGCCGGCGGTTGATCTGATCGAGGAGAAAAGCACTGCGTTGTTTGAACTCTCGTCTTTGGAAGGCGAGCAGGTCAGCGGCGCGGACGAGACCGCACGAAATCAGTGGCAGACACAGCATGACGAGGCGGCCGACCGGTTGGCGGGCCTGCTGGGCCGGCGTCGGGATGACATCCTGGTGAACGGCTCGATGCAAAGTGCCTTTTTCGAGAATGAGCTTAGCCATTTGGGGTGGGAGCAGCGGGCGCTGGAACAACGAGCGCTGAAAGCCTTGACGCGCAAGGTGCTCAACAACTTTGCGGCCATGGAAGGGACATCGCTCTGAACGAAGGGTGCAGACAGCACAAAGGGGACCCTAAGGTCCCCTTTAATTTGTTGTTACGTGCTCTTTTTTTATTATTGAGGGGCGGTCTATTGTTGTTTTTAGCAACCGTTACCCTTTACCGCTGTTTTTGGCGACCCCCATTCGGGGTCAAGAGCAAACGTATTTTTTTGAGCGCTGATCTGCTTCTTCGCATGCGATCCAACCAGTGGGTAGCTACCTGAGGTAGTTTTATTTTTCTCTATCCGGTTGCGGGTTTCGGCAAGCCGTACCCTGCGAAGCACATCTTCTCCAAAAAAATCTGTTAGCTGCGTCTCTGCCGTGTTGTTTTTGTTATGTCAGAGTCGTTTCGTCTTATTTTTATTAGGTTTGGCGCTTTTTATTCTTGTTATGCAATAGAGATAGCAGAAGCCGTGCCAACTTTTAAAAATCGTTTAAAATCAATGCGTTGTATTTTTTGTAGGAAATGGCCTGTAGCAAACACGACAAAATATGTTCCCGTGTTACTCGTCCGGCCAGCCTGCGGTAACACATTGTCACGGCTAAGCTACTCAACTGGCGTTACGCGCCTTGGCAACGCGTGAGCCGCTGGGCCGGCCCAGTACGTTGCTGATCTGCCGGCCCGCGAGAATCAATTGCTCCAGGTCGATACCGGTCTCGATCCCCAGGCCGTTGAGCAGGTACACCACATCTTCGGTGGCGACGTTACCGCTGGCGCCTTTGGCGTAGGGGCAACCGCCCAGGCCGGCGATAGAGCTGTCGAATACGTTGATCCCTTCCAGCAGACTGGCATAAACGTTGGCGACGGCCTGCCCATAGGTGTCATGGAAGTGCCCGGCCAACTTGTCCCGTGGCACGTGCGCGCCGACCACCTCGAACAGCCGGCGCGTGGCCCCAGCCGTGCCGGTGCCGATGGTGTCGCCCAGGGACACTTCATAGCAGCCCATGGCAAACAGTTCGCGGGCCACCGCCGCCACTTGTTCCGGGGCGACCGCGCCTTCATAGGGGCACCCCAGCACGCAGGACACATAGCCGCGCACACTGACACCCTGCTGTTTGGCGGCCGCCATGATCGGCACGAATCGCTCCAGGCTTTCGCTGATCGAGCAGTTGATGTTGCGCTGGGAAAACGCCTCGGACGCTGCGGCAAACACCGCGACCTCCCTGACCCCGGCGGCCAGCGCATCTTCAAAACCGCGCAGGTTCGGCGCCAGCGCGCCGTAGGTCACGCCGGGCTTGCGCTGGATCTGCGCAAAGACTTCGGCGGAGCCGGCCATCTGCGGCACCCATTTAGGCGAGACAAAACTGCCGACTTCGATATAGCTCAGGCCGGCGGCGCTTAGGGCATCCACCAACTGCACCTTGTCGGCCACGCTGATGGGTTGGGCTTCGTTCTGCAAACCGTCGCGCGGGCCGACTTCGACCAAGCGCACGTGGGAGGGGAGGGACATGGCAACTACCTTATGATCAACGGCCAGCCTGGCCTTGGATGGTTTCGGCCAGGGCCTGGGTGCAGCGCTCTTCGGCGGTGTCCAGTTCCAGCTTCATTTGTTCGATATCCAGCAACTGCTGCTCCAACTGTTCGCGACGCTCGGCGATCTTCACCAGCATGCTGTTGAGTTGGATATGGTTGCCGCTGGTGGGGTCGTAGAGTTCGATCAGCTCACGGCACTCTGCCAGGGAAAAACCGATGCGCTTGCCACGCAGGATCAGCTTGAGGCTGACCTTGTCCCGCGCCGAGTAGATGCGCTCCTGGCCCCGGCGTTCCGGGGCCAGCAGGCCTTGTTCTTCATAGAAGCGAATGGCGCGGGTGGTGATGTCGAGCTCGCGGGCGAGGTCGGAGATGCTGTAGGTCGTGCTCATGAGGGCGCTCAAGAAAGTCTTGGCGCTAAGCTAAAGGCAGGTTGACGTAAACGTCAAGGGCCGCTGCGCAGCCCATCGGAGGCAAGCCCCCTCCCACAGGGGGCGTTCTTCAACCTCAGGCCTGTTGTTTATCCAGCTTCTTTTCGTGGGCTGTGACTTGCTGGCACAACTCGATCATTTGCTCACGCATCCAGCGGTTGGCCGGGTCCTGGTCGGTGCTTTCGTGCCAGTACAGGTGGGTTTCCACCAGCGGCACGTCGTTGACCGGCAGATTGAACCAGTGCAGTTCATGACGGCGGGCGAAGCGCTCGGGAACGGTCATCACCATATCGGTCTGCTGCAACACTTGCGAGGCCATCAGGTAATGCTGGGAGCGCAGGGCGATCTTGCGCTGGATGCCCATCTTGCCCAGGGCCAGGTCGACATGGCCCAAGCCGTTGCGGCGGCTGGAGATATGGATATGGGTCAGCGACAGGTAATCATCCAGGGTGAACTTGTCCTTGCCCGCCATCGGGTGGCCCTTGCGCATGGCGCACACGTAGCGGTCTTCCATCAGCTTGACATGACGCACCTGCGGGTCGGTGTTGAGCGGCGCGTCGACGGCAAAATCCAGGCGCCCGGCGGCCAGTTCCTTGGTGGTCTCGCGGCGTTTGGACAGGAAGCTCTCGATCACCACCGTCGGCGCCAGGCGACGCAGGCGCTGGAACAGCGGCGGCAGGATCACCGCCTCGGTCAAGTCGGTCATGCTGATGCGGTAGGTCTTGGCCGCTTGCTGCGGGTTGAAAATCCGGCTTTCCTGCACCGACACCCGCAACAATGACAGCGCATTGCGCACCGGGCCGATGATGTTCTGCGCCATCGGCGTGGGCACCATGCCTTGGGCGGTGCGCACGAACAGCGGGTCGTTGAAGGTCTCGCGCAGGCGTGCCAGAGCGTTGGACACCGCCGGTTGGGTGATGCCGACAATCTGCCCGGCACGGGTCAGGTTGGCTTCGGTGTAGATCGCGTCAAAGACGATAAACAGGTTCAGGTCGACCTTGCTCAGATTCATTTCGTTGCGCTCTTATTGTTAGGTGTCCATGCCCCGATCATATATCGGTGATGAATGTTAATACACGCCGAGAATAGGCTAGGTAAATTATCAACGCTGTTCTAGCATCGATTGCATGACCTATACAACCTCTCAAAGAAGGGAGCTGCTCATGGATTTCGCCTATTCGCCCAAGGTTCAGGAACTGCGTGAACGCGTCACTGCGTTCATGGATGCTTACGTTTACCCGGCCGAACCGGTGTTCGAACGCCAGGTCAGCGAAGGCGATCGCTGGCAGCCCACCGCGATCATGGAAGAGCTGAAAGCCAAGGCGAAAGCCGAAGGCCTGTGGAACCTGTTCCTGCCCGAATCCGAATTGGGCGCCGGCCTGACCAACCTTGAATACGCGCCGCTGGCGGAAATCATGGGCCGTTCGCTGCTAGGCCCGGAGCCGTTCAACTGCTCCGCGCCGGACACCGGCAACATGGAAGTGCTGGTGCGCTACGCCAACGCCGAACAGAAACAACGCTGGCTTGAACCGCTGCTGCGCGGTGAGATCCGTTCGGCTTTCGCCATGACCGAGCCCGACGTCGCCTCATCGGACGCCACCAACATGGCTGCCCGCGCCGAGCGCCAGGGCGACGAGTGGGTAATCAACGGCAAAAAATGGTGGACCTCCGGCGCCTGTGACCCGCGCTGCAAAATCCTGATCTTCATGGGCCTGAGCAATCCCGACGCGCCGCGCCATCAGCAGCACTCGATGATCCTGGTGCCGGTGGACGCCCCCGGCGTGAAAATCGTGCGCCCGCTGCCGGTATTCGGCTACGACGATGCGCCCCACGGGCACGCCGAAGTGTTGTTCGATAACGTGCGCGTGCCGTATGAAAACGTACTACTGGGTGAAGGCCGTGGCTTTGAAATTGCCCAGGGGCGTCTTGGTCCTGGCCGCATTCACCACTGCATGCGCTCCATCGGCATGGCCGAGCGCGCGCTGGAACTGATGTGCAAACGCGCCATCAGCCGTACCGCGTTCGGCAAACCGTTGGCGCGCCTGGGCGGCAATATCGACAAGATTGCCGACTCGCGGATGGAAATCGACATGGCACGCCTGCTGACCCTGAAGGCGGCGTACATGATGGACACCGTGGGTAACAAAGTGGCGAAAAGCGAAATCGCCCAGATCAAGGTCGTGGCGCCGAACGTGGCGTTGAAGGTGATCGACCGCGCGATCCAGATCCATGGCGGCGCGGGCGTCTCCAACGACTTCCCGCTGGCCTACATGTACGCCATGCAACGCACCCTGCGCCTGGCTGATGGCCCGGACGAAGTACACCGTGCGGCGATCGGCAAGTTCGAGATTGGCAAGTATGTGCCTAAAGAGCTGATGCGCGGCGGTCAGTAACACCGCGTCGCCTGCCATCGCGGGCAAGCCCCCTCCCACACTAGACCGCGTTCTCATGCACAACTCGGTCAACTGTGGGAGGGGGCTTGCCCGCGACGAGGCCCGTGCGAACAACACAAAACCCAAACCTCAGTACACCCAAACCTCCACCCGCCGATTCTTGATCCGGCCTTCATCCGCCGTATTCGCCGCCACCGGCATCTGCGCGCCGAACCCGCGAATATCGCGCAGCACCACGCCGCTCTTGACCAATTCCCGACGCACCGCCATCGCCCGCAGCTTGGACAATAGCGCCGCTCGTTGCGGATCATTCTTGGCATCGCCGAACCCCACCAGCGTCACCTGCTTGTCGAGCTTGTCGTGGCTTTTTATATACGCCACCACGCGTTGCACATCCTGGCGCGCTTTGTTGTCCAGGCTGGCGCTGCCTTCTTCGAAGCGAAAATTCACCGTCAGGCGCTGGGCCTCGCGGGCAATTGCCTGATAGTCCTCGGGCATCGAAGGGCGCGGCTCCACGCCCATCGCCTGGACCTGCTGCGCGATAAACCCGTTGGCCGCCACGATCGCCTGGCCCTTGCTGCTTTGGGTAAAGTCCACCAGCGCCTTGGCCCACGGGTTTTGCGTGGTCGGCGGCAGGTAAAAGAACAGGCGGCGCGACAGCGGGTAGTCCTCGGTGGCAATCAGGCTGTTGAGCGGCAACATCGGTTGCGAGTCACCGTCGACGATCGCCACCGCCTTGGCCTGGCGCACATAGGGCAGGCCGATAAAACCGATGCCTTGCGGGTCCTGGCTCACCGCATCCGACAATTGCTCGCTGGCTTCGAACCGCTTGGCCGACGCGGCGAGGGGCTTGCCGCGACGGCTGAGCACCAGGTCCTTGAACGTGTCATAGGTGCCCGACCGGTCATCCCGGGCATATAAATGAATCGCCCCGCCGATGCCGCCGAGTGCCTCCCAGGTGCTGATCTCACCGTTGAAAATTTGCGCCAGTTGCTCGGTGTTCAGCGTATTCAGCGGGTTGCGCGGGTTGAGGATGATGGCCAGGCCGTCGATGGCGATCACTTGCTCGGCTTCGGGGCTTTTCAGGTCGCCCAGGGGTTCGAGGTCCACCAGTTCGGTGTCTTTGATCGGGCGGGATGAGGCGGCAAGGTCGGCGCTGGCTTTGTGCAGCGCGGCAAACCCGGTGCTGGAACCATGGGCCGCGACCTCGATGGTCAGCGTCTGGCCCTGGCGAGTCTTGCCGATCACGCGCATTTCATTGGCGCCTTGGGCGGGTTCAGCGTGTACCCCTTGCAGCCCCTGCTGCTCCATCAACCCCTTGACCAGCGCCGGGCCAAGCGCCGCGCCAATCGTGTTGGAGCCCTGGATGCGCAAGGCGGGGCCCTGATCGGGAACGGGCAGCGGCGCGCTAACGGCACACAGGGGAAAAAGGGTCAGCAGTAACAGAACGCGCAGGATCATGCCGGCACCGTCTCAAGGCAAAGGGAGTGCTGCGAGATTAAGTCAGTTGGGTTTCAGTAATATGACTGACACCCAAGCGTAAAAATGTGGAAGGAACTTGCTCCCACATTGTTTAAGCGCGTCGTCCTTGAAATCAGCTCAATTCCAGCCAGATCGGCGCATGGTCCGATGGTTTTTCCAGGCCGCGCAGTTCGTAATCCACCCCCGCATCCTTGATCCTGTGCAGCAAGCCGTTGGACGCCATGATCACGTCGATACGCAGGCCACGCTTAGGCTCATCTTCAAACCCACGGCTGCGGTAGTCGAACCAACTGAAACGGTCGGTCACGTCGGGGTTGAGGTGGCGGAAGCTGTCCACCAGGCCCCAGTTCTTCAGGCGGGCCATCCACTCGCGCTCTTCCGGCAGGAAGCTGCACTTGCCGGTTTTCAGCCAACGCTTGGCATTGTCGGCGCCAATGCCGATGTCGCAGTCTTGCGGGGAAATATTCACATCGCCCATCACCACCAGCGCCTGGTCGTTGCTGAACTGGCTTTCCAGCAACTGTTGCAAGTCTGCGTAGAAGCGCTGCTTGGCCGGGAACTTGGTGGGGTGGTCGCGGCTTTCGCCTTGGGGGAAATAGCCGTTCATGATGGTGACCGGGTTGCCCTGCGCATCGGCGAAGGTGCCCCAGATAAAGCGGCGCTGGGCGTCTTCTTCATCGCTGGCAAAGCCCTTGTGTACGCTCAATGCTTCTTTGCGCGAGAGCAGGGCCACACCGTAATGGCCTTTCTGGCCGTGGTAGTACACGTGATACCCCAGGGCCTGCACGTCGGCCAGCGGGAACTGGTCGTCGTGGACCTTGGTTTCCTGCAGGCCGATCACATCGGGTTGATGCTTTTCAATCAGCGCCGCCAACTGATGCGGGCGAGCCCGTAGCCCGTTGATATTGAAAGAGACGATTTTCATGGTCGGCTGTCCAGTCTGGCAAAAGGGCGATGCTAGCCGACAAGTCGGACGGGGGCCAGCGTGGCGGTAGGACGGATGCGCTGCTAATGTCTGGGAACGACTCGCGCTGCGTAAGTTCGTACCCATAAGAACGCCGTCTTTTGAATGGCGCCCAGGGAGATTCACTGTATGCCTGACACTTCAACTGCGATTGCCGAAATCCGTCTGCTCAATAGCGACTATTCCCGCGAAGCACGCTCCCTGCTGTACCAGGCTTATCGCCATGAGCCGACGTTCGCCTACATCTTCGAAGCTGAGCGCCCGGGATATGAGCAGCGGGTGCGCGCCACCGTGCGCGAGCTGGTCAAACAGCATTTCTTTCAGAAACTCCCCGCCATCGGCCTGTTCGTCGACGACCGCTTGATCGGCATTGCGTTAATCGCGCCTCCCCAGCGGCGCCTGGGCATCACCGAGAGCTGGGCCTGGCAATTGCGCATGTGGTTGAGCACCGGTGTGCGGGGTACGCGGCGCTACCTGGATTATCATCAGGCGGTGCTGGCGTGCCTGCCCAGCGAGTCGGTGCATGTATTGCCGTTGCTGGGCATTCACCCGCAATTCCAAGGCAAGCACTTCGGTGAGCAACTGCTCGGCGCGGTACACAACTGGTGCGCCGAGGACCCGCATTCGTCCGGCGTGGTGCTTGATACCGGCAATTCCCGTTACCTGGAGTTCTACAAGCGTCAGGGCTATGAGGAAATCGGCGAAGTGGCCATAGGACCGGTCCTTGAGCATGTGTTTTTCCATGCCAATCCGCAGCCGTTACATGCGGCAACGACTTGAGTCAGGATTTTTCAGATAAATCCGAGTTCAAAGAGTCTCCCCAGCTCGTGTAGCATCCGCGCCTATGAAGTTTCCAGGAAGATTTACCAGCGGCTTGATTCTGCTGTTCACAAGCTGCGGCGCTTTGGCGCAAAGCGAACTGGACGTGCGAGTCAAACCCTCAAACGACGCGTTGAAAGCCAACATCGAAGGCTACATCGGCGGGGTAGGCGATCGCGATGAAGAAGCGTTGCTGCGGTTCAGCCGTGGCGCCGAGGAGCAGGCGCGCAAAGCGGCCCAGGCCTTGGGCTTCTATCAGCCGCAGATCAGCAGTGATGTGCAGGGCGGCAAGAACCCGCGCCTGACGCTCACCATCGACCCCGGCGAACCCGTGCATTTGCGCAACGTGACCATTCGGGTCGACGGCCCGGCGGCGGCCCTCAAGGCCTTTCGTGTGCCCGCCAGCAACGACCTTCAAACCGGTGCCGTGCTCAACCACGGCCATTACGAAGACGCCAAGCGTCTGATCCAGAACCAGGCCTCGCGCTACGGTTTTTTCAATGGGCGCTTTACCCGCCAGACCCTGTCGGTCGACCCCAAGGCGGGCGTCGCCGATATCGAACTGGTGTATGACAGCGGCCCGCGTTACACCTTGGGCAAGGTCAGCTTTGCCGGCAATACGCCCTTTGATGAAGAGCTGCTGCAGCGCATGGTGCCGTTCAAAAACGGTGCGCCCTACGATTCCGAACTGATCGCCGAGCTGAACCAGAACCTACAAGGCAGCGGCTTTTTCGAGGGTGTCCGGGTGGACGCCGCGCCGGCCGCGTCGGCCAACGATGTCATCCCGGTCGCGGTGCAACTGGAAACCCGCAAGCCACGCACCATGGGCCTGGGCTTGGGTTTTTCCACCGACGTCGGCCCGCGGGGCAAGGCCAACTGGACGCGCCACTGGGTCAACCCCCAGGGTCACAGTTACGGCTGGGAAGCCGAGCTGTCGGCGCCACGGCAGAACGTCGGTCTGTGGTACGACATCCCGCTCGACCCACCGCTTACCGACAAACTGCGTTTCGCCGGCGGCTACCAGAATGAAGAGCTGGCCAACACCGACACCCTGAGTAAATTGCTCACCCTCGGCCCGGAATGGCACAGCAAGTTGCCCAGCGGCTGGACCCGGGTGATCTCCCTCAAGTGGCAGCGTGAAGAGTATCGCCTGGGCGACGATTCGGGCCTCAGCAACCTGCTGATGCCGGGGCTCAGCTATTCCTATTTGCGCAGCGACAACCGCATCGATCCGCACCACGGCTATCACCTGCAATTCGACACCAAGCTGGCCAAGGAAGGTTTCGGCTCCGACACCAACCTGCTTTACGGCACGGCTATGGTCAAAGGCCTGACCACCTTGTGGGACAACCACCGCTTCCTCGCACGGGCGCAGATCGGCGGCAGTGCCACCAACGGCTACAAGTCGGTGCCGCCGTCGCTACGCTTCTTTGCCGGTGGCGACCAGAGCGTGCGTGGCTACGATTACCAGACCCTGTCGCCGGAGAACGACCGCGGCGACCGCATCGGTGGCCGCTATATGGTGGCCTTGAGCGCGGAATATCAATATTCCATCGCCGAAAAATGGCGGATCGCGACCTTTATCGACCAGGGCAACTCCTTCAACACCCTGGAAATGCCAAGCCTGAAAACCGGCGTGGGCGTCGGCCTGCGCTGGGTGTCCCCCGTCGGGCCGATTCGCCTCGACCTGGCCCATGCCCTGGAAGACCCGGGCGGTATTCGTTTGCACTTTTCCATGGGGCCTGAGCTGTGATGCGTGGTTTGAAAATAGCGGGGCTGGTTGCAGTCACCCTCCTGGCCTTGGTGTTGCTGGCGTTGTGGACGGTACTCGGGACCCAGGCGGGTAGCCGTTGGGCGTTGGGCCAGGTGCCGGGCTTGAGCGTGGACAATTTCCAGGGCCGTTTGGGCGGTCAGTGGAGCGCCGATCATCTGGTGTGGCAGCAGGGCAGCAGTCGCGTCGAACTCAATGCGCCGACATTTGACTGGTCGCCAGCCTGCCTGCTGCGCATGACGTTGTGTATTGATCGGTTGGATGTGGATCAAGTCAGCCTGCAATTTGCGCCGAGCACGGAAGAGAGCAACGGGCCGATTCAGTTGCCGGCGCTGAAATTGCCGGTTGCGCTCCAGTTGGGCGAAGTTCGCGTCGGTAGCCTGCTATTTAACGGCAGTGAAGAACTCAAGGACCTGCAATTGGCCGCACATTGGACCGCCGCCGGCCTGCAGATCGACTCCGTACACCTGCAACGCGACGATCTGGTGCTGGACCTGTCCGGCCTGCTCCAACCTGTCGGCGACTGGCCGTTGACCGCCAGCGGCAACCTGAGCCTGCCCTACGCGCCAGGCAGCGCGCCTTGGACAGTCGCGCTCAAGGTCGACGGCGACCTGCTCAAGACCCTCAAGCTTGACGCCGACAGCAGCGGTTACCTGTCGGCCAAGCTCAGCGGCGAGTTGCAGCCCCTGGTGGAAAACCTGCCGGCACAACTGCACATCACCGCCGACGCCTTCAAACCCAGCGCCGATTTGCCGGACACCCTGCAACTCAATCAACTGGACCTCACCGCCAAAGGCGACCTGAACAGCGGTTACCAATTGCTCGGCAAAGCCGTACTGCCGGCGGAAAAAGGCCCGGTGGATATGCTGCTGCAAGGTCGGGTGGACGCCAAGGGCGCGCAAATCGCCGGCCTGGATCTGACGGCTGGCGACAAACAAAGCCTGAAACTCACGGCACAACTGGACTGGCAACAAGGCTTCAGTGCCGACGCCAAAATCGATTGGCTGGACTTCCCCTGGCATCGCCTCTACCCATTGATCGACGAGCCGCAGGTCACCTTGCGCACCTTCAATGGCGAAATTTCCTATAAAGACGGCAACTACCTCGGCAACCTCAAGGCCGACCTCGATGGCCCCGCCGGCAAATTCAATGTGGTCACGCCGTTCAGCGGCGACCTCAAGCAAGTGTTCCTGCCCGAGCTGAAACTGGCCGCTGGCCAAGGCAAGGCCGTGGGCCACCTCAATCTGCAGTTCGCCGACGGCATCGCCTGGGACACGGCGCTCGACCTGTCGGCGCTGAACCCGGCGTACTGGCTCGCGGAATTGCCGGGCACCCTGGCCGGACCGCTGCGCAGCAAAGGCGAGTTCAAAAACGAACAGCTCAAGCTGAACGCCGACCTCGACCTCAAGGGCCGTCTTCGCGGGCAGCCCGCCGTGTTGGCCGCCAAGGCCGAAGGCGCGGGCGAGCAATGGACCCTGGCCAACCTGGATATCCGCCTGGGCGACAACCGCATCAACGGCAGCGGCAGCCTGCAACAACGCCTGGCGGGGCAGATCGATATCAAACTGACGCGTCTGGCCCAGTTGTGGCCGCAGTTGCGCGGGCAGATCAATGGCCGACTCGATGTGGCCGGCAGCCTCAAAGCACCTCAAGGCAAACTCGACCTCAAGGGCCAGCAACTGGCGTTTGCCGACAATCGCCTGCAAAGCCTGAGCCTCGACGCCACGCTCGATAACGCCCAGCGCGCGAAGATCGACCTCAAGGGCAGCGGCATCCAAAGTGGCGACACCCAAGTCGGCACACTGACTGCCAGCGCCCAGGGCGATGTCAGGCAGCAGAAGGTCCAGTTGGATCTGGCTGGCCCTCTGGTTAAGCTGGCCCTGGCCCTGGACGGCAACCTCGACAAGGGCAACTGGCGTGGGCGCCTGGCCAGTGGCGATGTGCAAGCCGGTGGCCAGGACTGGAAGCTGCAGGCCCCGGCGAAAATCGAGCGCCTGGCCGATGGCAAGTTGACCTTCGCCGCTCACTGCTGGGTCGCAGGCACGGCCAGCCTGTGCGGTGAAGACCAGCGGCTGATGCCCGAACCGAAGCTGCGTTATCACCTCAAGCAATTCCCCATCGACAGCCTGGCAGCCTGGTTGCCCAAGGACTTCGCCTGGCAGGGCACGCTCAACGCCGACGTACAGCTCGACCTACCGGCCAGCGGCCCCAAAGGCGTGATCGCGGTGGATGCCAGTGGCGGCATTTTGCGCGTCAAGGATAAGCACCAGTGGCTGGATTTCCCCTACGACACGCTGAAACTGGACGCCACCCTCAACCCCAAGCGCATCGACACCCGGCTCAACTTCCAGGGCGGCAAACTCGGTGAGTTGCTGTTGCAGGCACAGATCAACCCGCTGGCGAAAAACAAACCGATCAGCGGTACCTTCAGCCTCACCGGTCTCGACCTTGCTGTGGCGCGGCCGTTTGTGCCGATGGTGGAAAAACTCCACGGCAAGCTCAACGGCAATGGCCGCATCTCCGGTGGCCTGTTGGCGCCGCTGGTCAACGGCAACGTGAACCTGGTGGGTGGCGAGATTTCCGGGCCGGAACTGCCCATCAGCCTCGAAGGTTTGAACGTACAGGCGCTGATTGCTGGCGAAAGTGTGCAACTCGATGGCGGCTGGCGCAGCGGCAAGGCCGGGCAGGGTAGCCTCAAGGGGCATATCGACTGGGGCCGCGCCCTGGTGGTGGACCTCAGCTTGCAAGGCTCGCAGCTGCCGGTCACCGTCGAACCTTACGCGGTGCTGGAAGTCGCGCCCGACCTGAAAATCAGCCTGAAGAACGACAAGCTCGCGATCGCCGGCAAGGTGCAGATCCCGCGGGGTGATATCACCGTGCGCGAATTGCCGCCGTCGACGGTCAAGGTCTCCGATGACACGGTGATCGTCGGCAGCCAGACCGAAGAGGGCACGCCACCCATGGCGATGGCCATGGATATCGACGTAGTGGTCGGTGATGACCAGCTCAACTTCTCGGGCTTCGGCCTCACCGCCAAAGTGCAGGGGCATGTGCATATCGGCGACAACCTGGACACCCGTGGCGAGCTGTGGCTGAACGATGGGCGCTACCGTGCCTACGGCCAGAAGCTGGATGTGCGCCGTGCGCGTTTGCTGTTCGCCGGGCCGCTCGATCAGCCCTATCTGGATATCGAAGCGATCCGCAAGACCGGTGACGTCATCGCCGGTATCCGCCTGAGCGGCAGCGCCGAACAGCCCACTACGCAGATCTTCTCCGAGCCGGCCATGAGCCAGGAGCAGGCGCTGTCCTACCTGGTGCTCGGCCGCCCGCTGAGTACCACCGGTGAAGACAACAATATGCTCGCCCAAGCCGCCCTGGGCCTGGGCTTGATGGGCAGTGCCGGCGTGACCTCGGACATCGCCAAGAACCTCGGCATCCAGGATTTCGAGCTCGATACCCAAGGCAGCGGCACCAACACCGCTGTGGTTGCCAGCGGCAAGATCTCGGAGAAACTCAGCCTGCGTTATGGGGTTGGGGTGTTCGAGCCGGCCAGCACCATTGCTTTGCGCTACCTGTTGAGCAAGAAGGTCTACCTGGAAGTGGCCAGTGGGGTGGCCAGTTCGTTGGATATTTTCTACAAGCGGGATTTCTAGATCCGCCCTCGATGAAAAAGTGCGAGCGGGCTTGCTCGCTCGCACATACTAAGCAAGCTAATTATTCCATTTGACATTCGCTGCCTAAGCAGTAATATCTCGTCACACATTCACTGCCTAGGCAGTAATAAGGTGACTTTCGATGAAGCACTTCACCCCGGACAACTTCCACAACTGCCAACTTGGGCTGTTGCTCGGCCGTGCGGCCATCCTTAAAGACAAGATCATCGACACCCATATGGAACCCCACGGCATCACCGCCGCGCAGTTCAAGGTGTTGATCATCATGGCGCAGTTCGGTGTCGACACCCCGGCGGAGCTGTGCCGCAACCTGTCGCTGGACAGCGGTTCGATGACCCGCATGCTCGACCGCCTGGAGCAAAAGGGCCTGCTTGGTCGCAAGCGTTCGGAGCTGGACCGCCGCCAGGTGCAGTTGGTGCTGACGGATGACGGTCAGCGCCTGGCGGACATGCTGCCCTACATCGGCGCCGAGGCGTTGAACCAGTTGGCCAGCGCACTGGAACCGGGTGAGTTGCAAACCCTGGAAAAGATCCTCAAGAAAATTCTGATAGCTGCCGGTGATCCCATCACCCTTCAGCGGGTAGGTAAAGAATGAACACACGTGCCCTTTGCCTGGTGCTGGCGGCCATGAGCATGGCCGGTTGCGCCAACTTCAGCGGCCTCGACACCCAGGGCCAACGCCTCGACGCCAACACCCTGCAGACGGGTAAATCGTTGACCGGCGTGACCCTGTCGAGCGCCGCCTGGCCCAGCGCCGACTGGTGGAAAAGCCTCGGCGACCCGCAGCTCGACGGCCTGATCCAGGAAGCCCTGCAAAACAGCCCCGACATGCAAGTGGCCAGCGCCCGCGCCCACCAGGCCGAAGCCGCCGCCTATGCGGCGAACGCCGCACGCATGCCGACCTTGGACGCCAGCGCCGGTGTGAGCCGGTCGCGGCTGGCCAGGGACCAGGACCCGCTGCTGCAGGGCGATACCTACTCGACGGTGCGAAGCCTCGGCGCGAGCTTCAACTACAACTTCGACCTCTGGGGCGGCCAGCGCGACGCCTGGGAAGCCGCCTTGGGCCAGGCCCGCGCCGCCGAAGTCGACCAACAGGCCGCGCGCCTGACCCTGGCGGCCGATGTGGCCAAGGCCTACAGCGATCTGGGCCAGGCCCATATCGTGCTTGACCTGGCCAATGACGACCTCAAGCGTGCCCGGCAAATGCTCAACCTGAGCCAGCGCCGTCTCAACTCGGGTATCGACAGCCAGTACCAGTTCCAACAGACCGAAAGCCTGGAAGCCAGCTCCCAGTCGCAACTGATCGATGCGGAAAAACAACTGCAGAGCGCCAAAATCGCCCTGGCGGTGTTGCTCGGCAAAGGCCCGGATCGCGGCAACGAGCTGGCGCGTCCGGCGGTGCTCAAGCCCAGCGCCGTCGCCGTGCCTTCGGTGCTGCCCGCCGAATTGCTGGGCCGCCGCCCGGACCTGATCGCCGCCCGTTGGCGTGTAGAGGCCGCGAGCAAGAACATCGCCGCCGGCAAGGCCAACTTCTACCCCAACCTCAACCTGAGCGCGAGCGCCGGGGCCGAGTCGTTGCTGGGGGACGCGATGTTCGGTTCGGCCAGCCGGTTCTTCAACATTGCGCCGACGATCTCGCTGCCGATCTTCGACGGCGGTCGCCTGCGCGCCAACCTCGATGCGCGTGATGCCGACTACGACTTGGCCGTGGCCCAGTACAACAAAACCCTGGTGCAAGCCCTGGGCGATATTGGCAACACCCTTTCACAACTGCGCGAAACCGGTCGGCAGATCCAGGCCCAGCAACACGCCGCGGACATTGCCCAGCAGTCCTACGACACCGCGATGCTGCGTTACAGCTCTGGGATCGGCAACTACCTGGACGTGCTCAGCATCGAGCAGCAATTGCTGCAAGCGCAGCGCCAGCTAGCGGCCCTGAATGCCGCGCAAATCGATTTGTCGATCCAATTGATGCAAGCCCTGGGTGGCGGCTACAGCGCCGCAAACGTGGCGTCGACCACCCCAGCTACACGCACGGAATAATTTGAGGTAACTGACATGGCCACTGCCGAAAGCAACACCGCAACGGGAAAGCCCGATAACAACCCACGCAAACGCAAAGTCATGCTGATCGGCCTGACGCTGATCGTCATCCTCAGCGTCGTCGGCGTGTGGGGCTGGTATGAACTCTACGGTCGCTTCAATGAAAGCACCGACGACGCCTACGTCAACGGCAACGTGGTGGAAATCACCCCGCTGGTCACCGGCACCGTGGTCAGCATCGGCGCCGACGATGGCGACCTGGTCCACGAAGGCCAGGTGCTGATCAACTTCGACCCCAACGACGCAGCCGTCGGCCTGCAAAGTGCCCAGGCCAACCTGGCCCGCACCGTGCGCCAGGTGCGTGGCTTGTACAGCAACGTCGATGGCATGAAAGCCCAGGTCAATGCGCAGAAGGTCGATGTGCAAACCGCCCAGGACAACTTCAATCGGCGTAAAACCCTGGCCCAGGGTGGCGCGATTTCCCAGGAGGAACTGTCCCATGCCCGCGACAGCCTGACCGCGGCCAAGAACGCCCTGACCAACCTTGAACAACAGCTCAAAAGCAGCAACGCGCTGGTGGATGACACCGTGATCTCGTCCCATCCGGACGTGCAAGCCGCCGCCGCGCAATTGCGCCAGGCCTACCTGGGCAATGCGCGCAGCACCTTGATCGCCCCCGTCACCGGCTATGTGGCCAAGCGCACCGTGCAACTGGGCCAGCGCGTGCAGCCGGGCACGGCGTTGATGGCGGTGATCCCGCTGAACCAGCTGTGGATCGACGCCAACTTCAAGGAAACCCAACTGCGCAATATGCGCATCGGCCAGCCGGTGGATATCGAATCTGACATTTACGGCAGCGATGTGAAGTACAGCGGCACCATCGACAGCCTCGGCGCCGGTACCGGCAGCGCGTTTGCCTTGCTGCCTGCGCAGAACGCCACGGGTAACTGGATCAAGATCGTGCAACGGGTGCCGGTGCGCATCCATATCAATGCTGAAGAACTGGCCAAGCACCCACTGCGCGTGGGCTTGAGCACCGTGGTCAACGTCGACCTGCACGACCAGAGCGGGCCGGTACTGGCGCAACAGGCGCCGCAAAAGGCCTCGTTCACCACCAACGTGTATGACCGCCAATTGGCCGAGGCTGACGCCATGATCACTCAGTTGATCCATGACAACAGCATCGCCGCGCCCAAGGCTGCGCAACGCTGATGAGCAATAACGCGTCCTTCTCGCCGCCCAGCTTGCTGATGGCCACTATTGGCCTGTCGCTGGCGACCTTTATGCAGGTGCTCGATACCACGATCGCCAACGTGGCGTTGCCGACCATCTCCGGCAACCTCGGCGTGAGTTCGGAGCAGGGCACCTGGGTGATCACCTCGTTCGCGGTGAGCAACGCCATTGCCCTGCCGCTGACCGGCTGGTTGAGCCGGCGCTTTGGCGAGGTGAAGCTGTTTCTCTGGGCCACCATTCTGTTCGTGCTGGCCTCGTTTCTTTGCGGTATTTCCACTTCGATGCCCGAGCTGATCGGCTTTCGGGTGCTGCAAGGCTTGGTGGCCGGGCCGTTGTACCCGATGACCCAAACGCTGCTGATCGCGGTCTACCCGCCGGCGCGGCGCGGCATGGCCCTGGCGCTGTTGGCGATGGTCACGGTGGTGGCGCCGATTGCCGGTCCCATCCTCGGTGGCTGGATCACCGACAGCTACAGTTGGCCGTGGATCTTCTTTATCAACGTGCCCATCGGCATCTTTGCGGTGATGGTGGTGCGTTCGCAACTGAAGAAACGCCCGGTGGTCACCAGCTACCAGCCGATGGACTATGTGGGGCTGTTGAGCTTGATCGTCGGGGTCGGCGCGTTGCAGATCATCCTCGACAAGGGCAACGACCTGGACTGGTTCGAGTCCAACTTCATCATCGTGGGGGCGGCGATTTCGGTGATTGCCCTGGCGGTGTTCATCATTTGGGAGATGACCGACAAACACCCGGTGGTCAACCTACGGCTGTTCGCCTACCGCAACTTCCGCATCGGCACCATCGTGTTGGTCCTCGGCTACGCGGGCTTCTTCGGTATCAACCTGATCCTGCCGCAGTGGCTGCAAACCCAGATGGGCTACACCGCGACCTGGGCCGGCCTGGCGGTGGCGCCGATCGGTATTCTGCCGGTGCTGATGTCGCCGTTTGTCGGCAAGTACGCGCACAGGTTCGACCTGCGCCTGCTGGCGGGCCTGGCGTTCCTGGCGATTGGCTTGAGCTGCTTCATGCGCGCCAGCTTCACCAATGAGGTGGACTTCCAGCACATCGCCCTGGTGCAGTTGTTCATGGGCATCGGCGTGGCGCTGTTCTTCATGCCGACCTTGAGCATCCTGATGTCCGACCTGCCGCCGCACCAGATCGCCGACGGTGCAGGTCTTGCGACCTTCCTGCGGACCCTGGGCGGTAGCTTCGCGGCCTCGCTGACCACCTGGATCTGGATTCGCCGCGCGGACCAGCACCATGCGTACATGAGCGAGAACATGACCACCTATGACTCGGCCACCCGCAATGCACTGGAAGCACTCGGTGGGGCAGGGCACAAGGCTTATGCGCAGTTGGACCAGATCCTCACCAGCCAGGCGTACATGATGTCCACCGTGGATTACTTCACGTTGCTGGGGTGGATGTTCATGGGCTTGATGCTGCTGGTGTGGCTGGCCAAGCCGCCGTTCACCGCGAAGGCGGGGCCGGCTGCATCAGGGCACTGATCAACCAAGGCTGAAATGCAATCAACCAAGGCTGAAATGCAATCAACCAAGGTTGGAATGCAATCAGCCAAGGCTGGAATGCAATCAGCCAGGGCTGGAATGCAATCAGCCAGGGCTGGAATGCAATCAACCAAGGCTGGAATGCAATCAGCCAGGGCTGGAATGCAATCAGCCAGGGCTGGAATGCAATCAACCAAGGCTGGAATGCAATCAACCAAGGCTGGAATGCAATCAGCCAGGGCTGGAATGCAATCAACCAAGGCTGGAATGCAATCAACCAAGGCTGGAATGCAATCAACTGTGGGAGGGGGCTTGCCCCCGATAGCGGTGTATCAGTCAGCCTATTTGAAGCTGACCCACCGCCATCGGGTGCAAGCCCCCTCCCACATCTGATCAGGCGCCGGGCAGTGCCAGTTGCGGGTTCACAAGGTCAAACGCCGCCAACTGAAACCCTTGCTCATCCACCTGCAATGCCCAGCCTTGCTTGTCCCAATCCCCCAGCACAATGCGCTTGGCCGCCTGGTCACCAATCTGCAACTTATGAATGGCGGGGCGGTGCGTATGGCCGTGGACCAAGGTGCGCACGCCGAACTGCTGCATCACCCGCGGCACTTCCTCGGGGGTGACATCGACAATGTCGTTGGCCTTCATCCGCGTCTGCGCCCGGCTTTCGCTGCGCAGCTTGCGGGCCAGCTTGTGGCGGGTGCGCAGGGGCAGATGACGCAGGATAAACAGCACAATCGGGTTACGCAGGATGCGCCGCAGCTTCATATAGCCGACGTCGCGGGTGCAGAGGCTGTCGCCGTGCATCAGCAGCACGGGCTCGCCGGCGAGCTGCACGACGCTCGGGTCCTTGAGCAAGGTGGCGCCTGCGGCTTTGCAGAACGCCTTGCCGAGCAGGAAGTCACGGTTGCCATGCATGATGAAAATCGGCGTGCCGCTGTCGCTCAGTTCGCGCAGGGCCGCGCAAATCGAGCGCTGGAAAGGGGTGATCCCATCGTCGCCAATCCAGGCTTCAAAGAAGTCCCCGAGAATGTACAACGCCTGGGCGCCACGGGCGCGGCCGTGGAGTAAATCCAGAAACGCCCGGGTAATGTCCGGGCGCTCCTCTTCCAGATGCAAGTCTGAAATCAGCAATATCACTCAATGATCTCGGCTTTCTCGATGATCACGTCGTCTGCTGGTACGTCTTGGTGGCCGGCTTTGCTGGTGGTGGCAACACCTTTGATCTTGTCGACGACGTCAGTGCCTTCGGTGACTTTACCAAACACCGCGTAGCCCCAACCCTGCACGTTCTTGCCGCTGTGGTTGAGGAAGGCGTTGTCGGCGACGTTGATGAAGAATTGCGCGGAGGCCGAATGCGGCTCCATGGTACGGGCCATGGCGACGGTGTATTTTTCGTTGGAAAGGCCGTTGTCCGCTTCGTTCTGGATGCTTGGGCGCTTGTCTTTCTTTTCTTGCATGCCAGGCTCGAAACCGCCGCCCTGGACCATGAAGTTGCCAATGACACGGTGGAAAACGGTGTTTTCGTAGTGGCCGGCTTTCACGTATTCAATGAAGTTGGCGACGGTGATCGGCGCTTTCTCGGCGTTCAGTTCGATGACGATGTCACCGTGGTTGGTGCTCAGTTTGACTTGAGTCATGTTCACTACTCTTTCAGGGAATTCGTGGGTTCAGGCGCTGTGCGCCTGACCTGTTTGGCTAAACGATGGCCAAGGCGCGCAGTTTAGCGTGCCCTGCGGGAATTTCGAGGTGGTTTTTTACCGCCCGGGCAATTAAAGCAGCAGTTTTGGGCCGCGCTCTGTCAGGCGGTTGGCCGCTTCGGCTATGATAAGCCCTTTGTTTTATCTGGCCTGACCAAGGCCACGTACTCGTCTGTTCAAGGATATTATGAGCAAGCCCACTGTCGACCCTACCTCGAACGCCAAGGCCGGCCCTGCCGCCACGGTCAACTTCCTGCGCCCGATCATCCAGGCGGACCTGGATTCGGGCAAGCACACGCAGATCGTCACCCGCTTCCCGCCAGAGCCCAACGGTTACCTGCACATCGGTCACGCCAAGTCGATCTGTGTGAACTTCGGTCTGGCCCAGGAGTTCGGTGGCGTCACGCACCTGCGTTTCGACGACACCAACCCGGCCAAGGAAGACCAGGAATACATCGACGCCATCGAAAGCGACATCAAGTGGCTGGGCTTCGAATGGTCCGGTGAAGTGCGCTATGCGTCCAAGTATTTCGACCAGTTGTTCGACTGGGCCATCTTACTGATCAAGGCCGGCAAGGCCTACGTCGACGACCTCACCCCTGAACAGGCCAAGGAATACCGTGGCAGCCTGACCGAGCCGGGCAAGAACAGCCCGTTCCGCGACCGTTCCGTGGAAGAGAACCTGGACTGGTTCGCCCGTATGCGCGCCGGTGAGTTCGCCGATGGCGCCCGTGTACTGCGTGCCAAGATCGACATGGCCTCGCCGAACATGAACCTGCGCGACCCGATCATGTACCGCATCCGCCATGCCCACCACCACCAGACGGGTGACAAGTGGTGCATCTACCCGAACTACGACTTCACCCACGGTCAGTCGGACGCCATCGAAGGCATCACCCACTCCATCTGCACCCTGGAGTTCGAAAGCCACCGTCCGCTGTACGAATGGTTCCTGGAGCACCTGCCGGTTCCGGCACAGCCGCGCCAGTACGAATTCAGCCGCCTGAACCTGAACTACACCATCACCAGCAAGCGCAAGCTCAAGCAACTGGTGGATGAAAAGCACGTCAACGGCTGGGACGACCCACGCATGTCGACGCTGTCGGGTTTCCGTCGTCGCGGCTACACGGCCAAATCCATCCGCAACTTCTGCGAAATGGTCGGCACCAACCGTTCCGACGGCGTGGTCGACTTCGGCATGCTCGAATTCAGCATCCGTGACGACCTCGACCACAGCGCCCCGCGTGCGATGTGCGTGCTGCGCCCGCTGAAAGTCGTGATCACCAACTACCCGGAAGGCCAGGTCGAGAACCTCGAACTGCCACGCCACCCAAAAGAAGACATGGGCGTGCGCGCACTGCCGTTTGCCCGTGAAATCTACATCGACCGTGACGACTTCATGGAAGAGCCGCCAAAAGGCTACAAGCGCCTGGAACCCGCCGGCGAAGTGCGCCTGCGCGGCAGCTACGTGATCCGCGCCGACGAAGCGATCAAGGACGCCGAGGGCAATATCGTCGAACTGCGTTGCTCGTATGACCCAGAGACCCTGGGCAAGAACCCTGAAGGCCGCAAGGTCAAAGGCGTGGTCCACTGGGTGCCGGCAGCCGCCAGCGTCGAGTGCGAAGTGCGTCTGTACGATCGTCTGTTCCGCTCGCCGAACCCTGAAAAGGCCGAAGACAGCGCCAGTTTCCTTGACAACATCAACCCTGACTCCCTGCAAGTACTCACTGGTTGTCGTGCCGAGCCATCCCTTGGCAATGCACAGCCGGAAGACCGTTTCCAGTTCGAGCGCGAAGGTTACTTCTGCGCGGATATCAAGGACTCGAAACCCGGTCACCCGGTATTCAACCGTACCGTGACCTTGCGTGATTCGTGGGGCCAGTGATTTAAGGAACCGTCGTGCTAACGATCTACAACACGCTCAGCAAGAGCAAAGAAGTCTTCAAGCCGCTGGATGGCAACAAGGTGCGCATGTACGTGTGCGGCATGACCGTGTACGACTACTGCCACATCGGCCACGGCCGCAGCATGGTCGCCTTTGACCTGGTGACCCGCTGGTTGCGTTTCAGCGGCTACGACTTGACCTATGTGCGCAACATCACCGACATCGACGACAAGATCATCAACCGCGCCAATGAAAACGGCGAGTCGTTCGACGCCCTGACCGCGCGCATGATCGCTGCCATGCACGAGGACGAGGCGCGCCTCAACATCCTTAAGCCGGACATGGAACCGCGCGCCACGGACCATATCCCGGGCATGCACGCGATGATCCAGACCTTGATCGACAAGGGCTACGCCTACGCCCCAGGCAATGGCGACGTGTACTACCGCGTCGCCAAGTTCATGGGCTACGGCAAGCTGTCGCGCAAGAAAATCGAAGACCTGCGCGTCGGCGCGCGTATCGAAGTCGACGAAGCCAAGCAAGACCCGCTCGACTTCGTGCTGTGGAAAGGCACCAAGCCCGGCGAGCCGAGCTGGGAGTCGCCATGGGGCGCCGGGCGTCCGGGTTGGCACATCGAATGCTCGGTGATGTCCACCTGCTGCCTGGGCGAGACCTTCGACATTCATGGCGGCGGCAGCGACCTCGAGTTCCCGCACCACGAAAACGAAATCGCCCAAAGCGAAGCCGCCACCGGCAAGACCTACGCCAACGCCTGGATGCACTGCGGCATGATCCGCATCAATGGCGAGAAGATGTCCAAGTCTTTGAACAACTTCTTCACCATCCGCGACGTGCTGGAAAAGTACCATCCGGAAGTGGTGCGTTACCTGTTGGTGTCCAGCCACTATCGCAGCGCGATCAACTACTCGGAAGACAACCTCAAGGACGCCAAAGGCGCCCTGGAGCGTTTCTACCACGCGTTGAAAGGCCTGCCCTGCGTGGCCCCGGCCGGCGGCGAAGCGTTCGTGGCACGGTTTACCGAAGTGATGAACGACGACTTCGGCACACCGGAAGCCTGCGCGGTGCTGTTCGAGATGGTGCGCGAGATCAACCGCCTGCGTGAGAGCGATCTCGACGCAGCGGCCGGTCTGGCTGCGCGCTTGAAAGAACTGGCCAGCGTGCTGGGCGTGTTGCAGATGCAAGCCGAAGACTTCCTGCAAGCCGGCGCTGAAGGGCGTGTGGATGCAGCTGAAGTGGATGCGCTGATCCAGGCGCGTTTGGCTGCTCGTGCCAACAAGGACTGGGCGGAGTCCGACCGGATTCGTGACCAACTGACCGCGATGGGTGTGGTGTTGGAAGACGGCAAGGGTGGGACGACGTGGCGGTTGGCTGATCAGGCTTGATCGGTAAGCGCTGAATGAAAAACGCCCCGACTGGTTCGGGGCGTTTTTCATTTCGGGTTAATCAAAAGCACGCGAATGGCCGATCTTCGCAACGCTGTCGGTACACTCTTTGAATCGTATAAATCCTGCGACGTTTCAAAAAGTGCCCATGTATTTTGACGCCTGCCCAATCCTGGCTTTAGCTAGTCGCCACAACCCAACCCATGATTTTGTACGTCGATCCAAATGTGGGAGGGGGCTTGCCCCCGATAGCGGTGTGTCAGCGACAGATGCATTGACTGACACACCGCTATCGGGAGCAAGCCCCCTCCCACATTTTTTGACCGTGTTCGCTTTAGAACTCAGCGACGGCTGCTGACCTCGGCCGGCACATCGTCACCGGCCATGCGCTTGCGGAACAGTGCAGTGCGCGCCAGCAGCAGCGTAGTCACCGGCACCGTGATCGACAACAAGATCGGGATCAGCCAGCCATGCAACACCGGCGCGGACTTGAGTACCGAAAAATAGATGATCGACGCCAACGCCACGCTCCACGCGCCCAGCGTCGAGGCCAGTGCCGGCGGGTGCATGCGCTGGAAGAAATCCTTCATGCGCAGCAACCCGATTGCGCCAATCAGTGCAAACACGCTGCTCAGCACCAGCAACACGGCCACGCACACTTCAATCCATAACGGCATCATTCGATCACCTCGCCACGCAGCAGGAATTTGGCCAGGGCAAATGACCCGACAAAGCCAAACAGCGCGATCAACAGCGCCGCTTCGAAGTAGGTATCACTGGCATACCGAATGCCCAGCACCAGCATCATCAGCATCGCCAGGATGTACAGGTAGTCCAGCGCCAGGACCCGGTCCTGGGCCGATGGGCCTTTGAACAGGCGGATCAGCGTCAGCGCCATGGCCAGCGAGAACAGGAACAGGCTGAACAGGATCGCATTGGCGAGCAGGGCGCTCATTCGAAGATCTCCATCAAGGGCCGTTCGTAGTCGTGTTTGAAGTGCTGGATAAACTGCGCTTCATCGTCCAGGTCGAAGACGTGCAACAACAGAATGCTGCGGTCCAGGGCAAGTTCCGACCAGACGGTACCGGGGGTCACGCTGGTGATCATCGACAACACGGCCAGGCCGTTGGCGTCGCGCAGGTCCAGGGGGATTTTGATAAAGCGCGAACGTGGTGGCCGCGAGCCGCACACCAGCACGCCCCAGGCCACTTTCAGGTTGGAGACGATCACGTCACGGCCTACCCGGAAGAACAGGCGAATGATCACTCCGGGACGATGGATACGAATCGGCAACGGGCGCAGCGGCGCCATCAGCAGCGGCGCGAGGACGCCCAGCAGCGCGCCCAGCAGCAGGTTGCCAGGGCTCACGGACAGGTT
>Ga0209913_1000355_pt1 | contig 41510 bp, 69 predicted proteins | sample PersoiDNA2013203_FD_185805 | JGI IMG/M metagenome (GOLD analysis project Ga0209913, IMG submission 185805) | Permafrost soil microbial communities from the Arctic, to analyse light accelerated degradation of dissolved organic matter (DOM) -... | ecosystem: Environmental > Terrestrial > Soil >...
GAGCGGCTGCTCCGCGGTTGGGCGTCCCAGAAGGAAGTGAGCCGCACGACCGGGATCTCCCGCGGCGTCCTCGGCAAGCACTTCCCGGACCTGAAGTGGACATTCAAGGAGGCCGGAGAGTTCCGGGCCGCTACACGATATGTGAAGGTGACGATCTGATGGCACGCGATAGGGCGAACATCAACACGAATATCCACACGGACCAGGACTGGCGGGACCTCACGATCGCGGAACAGCACCTCTACTGGCTCCTTTCCACCCACCCGGACCTGAACTACGTCGGCGTCGTGGACTGGCGCACAGCCCGCCTCTCAGCGATGGCGGCTGACGCCACACGGGAGGGCCTCCAGGCCACCGCCGAGAGCTTGCAGGACAAGCGGTTTGTGTTCATCGACGAGGACACGGAGGAGATCCTCGTGCGGTCGTTCATGCGGCACGACGGGCTGTTGAAGCAGCCGAAGCTGTCCATCTCGATGGTCAACGCTTACGGGTCGGTGGCGTCTAAGTACATCCGCGAGGTCGTGACTTTCGAGTTGCAGCGGCTCTTCGCGGAGTTCCCGGAGTGGGCTGCTTTCCGTCAGGAAAAGGTCATGGCTTTGGTCAAGGGTAAGGGTACGGATATGGCTGCGTTTACCCATGGCGTTACCCCTGCGTTTACCCTAAACGTTGCCCAAGCTGACCCCCTGCCTACTACTACAGCTACTACTACAACTACAGAAGATAAATCTTCTACCCGCCCTACCGGGCCGGACGAGTTCGATCGGTGGTACTCGGCTTATCCGAGGAAGGTCGATAAGGGCCATGCCCGGACGGCGTTCAAGGCGGCCCGGAAGAAGACCAGCTTGGAGGTGCTCATGGCCGGGGTGGAGCGGTTCGCCCATGAGTCACAGGGGACCGAGGCGAAGTACCTCGCTTACCCGGCGACGTGGCTCAACGGGGAACGGTGGGAAGACACCACCCCGGAACAGACCGTCGTAACGGGCCCGTGGTCCAAGGACTTCCACCAGACAGGAACCCACTCGTGAACGATACGACAGCACCCCCGCAAGACGTCGACGCTGAACGTTCCACCCTGGGGTCGATGATGCTTTCGGCCGAGGTGATCCAGGACGTCACGGATCTGGTTACAGGGCCGGACTTTTACCGACCGGCGCACGAGACAATCTTCCGGACTATCCTCGATTTGCACGCCCGGCACGAACCGGTCGACGTCGTAACCGTCTCGGACGCCCTCTCCCGCGATGGGGACGTCGAACGGGTCGGTGGAGTCGGATACCTGCATGAACTCGCCCAGGCGTGCCCCACGCCGTCTGCTGGGGGCTATTACGCGGGGATCGTGGCCAAGCAGGCCGTCCGCCGCCGGCTGGTTACCGCGGCGCACAAGATCGGGCAGCTCGCGCACCAGCCCGGGGATGAGTCGGAGCTCGTCGAGTTCGCCCGAAAGGAAGTCGACGCGACCTCCAAAGCCACCACACACACGGTTCAATCGTTCGGGGAGACCATCGACGCGATGCTCGGACAGCTCGATGAGAAGCCGAACTACATCCCCACACCGTGGGCGTCCCTGAACGAGATCATCGGCGGCCTGCGACCGGGCGGCCTGTACGTCGTCGGGGCCCGGCCCTCGGTCGGGAAGTCGGTCATCGCCCTGCAGTTGGCGAAGGCGATGACGGCGCACGGGTCGGTGGCGTTCTCCTCCCTCGAAATGAGCGAGTCGGACGTGCAGATGAGGGCCGTGTCCGCGGACCTCCGCATCGACCTGCGGCGCTTGATCGAACGGGACCTGACCGTGGAGGACTGGGAGAAGATCCGACGCCGCCGCGCCGCGTGGGAGAACGTCCCCCTGTTCGTGGACGACAACTCCGGGCTGACGATCACGGACATCAAACGCTTCGCCCGGTCCGTGAACCGCCGTAAACCCCTCGCGGGCCTGGTCGTGGACTATCTGCAGCTCATGGCGCAGCCGCCCGGGGATAAGCGTCCCAGGCATGAGTTCGTGTCGGACATGTCCCGGCAGTTGAAAATCCTGGCGATGGACATGCGGATCCCGATCGTGGCCTTGTCTCAGTTGAACCGCGGGTCGACGCAGCGGGAGGACAAGATGCCGACGATCGCTGATTTGCGGGAGTCGGGGTCGATTGAGCAGGACGCCGACGTGGTGATCCTGTTGCACAGGGAGATCATGGGCGAGAAGCGCGGGGACTTGGCGATGCTGGTCGCGAAGAACCGGAACGGGGCGACGAACGTCGCGCACCTGTCGTTCTGGGGGCACTACTCGATGGCGTTGGATCCGGGCACACTCCCCCGTTCGGCGGCCGCGGCGTGAGGGAGTGGGTGGTGACGGTCCCGGCCCCGGTGGTGAAGCCGGTCCGGAAACGCAAGACCGGGAAGCTGTTCCAGCGGACGGCGCTCCTGAACTCCAACGACAGGGACCATTGGCGGGTTACGCACCCGATCAAGGCGGGGTGGAGGGCGAACGCCGCCGCGGCCGCTGAGGGTGCGGGCCTGCCCCGGGGTTTGGGGCGGGTGGAGGTCACCGGCCTGGTGGTGAAGCCTCGCGCCGGCACGTATGACGCGCAGAACTTTTACCCGACGGCGAAGGCGGTTGTGGATGGGTTCATTGATCACGGCATGTGTGTGGATGATTCGAATGAGTTTGTGGTGGGCCCGTTTTTGTTCCCGGGTCCGAAGGGTGCGACGGCTTTGATTGTGACGGTCCGGGAGATCGCCGCGCCGGAAGAAACGACACCAACTTTACGGAACATCACGTAACTTCTGTGGTAGGCTGTAAACAACATGAAGGAAGCCCCGGCGATGCGTGAACATCCCGGGGCCTTGACGGAAAGGAAGTTCCGCAATGGTCATTCTAGCCGAAACGGTCCCGCCGGTGGTGCTGCTCGCGCAGCAGGTCCGCCGGGCGAGGGTCGCGTGTGAACGGGCCGACGCTGACGCTGCCCGCGCCGCGTCCGAAGCGGCAGAGGCCCGCAACCGCCTCAACACCCTCGAAGCCGAGTACGCCGCCGCGAAGACCGGGGCAGCAGCATGAGCCCGACAACCAATAAAGAAACCACTCTCACGTCTCAGGAGACCACCGTGACCACGATCATTCCCGAACGCCTCGCCCAGCTCGAAACCATCCGCCTTGATGAGGGTTCCCACGAGGACTTCGCGGAGGGGCATTGTGCGATGGAGGTGGTGTCCTGGCTTGCTGGTCTTGGTTTCACGGACGCCCCTGAGTGCTCGTCCCGGGTGTTGCGGTCGTACACGATCAGCTTGAACGACACGTGGAACGACGCTGACCGGCAGCGGCTTGTTCCGTTCCTGCCGCGCATGGTTGGGACGGCGGGTGACGGGCAGGACGAGGCCCGCTCGTACATGGCACTGGATTGGCTGATCCGCACGTACACCCCGGCGTTCCTTGACCTCGCGAACCTGTCGGCCGAGGCGCAGGCGCTCAGGGATTTGCGCCGCATCGTGGACATGGCAAGCGCTGAGGCTGCGGGTCCGGTGGTGCGTGTGGGCCGGGATAAAGCCACCGCCGCAGGGGCCGCCGCATGGGACGCCGCAGGGGCCGCCGCATGGGCCGCCGCAGGGGCCGCCGCATGGGACGCCGCACGGGCCGCCGCATGGGACGCCGCATGGGACGCCGCACGGGCCGCCCTCGCCCCCACTGTTGAAACCCTCAAAACGTCCGCCCTCGAACTCCTCGACCGCATGATCGACCCGGCAGCCAACGAGGCCGCCCAGTGAGCGCCCGTGACGAACCCACGTACCTCGCGGCCGCCCGGATCGGCGTGAACAGCGGGGAGCGACTCTCCCCCACGATCGGCCGCGCACTCCTGGAACGCATCGACCGTGACGCCAAGGCCCTCAAAGCCGCCCAGCTCCGCACCATCACCACCGAGGATGAACTAGAAGCATTGCCCGCGTGGAGCATCGTTGAGGCCAACGGGGTGTGCTTCGTTAATTCCCGGGAAGGTTACGTCTGCTGGGAGGGGATGTCCGCAGGGTTTGGATCCTCCAGCAAGCACCTAATTCGGGTCCACGGATCTGTGACCGTCCTGTTCACCCCTGAGGCCCAGTCGTGAGGGCGGCTCCGTGGTCGTTGCGCCGCCGCCTCGCCTGCTTCTTCGGTGAGCAGCTGCAACCCGGCCGGCACCTCGCATGGCGGGTAAGAGCATGAGCGGGCACGTGCACTACGTCACTGTTACCCCGGGCCGAGCAGATGAGGATGGCTGGCGCTATGAGGAAGCAGCGGTCAAGTTCGAATGCCGCGGCGACGGGGACAGTAAGTGCCACTCCTACCCGGACTGCGACTGCGAATCCTGGGACGACGAGCACGACAAGGACCACCCCTTCGTGAAGCACGACGAGTGCTGGATGCAGGGCTGGTTCGACAGTGAAGCAGGGCACGTCTACGACGGACCAGACTCGGACGACCGCGACGAGAACTGCGTGCCGAGGGACATGGACAAGTCCGGCCCGATCGTCGCCAGCTTCGACATCGACGGCTTTGTCGAGTGGCAATTCGACGTAACCCCCGGGCTGACCGCCCACCAGGAAGGAACACAATGAGCGAGAACACCGAGGACCGTCCGGTCGAATGGTCCGTATGGCCGCCACCATCAGCCAGTAGGTTCTCCCGTCGGGCCTGCGCCAAGCTTGGGCATCACGGGATGATCAAGGCCGGCTACTGCGCCCTTTGCGGGACGAAGGTGAGCGCATGACCGCCGCGAACCTCCCGGACCTCAACGCCATCCAGTCACGAGCAGAGACCAACCTCTACCTCGGCAAGACTGCCACGCAAGACGAGGCAGCCGATACGCTCGCCCTCCTCGCCCTTGTGCGGGAACAACAGGCCAAGCTGGACGCTGTAGCGATCCTCGCTGAGACGTGGCGCTACAAGGGCGAATTCGGTTGGGGAGCGTGGCAGGAAGGCCACGGCCCCGATGAGACCGGAGCCGCCTTCGACCATGCGGCAGACTCCATCCGTGCCGCGCTCACCGCAACGGAGGGGCCGGCATGAGCGGGATGGCGGAAGTTCTCGCGGCGCACGCGTTCGTTGTACTCGACTTAGATCAGCGTGGTGGCGCATGTTTCTGCGGGGATGAGTTTAAGTGGCGTCTCCCGACGATCCACAGCAGAGTGAGGGCATTGTCAGAACACCAGGCCTCGATGCTCACCGCTGCGGGGTTCGGACCGGTCAAGGAAGCAGCGGCGATGGCGCTGGAAGAAGCGGCGGCTGTCATGGACAAGTCAGCTGAAACTATGGTCGCGGTTTGGGCCGAGATGCCGATGACTGCCCCGGCGGCGGCGACACTCTCCGCAATCCGTCACGAAGCCCGACGAGTCCGCGCCAGTGCCGCTGCTGTGCGGGGTGAAGGGTGAGGGCGCTTGTCGCGGCAGCCCTGGTCGCGTTCCTGCTGTTCTGCTTCATCGGGTGCACCAACGCCCACAACAGGGAAGCAGACTGCCGGAGCCGTGGCGGGGAAGACGTTGCCGGGACTTGCTACAAACTCGAAAGGATGCCATGAGCGATGACCTTTTGGACTTCGTGGACCGCGGCGACGGCACCTACTACGCACCCGTCGACGGCTACTACCAGATGCCGACCTTCAAGCCGCCGCCGCCACCAAGGTCATGCCCTACCCGGCTCATGGACGGCCGCAACGAGATCCGCTGCTGGCTCAACGAAGGCCACAAAGGAGACTGCAAATGAACGCCAATGAGCCGCAGATCATCCCGAACCCGGAATGTCGGGACGGGAAGCACCGGAACTGCAACACCGAGGGATGGGACACGTGGAATGACGACGCCGCGGACTGCCCTTGCGAGTGCCACTGATGAGCCGCAAAAACAACCCTGGACCGCTCGCCGAAGGTTGGGTCTATGGTGGCCGCATGGCAGTGTGGGAACGGGTCGCGTGTTACGTGATGGTGATCCTGACATTCGTGATCCTCGGCCGGATCGCCATGTACCTGGTGGGGCTGTGATGAGCCGCTCGCACTCCCCCTTCAGAGGGGCAACAAAGGCGGACCTTCACCTGCTGCGGACCCTTGCTGTCAGCGTCGAATTATGGGTGTGCGCTGCCCGGTCTGGGCATTACTACTGGCCCAAGTACGCGCCGGAAATCCTGAACAGCAGATTTTGCGTCCAGGAGGCCGGCGTTCTTCATAAGTTCTACGAGCGGGCGTGGAAGCGTCTCGAACAATCCCCGAACTGGAACGAAATCGCGGACGCGCACAACCTCGAACGCCTGCGCCAGTACGAACCGCAGGCATACCAAGTCAGGATGCTCCGCGAAGAACTGGAGCGGCACAAGAGGGAATGCGATTACCGTGGCTGACCTCTGCACATGTCCCCGCTCCGTGTACAACCCGCGCACCACAAGACCCACGAACCCTGACTGCCCACGACACGGCAACGATACGGAACACGACGGAACTTCCGGGTAAACTGTGAGGGTGACCAACTGCGCCTGTGACGACCAGCCCGAGGGTATCTACCTTTGCCCGGGATGCCGGGACATCCTCCTCGACGACCTGCGGAGGGTGGAGTCCACGGTCGAAGCGATCTGGGCGTCCGCGGCCCGCATGAACGTCGGGAACGGGTCCGTAGGATCCTCCGGGCACTCCTCCCCCAGCGAACCCACGAACGCCAGGGCGTACGACACCGGCCGCACCCTGAACGTTATCCTCACCGGCTGGGCCCGCGCCCTCGGGCACACCGAACCCCACGCTGTGAAGGCCGCCGCCGTGCTGCTCGCACAGATCCGCGAGGTACGGGAGCAGGAGTGGGCGCCGGTGTTGAAGCAGGAACTCCGGGAAGCGTTGACGGACTGCGACCGGGCAACGGACCGGGCAGCGCCGAGGATCTTCGCCGGGATCTGCCCGACTGAGGAGGGCGGGGTGGAGTGCGGGACGCCCGTGTACGCGCCGGAGGGGAAACCTGAGGCGCGGTGCCGGACGTGCGGGGCGACGTGGGATGTGACGGACTGGCGGGAACGCGCTCTGGTCGCGGCCGGCCCCGCGACGGCGACCGCGGCGGAGCTCACCCGGATCCTCTCCGACCCGGTCCGGGCGTTGGTGTTCCCGCAGAACAAGGTGGCGGTGTGGGTGAACCGGGGGAAGCTCGCCCCTATGGGGGTCCGTGACGGGCGGGCGGTGTATCAGGTGCGGAAGGTCCGTAATCTGTGGGAGAGAGCGCAGGCCGTGTCCGCGGCCCGACGTGAGAGGCTGGCAGCATGACGATCACTGAGTTCCTGGAAGCCCGCGTGAGTGAGGATGAGGCGGCAGCGCGGGCAGCGTTCGAGGATGGATTCTTCGGCGAAGACAAGCACGACAAAGGCGAGTGGGAAGCTAACACGTCAAGCGCGATGCCGAACGTTGACGGCGCCTACATGAACATCATGGTCAGCGACGAGATGGGTTCAATGAACCACGAGCAGGCCGCCCACATCGCCCGCCACGACCCTGCCCGTGTCCTTGCCGAGTGCGCCGCGAAACGGGCGATCATCAAGTCATACCGCTCATGCGTGGGTGCGGAGGCCGCAGTGGATGTGACCACAGAGTTCGGCGTAAAGCTCGTCTCGGGTGGCATGGTCAAGGGGCTGGAACTTGCGGTCAAGTACCTTGCCGCGGTATACGCCGACCACCCGGACTACCGGCAGGCGTGGGCGCTGTAGAGGCGACACACCCGTGAGGCGGAACACTAGACATCTTTGCGGAACACCTGTAACGTAGGTAATGAACAAACTGCGAGAAGTGGCCTTGAGACCTCCACTCACGCGCACGAGGCCCGCCGTATTCCCCCAGACCGGCGGGCCTCTTTCATGCCCCAGCGCCATCCCTGGGTAAGAGGTTGGCAACGTTGGCCCCGGGAGTGCTGCAGATCCTCCCGGGGCTGGCACCACAGATCACCCCGGATGCATAAGTGAAGGCCGGGGCGGGAAGCGCCCGTTATAGCGCGAGCCCATCAAGTCCTGTCACGCGGCAGGGCCGCTGCTCTGGGTGGCCAGCCGTGAGGCTGTCCGTGGTCCTCAGCAGCTCCCCACTCAAAGGAGCCGCCCCGCCCCGCTACCTACCGTTCACACGGGGGTCGCGGGTGCATTGGTTACTAGCTCAACGGCAGAGCAACGCACTGTTAATGCGTCGGTTCGTGGTTCGAATCCACGGTAGCCAGCTGATCGAAAGACGCCGACCAACGATCGAGAACGCGGCCGATCCAGTAGATCACCCCAGTGAAGGAGAGCGGCTATGGCGTTGTGCAAGTACGCTGAGGCCGCCGCCGCCCACCCGTCCACGGAGACGGAAACCCCGGCCGTCGCCCGGGACCTGGGTGTGGGTGAGCGGACGATCCGCCGGCACCGCGCCGGCCAGTGCTGCTGCACCCCCGACAAGGGCGGCACCGACGAGGGTGTCACCTCGTACACGCTCACCTCCGCGAGGGCGTGGGGGTACGAGGACTTCCGGAAGTTCATCGCCTCCACCGGGCAGGACCCCGACCGGGTCACGTTCAACTGGGGGGTCACTTCCAACCCGGCCGGCGGTTTTTGGAATAAGTTGAACAACGTCCGCCCCAAGGGTGGGCGCAACTTCGAGCATGTGGACCTGCCCGCCTTGTACGCGGCTGCCGAAGCGTCCACACCCCGCCCGGTACCCGTCACGGGGACCCGCGGGACCGTGATCGTCTACGCCGACCCCCAGGTGGGGAAAACCGGCCGGCGCGGTGGGACGAAGGAACTCATCGAACGGTCCACGATCATCCGGGCCAAACTCGACACCCACCTCGCCGCCAAGGACATCACCCGGATCCTCCTCGCCGACGTCGGCGACGGGATCGAAGGGTTCGAATCCGGCGGGAACCCGATGTTCACGAATGACCTGTCCCTCGCCCAGCAACTCGACACGTACGGGACGGAACTGTTCAAGTTCGTCAACACCGCCCACAAGCACGCACCCGTCACCGTCGCCGGGGTCCCGTCAAACCACACCGCGTGGCGGAACGGTAAGCAGAACCTCGGACGCCCCTCCGATGACCTCGGCCTCCTCATGCACACCCAAGTCCAGTACCGCACCGAGGACCGCGGCATGGACGTCGCCTGGTTCCGGCCCGACACGTACGACGAGTCCGTGGCCGTTGATCTCCTCGGCACACGGGTGGGTCTCGTCCACGGGAACCAGTTCGCCCCCGGGCAGGGTGTGTCCTGGTGGGAGAAGCAAACGTTCGGTGCGCAAGCAGCAGCGACCGCTGACATCCTCGTCCACGGGCACTACCACACGTTCAGCAGCAACGTCGCCGGCCGCAACCCACACACGGGTCGGCAACGCTGGTGCCTGGGAGCCCCGACCCTGGACAACGGCTCCGACTGGTACCGGCAAGTCCAAGGCCGCGACTCCGACCCGGGCCTCCTCGTCTTCGACGTCACGGAGAACGGCTTCGACCTCGCCTCCCTCACCATCATCACCGCATAACACCAAACAGGAGTAACACCATGGCAATCACCGTCATCACCGCAACAGACACGGTCGCGATCCCCGACGGGACGGGCTGGCACGTGGACGACAGAGGCTACCTGCACATCCTCAAGGCCGGCGAAGGCAACGCGGCGACCTTTCACGCCCAAGCTTGGCAGTCCGTGGAACGCGGAACCCGACACGAACTCATCGGGAGGGCGGCATGAAGCAGCTTGTCTTTGAACTGACCGCATCCCCCCGCGGGGCGATCATGACCCGCGGCGTACTGGAAGAACACCCCACCCGGTTAGCCGCACTCCCCAAGGTGCCCCCGTTCTTCCGGGCCATCACCGGCTCCTACGCCTACCTCGCCGCGGAAGCCTCCAGACTCAACGAAGCGCAGATCCGCTGTGGCTTCCTCGACTACGTCTACGCACCCGACGTCAAAGCCGCCTAACCAGTAACGGCTGATTCTCAACAATCACACATAAGGCGGTGAGCGCATTGTGCCTGCTAGCAAGTACACCGAGACACAACGCGCCGAAGCCGTAGAGCTCTACCGCACCCAAGGCCCAACAGCCGTCCAAGACCAACTCGGGATTGCCAAAGGCACCGTCGCAGGATGGGCCAAAGAAGCAGGCGTCCGAACGGTTCGGAACGAGCGTACATACGAGGCGACTCAAGCAGTGAAGTTCGATGCTGCGTTAGCCCGAGCTGAGTTGATCCAGTTGCAGTACGAGCGGGCTAAGAAGGTCATGGCCCGGTTGAATGCGCCGACGTTCAAGACGCTTGTTCCGGTGAGCCCTGGGCGGCAGGAACCGCAGGAATTGGACTTCGTGCCGGCTGTTGAGGAACGTGCGCTGTCGGGATCGGTGTCCGCGTATGCTTCCGTGGCGAAGAACCTCGAGGCAGTGAATTCCGGGCAGGATATGGCGGCAACTGATTCAGTGGTGGATTCCCTCTTGGCCGGTTTCCGAGCGCATCATGCATCAGCGGCGAAGCGGGCTCCTGTGGGGGATGAGAGCCGGTGAGCCAGGCGCTGTCGGACAAGCAGATCGGTTCGGTCATTGAGTCCGAGGACCGGAAAATCACCTTGTGGGTCGGTGCTGTTTCGGCCGGTAAGACCATCGCCTCACTCTTCGCGTTCCTGTTCGCCGTCCGCCAGGCGAAGGGCACTGGCCTGATCGTCATCATGGGCAAGACCTTGCAGACGATCGAGCGGAACATCATCGCCCCACTGCAGGACCCTCGACTGTTCGGCACTTTGGCCGGGTTCGTGGACCATACCCGCGGCTCCAACGTCGCGGTGATCCTCGGTAAGGAAGTCGAGCTCGTCGGCGCGAACAACGTCATCGCTGAAGAGAAGATCCGCGGATCAACCATTGAGCTGGGCTACGTCGATGAGGCGACGCTTTTGCCCGAAGGGTTCTGGGCCATGTTGGTGTCGCGTCTGCGCACACCGAACCCGCCCCGGCTCTTGGCGACCACTAACCCCGGTAGCACCCGGCACTGGCTTCGCCTTGAGTGGATCCTCAAGGCCGCCGAGAAGAACATGCAGGTCTTCCACTTCGTCATGGACGACAACCCGTCGTTGACGGCTGAGTATGTCGCGGACATGAAGGCCTCCTACACGGGGGTCTTCTACGACCGGATGATCAAAGGGTTGTGGACGAACGCTGAGGGCGCCGTCTACGACATGTGGGACCCCACCAAGCATGTGGTCCAGTGGGAGCGGCTCCCGCCGATCCGCCGGGCCCTCGCTGTCGCCGTGGACTTCGGCACCCAGCACGCCACCTCCGCGGTGCTCCTGGGCCTCGGCTACGACCGGCGCCTCTACCTCATGGACGAACTCCGCATCGACGTCGCCGTGAACCAGATCCGTCAAGCCCCCTCACAGCAGGCGAAAACGATCAAGGACTGGATCCGGGCACCCCACCACCCCGAACAACTGAACCTCGTCCCCGAGTGGGTGATCGTGGACTCCGCAGCCGCTGACTTCCGTGAGGAACTCCGCCTCGCCGGCGTGTACTCCCAGGGCGCACGGAAGGACGTCACCTACGGCATCGGCACGATCTCGTCCCTCCTCGCCCAAGGGCACCTGCTCATCAGTGACCGGTGCACGGGCGTGTTGAACGAGATCACCGACTACGTGTGGGACACGAAAGCGACTGAGCGTGGTGAGGACGCCCCGGTGAAACGGGACGACGACTCGCTCGATGCGATGCGGTACGCGATTGTCACCACGGAATCCCAATGGCGGTCCGAACTAGGACCCAACATCACCTTCTGAGAGGGCGTGCCCGATGGCTTTGCCACAGACCACCCAAGCATGGCCGCCCGCCCAGGTGGTGCGGACCCTGCCGATGATGGGTGTGTGGTCCGCTTGGTACGCCGGCGACTCCGACCAGCTCTCCACCGTGTATGGTGGCGCGTCCGGGTCTGACCCGACCGCGACGGGGTTCTTCGCGTCCGATCATGGCGGGTTCCGTGCCACAGTGGGTCGTGCACTGACCCGCTGGTTCTGGGGTGAGGCGTCCCGCGGCCCGGACCGGCGCGTGAAGCTCCACGTCCCGATCGCCGCCGAACTCTGCCAAGCCAGCGCGGACCTGCTCTTCGCGGACCAGATCACCCTCAAGGCCGAGGATGAGAAAACCCAGGCCCGCCTTGACGAACTCTGCGACGACGGCCTCCACACCGAGCTCGCGCAGGCCGCCGAAGTCGCCGCAGCCCTCGGTGGCGTGTACCTGCGGGTCACCTGGGATGACACGGTCTCCCCTGACGCCCCGTTCCTCACCCACGTCGACGCCGATCAGGCGATCCCCGAATTCACGTGGGGCCGGCTGACGGCGGTGACGTTCTGGCAGGTCATCGCCCGGGACGGCAAACGCGTGTACCGGCACCTTGAACGACACGAAACGGATGCCACGGGCACGGGCATCATCCTCCACGGCTTGTACGAGGGCGAAGAGGACAAACTCGGCCACCCCATCCCCCTCACCGAGCAGCCCGCCACCGCGGGCCTCGCGAACCATGTGGACGCGTTCGGGCTGATCTCCTCCGAGACCCCGGGCCTGTGCGTGTTCTACGTCCCCAACCAGTCCCCGAACCGGCGCTGGCGTACCGACCCGAACGGCCGCAACCTGGGCCGCTCCGACCTTGACGGGGTCGAGCAGCTCATGGACGCCCTCGACGAGGTTTACACCTCGTGGATGCGCGACGTGCGCCTGGGGAAGTCGCGGATCATGATCGCGAAGTCCCTCCTCGACAACGTCGGCACCGGCAACGGGCAGGCGTTCAACGCGGAGCAGGAAGCCTACGCCTCCATGAACATGCTCGCCGGCGCCGATTCGAAGCTGTCGGACCAGATCGAACAGGTCCAGTTCAAGATCCGCGTCCAGGAGCACAAGGACACGGCCGCCCAGTTGGTGCAAGACATCCTGCAGCTCGCCGGGTATTCGTCGGAGACGTTCGGGATTTACGACGGCGGCGGCCCCATCAAGACCGCGACCGAAGTCGAGTCCAAGCAGCAACGCTCGCTCCTGACCCGGGATCGGAAGATCCGGATCTGGCGGCCGGCGATTGCCCGGTTTGCGGAGAAGCTCCTCGCCGTCGATCAGGCCCTGTTCAGTTCGCAGGTGACACCGCAGGAGCCGGACGTGCTGTTCACCGACGGGGTGCAGGAATCGCCCCTGTCGATCGCGCAGACCGTCCAAGCGCTCAGGGCGGCGGAGGCCGCGTCGGACAAGGTCATCGTCGGCATGGTCCACCCGGACTGGGACGAAGACGACGTCGACGAGGAAGTCGCGCTGATTCAGGCGGAACGCGCAACCAACCAGGGCCCGGCCTTACCGGATCCGATGTTCGAGCACCCCGGAGACGGGGCACCTGAGGGGAGCCTGAATGGTGCAGCCCCAGGAGACGGAGTCGCTGCCGTCGACGGTTGACCGGCTCGCCGCGGCGGTGACGGTGGTGTTCGCCGCCGCTGAGGCCCGGCTGGTTACCGGCTCGGCGGTGTTGGTGCGGGCGGCTATCGCTTCCCCTGCCCGCGCCGTCGCGCTCCGCACCGACCTGACCCGGCTATCCCGGTCGGTGGCGGCGGATGTGACCGCGAAGGTCCACACCCTCGCGGCGCGGGTCGCTGACACTGCGGCACGCAACGGCAACGTCACCGCCGCCCGTGAAGTCCGGGCATTGGAGCGCCGGGTCGCCGGGTTCACCGCCTCGCCGATGGCGGACATCCTCCCCCACGATGTGACGGCGTCCCGGTTCATCGCCGAGGACCTCGCCCAACGTCTTGGCGCGGCCGCTGCACGGATCACCCGGTTCGGGGACGACGCGTACCGGGCCGCGACCGTCAACGGTGCGCTCGTGCAGATCAACCCGTCCCTGGACATCATCCACAACACGATGGCGAAGGCGACACCGGCGGAGGCGCAGGCGCAGGCGTGGCGGGAACTCACCTCCCGCGGCGTGACGGGTTTCACCGACGTGAACGGGCGTCAGTGGAACCTCTCCACCTACGTCGAAATGGCGGTCCGGACCGCCACGCAGCGGGCTTACAACGCATCCCACCGGGACCGCCTCACCCTCGCCGGGATCCACTACTTCACCATCTCCACGACGGGCCGGCCCTGCCTGCTGTGTGCCCCCTGGGAAGGCCGCGTCCTCGCCGACCGTGGCGCGGGCCCGGCCACCGAACCGGACGCCTCCACCGGGGAGCCGGTGACGTTCGACGTCGCCGCGACCATCGAAGAAGCCACCGCGGCGGGCCTGTTCCATCCGAACTGCAAACACACCCTCACCGCGTACCTGCCCGGCGTGACATTGCTGGTCCCGAACCAGTGGACGGCCGCCGACGAGGGTAAGTACCGGGACACGCAGTGCCTCCGCGCCCTTGAACGCGAGGTCCGCAAACATCGGCAGGTCGTCGCTGCGGCGATCACCGACACCCAACGCGCCCAAGCAGCACGGGCGCTCCGGACCGCGCAGGCGAACGTCCGCGCCCACACCCAAGCTACGGGCCTGCTCCGCCGCACACGACGCGAACAAACCGACCTCGGCAACAAATAAAGGAGAACCCCATGACGCGAGAAATCCCCGCCGGATATGAACCGGCCGAGAACAGCCACGCCAAGAACCATGCCATGGACGCGCTGGAGAAGGAACTCGAAAAGCAAGGCATCGACCCGTACCCCGATATCGATGATGACGAGGACGGCGGGATTGATCTGATCAACCTCGCGGACGCTGTCGTGGAGGCACTCATCAAGGCTGGCGTCACCATTCCGGAGAACATCAGCAATCCCCACAGCATCAAGCGCTCGGCCTAACCATGCTGACGGGTCAGGTCGGGCTCCGCCGGTACTCCACCGGCTGGATCGGCAAGGCCATCGAATGGGCCACCCGATCCCACACCCACCACGTCATCATCGCCGTCTCCGAGACCGAGTGCATCAGCGCCGAACCGGGCGGCGTCCGGTACCGGTCCATCAGCGACTACCCCACCGTCGACTGGTCCCGCTTCGGCCTCACCACCACCCAGCAGGACATGATCCGGGACGCCGCCGCCGAGTTCATCGGCCGGCCCTACAACTACGCGATCTACCCGCCCCTCCTGTGGGAGCGGCTGACCGGCCGGAAGGTCGACGGGTGGGTCGCGAAATGGCTGTCCCAACGCCCCAATGAGAACTGCTCGCAGCTCTCCGACGACATTTACACCCTCGCCGGGTTCCACCTGTTCCCGAACATCCCGGAACTGGTCACCCCAGGCGACTTCGAGCGGCTGTTCCAGCGGCTCGGCTGGCTCTAACCACTCCAGAGGGAAAGTGTGCGGGGCTTTTGTGCAGGTGCCCCGTGAACTGCTTTACCCGCGCCTGACCGGTACCAATCCGGGCGGTTCAAATCCCTATGCCGCGAAGCGTTCCCGGCGCCGTGATCATCGGCTCCAGCAACTACTCAAGCGGCGTCAGTCATAACCCCGATTTTATCACCACTCTCACAACCGTCCCGGGAGGACACCACATGAGTACCGAAGCAGCAACCACCACCGAAGCCGGCGCAGCAACGCAGGAAGCCCAGCAGACGAGCACCGAGGCCACTACAGGCTCCCAGTCCACCGAGGCTGGGCAGGCAACCACCGAGGCGTCCAAGGCCGTCTGGGATGACCCCGCCGCGGCCCGCGCCGAGATCGAGAAGCTCCGCAAGCAGAACGGCGACGAACGGGTCAACGCCAAGAAGCAGGCCGCCGAAGAGGCCCGCAACGAGCTCCTCCAGAAGCTCGGCCTCACCAAAGACGGCGAACCCGCCCCCGACCCGGCGAAGGTCGCCGCCGACCTCGCCGCCGAACGCGAAGCACGCGCCGCGACCGCCCGCGAACTCGCGATCTTCAAAGCCGCCTCCGCGGCCGGAGCTGACCCGGCGAAACTGCTGGACTCCAACTCCTTCCTCACTTCCGTCAAGGGGCTGGACCCCGCCGACGGGGACGCCATCGCCGCAGCCATCACCGCGGCCGTGTCGGCGAACGCATCACTCAAAGCAGCCCGGGCGGCTGGCGCGAGCGGCATCGAGCAGACCGGCGGGACCGGCGAGCAAGGCCAAATCACTGAGCAGCAGCTCAAAACCATGTCCCCCGAGCAGATCGTCGCAGCCCAGGAAAAGGGCCTGCTGCGGAACCTCCTCGGATAACTGAAAGGCATCATCCGTGAGCATCATCAACTTCCGCCCGGAGATTTGGTCCGCCAACCTCCTGGTAGCCACCCGCAAGGCCCTCGTCTACGGCGACTGCGTCAACCGCGACTACGAGGGTGAGATCAGCGCCGCCGGCGACACGGTCCGCATCACCTCCGTGGGCCGCCCGACGATCTCCACCTACGTGCCGAACCAGACCACGATCAACCCGGAGCAGGTCAACGACTCGCAGCGGACCCTCGTCGTGGATCAGTCGAAGTTCTTCGCGTTCGCCGTGGACGACGTCGACGCCCGGCAGGCGAAGGGCAACGTCATCCCCCAGTCAATGTCCGAAGCCGCGTACGGTTTCGCCGACGTCATCGACCAGTACGTGGCGAACACCATGTACACGGGCATCCAGACCACGAACCAGGTCGGTTCGATCGCTGTGGCCGCGAACACCCCGTCGGACTTCTACGACAAGGTTCTCGTGCCGCTGAAGATCAAGCTCGACCTCGCGAACGTCCCCACCGAGGGCCGCTGGATCAACGTCCGCCCCGAAGCGCACGGCGCCCTGCTCCGCGACTCCCGCTTCGTGAAGGTCAACGAGTCCGGCACCTCCGAAGCGCTCCGCAACGGTATGGTCGGCCGCGCCGCCGGCTTCGACATCCGCCTCACGAACAACGCCCCGAACACCACCGGGTCCGAGTACGTGACGATCGCCGGCACCAACGCGGCGTACACGTTCGCGGAGCAGATCAACAAGGTCGAGGCTTACCGTCCGCAGAACAGCTTCTCCGACGCCGTGAAGGGCCTCGTCCTCTACGGCGGCAAGCTGGTCCGCCCCGATTTCCTCGCGTCCGCCCTCGTCACCATCTCCTAAGGAGCCTGAACCATGGCACGTACCCTCGTACCTGTTACCGACCTGACGGCCGCGGTGTCCACCGCGGACCCGGCAGGCACCACCGCCGACCCAACCAACGGGCACACCATCACCGGGGCCCGCCCCGAGGTGCTGGTCCTGCGGGTCAAGAACACCACCGCCGGGGCCCTGAACGCGATCCTCCGCGCCGGTACCTTCCCGCTCGCGGAATCCTCTGGGCAGGGCGACCTGACCGTGTCCGTGGGCGCCGGCGCGACCGTGTTCATCGGCCCGGTCGAGTCCGCCCGCTTCCTGCAGAACGACGGCTCCGTGAGCCTGGACCTGCAGGCCGGGTTCACCGGCACCGTCACCGCGCTCCGGACGAACCGCCGATGAGCGCCGCCGAGGAGAAGGCAACCGTCCACATCCTCGGCGAGGGAGGCGGCGTGTTCGAACTGTCCCTGCCCCTGCACGAGAGTGTCGCGGACCGTCTGGCGAAGGGTCACCTCCGCCGTGTCCGCCCGGACGGGTCCCCGTACGTGGAGGGCGAACGCCCCGAGGGTGTCCCGTCGCTGCCGGAGTCCCGTCCCGCCCTGAACGCCGTGAAGGCCGAATGGGTGGGCTGGGCTGTGGTGCAGGGACTGTCCCCGGACGAGGCTGAGGCGCTGACGAAGGCGGATCTGATCGAGCGCTTCGGCGCCGGCCCAACGCCTGGGGATGATCCGGTCGAGACGCCAGGAGAGTCAACAGAGTAAGATGTGCCTAGTTAGGGACCCGTCAAGGATTGCCTGCGGTGCTGTCACCGCGCTCCTTGAGTGGATCGGCCCTTGAGGGTCCCTAACTAGCCGCTTTGCCGAATACAGGTGGGGCCTACGGGAACAACGTCAGGCTTATACGACAGAACTTGGAATAATTGCGCCCACCTTTTTCGCGCCCCTAAAGCTGTGGCACGGTTCTAGTTGGAAGCGCTTCTACTAGAACGAAGCATCGAATGTTCTAGTGAACTGGGACGGGATCACGCCCTGCCTCTGCACTCACGAACGGACCTGCTCCCACGCTACATCGCGACCGGCTTTTGCTTCTTCCAGCCTCTCCTTCGGGGTTTTGGGGATGTCGTCCACTGTCGTGAAATCGACTGATCTGAACAGATCGTCAACGGATACGCCAAGGATCTGTGCAAGTGCGAGAAGTTCGGCGGCCCTGAAGGACCTGTTGCCAGATTCCATCATGTACATGACTTGGCGAGCCACCTGGCGCTTGTTCAGGACCTGAGCGAACCGAGCGCCTAATTGGGTCGCGCTCATGCCGATTGCATTGCGGTAAAGCTTGACGTTGGCACCTATGGTGCGTTCAACCAACTCTGTGTCAATAATCATAGGACTAATCATATAGGAACTTCCCTAGTGTTCCTATGGATTCCTACCCAACTTTTGAGGAGGCCCGCATGGCTGGCTTGTTCGGCAATTTCGTCATCCCTGACGCCCTCGCCGCCCCCGCGGACCTCGCCGCCTGGACATCCACGACCGCCCCGACGAACGCCGCCGCCCTGCTGCGGGAAGCTACGTCCATGGTCCTGTCCGCGACGAAGGGCGCCTACTACGCGGTCGACCCGGCCACGGGCCTCGCAACCGACCCCGTCGTGTTGAAGGCGCTGCAGGACGCGACGTGCATCCAGGCCGCGGCGTGGGCGGCCCTCGGCATCGACCCGAACCTCGGCGGGGTTATCACCGCCACTGTGGCGTCCCAGAAGTCCATTGGATCCGCGCACATCACCCTCGCCGACGCCGCGCAAGCCGCAACGGCGAAGGAGCGCGCACTGAATGGCCTGGTTCCCGCCGCGCAGCGCAAACTCGCGCAGAACAACCTCCTCGCCTCCAACGTCTGGATCTACGGGTGACCGGCATCGAGAGTTTCTTCGTCCACACCGTGACCGTGGAAACCTTCCAGGGCACTGGCGCGGCGGGTGACGTGTACGCCGCACCCGCGACGGTTCCGGGATTCCTGGAGGGGAAGCTGCAGCTCGTCCGTGACGCGGCAGGGCAACAGGTTGTCGCCGCCTCCACCCTGTACTGCAGCGTGGCCGACGGGGCCCGGTTCACCCCGGACTCCAAAGTCACCACCGGAGGGCGCGTGTCGCACGTCATCAGCCAGAACGTCAACGACGCCCCCGGGCTCGGCCTCCCCGAACACGCCGCCATCTACCTGAAGTAGGCAATCATGGGTGAGACGTTCAGCATCCACCTCGACGAGATCACCACCGCCGTCATAGAGGCGATCCCCGCCGCGAGCTTCAAAGCCATGGAGCATCTCCGCGGCGTGGCCGTGGACCGGACGCCGCTGGAGTCCGGTGACCTGCGGGCAAGCGCGGCCGTGGCGAACACCACCGACCGCAAAGGCGCTGTGGTGAACTACGCCGGACCCTACGCCCGGTATCAGCATTACGAGCTGCTCCGCCACGAAGTCGGGCAGCGGCTCTACCTCGAATCAGCGGTCCTCTCCGAAGCCCCGAAAGTCATTGAGATCCTCGCCACGGAGCTCCGGAAAGTCATAGAGTAGGGGCCACATGAGCTACGCCAAGGACCTACTCACCGGGATCGCACAGATGATCTCGGATTCGTCGATCGCCGTTTACAAGCCGACCGGCCCCTACAGTGCTGCGGACAACGCGATCGTCTTCGGCACGTGGCCGCAAACCCCTGACCGGTGCGTGGTCCTGAACTACACGCCCGTCACCCTGGGGACGATGATCCCCATGGAGCGGGGCATCCTCGAAGTCCACGTCCGCGGTACCGCCGGCGACCCGTTCGACGCAACCGAGACAGCGTCAGCCGTGCGTGACCTGCTGCAGGGCCTCCGCGGCAAGCAGCTCGGGTCCGCGAACATCATCCAGGCGCTCCACAACAACAGCGTCCCGCTCGTGCAGGACGCGAACAAACGCTTCGAGCACGTCGAGACGTTCATCCTCGACGTCGACACCCCACCCACGACGGCCCGCCCGGACGGCGGCTGGGACTAACCCCCTCACGCTCATAACTGAATAGCCCCACCCCTTCTAGCCTCACGAACCCGTGGGGCTTTTTTCATGCCCAAAAAGCCCCGTAGGAGGCACCCCGATGTCAGTTTCCCTCGCACGCCGTTTCAAGGTTGATGTTTCGACCGATGGCACCAACTGGCTCCCGTTCAAGGGGATGCAGGACTTCTCCCCCAAGGAGAACGCCACCAACCAGTCGACCGCCACGTACGACAACAACGGTTTCGACAGTTTCGAGAAGACCCTCACCGGCTGGGACGTCACGATCAAGGCGAACCGCCCCACCAGCGGCGGCGTGTTCGACCCGGGCCAGGAGTTGGTCCGTCAGGCGCAGTTCCAGTTCGGCGACCAGGCCCGCGTGTACATCCGCTGGTACGACCGCAACGGTGCCGCCGGCGCCAAGTCCGGTCGGGCCCTGGTGGACTGGAACCAGTCGAAGACCGGTGTCGCCGACGTTGAGGAAGTCACCGCGTCGTTCAAGGGCGACGGCGTCCTCTCCGACATCACCAACCCGTCGACCGCCCCGGCTATCCCGGTCATTGCGACCGCGACCCCGTCCGGCGCTTCCGTGGGCCAGCTCGTCCGCATCACGGGTGCCGGGTTCAACGGCACCGTCGCGACCACGGGCGTGAAGTTCGGCGCCGTCAACGCCACGACCTGGGATGTCGTGTCCGACTCCCTCATTGAAGCTGTTGTACCGACCGGCACGGCTGGCGCGGCGAACATCGTCGTCACCAACGCCGCCGGCTCGTCGACCGCGTTCGCTTACACCCGCGGCGCGTAGGTCCCTCTAACCGGGGGCCGGGTTTCGTGAGAGTGACCCGGCCCCCGCACCACCCCTCAACTCTCACACCACTCTCACAAAGGACACCATCATGGCTTTGCGCCCCTACGAAGACATTGTCGGACCCCTCATCATCCCTGTGCGCGGGAAAGAGTACACACTCCCCACCATCAGCTTGCAGGACGGTTTGCGGATTCACGCGGCCACGTCCAAGGGCGAAGACCTGTCCCTGAACGACCTCACCGAGATCATTCTCGGCGACACGAAGGCGCAGATGCTCGCCGACAGCGTCCCCCCTTCCGTGGTTGACCGTGCCCTCTGGGCTGGCATCGCGGACTTCCAGGCGGCCCGCGAAGCAGCAGAGCAGGTGTGGGAGCATGGCGTCCCAAAAGCGGTACTGGAGGAGCTGGTGACAGCCCTCGGACAGGCCCCGACGACCCCAACGGGCGCGGAGACTACGACGCCGCCACAGGCCTCTGGGAATGGTACGAAACCCCGCAAGAAACGGTCGCCTTCCCCTGGGAAGACATCCTCGCCCAGTGGGGCCTGATTGTCGCTGACTTCGCTTCCGAGTACGGGATCCACCTCCACCGCGAGACCCCGTCGTGGCCCGAGTTCCGCGACTACGTGACCGGATTACTTAAGTCCGACTCACGCCTACTGAGAGAACTTCGCCCCCGCACTGACGAAACACCACCACAGGAGTAGCCATGTCCAGCCAAGGCCCCACAACGACTGGCTCCATTGACGCGAAACTCACCGTCGATGATTCCGACTTCAAAAGGGGCATGGCCGAGGCGAAGGCTGAAGCTAAAGAGGTTGGCGCGCTCGCCCCCGAGGTGAAGGTTGACGCTAACGTCGGCCCCGCGCTAGCTAAGCTCGACGCTGTCGCCATGGCTGAACATCGGTTGGAAGCAGCGCAGCGGGCGAAGCTGAACACGTCCGGCGCGCTGTCGGTCGCTGAGATGCGTTACGAAGCGGTCACGACGAAGTCGGGCCGCACTGATTTGCAGGTTGCTGCGGCTGAGGAAGCCCTCGCGCGAGCGCGCCGTGCCGACATGGTCGCAACCGAAAAAAGCACAGTGGCGACCGCCGCGCTCAACGTCGCGAAAGCCGAATCGGTACGCAAGTCAGCCGAAGAAGCCGCAGCGAACGACGCCGAAGCCGAGTCAACGAAGCGCGCCACGCAAGCGAACAACCAGCGCGTATCCGCCATCGGCGTCCTCATCGCACTGGCGCCCGCCGTCCTGTCCGCTGCCGCACCCATCGCTGCTGCCGCAGTCGGTCTAGGTGCGGCATTCGGCGTCATGGGCGTCAGTGGGGTCCTCGCCATCAAGGGCATCAAAGACGCCATGCAGGTCGGCGACACTGTCGGCAATACATACGCTTCCGGCCTGACCGTAGTCAAGGGCAACCTAGACCAGCTCGCAGGGACCGCCGCTACCGGGATGCTCTCCGCATTCTCGTCAGCCATCGACGGCATCAACGGCCGCATGCCGTTCCTCTCCCGCATGACGGGCGAGTTCTCCGTACAGCTTGGGCAGATCGGCGGTACTGCGCTACGGGGCGTCCTCGACGGGCTCCAGCAGATGATGCCCCTCTTGCAGGCCGGCGGAAATGAACTTTCCAAGTTTGTGACATGGCTGTTCAGCTTCAACGGCACAAATGGGTTCAACCAGTTCATCTCCTACGCGGTAGAGAACCTGCCCTCCGTGATGCACCTCATCGAGAACCTGGTGACCACTGCGGGGCATATCCTGTCCGCGTTCGCGCCCATGGGGCCAGTGGTGATCGGCGCACTGTCGGGGATCTCCGACATCCTCAACGCGCTGCCTCTCCCGGTCCTCGCCGGATTGGTAACCACGGCCACGGCGGTCGCCCCCGCCATGAACATCGCCGGATCGGCGATCGCCATGTTCGGCATCAAGACGCAGCTTTCCATCCCCGTCGTGGGCCTTATCACCGCGGCACTGTCCGGGCTAGGAATGATGGCAGCTACTGCCGCGCTGGGCACGGACCAGGGCACCGCAGCGATGACGAGCTACGGGGACGCGGTCCAGCGGGACAACGGCCTGATCGGCGAGAACGTCCGCCTACAGGCTGCACACGCGGCGACGACCAAGGAAATGCGGGACGCTGCCGATTCCCTCGGCCTGTCCACCATTACCGTGCTTAACGCCATGCTGGGGGAACCTGCCGCGATCTCCACCACCAACAACGCGATGGCGACGGCAATTGACCGGCGTGAACAGTTGCGCCGGGGTGACGAGAACCTGACCGACACATCGCTTCGCCTGAAGCACGCGAAGGACACCCTCACCAACGGGATCCAGCAGAATACCACCGAGATCAACAACAACATCGACGCCTACCACGCCTACAAGGGCGCCACGGACGCGGGCACGGGCGCCACCAACATGCAGACGACGGCACTCCAGGCACAAGCCGCCCAGTACGGCGTCACGGTATCCCAGTATCAGGCCGCAACGGACGCGCAGACGAAAACCGGAACGACAACCGCTGACACGACCTTGAAGATGCGGTTGCAGAGTGACGCAGCGGGCCTGTTAAAAATGGCGTGGGATGAGCTGAACGGCAAGACCATCAGTGCCGCGCAGGCTCAGAACGCCTTTGATTCGTCACTGGCGAACATGGGCGACCACATCAGCGCCACCGGCAAGAAGATCACATTCACCACGACGAGTATCACGGACATGTCGGCTGCGTCCGTTGCATTGCGCGGGGAACTGATCGGCCAGGTCACCGGCATGGAAAAGGTCATTGAGGCTGACGGTGGACTCCAGAACGCCACGGCCCAGTCGAAGCAGAAATACGCTGAGATGCGGGAGCAGATCATTGCGAATGCCGTGGCGCACGGCGTGAACCGCGACGCCGCTGAGGCTTACATCAGCTCCATCTATAAGGTGCCCCCAGCGGTCACCACGCGGATCGAGATCGACACGGCAGCGGCGAACGCGAAACTTGCAACGACCAAGGGCATGCTGGAAGCCCTCCGCGACAAAACCATCTACGTTGACGTGCAACGATCCGACTCAAACGTGGATAACACGGGTGGCGCGGGGCATGTCCAGCCGGTCAAGTACAACGCAGCCGGTGGAATGGTCAGCTATCTCGCCAGCGGCGGCTTTCCGGGCGGCCCCAAGGGGACGGACACCGTTCCTACGTGGCTCACCCCCGGAGAGATCGTCATCAACCGGGCGTCAGTGCAGTCCCTAGGCGCTGGCAACCTGCTCCACGCCAACAAGACCGGGCAGTGGCCCGGGCAGGGAGCCCCCCAGCCGGTGGCGCCTGTTGTGCATGTCTACGTCGGGAACGAACAGCTCGACTCCCGCATGTACACGGTCGCTCAGGGGGCCATCGGTTCGGCAGGGCGAGACGCCGGGAGGCGCCCGGCCCGCTGACCCACGAGGTAGTCGACGGCGGCGGCGAGCTTGTAGAAGCCCGCCGCCAGCCCGACAACCCCAGCGGCGGCGAAGATCGCCCCGAAGATGATCCACCCCATGCCGGGGTGTTCCGCGGCACCGTACTTGCTGACGACTTCGGCGGCGTTCAATCCCGCGCCGATCACGTTCATCACCCCACCGAGTGCGGTGGCGATGAATCCGAAGGCGATCAGGACGGCGGACGAGCCGGGCTTGTTGTTCATGTACCACACGATACGGCTTCGGCCACCCGATTAATAGGAGGCCGCCCGTGTCCGTGACAACCCGCACGAACCTCGCTACGAACCCGTCCGCGGGGACGAACGCGACGAACTACGCAGCTGTTCCCGGGACCAGCGGGACCGCCGCGGTTGCCTGGAACTCAGGGGCCGGCTACCAGAACATTCCCGGATACCCCCGGGTGACATGGACTGTAGCGACGACAGCTGTTAGCGGCGGGATCTCGTACACGGGGTCCGGGCTCGCCGCTAACACGCAGTACGCGACCCAGATCTGGGTGCGCTGCTCGAAGGCGCAGACCGTGAACCTGAAAGTGGACTTCCGCAACGCCTCCAACACCATCGTGAACACGGTCACCGGGGCGAACGTGGCCCTGACCGCGAACACGTGGACGCAGCTCACCGTCATTGGCACGTCCGGAGCCGCGGTCACGAACGCCGTGTTCACTGCCCAGGCTGTTACGGGCGGGTCGAGCTGGGCGGTGAACGACTGGTTCGACGGTGAAGCGATCCTCATCGAAGCTACCGCCACGGTCGGGGTCTACTTCGACGGCGGGTTCGTGAACGCCAACAGCGTCATGTACGCCTGGACCGGGGCTGCGAACGCCTCCACCTCCACGGCGAAAACCTATGTCCCAGTGATCGCGTTGAACCCGCGCACGGACGCCCCCTGCCCCCGGGTTGAGGTCACCATCACTGACGTCACACCCACCGACAACGTCGTGACCGTGTGGCGGACCGCGGACGGTAAACGCCAGGCAGTCCGCGGCGCTAGGAAGTGGACGGTCAACGGCTCAAACGCCATCGTCGACTACGAAGCGCCCCTCGGCCGCACCGTAGCTTACGACCTGGAAGTAACGTCCGGGCTGAACTACGGCGCGGGCGCAACCCAGCAAACCACCACCGTGAACAGTGCCACGTGGTGGATACAGGACCCCCTTGTCCCCTCGTCGGCTATCGCGGTGGACGTGGCGAAACAGGACTCCTCCAAACCGTACCTGACAGCCGCCGCAGTCAAGTCGTTGGAGTACGCGGCAGGGGTGAATATCATCCCCATCCTTGGCTCCACCCAGCCCGTCGCCCTCATGGGGCAACGGCTCGCCGCGGCGGGCGTGGACTTCTCCATGTTCACCAACACGGCCACGGTCACCACCCAGCTCCGGAACCTGCTCCAGCAAACCCCACTCCTACTGGTCAGGTCGAACGGGGTCCGCAACAACGGCATCCCCGGGCTCGCTTACTACGCCGCCGCGAAACCCGTCGAGCACCCGGTGACGGTCGGCTTCGGAGGGACCCTCACGAACTGGGCACTCAGCGGTGACCTCGTCGCGGCCCCGGCCATGAACGTCCTTGTTCCGGTGTGGACGTACGGGACTGTTGCCGCGCTGTGGTCCACCTACCAGCAGGCACAAACGGCGTTGGCTTCCAAGACCTACCTCGACGTCCTCAAATCCCCATCAGGAGCATAAACATGGCCCAGGTTGACGCGATTTTCGCTGGCACCATTACCCAGTCCATCGCCGGAACTGCGCTCCAGAAGCTGTCCCCGGATGCAACCTTTCTATCGGTGGTCCTCAATGTGACTGCCATGTCCGGGTCCGGCGCTTCGGCAGCGTTCCGAATCCAATGGTCCGTCAAGGCCATGTACTGGCGGGCTGTGTGCGACCTAGCCGGCACCGACCCATCTTTCACAGGTTCCGCTAACTGCTACTCCTAGGGGGTTCCGATGCGTCAGATTGATGCGAACACCCTCGCCGCCCTCTACGGTTCCCGCGCCGGCGACTCGCTCACGGTGTGGGCTTGGTACGGCGGCAGACTGGCGTGGGACGTGCAACTGCCCGTGTCGGCGGCTAAGTTCTCGTGGGACACGACCCGGCAGATCCAGACCGTGTCCCTGTCCCTGACGGACAAGGACGGGACCCTCGCCCCGTGGCTGCTAGAGGACCCCCTCGGTGTTGGCGGGTCGCGGCTGCAGGTGACGTACAACGTCGGCGGGGCCGGGTCGGTCCCCCTCGGCTGGTACCGGATCACGCACTCCACCCCGGCGGAGTCGTGGGTCTCGTACACCATCACCGAGGCGGGGACTGTCACCCCCGACAGCCCAGTTGCCCCGGGTAAACGCCTCGCCCACGTGTCCGGCGGGGCCACGATCAGCGTGGAGGGAGACGACCTCGGGACCCTCATCGGGAAGGCCCGATTCCCCGCCCCCGAATCCCCGCAAGGCACCTCCCCGACGATTGTGGGCGAGATCAAACGCCTCCTCGGTGACATCGCACCCGTCGTCACCACCGCGGGTGTCACCGACCGTGCCGTGAACAAAACCCTCGTCTACCAGGACGACCGGCTCAACGCCGTCCAAGACCTGTGCAAACGGATCAACTGTGATTACCGGTTCAACGGTGCGGGACAGTTCGAAATCTACCCACTCACCCCGCAAACACCCGTGGCGACGTTGAAGGGCGGGCCCGAGGGCCTGCTCGTCAGGGTGGACCGTAAGCAGGAGTACGAGGGCCTGTACAACGAGTTTTACGCGGACGGGCAGTACCAGACAACCGCGGCGGACGGCACGCAGACGCAGATCCCCATCCGGGGATATGCGGCGATCACTGCCGGGCCGCTCAGGGTCAGCGGCCCCCACGGACGCTACCCGAAGTTCTACTCGTCCACGATGCTCACCACCCAGGCCGAGTGTGACGCCTACGCCCTGACGATGCGGGACACACAGCTCGCCGGTTTAACCACGGACCTCGTAGTGACCTGCCTGCCGTTGCCGCATGTGCAGCAGGGCGATTGGGTGACGGTTTACAACCCGGTCGTCAACGGGCGGGTCATCTCCCTGACGGGCCGGGTCAAGACCATGGACCTTGGCTTCACGAACACCGCACCCGACCGGATGACCGTGACCGTGGAGTGCACGTACACGGATGTTCAGGCGGCGTTCTCGTCCGCGTCGAACCTGTCGCTCGCCGGCCCCCTCAACCGCTAGCCACCCGGAAGGGGGGGTTCCTTTGGCGAACCTTCGAAGCCTTGAGTCAACCCCCGCCGCGGGGGGCGCGGTCACGTACCCGGGGGTGGTGGTGCGGGACGCTAACCAGAAGTTGGCGGTGAACGTCAACGGCAACATCATCCCGGCGCGGTGGGCTGACCCTTTGGTGGTGGCTCCGGGCGACCCGGTGACGGTGCAGATCAGCGCCGGGCCTACGGGCGGCGGTGACGCCGTCGTGACGGGCCGGATCACCATGCAGCCCCGCCCCGGTACCGGGACGGTGAAGACCGTTCCGGCATCCTCGTCCACGATCACGGTCACGGGCACGGATAGCACCGATTACACGGCCACGTTTGTCGCCTCTTACACCCCCACCGTGGGTGACAACGTGATTCTGGCGTGGAACGCGAACACCCCCACCGTGAACGGCAAGGTCGGGACCGTAGCCGCACCCGCGCCAGTCGCGCCCCCCGAAGGCGTCGCTCCCCCACCCTCGGCGCCACCGTCCGGGCAAACCCCATTCGCAGCCACGGACGCCGCCACATGGGTGCCCGGAAACGGTGCTTGGGATTCGTGGGCAGGTGGTGGCGGCAACGTCTACCAAGGCTCCTACAGCGGCTACACCACCTACGGGTCATGGTTTTACGCCGGGTCCGCTGCGCAGCTCGCGGGCCGAATCTGGACGCGCATCCAATTCACGCTCGGCACGCGCCGCGCCGTGGGTTCGTACAACTCCCCGATCACTTTGCACCTGTACACGCACACGTCAGCGAACCGCCCGGGTGGGGACGTGACCCGCAATACCGGCCCGTATGACGTGGTGATCCAGCCGGGGCAGGGACAGATCACGTTCGACCTTCCTACATCGTTCGCGGGTGACCTCGCTAACGGCGGGGGTATTTCCATTGCCGGGGACCCTTATGCGGGGTTCAACGGTGTCCTCATTGAACCGGCCTCCGGGCTACTAACCATCGACTGGAGCCGATAATGCCACAGACCCGCCAGAACAAGGGTGTTGCACCCGTGAACTCGGACGCCTACAACCTCGCGCCCGACCTTGCCACCCTCATAGATTCGCTGAACGTTGTGATCCCGGTGGCGTCCCAGGCGGAACGGGACGCCCTCACGAAGAAGGCTGGCCTCGCCGTGGCTCGCACTGACCTCACCGGGTTGCCGATTGAACGGTGCGATGGAACGAACTGGTGGAACACCCAGCACTCTGAATGGACGTTCAACCAGTCCGGCGTCCCATCCGGCACCGTATGGGGAACTAATACCCTCACTGTCGACTCGGCGAACAGCACCGACACGACGTTTGTCACCTGCCCCTCAGCCGATCTCCTCACCATTAGGGACGCCGGCACATACGCGATCCACCTCATGGGCAAATGGGGAACCGCGAACACCGGATTCGGTTTCGTGCAGATCACTGACTCGAACGGCACGAACACGTGGGCCGTCTCTCCCGCCACGGCGAACCTCAGCGTACTGTCGACCAACATCCCAAACTTCCGCTGCGGCGCGAACACCACGATCAAACTCTCCTGCCTCATCACGATCTCCGGCACCACCACCTGGCAGGGCCGCGTCCGAATCACCCGGATCGGCTACTAATGGACGCCACACTTCAACTCGTCGTGAACATTGGGGCCGGTGTAGCCGCGCTCACGGCGATCATCGGATTCCCCGTCGCCGCCGTGAAACTCTGGCCCCTCCTCAAACGCGCCGTCACCATCGGAGCGTCCCTGGAGAAGCTCCCCGAAATGTCGAACGAACTCACCGCGCTAACCCTCGGGCAGAGGTCACAGGCGGACACGCTCACCGCACAAAACGAGTCCCTCGACCACCTCGCCACAGAGGTCCGCACCGTGAGGCAACAAGTCCAGAACTCCCACGTCACCAACCTGCGCGACGACGTTGACGAGGTCATCGGCAAACTCGACGGGTTCCACGACAAGCTCGACGACCACCTCAAACAGTGCCCACCCCCGACAACGACCGTGAACGTGGAGGTGAAGCCATGACTGACATGTGGATGCCGGGCGCTGAGCAGCGCCCCCAACCGGGCGGCGTGACCATGAACACTTCGCTCCCTTCCCGGGTGACGTGGCACATCACTTGGGATGCCCTCACGAACGGGCAGCAGCCATCGTTTGACGGTGTCGCCGGGTATTTGGAGCGCATGGGGTATTGCCCGACGCTGATGTGGGACCCGTGGACGGGCCGTGTCGTGCAGTTCTACCCCGCCGATCAGGGCGGCCGGGCATTGGTGAACTGGAACCAGGACGGCCAGTACAACATCCAGATTGAGACGTTCTTCTCCCCCGGCGCTGTCCGGGACGGGGTGACGTATCAGACGGTAGCGGACACCCCGTGTGTCGGGTTGGACGAGATCCTTGCGTGGACTGATTCCCTCGGCATCCCCCGCGTCTGGCCTATGGGCGCCCCCCAATGGACCGGCAACTCCCGCGACCCCGGCATCTGGAACTCCGAAGCAGGGCACTACGGGCACTGCAACGTCCCCGACAACACCCACACCGACCCCGGCCCCATGCCGGACCTGAACCGCGGCATCGGCGCGGCGGCGGCAGGCCCCATCACACCAATCCAGGAGGACACCTTGTCTCAGGCAGAAGTTGATCAGCTTTATTCGGCATTCATGACCCGCTCGACGCAGCTTGAAGATTCGCTGACGAAGGTCATCAACGACGCCGCGGCGAAGACCCCTGTTCAGGTTTGGTCGTACACGAATCCGAACATCCCGGGTGGTGACGCTTTCCAGCACTTGCGGGACATCCCGGCGAACGTACTCAACCAGTCGTTCAAGCTCGCTGACGGAACGGTCACTAACTTGGCGGGCATCCTCACCGCGATCCACGCCCAGCCGGTCGCCGCGGCGGGTCCCGGCGCTGACGCCCAAACGGTCGCGAACGCGGTCGTCTCCACCCTCTCCAAGCAACTCGGAAAGTAGGAACCATGACCAGCCACCTCTACTACTACGCCAAGGCCTACGTCGCTGCACTGTCCACCGGCGTCCTGTACCTGACGACCGTGATCGGCCCGGACATCACGTTCGCGGACCTCGGCCACGTGTCGCTGCTGCACTGGATCGGGTTCGCCGGTTCCATCCTGGGCGTCGGCGGCTTGACCGCCGTGGTCACCAACGGCGCGCCACCGGCTTCGAAGGAAACCCCGGCGCCGGTAGCCCCGCCGGCTGCTGCGAGCCCGGCAGAAGCGCCCACAGCTCCGGCGAGCACCTTCCCCGCCGCAGCGGTCGCGGCCGCCGAAGCCGCGCCGGCCGAAGTGACCCCGCTCGTCCCGTAACACAGACGCCCCCGCCCCACACAGGGTGGGGGCGTTTCCTGCGTTAAGCGCCCTTCAAGAACTGCAGCACCCGGGCGGGTTGGAATGCGGACGGGTCTCCATGTTCACCCTGCACGGGCACGACCGTCACGTCTACACCTGCTGCCTTGGCGGCCGCCGCACACACATCCGTGTTCGACGCTTTCGGAACCGTTGTATCAGCCGGGGATGAGAAAAAGATGGCGCGGAACCCGGGCGGGTAGGCCGGCTGCACAGGAGAGAGGGCCGTGGGCGCGCCACCAGGCCACGCCTGCCGGAACGTGGGGAACTTATCCGTCATAGATGCGAGGTTACACACCGGGTACACCCCGATGAACGACTTCGCAGGGACCCGCCCGACGAGCTGCAACGCGGCAAGGCCGCCCATCGACTGCCCCAGCAGGACCACATCATCTGACCCGGTCTTAGCCTCAGCCCACGCGTAGAGGTCCTCGTAGGCTTTCACTGACGCCGGACTCCCCCACGCGTTCCCGGCACCGTCCGACGTCGCGAGACTGTACCCGGCGCCCAGGAGGGCTTGACGCACGCCGGCCTGAAGGTCGCCGGTCAGCCATTCGTCAACATCTCCCCCGTGACCGTGCACGGCCATGACGAGTGACCCGTTCGGGTGCGGGGGGACGATGAGGCCGACCTTGTCCGCGCCGATGACTGCCCTCGTCTCACCGGGCGACGGCACAACTTTGGGCGTTGGGGTGGCGGGGTTCGTTGCGGGTGCGGTGGAACACCCCGCCAGGAGTAGGCAGAGCAGCAAACCGGCACGTAATCCCATCGCCCCAGCATAGAGCCTCAGGCTTTTCTCTGAGAGGTTTTTGGGAGGATGAGCCCCGGCAGGGCCTTGTAAGTTCCGTGCAGTCGGGTTTTTCTCCGCATAGTTCCCCACGGAACTTCCCCAGTCCGACACGCCGAACCCACGCGCGAAAAAGCCCGCCATTCCGGGGAATATCTCCAGAACGGCGGGCTGCGGAACTTGGTGGGTCCTACCGGGATCGAACCGATGACATCCACGGTGTAAACGTGGCGATATTGCCCTGTATCACGCGGGTTTTTCGAGGTTCAGGGAGGATTCTGGGAGGACCACGGCGGTGTGGGCGCTGATGAGGGAGTCCATGCGGGCGGCCACGTCGGAGAGTTCCTGGTCGAAGAGCCCGGCGTAAACGTCGAGGGTGATCTTCGCGGACGCATGGCCGAGCATCCTTTGGACGGACTTCACCGAGGCCCCGGAGTGGATGGCCAGGGACGCCGCGGTGTGCCGGAGGTCGTGGACCCACAGCCCGGCGGGCAGCCCTGCTTTGGTGACTGCGGGATCGTAGTCGCGGCGCTTGAAGTTGTTCGACCGCATGGCCTTTCCCCGCGGGGTTGGGAAGAGCAGGTCATCCCGCCGCTTCCCCAGAAGCCGGGGCGCGAGCCTGCCAATGATGAATGCCGTCACCGGCACGTCCCTTTCCTGCCCTCCCTTCGGCGGGCCGATGAGCATGCGGCCCTCGACGTCGGTAATGGACCGGGACACCCGGATCCGCTGGCGCCGCAGCTGGACATCCTTCGCCCGCAGTTCGGCGGCCTCCCCGAACCGGAGCCCAGTGGTCGCGAGGAACCAGATGAGGTCACGGTAGTGCGGGCTGATCGCGTCGGCCAGGGCCTCGACTTCGGGAATGGTCAGGTAGATATGCTCCCGCTTCACCCCTTTGGGCAGGTTCACGCCTTTGGCCGGCGAAGCGGTGATCCTGCCCTCGTCGACGCACCAGTTCAGAAAAGACCGGAACCGGCCGTAGATCGTGTCGACGGTACGGGCGGCCTTGTCCATCCCGGACACCCAGGCCTGAATGTCGGCGCGGGTGATGTCGGCGAGGATCCTCCCGCCCCAGTACGGCTTGATCGTGGCGCGGACGTCGGAGCGTGTCGCGGCGAGCGTGGAGGGTTGCAGGTGGACCTGGGTCTCCACCCAGCCGTCGATGAGGTCCCGGACGTAAACCCTCCCCAGGTCCCGGGACACGTACGTCCCGGACCGCTGGTTGTGTTCGACCCAGACAAGGTGGGCCCGGGCTGAGTCTTTGGACGTGAAGGATTTCTTCTTCTCCGCGCCGGCGTCAACCCAGACCGCCTGCCACCGTTTGCCCTTCCCGTAGAGCGGGGTGCGGGTCTTGTCCTTCCGCACCCACCGGTCATCGACACGCACTAGATCAGTTCGTGCCCGATGAGGCGTTGCATGATCAGCCATTCGTCGACGTCGAGGGCGGTCAGGTAGGCCCGCACGTCGGCCGGGGCGACGTTCAGGGCCCGGGCGATCGCGTCGATCTGCCGTTCGTGTCGGGCGGCGTTCAGGAACGCTCTCGGTGCGATGAGGCGCCGGGCCGCCCAGGCCGCTGCTTCCCCGCAGCGGATCGGGCAGTCGGTCCGGTAGTAGGTGTGTGCCCGTGCGTGCATCTTGGATGAACGGTCGCAAGCGGTTTCAGTCAGTCCCCCCAGGGGCGTTTCAATCAACATCGGCGTGAGCCCTCACTGTCTAAGAACGCTCCTACGTGGCGCGTTCACCGTTAGGGTACATCGTTCCGCCGTGTTCCGTTTTTGTCGGGGGTCTGTGCAGGGGGTGGCGGGTGTTACTCCGGAACTGGATTTTCGCGGTTTATGCGGGTTCGATAGTTATTGAATCGATATGAAAGCTCGGATATTAGCTCCTCGTCAGTGAGGAGGTATGCCCGTCTTACCGGCTCTCCTCCACCGCTGGACACCTGGGAGTCAAGGATCTTCCATGAGACTTCGCCGCCGCCCTCCTGCATGGTCTCAAGAGTGACGGATTCCACCGGCGTGTGATCGGCGCTATCGAGCACGTCTTTGATGGCTCCGTACCGCCAGCCGAGGGCTTCCTCGACCTTGTTTTGGTTGATTTCCCAGGCTACGCGGGTACCCCTTTCCATGGAGGCGAGGGTCTTGGTATCCACGCCGGAGAAGGTAGCGAAGGGTTTCTGTGAGAACCCCTTTTGAAGGCGCGCTTTTTTGATTAGCTTGCCGATGGCTTCGAGTGCTTCCGATTCGTTCACTTGCTCATGGTGTCGCACAACTTTTGCACTTACAAGTGACCCGTTTTGCGGAACCATGCCCGTGATTGCGTAATAGGTAGCCTATTCGAACACGTATTCGAAAACTACATCCTTGGCATTATGGGTCTTGTTCCGATCTGTTATGCACTGGTCCTTGCTAACCTCCCCAGTGTTCCGTATAGTTACGCATATGAACACACAACGAAAACCCCGCGGCCCCGTCCAGGGGAGAAACGACCCCGACCCGAAGAAAACCGGGCAGAACCTCCGCGAAGCCCGGATCGCCCGCGGCGTGACCCAGCGTGAGATGGCGGAAGCCCTCGGCTACTCCGCGCACAACGGCGTCACCCATCTGGAGGCCGGCACCCGGATCCTCTCCGACACGGACCTCCGGGTCGCGGCCGACTTCCTCGGCATCGCCCCCTCCGTGATCCGTCAGTCCGTGAAGGCCGCCCGATGAGCGCCTTCCAGTTGGGCCGGCGCGTCCGCTACACCGACCGGCCGGTGCGGGTGAATATCCACCCCGCCGACGTCCACCACGCTGACCCACGCCGCGACTCCAACAGGGCGGCACGTCGATCATGGGCTACGACGAGCCCGCCTGCTGGCTCGACCATGGCACGACCCGCGCTTACAAAGTCGCGTTCGACATCAACCGTAAACCCGTCCACGTCCTCCCCGAGCACCTCACGGCAGTCGAGCCCTTCGGTGAGTGAGTCGCAGCGCCGGGCGACCCGCCGCAACCACTCAACCCAGCCCATCCAAGGCCGCCGGCCCAAGCCCGCGACCATCAAACCCTCCCCCATCAGCCCCGATGAACTCGCCTGGATGATCACCCGGGCCCGGGAAGAACGCGACGTAACCGAAAGGAAAGCATCATGAGCGTAACCATCGGCAAGTACCGCAACCGTCAGGGCGTAGAGCTCGAAATCACGGGGGTCAGCATGGCCCGGAACATCATCGGCGTCATCTATGAGGGTGTCATCCCCGACAACCTGTTCGGCCCTCGGCATGTGCTCGTGACGCCGGAAGGCCTCACCGACTGCGGATACGTCAAGCTTGAAGAACCTGCGGTGACGGCATGAAGGCCGCCGTCCTTGAAGACCTCGACTGGATGGCCGACGCCCTCACCACCCTGGAGCAGGTCGCGGCGACGGGTCAGGCGTTCACCGCGTACACCCTCGTCCAGGCAGGTCTCCGCGAACCCCCGCACACCGGCATGTGGGGTGCCCTCTTTAGGGACGCGGCGGAGCGACGGATCATCACGTACTGGCGGCACGTGAAGTCCCCACGACCCGGCCGCCGCGGCGGGGTGTGCGCCCAGTGGCGTTCGAAGGTCCTGCAGGCCCGGGCGGTGACGGTATGAGCATCAGCAGCTTCAGCCCTGCCGCTTGGGCGCCCGCCCTTGCAGCCCAGCTCAAGAACAGCCTGATCTTCCGTGATGAACCGTTCATCGGCCCTCTGCCGAAGCCGGTGCGCTACACGCCGGTCTGGGAGGGCTCCTACCTTTCGGCCGTCATCGCCGATGAGCTCGGCCAGCACGTCCCCTATGAAGAAGCTGACGAGGCTGCCGCCGTCATGATCGCGGCACTCAACGAGTGGATCGCAAAGAAGGAGAAGTCATGAGTCGGATCCGGGTGTACCAGTGCAAGGACGACTGCTGCCTCGTCCAGGTCCCGTCGAAGCGGTTCTGGTTTGTCGAGTTCGCCGGGGTGAAAACGACGCTCACCCGGTTCGGGGACGCAATCGGTTTGGCGGCCAGGAACGCGGAACTCCTCGCCCGGACCCTCCCGACCTTGGAGCCGACGGCGTGACCGGGGACGCGAAAGTCGTGGAGGTCGCCAAGTTCCTGGGCGTCCACCCGGAGACGGTGCGGGAGCTCGCGAGGGCGAACCGTTTCCCCGGCGCGTACAAGACAGGTTCGGGGAAGGTCAACTCACCGATCCGGATCCCGTGGTCGGATGTTCAGGCGTTCCGGGAGAAACAGCCGAGGGTCCACGGATGAAACGGCTGACGTATGCGGAACTCATCACTGAGTGGTCCCGTTCCGCCGCGGTGACTGCCATCCACGGCCCGCACGTGGAGGGGAACCGTACGCAAACCTTACTGCGCTTCGCCATGCTCCCCCACTACGACGAGGTCCGTCAGTGACCCCGGAGGAGCTGTTGTTCGCTGCAGTCCGGCAGGCGATCAACGACGCGGAGGGCGCCGCCGGAACCCCGGACCACCTCCTGGACTTGCAGGCCGCCGCCGCTGTTGGTGCGGCCCGCCGTCTGGGGTGGGTGCATGGCGCCGGGTGGGAGTACGCCCTGATGGATGGGGACGTGACGGTGCAGCTCGGTTTCAACACGGAGTCCCAGGCGCGGGTGTGGGCCGCTGAGCAGGGCACCCGGTTGGTGGTGGAGCGCCGGCGGGTTGGGGTATGGGAGCGGCTCCCGTGAGGGAAGTTCCGCATCCGGGTGGAAGTTCCTTTATTTTTTTGCCGTTTTTGACCAGAAGGGTGTGGAACTATACGTAACTTACGGTATGCTGTAGGAACAAACGAAGGGCCCGGAAGGTGCAACTCCCGGACCCCGAATCATCACTACCACTAGGAGCAGACAGTGACGATCACGACCCATTCTAAGCCCCACCAGTACCTCTTCAACAAGGACCTCGCCGCCCAGGTCATCCACGCCGAGGTCCAGCACTTCGCCGCCGGCGCGAACCCCAACGGCGTCTCCGAAGACGAACTGCAGACCCTCACCCGCCGCATCTCCTGGCTCGTGGACCGCGACCTCAAATGGACCGACGTGGACACCCTCGTCGCCTACGCCAACGAGTTCCGCACCATCGAGAACGGCACCCACCCCAACCTCCTCACCAACGCCGCCGGCACGGTCGATAACACCGCCCACCTCCGCGACTCCCTGCTGCTGTCCATGTTCTGGGAGATCACCATGATCCTCGGCTCCATGGCCGCCCGGTGGGAGTGGTCCGCATGATCTGCAAGCGCATCCACCTCACGCCCCGCGGCCTGTGGATACGGGACCTGCTCGGCGCCCTGGTCGCCCTCATCATCATCCCGGGCTGCCTGCTCCTCGACGGAAAGATGCTCGGGCTATGAGCTGCTACTGCCGAGGCTTCGGCCTCTGCGACACGTGCGAACAACACGTCTGCACCGGGGACTGCACCTGCAACCCCGATACCACAAACGACACTACGAAAGGGGCCGGGCAGTGACGCCGAAACCCAAGGGCCTGTACTTCTCCGAAGAGGGGCACCGCTACTACCTCGACGGGGTCCGCACCACCTCCGTCACGACCGTCCTGTCAGGCGGGATCCCGAAGCCGTTCCTCGTGCCGTGGGCGGCCCGCCGGGCCGCCGAGTATGCGGTCGCGAACCCGGGCGCATCACTGGATGAAATCCGCACCGCCCCGGACCGGGAACGGGACGCCGCCGGCGTCCGCGGGACCGCCGTGCACGACCTCGCTGAGAAGATCATCCACGGCACCCCCGTGGACGTCCCGGACGAGCTCTACCCCTACGTTGACGGGTACGTGCGGTTCCTGGACGCGTTCCGGGTGGAGCCGGTCCTGATCGAGAAGACCGTTGCCCACCGGGGCCTGGGGTACGCGGGCCGCTTTGACGCGGTCGTGAAGCTCCCGGGCCTGCACGGTGACGCCCCGGTCATGGTGGACCTGAAAACCTCCAACGGCGTGTACCGGGAAACGAAAGCCCAGTGCGCCGCGTATTCGTTCGCGGACTTCTACGTCGAAACCGACGCCCCCGAGATCGAACTCCCCTTGCCGGTGATTGAGGCGTCTTACGTCGCGCACATCACCCCCGATGGGACGTTCCTGCACCCGCTCGCCCGGGACCGGGCCGAGCTCGCCGAGCACTTCGAGGTGTTCAAGCACGCGCACGCGATTTACCGGTTCGGGCTGGCGAAGCACAAAGTCCTGGACCCGATCCCCTACCCTGCTACCGAATTCGAGGCCGCATCATGACCGACAAAAAGACCACGGGCCTCGCCCGACTCCGGGAACCGTTCGAACCGAACCAGATCAACTTCCTTCCCCGCGCCGTCCGCAAGAACGACAACGACCGGTTCCAGTGCCGCCAGGGCACCAAAGCCTCCGTGGACGGCAAATACTGCGGCGGCTACCACTCCGCTTCCATCCACCTGGACTACGTCGGCCACGCTGCCCTTACCGACCGCCTCCTCGAGGTCGACCCCGAATGGTCGTGGGAGCCGCTGGCCATTGGGGAGAACGGCCTCCCGGTGTTCGACCGTGACGGCGGCCTGTGGATCAAGCTGTCCATCTGCGGCTTGACGCGCCTCGGTTACGGCGACGCGCAGGGCAAGTCCGGTGGGAACGCGGTGAAGGAAGCGATCGGTGACGCACTCCGTAACGCCGGGATGCGGTTCGGCGCCGCACTGGACCTGTGGCATAAGGGCGACCTGCACGACGCCGCCGAGGAGCAGGGTCAGGGGCAGGCACCCGCCGAACCTGCTGCGGCGCCCCGCACGCTCAACCGTGCACCGGCTGTACCTGACGATGTCATGGCCGAATGGAAGCGACAGCTCGACGAATGCCAGGACAGCGACGACTTCCGGGCGCTCTGGGCCGCGGCCAAGGAAGAGGGAGCCCCTGAGCAGATCCTCGCCATGATCGTTGAGGCCGGGAAGAAGGCAGCGGCGTGAACACCCCCACTGTCAACGACGTCATCCTGACCCTCGCCCAGCTCGGCAGGGACTTGGACAACAAGCAGGACGAGATCGCCCGGCTGGATGAGGAAGCGGTCCGCGCCCGGGCCCGGTTCGAGGTGTCCTTCGCCCGGGCGTTTATCCAGGCCGCCGGCGCGGAGGGGTTGCGGAAGCAGACGGCGGTGTTGGAGACGGAGGCAGCGAAGCTGGACGCGGAGATCGCGGATCAGAAGCTCCGGGCCGCACGGGAAGCGATCCGGGTGTTGCGGGACCGGCTGGACATCGGCCGGTCCTTGAACTCCGCGATCAAGTCCGAGTGGTCCGCGCAGGGCGCGGGGCAGGGGATGGCAGCATGAATGACCGCCAGTTCGCCCTCTTCATGAGCCACGTCGAGATATCTGACGGTTGCTGGAATTGGACTGGAACCACTGACCGCGCCGGCTACGGCATGGTCCGGGCTGGGGCTCACATGGTGCTAGTGCACCGCCACATGTTCACCCATGCAGTCGGAGAGATCCGACCTGGGATGGAGGTGGACCACATCTGCCACAACAGGTCATGTGTGAGGCCGTACCACCTGCGGGAAGTGACCCGCAAGCAGAACATGGAAAACCTCTCAGGCGCCCTGTCCACGAATAAGTCCGGAATCCGCGGTGTCTACTGGCGCCCAGACAAGCAGAAATGGATTGTCCAGGTCGGGCACAACAAGCGCAAGCACCACGGCGGGATGTTCAACACTGCCGAGGAGGCCGAACAAGCGGCCATTGCACTCCGGAACAGCCTCTACACCCACAACGAAGCAGACAGGAAGGTAGCGTCATGAACGGCCGATCCTTTGCTCTCTACCTCGCCCGCGATATGCACTGCCCCTGTGGGTGTGTGGGCCGTGAGGACACGTTCGTCCCACAGCACCGCATTAACCGTGGCATGGGTGGGTCCAAGGTCCTTGACCGGCCGGCGAACGTGATCGTCCTGTGTGCCGAATGGAACGGGCTCATCGAGTCGAACCCGAACTGCGCGGCCCTGGCACGCGACTACGGGTGGAAGCTCTCCCGCTGGGACTCCCCTGAAGACACACCATTCTGGGACATCGCAACGCGCACCTGGAACCTGATCGACAACACCTACAACCGCGTAATCACAACGAAGAAAGCAGCGTAAACATGGCAGGCGAAACCACGATCACAGTGATCGGCAATCTGACCAACGACCCCGAGCTCCGCTTCACCCCGAGCGGATCCGCGGTCGCGAACTTCACGATCGCATCAACCCCGAGGACGCTCGACAAGCAGAGCAACGAGTGGAAGGACGGGGAGACCCTGTTCCTCCGGGCCAGTGTGTGGCGGGAGGCTGCTGAGAACGTCACCGAGTCCCTGACCAAGGGTATGCGCGTCATCGTCTCCGGCCGGCTCAAGTCCCGGTCCTACGAAACCAAGGAAGGCGAGAAGCGCACCGTCATCGAGCTGGAAGTCGACGAGATCGGGCCGTCCTTGAAGTACGCGAACGCGAAGGTAAACCGCACCCAGCGCTCCGGAGGGCAGGGGAACAGCGGAGGCAACACCCAGGGCGATGGGCAGTGGGGCGGTAACCAGCCGGCCCAGGACGATCCGTGGGGCAACGGCGGAGCCGACGCCGAGCCGCCCTTCTAGGCACCGCCCGTACTACCTGGGACCCGTCCGGCACCATGCCGGGCGGGTCCTTTCGCGTGTGCGTAACTCGGCGGAAAATACTCACGCGACACGCCGAAATACTCGCGTATCTATACGGAACTTACGCCATGTTGAGGTAAACTACTTGTGTAAGCAAAAGAAAAAACCTGCCTAGCGCTCGAACGCTAGACAGGCCATCGATCCAAAGGAACGGTCTCTGAAATGAAGCATAAGCCCAATACAAGCGCGCCCGCAACCCCCGACGACCTCCGGGTCCTCCGCGAAGCATCCGAAGAGTACGAACGCCTCCGCACCGCCGCCAAAGAAGCCGCGGCCCGCAGGAAACTCCTCGCAGCCGCCGCCGCGAAAAAACACACGTACGCTGCCCTCGCCGAAGCCGCCGGCGTCTCCGTCGGCCACGCACACGTCCTCGTCAACGGACGCGCAGCATGAAGACGGTCATCAGCCTGTGCGACCTGACCGGCAACATGGTCACCCCGTGGGTAGAGGCCGGATACAACGTTGTCTTAGTAGACCCGCAGCATGGCACCACGCGTACACAAACCATGCCCAACGGCGCTACGATCACCCGCTTTGCCGGCACCGTCGAAGATGCCATGCCGCTGATCGCCGCACTGATCACCGCCGGCGTCGTCGCTGCCGTCTTCGGCTTCCCGCCCTGCACGGACATGGCCGTGTCCGGCGCCCGCTGGTTCGAGGCTAAGCGCGCCGCGGACCGGATGTTCCAGGCGAAGGCCGTCATGGTGGCGGAGCAGTGCCGGACGATCGGCCGGCTATCCGGCGCCCCGTACATGGTGGAGAAGCCCGTCTCGGTCCTCGCGTCGGCGTTCGGGAAGCCGCAGCACACGTTCCACCCGGCGGACTTCACCGCCTACGAACCGGGGGACAACTACACGAAGAAGACGTGTCTATGGACTGGGGGGGGCTTCGTCATGCCGACACCCGCTAAAGACTCGCTACTGGGCGCCCCGGACAATCGGATTCACTTCGCGAGCCCCGGTCCGGAGCGCGCCAACTTCCGCAGCGCTACTCCGATGGGTTTTGCCCGGGCCGTATTCGACGCGAACCACCATCCGGCGCTGGAGGTGGCGGCATGAGCTGGAGCCGGGCCAAGACCGCGCAGGAGCGCCTGGACGAGGCGGAGCGGCTGCTCCGCGGTGGGGCGTCCCAGAAGGAAGTGAGCCGCACGACCGGGATCTCCCGCGGCGTCCTCGGCAAGCACTTCCCGGACCTGAAGTGGACATTCAAGGAGGCCGGAGAGTTCCGGGCCGCTACACGATATGTGA
>Ga0209913_1000356_pt1 | contig 41497 bp, 37 predicted proteins | sample PersoiDNA2013203_FD_185805 | JGI IMG/M metagenome (GOLD analysis project Ga0209913, IMG submission 185805) | Permafrost soil microbial communities from the Arctic, to analyse light accelerated degradation of dissolved organic matter (DOM) -... | ecosystem: Environmental > Terrestrial > Soil >...
GATCTGAACGATCTTGGTCCCTAAGCCATTGAGCAGTGCATACAACAGCACTAAATGAAATGCTAAAACCAGCCCCATGCCGAGGAACTTCTTACCTGGCTCTTGCTGGCGATTTGAAAAATCCATTAAAACTCCTCCCGAACCACAAGTTCTACTTCTACTATTTGACCCAAGTCAAAACGTCTCACACAAAAAAATAATTATAAATGTTACCGCGCACTGTACGGGACACAAATTAAACAATGACACGCAAAACCATTTATTAATTTACTGATAGAGGAAACACCAAAATATAAGTCGTGTTTTTAACCAAAAACGACTCACACAATTTTGCACCCATCTATTTTCTATCGTCCAATTTGCAGAATATGGAATGACAAGCGATAACAAAAAATCCACATCTTATTCTAATAGCTTATTTCTACTTACATTTGCCTATTTTTGTCATTTATCTCGCAAGATAAAACAATCTCAAAAAAAATGTACGTGAAGCATTTTAGAAGCGGCGACAAAAGAACGACTCACAAAAGCACCGATAACACGTGCATTGGCGAGCTTTGTTACAACCAACAAATCAACGTAACTTAATGTAAATAAACTTTATTTTTGCATTTATTTTTGAAAATTTTTGCGCCAAAATTTTCCAAAGGCGCATAAAACCATTTACAGATACCAACTGTCAATACTTTAACCGCCTTGGTTCGCGAAAAAACAACAGAGCGCATTTTGCCAAAAAAAAAGAATAAAAGGAAATGCATATTTTTGTGCCTTGCAGCATAAATTTGGTGCAAGACTAGCCGATACGTTGCCAATTTCCGTGAAATTTGCTGTTTAGAGAGGAAAAACAAATAAAATTTCTTTTTATGCACTATGCAACAATAAAACTGGCTTAAATTTAGTCGCCTCAAGATAGATTTTTAATGCAGGACCGCAAAAAAAAATATGTCTAACGATCAAAAGATCCATTTCCGCGCTGAATAAAAAAAATTTGCCCATTTTCAGTGCAAGTAAAAAAATGAAAAATATGTATAGAGGCTCCCTTGCAAGCAAAACATCAGTTAAGGTAACGGCGCATCAGACACGCCGTTCCTCAGAAACAGGTAAGCAGGAGTATTAGCAGCATGAAATTTCACGTTTCATTTCAACAAAATCAGATCCACCCAGTACAATCGCCCTCCATGCTAAAAAGTACTTGTCGCCGCGTTATCGGTTCATTACTGGCACTCTCTTTTTTGCTGTGCGCCCCCCCACCAGTCATGGCACAAAACGCAACGGGCACGGTAGATGCAGCGACTCAGCCCACATTCGCTGATCCCAATAAAGTATTGAGGACCATTTTTCCCGTAGCTGAAACCGGATTTGATCCGGTTGGTGTCCGTGATTTATATTCGCATGCCATTGTTGAGGTCGTGTTTGAACGTTTATACGGCTACGACTATTTAGCCAGTCCAGCAAAGATTATTCCGCAAACAGCAGATGGACTACCTGACATTTCAGTCGATGGAAAAACCTTTACCATTAAGTTAAAAAAAGGCATTTATTTCACGCCTGATGATGCGTTCAAAGGAAAAAAACGCGAATTAACTATGAATGACTATATCTATTCGATTAAGCGTCTGATGGACCCTCGGGTCGTTTCTGCCCACAGTTGGCTTTTTGAGCAAAAGATCGTTGGTCTTGATGAAATAGTCGCCAAGGCTAAAAAGACGGGTAAATTTGATTACGATGCAAAAATTCCGGGGATAGAAGTTCTCGATAAATATACCGTACGGCTACACCTACTACGCCCTGACTTTAATTTAACCATGATCTTCTCGCATCCAGCAACATCCGCAATGGCACGTGAGGTGGTCGATAAATACCAAGATGTACAAGGCCTGGTGATGGCTAACCCTGTTGGCACTGGGCCCTATAAGGTCACAGAATGGGTGCGTGGCTCAAAAATTATCTTAGATGCGAAACAAGACTATCGCAGCGTTTATTGGGATTTTCAAGGCGGTAATAATGCAGAAGACAAAAAAATTACCGCAGCAATGCATGGCAAACGCATCCCGCAAATTGGGCGCATTATTATTAGCGACGTACTAGAAGACCAATCGCGTTTACTTGCATTCCAAAAAGATGAAATTGATCTATTTCAGCTTTATGGCGGCCTCGCACCGCAAGTCCTTCACGATGGAAAGTTAAAACCTGAATTTCAACAAAAAGGAATCCAGCTTTCACGCATTGTCGACCCAGAGTTGACGGTTTACTATTGGAATATGCGAGATCCAGTTTTTGGCGGTTTTTCTAAGGAAAAAATAGCTTTACGTCGTGCCATTGCAATGGCACACAATGTGGAAGATGAAAATCGCATCGTTGAGAATGGCGAGGCAGTTCCACTCGAATACCCTATTCCACCCGGTGTCGTCGGCTACGATCCAGAGTATAAGAGTAGCATTCAATATGATCCCGTTGCTGCAAATGCCCTATTAGATAAGTTTGGGTATAAAAAAGGGGCTGATGGCTACCGACATTTACCTGATGGCAAACCCTTTTATATTAATTACACGTCACAAACAGAATCACGTGGTCATTTGCAGGCAGAGGTCTGGAAAAAAACCTATGACAGCATCGGCATAAGGATGAATGCTGACTTCCGCCCCTTTACTGAAATCCTTAAGGCGGAGAAGGAGTGCCAGCTAACACAACGGATTGCACCGTGGATTGCTGACTACCCCGACGGCGACAATTTCATGCAGCTATTTTATGGTCCGAATATTCATCTCAATAATAACGGGTGTGTGGCAATTCCTGAATACGATAAGCTTTATGAACAGTCGCAAAAATTACCCGCAGGCCCTGACCGCGATGTGCTGTACCACAAAATGGCGCGCATCATGGAGGTCTACTCCGCACAGCGCATCGGCTATGCCCGCTACCGCAATATGCTGTCACAACCACGTGTCATTGGATACAAAAAACATCCGGTCATGATAACGGAGTGGATGTATATCGACATTGATAAAAATAAATAATGGATAAAAATAATAAACAATGCACTCACTAAATGATGAACTCACTAAGTAATTGAGTAATTAAGTACACAATTCTTTGAGTAACGACGTAACGCATCAATTAACGGACGTATCACACTGTACTCCGTAAAGCGAAGTTTACAATGTAGCAGCAAAGACGTCTGTTCGTATTCCAGCGAATGACACAATACATAAGTATCAAACCAAGAATCAAAGCGAGATCCTCTCATGATTGCCTATATCATCCGCCGTTTATGGCAAATGGCACCGACCATGCTCGGCGTTATTTTGCTGGTATTTTTCCTGTTTAACTGGGTGGGTGGCGACCCCGCCTATATTCTTGCAGGAAAAATGTCCAACCCTGCACAAATTGCCAATATCCGCCAACAACTGGGAATCGATCAACCATACTATATCCAGCTATGGATTTTCATTAAACAAATTGTGACCTTTGATTTCGGAAATAGCTGGAGTACAGGTGAGCCGGTGTCATCCATTATTTTGACACGCCTCGGACCCTCAATGACGATTTTGCTCCCTTTAACCGTTTTAGAAACACTGACTGCGATTGCACTCGCGCTAGCAATCGCATTCCGTCGGGGCTCATTCACTGATCGCGCTGTCATGATTGCCTGCACCATGGGTATGTCCGTCAGTATTTTGGTATACATCATTGTTGGCCAATATTTTTTCGCGTATCAATTCAGTTTTTTTCCAGTGCAAGGTTGGGGAAATAGCTTCACTGAAAATTTATTTAAGTTCTCAGCGTTGCCGATCCTAATCGGACTCGCTGTCAGCGTCGCACCAAGTCTACGTTTATTCCGCACGTTTATTCTGGATGAAGTGAACCAGGACTATGTTCGTACTGCACGTGCAAAAGGCGTTTCCGAGCATCGTATCAAATGGGTACATGTACTGCGGAATGCTGCCATTCCCATCATTACCTATGTGATGTCCAACCTTCCCGCTTTGTTAATTGGCGCATTTTTAATCGAGCGTTTTTTCTCCATACCTGGCATCGGGCGCGAAGTGATCCTTGCGGTTGAACGCAGCGACTTTCCGGTAATTAAAGCGATTACTGTCTACGTCGCTGCAGCCACAATGCTCTTTAACTTGTTGACCGATCTTCTGTATCAAGCAGTTGATCCACGCGTTCAATTGAAATAGGAATAGAACATGAATCAAACGCTTCAACAATCGCTATCGACGAACGCGGCACCACAAGAACAAACATCACCGGGATTATGGGCGCTGGCATGGCGCCGTCTCAGAGCGGATAAAGTCGCCATGATTGCCTTGGCGATCGTGGCAGCGTTTCTTGCAACGATTCTACTTTCATCAACAGGTCTCATTGCTGCTGATTGGGAACAAGAAACGGCTGTTTCTTACGCACCGCCAACGTGGACCGCCAGTAGCACAGAATTCATAGACAATACTGCCGCTATCGCACAATCGACCGGTACACCATCCGCTAAAGCAACTGTTGCAGATAATCCGCTCGACCCTTTGCGCGATGTAATTAAAAGCTTACGTCAGCAAGAACATGGCGCGTCCAATACCGTACAGAATGACTATGGCATCGTCGATCCGTTAGAAAAAGAAATGACAGAAATTAGGCTAGCTCTGGCTAAATCCGGCAAAGCCAAAGTAACGACTCGTGCTGTAACGCTGCCATTTGGTGCGGATAAATGGGGTCACGACATCATCAAAAAAACGATCAAAGGTGCAGAGACGTCGATTTTGGTCGGGATTATTGCAGCATTTTTGGCCACCTTATTAGGAACCATATTTGGCGCAGTCGCTGGGTATTTTGGTGGGCGCACCGATGACCTATTCAATTGGTTCTATAGTATTTTTACCTCAGTGCCCTACCTGCTACTGATTTTATCTGTCGCCGCTGTGCTCCAACAAAAAGGGATTTCAACCATTATCCTGATCCTTGCACTGACCGGATGGACGGGGCCATTCAGATTAATGCGTGCAGAATACATGAAGCATAAAACACGTGAATACGTCTGGGCAGCAGATGCAATTGGCGCTTCACACTGGCGAAAAATGTTCGTTCATATTTTTCCAAATGTCAGCCATGTAGCATTAGTGCAGGTGTCAATTCTGGTAGTGGGTTTTATTAAGTCAGAGGTTATTCTGAGTTTTCTTGGTTTTGGTGTACCAGTGGGAACCGTTTCGTGGGGCAGCATGCTCAATGAAGCACAGAATGAACTCATCCTCGGCAAGTGGTGGCAGTTGGTAGCAGCAACCGCAGCAATGGCAGTGTTAGTCACCGCCTTTTCTCTGTTTACCGATGCCTTGCGCGATGCGCTTGACCCTAAGCTGAAATAAGGATCAACATGAACAAGATTTCATACCTCCCCTCCCCTGCTCTACTGAAGGTAGAAAACCTGCGCATCTCTTTTCGTGTGACAAAAAAAGAGAGCGTCGAAACTGTCAAAGGTATTTCATTTGAAATTCCTTACAATACAACCGTTGCATTAGTGGGCGAATCAGGCAGCGGTAAGTCTGTCAGCTCGCTTGCTGTCATGGGGCTGTTGCCACAAGACACCTCTACTATTTCTGGTGACAGTGAAATTACTTTTGAAGGAAAAAGTTTACTAACGTTGAGTGTCGATGAACGGCGTCAATTATGCGGCAAAGATATCTCGATGATCTTTCAGGAACCGATGACCTCACTCAACCCCGTATTTACGGTTGGGTTTCAGATTGCCGAGGTATTGCACCTACATATGAATATGGATGCAAAACAAGCGCGCGCTCGTGCGATTGAGCTGCTCGAAGAAGTCGGTATTCCTGATCCAAAAAATAAGATCGATGCCTATCCTAGTCAGATGTCGGGTGGACAGCAACAGCGCGTCATGATTGCGATGGCAATTGCGTGCGAACCAAAGTTATTGATCGCCGACGAACCAACTACCGCCCTCGATGTCACCATTCAAAAACAGATTATCGATCTGATTAACGCCTTGCGTATCAAACGCCAGATGTCTGTATTATTTATCACGCACGATTTAGCGTTGGTCGGCGAAATTGCGGATCATGTCGTTGTGATGCGTCATGGTGAAATACGCGAAGCGGGATCCGTTGAGCAAATTTTTGAGCGCCCCACTGACACATACACACAAGCCTTGTTACATTGCCGTCCAAGCCTCGATAGACGACCATGGCGCCTCCCTGTCATTAGTGACTTTATGAACAATAACGGGGTATTACCGGAACAAAAAGAACGTACTCGCGGCCTCTCAGGTAACGAAGAAATTATCCTCGATGTAAAAAATCTTAGTATGAGTTTTTATACGCGCGAAGGATTTTTTGGCAAAAAAGAATTTAAAGCCGTTGATCAGGTGTCATTTAAACTGGCACGTGGAAAAACACTGGGTGTGGTTGGCGAATCCGGCTCTGGCAAGACCACCGTTGGCTTGAGTCTACTACGCCTGCATCAGGCGACGGGTGGGCAAGCAATGTTTGATGGCAAAGACATTCTGTCCATGTCAAACAAAGAGTTTTTACAATACAAGCGCCGTATCCAAATTATCTTTCAAAATCCTTACGCCTCCCTCAATCCACGCTTCACTATCGGACAAATTCTGATGGAGCCAATGCTGATTCATCGCATTGGAAATAGCGATGGCGAACGCGCAAAGCTGGCGCAACAATTACTCGACAAAGTCGGACTTCCCACTGCAGCATTCCATCGCTACCCACATGAGTTTTCTGGTGGTCAGCGTCAGCGTATAGCGATTGCGCGATGCCTAACGATGAAACCTGAGGTGCTCGTATGCGATGAGTCGGTATCGGCGTTAGATGTTTCGGTGCAAGCACAAGTACTAAATTTATTACAGGATCTACAAGAAGAATTCGGCCTGTCGTATATCTTCATTTCGCACGATTTGGCCGTTGTAAAATATATTGCTGATCAAGTCATGGTGATGAACAAAGGTAAAGTAGTAGAACTGGCGAACGCGGATGACTTATATCACCATCCGCAACAGGCTTACACCAAAACCTTGCTTGGCGCCATTCCGCGTGGATTGCAGCATGCCTAAAACTCTCGCACTGATCCGATCTTTTCAAACTATCTCATCTCTCATCTCTCATTAAACAACAATTGGCTGAGAGCTTGAATGATTATTTAGCAAGATGCCAATAAGTTAAGATAATATTGACAACATCTATATTGAATGCCCTTGATCAATCCGCACGCGAAGTTGTCACAAGTAAAGCAATCAACAATGGATAAACCGATAACCATAGTATGGAGCCACGATTGGAGTCTTTAAAAAAATTATTCGCAGAATTGACACCAGCGGTCGATTTTTGTTCGATGCGGATTGTGGATGAGCGTAGTGAAGATATCAGCGTGCGACAAAACATCTTGCAACCTTTGACCAGCGCTCGCAGTCACGGCGCCATGATTTCAGTCATACATCAAGGTGGTTATGGCTACGCGGCAACCAGCGATTTGTCGCGCAGCGGCATCCAACAAGCAATCAGACGTTCAAGCAACTGGGCAAAAATAAGTGCGGGTAAGTCAGTCACGGATTTTAGTGCCATCCCCCAATCTGCAGCACAAGGAACATATCAGGGGCCGGCATCAAAGCCATGGTCCAGAGCAGATATGATTGGACTGTTAATGCAAGAGTCAGCAACATGTCATATTGACGACCGTATTGTCGACTGGGGTGCCGCTGCGACGAGCATTCGTACAGACCAATGGTTTTTCAGCAGCAACGGCGCTGATATCTACCAGCACTTTGATTACCTGATTCCCAACATCAGCGTTACGGCCCACCATGGAAACGAGACGCAGACACGCACACTTGGTGGTCAGTACAATGGTTTTTGCCATCAAGGAGGCATTGAAATCTTACAGCAGGCAGGATTTTATGGGGCGGGGATAAAGATCGCACAAGAGGCCATCGATCTATTAAGCGCCCAAAATTGTCCTTCTGGCCACATGGACTTATTATTACTGCCAGAACAAATGATGTTGCAAATTCACGAATCAATCGGGCATCCCCTAGAACTGGATCGGATTCTTGGTGACGAGCGTAACTTTGCCGGAACCAGCTTTGTCACGCCAGAGATGTTTGGACATTTTCAATATGGTTCAGCACTACTGAACGTCACACATGACCCGCAGAGAGCGGAAGAGTTCGCCAGTTATCGCTGGGATGATGACGGAACCCCAGCCGAAAAAACTTGGTTGATTAAGGATGGCATCTTGCAACGCCCTCTTGGCAGTGCGCTCTCACAGGCACGTTCAGGGATGGCAGGTTTGGCGAACTCGCGTGCCTGCGACTGGAATCGGCCTCCGATCGACAGAATGGCAAATTTAAATATTGAACCTGGCGAAAGTAGCTTGCAACAGATGATTGCGTCTGTCGAACATGGCGTTCTCATGAATACGAATGTGTCTTGGTCGATTGATGACTCTCGCAATAAGTTTCAATTCGGCTGTGAATACGGGCGTCTAATTGAAAACGGTGAACTCACTGGTCTGATTAAAAATCCAAATTATCGTGGTATTTCAGAGAGCTTCTGGCGTTCACTAAAAATGGTCGGTGATGCCTCGACATACGCAGTCATGGGAACGCCATTTTGTGGCAAAGGAGAACCCTCTCAAGTCATCCGCGTTGGTCACGCATCACCAGCGTGCTTATTTGACCAAGTTGAAGTATTTGGTGGTGAATTATGATGCAGGATTATTTTCGCCAATTGGTATCCTTTCTTCAGTCTCAGATTACTCCGTCTGAGCAATTTACGTGCTGGTTATCCGCTGAAGAAACTGATTTCGTCCGATTTAACCGCAGTGCAATCCGACAACCCGGTCACGTTGCGCAAATCATCTTGCGCGTGCAACTGCTCATCGGTCGTAGACATGCCAGCAGCAGTGTCAATTTATGCGGCCAGATGGAGCAGGACTATAGTGCGCTGATTGAAACATTGGCCCTCTTGCGTGAACAACTAAGGGATTTGCCAGAAGATCCACACTTGCTCATGACAACAGAGGTTCGCCATAGCAGCCATATCCAGAGGTCATCGCTACCACCGACTCAAGATATGGTGAATGAAATTCTGGAAGCAGCAGGCGGACTCGATATGGTTGGCATCCTAACTACTGGGACCCAATACCGTGGATTTGCGAACTCACAGGGACAACAAAATTGGTTCGAAACACACAATGTCAATGTTGACTGGAGCTTGTTCCATTCAGGTGATAAGGCAGTCAAGTCGAACTATGCCGGTTTTGAATGGGATACCAAAGAATTTCAGCAAAAATTTGATGCTGCCAGAAAGCAACTTGCGTTATTCGCGTTGCCTGCAATCAGCATCCCACCTGGGAGCTACCGCGCCTATCTGACACCAACAGCACTCAATGAACTGCTAATGATGCTGAACTGGGCTGGTTTTTCTGAAAAATCCTTGCGTACGCACCAGAGTTGCCTGCGTCGGTTACAAGCGAAGGACGTCAGTCTGCATACGGATGTTTATCTTAGCGAAGACAGTCTCGCTGGCTTGGAGCCTATTTTTCAGTCGCAAGGTTTTATCAAGCCAGATTCCATCGAACTCATTCGGGCTGGCGAGCTATGCGGCAGCATGATTTCGCCACGTACAGCAAAAGAATACGGCATTCAAAGCAACGGCGCTAATCCCGATGAGTCGGCTAAGTCCTTACGGATGCGGGGTGGAACGATACCCATGAATGAGGCGTTACAACAATTAGGAACCGGCATCTATATCAGTAACTTGTGGTACCTGAATTTTTCAGATCGCACCAATTGCCGTATTACCGGGATGACTAGATTTGCCAGTTTCTGGGTAGAAAATGGTGAAATCAAAGCTCCACTCAACGTCATGCGCTTCGATGAATCGCTTTTCAGGATCCTAGGCGACGATCTTGTCGCATTAACCCAGGAGACGGAAACCATCATGGATGATCGCTCTTACGGTGAGCGACATACCGGTGGCGCTATCTTGCCGGGGGTCTTACTTAAAGCAATGCGTTTTGTGCTGTAACTGTCTGCGGGATCAGTATCAGAGCTGCTTTATCTGCTATTCTGCTGCGCGTTGAGAATACGCTCACAAGACATCGGTGCGGCATTGTTATTGCTACACCTACAATCGTAAATCGGACGGTCGTGCGATTTACGATTAAATATACCATATTGAATCTAAATCAAAAAAATAGGGACAGGTATCACATCGAACCTAGCTTTGATACTCGTTATACAGAAAGGATTTGTTTCAATATGATGAACTTAGTATTTGCCCGATTCGCGCTTAACAACTACAATTCCGTCCTATTGTCGTGAATCCGATTGAACGGAAGCAATAAACATCTGTCGATAATGACTTTAACCACTGCAGCATGGTGGACAAAAGCGTTTCAGATGAGTTCTGACAAGGATGTACGAACAAGGTTTCGCTCACATAGGAATCCTGAATTAATTAGGTAGGTCTTACGCAAATCTGCCACAGCGGCATGAAGGAAACGTTTGTGCGAGGCCTATGAGTAAAGCTTGAGTGATGCTGCTGAAACCGAAAAGGCTGGCAACCGCACTACAAGCAAAAACCACAGTGTAATATTAACGCGGTTCTTGAAGGCTTTTTGCTCTGCAGCCCGCATCAGTATTACGAAAATACCTGGAGTCAACATGGCATTTCTGCAAGGCAAAAAAATTCTGATCACTGGTCTGCTGTCCAACCGCTCTATCGCTTACGGTATTGCGCAGGCTTGCAAGCGCGAAGGCGCTGAGCTGGCATTCACCTACGTAGGTGAACGCTTTAAAGACAGAATCACCGATTTCGCTGCAGAATTTGACAGCAAACTGGTGTTTGATTGTGATGTCGCCAGCGACGAACAAATTGACGCCGTTTTCAAAGATCTCGGACAACACTGGGATCACCTCGATGGCCTCGTGCATGCGATTGGCTTTGCACCACGTGAAGCGATTGCGGGTGAATTTCTGGACGGATTTTCACGTGAAGCATTCCGTATCGCGCACGACATCTCTGCATACAGTTTCCCAGCGATGGCAAAAGCAGCACTGCCAATGTTGCGCGAAGATTCTGCTTTGCTGACCTTGTCCTATCTCGGCGCCATCCGTGCAATCCCTCACTACAACACCATGGGCTTGGCCAAGGCCTCATTGGAAGCATCTGTACGCTACCTAGCTGAAAATCTTGGTAAAAAAGGGATTCGTGTCAATGGCATTTCCGCTGGCCCAATCAAAACACTGGCAGCCAGTGGCATCAAGGACTTCGGCAAACTCTTAGGCTTTGTGGCCGAACATGCACCACTTCGCCGCAACGTCACGATTGAGGATGTCGGCAACACAGCCGCCTTCTTGTTATCCAATCTGGCTAACGGTATCACTGGTGAAATCACCTACGTTGACGGTGGATTCTCACATGTAATGGGTCTGAACGCTGAATCCTACAGCCAGTAATCCAGCAAGTCATCGGAATCACATTACGGAATAGAAAAGCTGCAAGTAATTGCAGCTTTTTTTCTTTGGGATACGAGGGTGGTAATCAAGTTTCAATCCTATGCCAATAAAGATCCATCAGGAAAAAATCATCGGACTAAATGCTTTTGCTGCAATCGCAATCATGTCACCGACTTTCATTCGCTCCGCTTCATCCTTTGCTGCAATCACCTCAACAATATCTTGCCCGACCAGCAGTGACAAAACATAGATAACATCCTCTTTACGAATTGCCAGCACTTGTGCTTGCAATTGGAATTTGCCATGCACTTGCTGCTGCAAAAAGACGGATGATGGTGAGCCTGAACGGACGATCTTTCCATCTTCAATGACGAACACCTGCTGCGATAATTTAAATACTTCAGCGATATCGTGGCTGACCAAAATCGTCGTTAATCCAAATTCTCTGTGAAGCGCTAATAATTCATCCTGTAACTGTACGCGCAACGTCATATCCAGCGCAGACAAAGGCTCGTCAAGCAAGAGCAGTGGCGACTTACCCTCAGCGACGCCGTATAAAACACGCCCTAACGCCCGCGCCAGTGCAACGCGTTGTTTCTGTCCGCCAGATAAACTCGCCGGCAGGCGATCTCTTAATGCACTCAGGCCGCTCGATTCCAGCAAACGTTTGAGTTGTGGTGAAAGCGTGTTCTTTTGGATTGACGATTGACGCATACCATACGCCAGGTTTTCTGCCACCGTGAGGTTAGGAAATAACGCATAGTCTTGAAACACGATACCAAGCGAACGCTGTTGCGGAGTTAGTGCAATTCTTTTTTGATCGTCAAACCAGATATCGCCAGCAACTTCGATGGATCCACCATCTGGATGCGTCAGTCCAGCCAACATTCTCAATACGGTTGTTTTACCCACCCCAGATGGGCCAAAGAGCGTAACAAAAGCACCGCGCTCAATCTCCATCCGGACATCCAACTGCACGCGACCCGTGGCTGCAACCAACTCTTTGCGACATGCAATCCTGATCATGGGCTCACCATCCCCGAACGAACCAGATTAGCGTGACGACGGTTGAGCAAATAGACAATCAGCAAAATACTAAAACTCAGCACAAATAGCACGCCCGCATACACATGGGCAGCAGAATAATTGAGGCTCTCAACTTCATCGTAAATCGCAATCGATGCAACCTTACTGACACCTGGAATATTGCCACCAATCATTAAAACGACACCAAATTCACCAATCGTATGCGCAAAACTTAAAACGACACCGGTCAGTATCGCTGGCTTAATATTTGGCAACAGAATGTGCGTCAGGCTGTACCAATCTGACTTACCCAGCGCGCGGGATGCCTCAAGCAAGTTGGACGGTAAATTTTGCAAGCCAGCCTGTATCGGATGAACCATAAAAGGTAAGCTGAAAATCATCGATCCAATCACGAGCCCAGCAAAACTAAAGACTAGCTTAAGATGTAAATAGTGCTCTAGCCAATGGCCAAAAGCTTGCTGTGGACTGAACGCCAAAAGTAGATAAAATCCGAGCACTGAGGGCGGCAAGACTAATGGCATACTCACCAAGGTTTCCATCACTGGCTTGAGTTTACTTTTTGTCAGAGCGATTTTGTAAGCCAACGGCACACCGCATACGATCAGCAAGCAAGTGGTAATGGCAGCTAATTTAAACGTCAGCCAGAGTGGTTGCCAATCGAGATCTGTCATAACAATTCCTCTCTTTCTGTGACGAGTTGAATTGTCATTTCATTGGACTTAATCAATGCCTCAACCTGATCGCCGATAGCTAACCGTAGACGATGTGTGGAGCGGCTAGTGATCACTGAGCTGATCATCACCCCGTTAGCGACCTCATTCGTTAATCCTTCGACGACAATGACAATACGGGTAAGAATTTTACCCGTTTCGATATCAAGAATCCGACCTGGAATACGATTACGCAGACTGATCTCACCCTGCAGATTTTTTGCAATCGCCACTTCGGTTTCTTTAAATAAAACCGTGACCTCACGCCCAGTCACCCAGGCAGCAAGTTGCCCAGGATTTCCTAGAAGCGTTGCCGACAATTGCAAGCGGCCTGCTGCGACATCCACCAGCGCCACGCTTCCATGGGTTTCAACTGCCGCGATGGTTCCAGCAATCTGGTTCATGGGAGAAGATAGCCATAGCGTTCGAAAATACTACGCGCCTTGGCCGAATATAAGAAATCATAAAATTGCTGCGAAGTTTTGGCATGATGCTCTTTGCCGTAGTTCAGTACAACCGCACCTTGTGCTATGGGTTGATAAGACGACTTTGGTATATCGCTCCACTTGCCCTTGCCTTGCATTTCCGGCGAGAGAACGACAGACTTTGCCGTAAAACCGACATCTACCGCCCCCGAATGAATATACTGGTTAGTTTGCGCTATACTCTCGCCAAAAACCAGCTTAGGTTGCAAGATCTGGTCGAGTTTAAGTGCAGTCAATACCTTCATCGTTTCACGCCCATAGGGTGCAGCCTTCGGATTTGCAACGCCAATGTGGGTGACTTGATTGCCCGTCAATATTGCTTGCCAATGGCTCAGATCAATATTTTTTGTTGTCCACAAGACTAACGCACCATATGCATACACTTTCGGCGCACCAGTCGTCATGCCATCCTTATAAAGTTTCTCAGGAAACTCCATGTCAGCGGATATAAACACATCAAAAGGTGCACCATTGCTGATTTGTGCCACGAATTTACCGGAAGAATTGATCGTCCCAAGGGCATCATTGCCGGTCTCTTGTTTAAACGCCGTGCGCAATTCCTCAAACGCATATTGCACGTTGGCGGCAACAGCCACTGAAATACTCTCAGCCTTGACGACTCCGTAAAGGCTAGATAAAAAAGCAAATAATATCGAAATAACCAGATTTTTAACTTTCAAATTCATCTCCATCGACTACACTATAGTTTAATAGCAAAATATCATGTATTTAGCCATTGTACAGTGCGTTTAAGTTGTACATGCAGCCTATCAGGCTCTCTTATCTTATTCAATCAAAGCTATGACGATATCTCTACCGCTTTCTACGACTAGTTTATCCAGTCGCTCTATTGTGAAAGCTTTCGCTGCCTTTGCAACCGTTATTTTAACGATGCTAGGAACATCCTGCGTTTCAGCCAGCAATACTGACTGCAAAACACCATGGCCTGAATGGGAACAATTCAAACGCACCTTCATTACCACTGATGGGCGCGTAATTGATCACAGCAGCAACATCAAGCATACTGTTTCCGAGGGACAGGCTTATGCCATGTTTTTTGCGCTAACGGCCAATGACAGAAGCAGCTTTCAGAATTTATTGACATGGACAGAAAATAACCTAGCCAATGGCGACTTAACTACTCACCTGCCCGCCTGGCAATGGGGACTACGACCGGACAATAGTTGGGGAATCATCGATAACAATTCAGCTTCTGACGCCGACCTATGGATTGCGTACACACTCGGAATCGCCGGTGATGCATGGAGTGATAAACGCTACGCCGCCCTCTCTACCTTAATAGCGAAACGTATTCTCAATGAGGAAACCGCCGATGTTCCCCAACTGGGGCTAACACTTTTACCGGCCCCCCGGGGGTTCGCTTTATCCAATAACCAATGGAAGCTCAACCCTAGCTATACGCCATTGCAACTTCTGCGATGGTTTGATCACAACGACAAAGACCCGCGCTGGAAAAAACTACAGTCGTCGTCGCTCAAAATCATTCTTGGTGCATCCCCCAAAGGATATACTGCCGACTGGATACGCTATCATCCTGATCAAGGGTTTATGCCAGACCTACAAGGATCCGAACAAGGCAATGGTGGTTACAATGCTATCCGAGTTTACTTATGGGCTGGCATGCTAGCCGACAAAGATGGCGACCGTGCCACCTTACTAAAAACATTGCAGCCAATGGCAACACTGACTGCAAACAAAGGATACCCACCTGAATTTATCGATATTGTGACGGGTGAGGCAAAAAACGCCGGTAGCAGTGGATTCTCTGCTGCACTGCTGCCTTTTCTGTATGACAGCAAAAACCTCAAAACCTTGCAGCAACAGCAATTGCGCTTGCGAGCGCAACCAATCAAATCAGACCATTACTATGACCAAGTACTTGCTCTGTTTGCACAAGGTTGGATGAACCAACGTTATCGCTTCCAAACGAACGGTACTGCAGAACTCAACTGGCAAAATAGTTGCAAAAGCAAAAATTAAGCGCCAACAGTGCAGCGTCTCAAAAAAAAAGTGCGGTTTTTCTCAAAATCATGTATCATTCCGTTTTTGCACTGCAATAAATCGCAGCAAAAGAACTGTAGCATCGCAAGCCTGTGCACATCCTTAGTGGATGGTGCATGTAAAAGCCCTCCCGCCCTGCATGTCTAGTTTCACCAAAGACATCATCCCGGCGCAAAGCTTTTGTGCCGAAATCTCATTGTCGTCCGTTGTTGGATTTTCTGTGTTCATTTCGTTTGGTTGGCGCTGCATTTTTGCGCGCGTTACGTTTGCATCGCGCTAAATTTTTACGAAAGAATTCCATGAGTTTTGAAGCACTAGGCCTCCACGTTAACCTGATCCGCGCATTGACTGACTCCGGCTACACCAAGCCAACATCGGTACAAGAGCAAGCTATCCCTGCTGCGATTGAAGGTCGTGACCTGATGGTCTCCTCCCAAACTGGCTCCGGTAAAACAGCAGCATTCATGCTGCCAGCTTTACACAAATTGATTTCCGCTGAAGTTGTCAGCTATGACAGCAGCAAAACACCTAACCAAGAACGTCAATCAGCACGTTCCCGTGGTGATCGTCCACGTTTCGTCGCTGCAAAACCAAAAATGTTGGTATTGACGCCAACCCGCGAACTGGCTTTGCAAGTAACAACAGCAACTGACAAATACAGCGCTTATTCACGTCGCATTAAAGCTGTGTCGATTTTGGGTGGTATGCCTTACCCAAAACAAATGCAATTATTGTCCCGTAATCCTGAAATTCTGGTGGCAACACCAGGTCGCCTGATCGACCATATGGAATCCGGCAAAATCGATTTCTCCGAACTGCAAATGTTGGTTCTGGATGAAGCAGATCGCATGTTGGACATGGGCTTTATCGACGACATCGAAAAAATCGTTGCTGCTACACCACCAACCCGTCAAACCATGCTGTTCTCTGCAACATTGGATGGTGTCGTTGGTAACATGGCGAAACGGATCACGACTGAACCTTTGATCGTTCAGATCGCTGGCTCTGCTAGCAAGCATGAAAACATTCAACAAAAAGTTCACTTCGTGGATGATTTGTCACACAAAAATCGTATGCTGGATCACCTGTTGCGTGACGTTTCTGTTGACCAGGCTGTCGTATTTACAGCAACGAAGCGTGATGCAGACACGATCGCTGATCGTCTGAACATCGCTGGTTTCGCTGCTGCAGCTTTGCATGGCGACATGCATCAAGGCGCACGTAACCGTACTTTGGACGGCTTACGTCGTGGTCAGATCCGCGTATTGGTAGCGACTGACGTTGCTGCCCGTGGTATCGACGTGCCAGGCATTACTCACGTATTTAACTACGATTTGCCAAAATTCCCAGAAGATTACGTTCACCGTATCGGTCGTACTGGTCGTGCTGGCCGTAAAGGTCTGGCAATTTCATTGGTCAATCATGCTGAAGGAATGCATGTTAAACGCATTGAACGCTTCACTAAACAATTGATTCCAGTCGACGTGATTGAAGGTTTTGAACCAAAGAAAACAGCAGCACCTTCACGCTCATCAACAGCGCGTAAGCCGACCGGATGGAAACCAGGCGATAGCCGCAAAACTGGCAATAACTTTGGTAGCAACAAGCCAGCACAACGCTCTTTCAGCAAACCAGCTGGCGCAGGTAACGGCAACGGTACTGGTTCCGGTCCTCGCAAAGAAGGTAGCGGCGGCTACAAAGGCAATCGTTCGAACGAAGGCAGCACTCGTCGCTCATTTGGCGACTATTGATCAGCCCAGCTGCTCAGTTAGCTGCTCAGTTAGCTGATATAGCAAATATCAGATAAGCGACATCATCAAAAAGCGATCACTCAGGTGGTCGCTTTTTTTATACTCCAGAGAATAACAATGCAACATCCATCCTAACAACAGCGGGCGTATAATCATTTTTTTGATCTCTCCACATTCGTTCTATGACAACATCTCTTGAGCCGCCTGTACGCCTGACCTCGTTCTCACATGGTGGCGGCTGCGGCTGCAAAATTGCCCCGGGCGTCTTATCTGAAATTCTGAAAAAATCCACTGGCTTTCCAGTTCCGAAAGCATTAATGGTTGGTATCGAGACATCAGACGATGCTGCTGTCTACCAACTCAATGATGAGCAAGCCCTGATTGCAACAACCGACTTTTTCATGCCGATTGTGGATGATCCGTTTGATTTTGGCCGTATTGCCGCAACCAATGCTATTTCTGACGTTTATGCCATGGGTGGCACACCGATCATGGCATTAGCCTTGGTCGGCATGCCCATCAACAAACTACCATTAGACGTCATCGGTAAGATTATCCAAGGTGGCGAATCGATTTGTGCGGAAGCGGGGATCCCCATCGCTGGTGGTCATACGATTGATTCCGTCGAACCGATCTACGGTCTAGTGGTACTGGGATTGATCCATCCATCTAAAGTAAAACGCAATGCTGACGCAAAACCAGGCGACAAATTAATTTTAGGCAAACCATTAGGTGTCGGCATCTTGTCTGCTGCGCTGAAAAAGCAAGCATTGGATGAGGCTGGTTACACCAGCATGATCACCAGCACCACCAAACTCAACCGTCCAGGTCAACATTTATCACAGTTGGCAGGTGTCAATGCGATGACCGATGTCACAGGCTTTGGCTTGCTTGGCCATTTGCTCGAAGTCTGCCGTGGTGCGAAAGTACAAGCGAACCTACGAATGAAAGACATTCCACTCTTAAGCAACGTTGAACAACTTGCAACGGAGGGATTTATCACCGGTGCATCAGGAAGAAACTGGGCAGCCTACGGTGAAGATGTCAGGTTAAGTAACGAAATTACGCCAGCACAACAGGCTTTATTGACCGACCCACAAACATCTGGCGGCCTGCTCGTTTCTTGCGATGCCAGCGCTGTAGAGAACGTATTAGCACTTTTCCGCGAAGGTGGCTTCTTTGAAGCTGCCGTGATTGGTGATATTGTTGCAGGATCACCAATTGTTGAAGTTAACCCCTGATGTTTTTGATATTGTCCACACCATGAATCAATTAGAACAACTCAAGCAATACACCACGGTCGTCGCTGATACAGGCGACTTTCAGGCAATCAAGGCTTACACCCCACGTGACGCGACCACCAATCCTTCTCTGATTTTGAAAGCCGTTCAAAAACCAGAATACAAGCATTTGCTAGAAAAAGCCGTTGCAGATACCGCAGGTAAAACCATCGACGAAACGATCGATCATTTGCTCATCGCTTTTGGTCTGCAAATTCTGAACGAAATTCCAGGTCGCGTCTCGACAGAAACTGACGCCCGCCTCTCGTTTGATACAGAAGGAACAGTGGCTAAAGGTCGTCAATTGATCGCAATGTATGAAGCGGCCGGCATTTCTCGTGAACGCATTTTGATTAAGATTGCATCCACGTGGGAAGGTATCTGCGCAGCAGAAATTCTGGAAAAAGAAGGCATCCGCTGCAATATGACCTTGTTGTTCAGTCTGGCGCAAGCAGTCGCATGCGCAGAAGCGGGTGCTCAACTGATTTCTCCGTTCGTCGGTAGAATTTACGACTGGTACAAAGCAAAAACGGGCCAGGAAATTTTCGGCGCGGACGATCCAGGGGTGTTGTCTGTCAAACGGATCTATTCTTACTACCGTAAGTTTGGCTATAAAACAGAAGTCATGGGCGCAAGTTTCCGCAACACCTCACAGATTCTGGAACTGGCGGGTTGTGACCTATTGACGATCAGTCCTGATTTATTACAAAAACTGGCTGACTCAAGTAGTACCGTCACACAAAAACTGAGCAAAGAGCTGGCTCAACAATCCGATGTCACTCAAATCGACATGAATGAAAAAGTGTTCCGCTTCCAGTTGAATGAAGATGCGATGGCAACAGAGAAATTATCAGAAGGTATCCGTGCGTTCTGCGCTGATACGGTCAAGCTGGAACAATTGATTATTGCGCTCCGCTAATTCAATCAATTCCATTCAAATCAGCATCGTCTGACAACATAGGGATAGCTTCGCTGTCCCTATTTTTTGTTTGGCGAACAGGATCACACACCATTACCTTATAAAATGCCATGAAGAAAATTCTTGACCTTAGCACATGGAATCGTCGCGAGCATTACGCTTTTTTCTCAGCGTTAAGTGAGCCATTTCACGGCATCATTGCTGACGTCGACTGCACAAAAGCGTATGCCTATTGCAAGCAAGAACAGCAGTCTTTTTTCTTGTATTACCTGCACAAAACGCTCAAGGCCATCAATCAGACTCAAGCCATGCGTTATCGGATTGAAGATCAGCAAGTCGTCATCTATGACACGATTCATGTCAACGCCACGATCAGTCGTGCTGATCAAACTTTCGGCTTTTGTCCTATTTATTTTAAGGAGGATTTTGCAGAATTTGCCACTGCAGCTTATGCAGCAATGCAAATAATCAAAGAGAGTAGCGGTTTATGTTTTAACGACGAATGCGCACGGAATGATGTGATTCATTTCTCTGCCATGCCATGGATCAAGTTCAGCGGCATCACGCATGCACGTCAGCTTGACGGACGTGATAGCGTACCAAAAATCTCCGTAGGAAAATGTGCGCCGCAAAATGGGAAAATGCTGATGCCGGTAGGAACCTTTGTTCATCACGGGTTAGTCGATGCCTACCATGTGCATCAGTTTCTTGAAAAATTACAAAAGGAACTTGAGGCTTAAGCTCACACCTCACCAGCCAGCGTTTTTTCGACGCCACGGTTTGCCAATTGATCCGCACGCTCGTTACCTGGATGCCCAGTATGGCCACGCACCCAGCGCCAATCTATTTTATGCATTGACCGCGCAGCATCTAAGGCTTGCCATAAGTCGACATTTTTGACAGGTGCTTTAGAGGCAGTTTTCCAGCCCTTCGCCTTCCAGCCACTAATCCATTCAGTGATACCTTTGAGAACGTACTGACTATCAGTATGCAAAGTGATGTCACACGGACGTTTAAGCGCGCCAAGTGCTTGAATCACGGCCATGAGCTCCATGCGGTTATTTGTGGTTTCTTTTTCCCCGCCACATAACTCTTTCTCTTTATTACCCGCCACTAACAGTGCGCCCCAGCCACCAACGCCGGGGTTTCCTTTGCATGCACCATCTGTATAAATTTCAATTTTATCCATGTTTTATTTTTGCTTTGTTTTTACTTTGTTTTTACTTTGTTTTTACTTTATTAGCGACGACAACGGCGTTTCCCCTCGCCAGACGCTTTTGTTTCCATGCAGGTCCGATGAGGTGCATGCCTCGCACACGTTTGACCGCCTGCACCATATACACGGCACCTAGGTAAGGCCACCATTTCTTTCCTGCATTTTCCATAAAATGGAAGCGTTGCAGCCATTTTTCAGAACGGCATGGTGGAACGTAGCATCCAAAAGTATGTTCACCAATTTCCATGCTTAATAATTTAAGCCAATCTTTCATCCGCGTAAAACTAATAAATTCACCTTCTTGCGGCAAAAAATAATGCTTGTTGAGTCGCCCCGCAGCCTGCCTTACTCCCCAGAAGCTCGCCTGATTGAAACCACTGATGATGACGCGACCTTCTGGTATCAATACCCGCTCTACTTCGCGTAACAGCTGATGTGGCTCATTGGCGAATTCCAACACATGCGGCAAGACGACCAAGTCAATACTCTGAGTTTCAAACGGCAACTCAGAAAAATCATGGACGACGACAACCGGACGTTGGGGTACCAGAAGAGATGATCCGGAAGGCGCATTTCCGACAGCATTGGTCAGCCAGCGGTTGGGCATGCGACTAGCAGCCAGGCCATTAATTTGTGGCATGCCAATTTGCACCGCATTGTAGCCAAAAATATCTACTGTGCGTTTTGCTAGTTGCGCCTGCTCCCATTCCAGCACATAGCGACCAACGGGTGACTCTAACCACGCAGCGAGGTCTATAATGTTCTTTTCCATTGATTCCATGTGTCTATGAAAAGCTCTTTGACGATTTTGACAGTTCCTGCGTTTGCGGATAATTACCTTTGGATCATCCACAATGGAAAAAACGCCGTTGTGGTTGACCCAGGCGACGCAACCCCTATATTACATGCGCTGGACCAACATCAGCTTACATTATCAGCGATTTTACTGACGCATCACCACGCTGATCATATCGGCGGCGTACCAGCCTTATTAAAAAGCAACCAAGGCATGCAAGCAATTCAGATCTATGGTCCTGCCAACGATGGTATTTCATGCATAACCAAACCCGTTGGCAACAATGACAGAATAGCACTGACTGACCTTGGACTACACTTAACCGTGATCGAGGTACCTGGTCATACGGCAGGTCATATTGCTTATTTCGCACCAGATCAGCATTGGTTATTTTCAGGTGATACCTTATTTGCTGGTGGCTGCGGTAGATTGTTTGAAGGCACGCCCGCACAAATGCTGAACTCTCTCGACAAATTAAGCCAATTGCCGAACGACACTGTAGTCTATTGTGCGCATGAGTACACACTATCTAACTTACGCTTTGCCCTCGCGGTTGAGCCAGACAACCTCGCTCTGAGTCAACGCATGCTCAGCGAACAAACTAAGAGAGATCAGGGGATTCCGACCGTTCCAACGACGATTGGCCTTGAGAAGGCAACCAATCCTTTTTTACGCAGTCGGGAAACAAGCGTCATTAACGGCCTACTAAAACAAGAAAAAATTGTTAAAACGAATGACGAGGTCGCCAATTTTGGCGCATTGCGCGAATGGAAAAACCATTTCGCCTGACTTGCACCTCCACAACAGCCTTTAATTAACCGCTCCTTGACGATCGTCGTTTAACAATCAAGAATCGACGGAGCCCCCATCTCTACTACACGTATGCAACAACAGATCCAACAAACGACCACCCTCGCCTTATTCTGCAAGGTTGTTGATAATTATGGCGACATTGGCATCTGCTGGCGTTTTGCTCGCCAACTTGCCCATGAACATGGTATTGCCGTCAATCTCTGGGTCGACGATCTGGTCAGTTTTAAACGCCTCTGCCCCGACGTCCGCACTGATCGTGTTGCGCAAATTGTCGATGGTATTGACGTGACCCACTGGAGAGATCAAAACGGTGTATTTGCCCCGCAAGAGATCGCGGACATTGTCATCGAATTTTTTGGTTGCGATATTCCACCTGGCTATATTGCTCGTATGGCGCAACGCGACACACGTCCACTTTGGTTCAATTTTGAAGGATTAAGCGCAGAAGAATGGGTAGAAGGCTGCCATACATTGCCGTCGCCCCACCCATCTTACTCACTGACCAAGTATTTCTTTTTTCCTGGTTTTACCAATAAAACTGGGGGACTGATGGTCGAGCGCGATTTACGCCATCAGCGCCAACAATTTCTGCAAGATCCAGCCCAAGTCGCTACGTTCTTGTCAGGATTAGGTGTAACCAACGCAGAACAGGATAACCTAAAAATATCCTTATTTTGCTATCCACACGCCCCCCTCACATCGTTGTTCACTACATGGAAAACCGGTAACACAGCAATCACCTGTCTCGTCCCAGAGGGCGTTGCCAGAGAAGCCGTTGAGCAGTTTCTTGGACAAACGGCAACACTAGGTGCTCATGCAACCCATGGGGCGCTGACACTGCGTGTGATTCCTTTTTTGCCGCAACCAGACTACGATCGCTTGCTTTGGGCTTGCGATCTGAATTTTGTGCGAGGCGAAGACTCTTTTGTCCGCGCCCAATGGGCAAACAAGCCATTTATCTGGCATATCTACCCTCAGGATGAAAACCTGCATCACATTAAACTCAAGGCATTCCTGCTGCGCTATACAGCCAAAACGGCACATCTGAGCAGACTTGCTCTGATCTGGAATGATGCTGAAAGTGCAAACAACGAGTGGGATGAAATCAGCCGCACCTTACTCGACGAATTACCAGAGATCACCCAGATGTGCACGGAATGGGAGCAAGAAATGCTCAAAAATGGCAATTTCAGCACTAATTTACTCAAGTTTGCCGCTACTCTTGCTTAATTACTGCCTAAAAATGGGGTAAAATGTGCGGTTAATTTTTACCGTATTTTCAAATTCAATCGGACGTGGGCTTGCAGGGCTTTTACCAGTAGGCAACAGATGATTTTTATGCAATCACCTTTTTACGTATATTTACTATGAAACCTGCAAAAGAAATTCGTGTTGGCAACATTATTATGGTCGATAGCAAGCCTATGATCGTTTTGCGCTCTGACGTTAACGGTTCAAGCCGCACGGGCTTCACCTACAAATGGAAGATGAAAAATCTTCTGACAAACAGCCCACAAGAATCCGTATTCCGTGGCGATGACAAGTTTGACGTTGTTGTTCTGGACAAAAAGCCAGTGACTTATTCTTACTTCGCTGATCCACTGTTCGTGTTCATGGACACCGACTATAACCAATACGAAATCGAAGAAGAAAACTTGGGCGAAGCGCTGAACTACCTGAAAGACGGCATGGAATGCGAAGCAGTTTTCTACGACGGCAAAGCAATCTCCGTAGAATTGCCAACAACAATCGCTCGCCAAGTGGTGTACTCTGAGCCAGCAGTCAAAGGCAACACTTCGGGTAACGTATTGAAAGAAGCGAAAATCGAAAACGCGATCGAAGCACATCGCCACACAGTACAAGTTCCACTGTTCGTGAGCCAAGATGACGTTATCGAAATCGATACACGTACCAACGAATACAAACGCGTTGTCCGTAACTAAGATTGCGTTAAAAAAATTAAAAACGCCGCAGTTTTTGCGGCGTTTTTTTTCGTCTGAAACTTATTTGGCATCAGACGATAAGATTAAAAAAATCGCCCATGCACAGCAGTGAACGAGCGATTTATTTACGTTAAGATGCCATCTGACTGACGACGATCTTCAACGTTAGAATGCTGGAACGACCGCACCTTTGTATTTTTCTTCGATAAATTTCTTCACTTCTGGCGAATGCAAAGCAGCAACCAGTTTTTTAAACGCTGGACTATCTTTGTTATCTTCACGTGCAACTAACAGGTTAGCGTACGGTGAATTGGCATCTTCAATAAACAAAGAGTCTTTGACTGGATTGAGCTTCGCTTCGATCGCATAGTTTGTATTAATCAACGCCAAGTCAACCTGATTCAATACACGTGGCAATGTTGCTGCCTCGAGCTCTTTAAATTTCAGATTTTTTGGATTAGCAACGATATCTTTTTTTGTTGCAGAGATATTCGTTGGATCTTTCAATGTCAACAAACCTTGTCTAGCCAACAACAATAATGCACGGCCTGAATTGGATGGGTCGTTCGGGATCGCAACCGTGGCTCCGTTTGGAATATCTGCTACTTTTTTATATTTTGACGAATACGCTGCAAATGGCTCTACGTGTACTTTAGCGACTGGCACTTCGATATCGTTAGAGTGGCTTTTCTTGAATTCATTCAGGTATGGCTGATGCAAGAAAAAGTTACCGTCGAGATGTTTTTCATTGACCTGCACTGCGGGCTGAATGTAATCAGTAAATACTTTAACTTTTAAATCCACGCCTTCTTTTGCTAGTTGTGGCTTAATGAATTCGAGGATTTCTGCGTGTGGCACTGGGCTTGCTGCGATCGTTAACACATCGTTAGCGAATGCAGCAACTGGCGTTAAAAAGCCAGCAACGGTTAGGCTAGCAACGGCTGCCAACGTCAGACGACGTTGAAATTTTTGTTGAAAAGAGAGCTTCATGGGTGTGATCCTTATTTTTATTGAGATAAAACAGCAAAAAACAGCAACTACTACTTACGGGTAAATCGTGCGACTAACTTATCGCCAGAGAACTGCAACACCTGCACTAACACAATCAGAATAGCGACTGTCACCACCATCACATCGGTCTGAAAACGTTGGTAACCGAAACGCAAAGCCAGATCACCAAGACCGCCACCACCGATCACCCCAGACATCGCAGCGTAAGAGACCAAAGCAATCGTTGTCACCGTCGCTGCGGCAATCAGTCCTGGCAAAGCTTCCGGCAACAACGCATGAATAATAATCTGATGCGTTTTCGCGCCCATTGCCTGACACGCTTCAATAATGCCACGATCCACATCGCGTAAAACGTTCTCAACGAGTCGTGCAAAAAACGGCGTCGTACCAATGACGAGCGGCGGAATCGTCCCAGGTACACCGAGCGACGTTCCTACCAAAAACAAGGTAAATGGAATCAATACAATCAATAAAATAATGAACGGTACAGAACGCAAGACATTCACGAGTACAGAAAGTAACGCGTAGATTCCACGCTGCTCTAACAATTGCTTTTTACCTGTCACAAACAACAGCACACCTAAAGGCAAGCCCAATAAAACGGTAAAAAATAGCGAACACCCAGTCATCGTTAATGTGTCCAGCGTCGCTTGGGCGATATCTTCCCAATCAATATTTGAAAAATCCATTACTGCACTCCTCCGCTTACATCAATCAAATCGACCCGCACTTCTTCTGCACGAAGAGAGGCTAGTACCCGATCAATTTCATCTGCAGAGCCAATCAACTCTACTAACAATTGCCCATAAGGGGTGCTTTTAATACGCGAGATGGTGCCCTGCAAGATCACCATCTGAAGCTGTGTTTGCGCTGCAACTCGACTTAAAATCGGCTCGTGCGCCGCCGCACCAACGTAAGTCAGACGTGCCAGCACACCACGCTGACGATCTTGACGTAACTGCACAAGGTCAAGATCAAGCGCTTGATTTTCAGCCACGAGGCTTTGTGTGACCGGATGCTGAGGATGCAGGAACACATCAGCCACATCGCCGGTTTCAACAATGTGACCCGCATCAATGACGGCGACCTGATCACAGATCGTGCGTATCACCTGCATCTCATGGGTAATTAACACAATCGTCAAACCTAATTGCTGATTAATATCTGAAAGCAAACGTAAAATGGACTGCGTAGTCTCAGGGTCCAAGGCCGACGTTGCCTCATCACACAACAATAATGTCGGATAGTTCGCGAGCGCGCGCGCAATGCCAACCCGTTGTTTCTGACCACCCGAAAGTTGCGCAGGATATTTATCACGCTGATCCGATAAGCCAACGAGTGCGAGCAACTCATCGACTCGTTGCCGACGCTGTTCATTGCTATAGCTACCAGCGAGTTTGAGCGGAAAATCAATATTTTCTGCAATCGTTTTGGCGCTCAATAAATTAAAATGCTGAAATACCATTCCCACCCGCTGCCGCAAGGCATGCAGTTGCTCTGCACCGAACTGCGTAATATCTGCGCCATCGATCAGAATTTTTCCTGAAGATGGACGCTCTAATAAATTTAAAGTCCGTAACAAGGTACTTTTACCTGCACCTGAACGACCAATAATGCCAAAAACTTTTCCTTGTTCTATATGTAGATTAATGTCTCGTAAGGCGTGAACTTGCACCCCCGCCACATCTCGATTTACCTGATAAAACTTTTGAACTTGCTCAATACGTATCACTGATATTTACACCAAAAAATCACAGACGTTGATCTTATCTAAAACGACTCATTACATCCAATCATATAAATTCACTTACATATTCGAATTAAATATAAAGAGGACCGATGGTTTTTACGGATTCATCAATGCAATCAACCGATAGCGAATTCAACCAAATTTTGCGCAGGTTTCGTCGAACGAAATAACCTTAATAAGCAAAGTAGGAAACCCAATTAAATGACCGAAATTTAATTGAATTTATTTTGAACTAAAAGGAACTCGCTGTCCTTTCAAGGGTCTAAGCCCAGCTTGGCGTTTCGTCGCAGTCCATGCTACGCATGATATTTTTTGTTATCATAGAAGCGGATTTCCAAAAAATCTTTCTCCTGTCTTGCGCGAAATCCTGATGCGAAGCGTTTATTGACGAGTAATTTTCTCAGTCACTGAGAATCACACTGCATGAGTGATAACCACCGGAGTTTTATTCTTTTATGTTGCGTGCCCCCTTTTCTCCTTCTGTGCAGAACAGACAGAGACCTGCACAGCCAAGCCATCATCTGGCTTTGATGCGGTCTGTCTTCGCACGTAGCTGGAAAGCTGGTGTCGCCCTGTTTGCAGCACTCAGTTTTATTCTACTGATCTCAACAGCAGCAACCCACCATCACGCGAATTCAATTGAAGATCAGGCCTGCTCATTATGTAGCGCCGTTTCGGATAAACTAGATCTCGTCACACCGAGCGCCTTACCGCTGGTAATGTTGCATCTACTTGCGTACTCCCTCTACGCAAATAAAGTATATGACATCGCGTTCAGCCAACCGACATTACTCCCACCAAGCTGCGGCCCGCCAGCAAACGCCTGAACTGCTTCACAGATCGACGTTTAAGATAAAGCATCCATAAAATGCGGCGTATATGACACTTGCTGTCTTATTCGTGATCTCTTATTCATGCTGTGACAGCGACAAAGCTCATCAATACAAAACAACCTTCATCAGGCAAGACAGTGCGCTCTTCAGAAGCAGTCCTCTCGCCTTTAGCATGACATCGAATAGAAAATCGTTTTAAGAAAAGGTTCACCATGACAACGCAAGCATTCCAAGCTTCTTTCCGCTTACGACCACTCCCTATGCTTCTGGCTGGATTATTTGCAACCGCGACGGGCTATGCGGTTGCCGCCGGTAACGATAATACGAGCGCTGAACCGGCATCAGCTTCCAGCGGCGCCACTGACCAAGCTATCTCCACCGTTGAAGTCACTTCAGCACATTTAAAAAGTGCACGTATCGCCCTCTCACCAAAAATTGGTACGACCGTTTATTCCATAGACAAGCATATGGTAGACGCATTGAGCCAAGGTGACTCAACACCGTTTGATGAAGTACTCCTGCGGTTACCGGGCGTGGCACAAGACTCGAAAGCATCTGGTAGCCTACATATTCGCGATGACCACGGCAACGTGCAATACAGAATTAATGGCGTCCAACTTCCAGAAAGCATTTCTGGATTTGGTCAATCCATTGATACACGCCAAATTGATGAAACTGATTTTATGACTGGCGCACTACCAGCACAATTTGGCCTGCGCACGGCAGGGATCGTTGACATTCAAACTAAAGAGGGTCACACAACACCAGGGGGACGCGTTGGCATCCTTGTTGGTGGCAATCATTACTACAGTCCAAGCGCTGAGTTTTTTGGGACCGTCGGGGCGTTCAATTACTATTTATCAGGCAGTTATTTATCAAATGACCTCGGCATAGAAAACCCTACTTCATTGAAAAATGCCATTCACGATAAAACACAGCAAACCAAATCGTTTGGCAACTTGTCTTATTATCTGGATGACGATACCCGTCTCGGTATGATGTTTGGCACCTATAACGGTAAATTCCAGATTCCAAATAATCCAGCCCAAGCACCCGGATTCTCATTGGCAGGCGTCAGTGATGTGACCAGCGGTACAAGTACGTTACCTTCGTCACAACTGGATGAGAACCAGCATGAGGTTAATCGTTTTGTTGTTCTGTCATATCAAAAAAATCTCGGTGCGTTGAATTTTCAATTATCCGGATTTAAACAATATTCCGAACTTCATTACACACCTGATCAAGTAGGCGATTTGGTCTATAACGGTGTGTCCTCTGATACGCTGCGTTCAAATTCGTCCGCAGGTCTGCAAGGCGACGTAAGCTACAAAATCAATCAGCAGCATACATTCAGAACAGGTTTTTCATACACACGTCAAACGACGGAAAGTAATAATACCGTCGGAACTTTCCCTACAGACGCCAACGGTAATCAAACCCAAACTACGCCGATTACTATCATTGATGACTCTAGCAAGGTAGGGCAACTATATAGTTTATACGTACAAGATGAATGGCATATTTCTGATCCGCTGACGCTCAATTATGGTGTACGCTTTGACCATGTTTCTGCGTTTGTCGAAGAGCAGCAATGGAGTCCACGTCTGAACATGGCGTACAAAATCAGCGACGCCACCTCTTTCCATGCAGGCTACTCGCGCTATTTCACACCACCACCGCAAGAACTCGCATCGCAAGCGAGCATTAATCTGTACACAAACACTACAACAGCGCCAGCAATTGCAACTTCAGATAGCGTCAAATCTGAACGCACGCATTATTTTGATGTCGGTATCAGCCACAAGGTCAACGAGAATCTGAGCCTAACTGCGGATGCCTATTACAAAAATATCACCAATATGCTCGATGAAGGTCAATTTGGTCAGGCCTTAATTTTGTCGCCGTTCAATTATGCAAAAGGTTTTGCCAAAGGTTTGGAGTTATCGGCGGTGTATAACGAGAAAAACTGGGGCATGTTCCTCAACACCTCCCTACAAAAAGCGCAGGCAACAAATATCATCTCTGGTCAGTCATTGTTCCAGCCAGATGAGTTAGCGTATATCTCCAGCCATTACATTTATGTTGATCACAATCAGACCTACACGGTGTCTGGCGGCGCTCATTATCATTTTGGCGATTCTAAAATTAGTGGCGATTTTTTATATGGAAGCGGCTTACGTAAAACACCGGATGGCGGCGCACCTAACTCCGCAGCGCTAGATCCTTACACAACTTTTAATGCGGCATTCGTTCATAATTGGAAAAAAACGGCTATCGGTGATATCGAGGGACGGCTTTCAATCGTCAATATTTTTGATAAGTCTTACCTGCTTCGCGATGGCTCTGGTGTGGGTGTTGGTGCACCACAATATGGGGCACGTCGTACTTTATACGCAGGCATTTCCACCAGTTTCTAACATGCTGGGATCATTATCATAGCGATGTATGAAAAAAATGCGACCAGTCGGTCGCATTTTTTGTCTAGATCCTATTAATGAGAACGTATTGATCAAGACTTAATAATCAAGACTTAATAATCAGGACTCAATAATCAGGACTTATTTAAGACTGACTGGCAAGTCGCTTTTTGCGGATCGCCAACTGGCAATTTTGCGCAAATACCGTCTAATTGTGTATGTATTTTCTGAAATACAGGTTGATGCTTACCATCCTTATTCCATTCGGTCAGCTTCTTACCAATCCGGTCCAACGAAGCGCGATTACGCTCATAAAATGCGTTCTCGGTTTTTGATAACTCAGTCAATATCGTCGTCACCGTACGTTCAATGCGCACATCCTCACCTGGTGCGAGTTCAACTAGGTTACTCACGTAGCTTGCTCCCCACTGCAGACGTGTCGCAGGGCCTTTTGAGGCATCATAGGCTTGACCGTACCAGCTCAAAGCAGCGGCCTTATCACCGCGTTTTTTGGCGTTATTCGCTAAGGTAGACATAAAGTAGTATGGAGAATGTGAGCGCTTGAGTTCCGCCTTTAACAACGCATCCGAGTCGTCCAGCAAATCAGCGCTACCCAAGGCCTCTGCCGCAGAGTGCACGACAGACTGACGCTCATAAGCATCAGTGGTTGCCTGATCGATAGCGAGCACACGTCTTTTTACTTCCGCCTGTAAAGCGGGACTGATCTTCGCGTTGTCTAGTTTCGCCAACGCAACTTGCGCGATAACCGCGCCCAACCGATCTGCCTTAGAAATCGTCATATCGTCGGATAGTTTCGAGAGAGCTTGGTTCCAGACGGTGACCAATTTTGTACGCTGTAGCGATTGTACTGCTGTCAGATAACTCGTTAATTCTGCCGCCGCACCTGTGACCAAATCGAGATTATCGTGAGCGACCTTAGGATCGGACAATGCTTTCGACAATTTAACCAGTGCTTGTGCCTTATCCAGCTTCACCACTGCTACTGCCGCAGGCTCGGCGGTCGCCAGCGCAAAGAGCCCCTTCAAATACAGACGCGTCGCTGTTACACCGGGTGTGCAGGCGTCAGCCAAGCGTAGCAAAGTAGCAGGTACCTCTTTTGCATTCACCAACTTTTGGTCTGGATCATCCCAAGAGTAATCTGCTAATAAGCGCCAATCCTCTGCTTTCATATTTTTCGATCCAGCCATCGCCAATTTATACGTATCATTGACCGAAACTGAAGTATTTAATGCCAGGGTCAGTACTTGTAAATACCTTTCAGAATCGACCTCACCAGGGAGCCTGGTAATTTCAGTGCCATCAGCCTTGAGAAGGATCATGGTCGGATAGCCACGCACTTTGAACTGGGCAGCAAATTTTTGTGCGCCTGGGCTATCTCCATCAAGATAGACGGGAACAAAGTGACGGGATTTTTCAATAAATTCCTGGCGGTTAAAAATCGTTGCCTTAACCTGATTGCAAGGCGGGCACCAGACCGCACCCCAATAAAGAAATAAAGGTTTATTACTGGATTTGGCCTGCGCAAATGCGGCGTCCAGATTATTGTCTTTTCGCCATTCAATGCCACCGGCATGCGCTGCCTGTTGTGGATTGGGCGCTGATTCAGTCGCAAAACACGAAGGCATGTAAGCGACGCCAACAAAGACACCCACTAATAGCTTTACCGCCAGTTTTACTGAAAATGAGGGATGAGTTTTCATAACACGTCAATCTTCAAAAAGAGGCTCACAGTGTAACAAAGTCAGCAAAAAGAAAATATTTTTTCAAATGACCAACATAGAATGTTTTTAACTATCCATATAGATTTTTTCTTTCAACATGTTGCTGTTGATGTGTATTAGAAAGCAAATGCGAAAATCATCTAACGATAGAAGAATATTGTTCTTGGCAAAACGACGACTTATGAGGAAGATAATGACAATCAAAACAGGAGTACTTACCGCCATGAAAAAAAATCCCCCTCTGACATCCACAACGATCACTAAAGCGCATCCGCGTCGTCTTGCACTGAGCATGTTCGCTGGCATCACTATTGCCTGCCTGAGTGCGATTCCAACAGCAAAGGCCGCAGAACCTTTACTCAATGCCTCTTATGACGTTACGCGTGAATTATTTAAAGAAGTCAATCCAGCGTTCGTCGCCGATTGGAAGAAAAATACCGGCGAATCCATCGTGATTAATCAATCACATGGCGGTTCAAGCAAACAAGCACGCTCCGTGATCGATGGTCTTAATGCGTCCGTTGTCACCATGAATCAGGCCAGCGATATCGACGCCATCGCGGATAAGGGCTTACTATCTCCAAATTGGTCAGCCGCTTTTCCAAATAACGCAGCGCCTTTTTACTCGACCATGGTTTTCTTGGTCCGCAAAGGCAACCCTAAGCATGTTGCCAACTGGGACGATCTTGGCAAGCCAGGCATTCAAGTGATCGTGCCAAACCCAAAGACCTCAGGAAATGGGCGCTATACCTATTTAGCAGCATGGGGCTCCGTCATTAAAAATGGCGGATCAGAGGCGCAGGCAAGAGATCTAGTCGGACGTTTGTTTAAGAATGTTCCGGTATTAGATGCTGGCGGACGTGGTGCAACGACGACGTTCACGCAGCGCCAGATCGGTGATGTACTAGTCACGTTTGAAAATGAGGTGCAACTGGTCAGACAAGAATTTGGCGACAATTACGATATCGTCTACCCCAAATATTCTATCTTGGCCGAGTCACCGGTCGCGGTGGTCGATAAAGTCGTTGATAAAATTGGAACGCGCAAGGTAGCAACTGCTTACCTGCAATTTTTATATTCTGATGCTGGGCAAGAGATTGCAGCGAAACATTTTTTCCGTCCGAGGTCAGATAAAGTGGCAAAAAAATATGCAGCTAATTTTAAATCCGTGAACTTGTTTACACTGAATGAAGTTTTTGGTGACTGGAAGCAGGCGCAGAAAAAACATTTTGATGATGGAGCAGAATTTGACAAGATTTATCAAAGCAAAAAGTGATGGTCACAAAGATGGTCATGAACTCACTCCCTGAAAAATAAAAAAGCCCGCAAAGCGGGCTTTTTTATTTCTACTTGGCGTCCCCAAGGGGATTCGAACCCCTGTACTCACCGTGAAAGGGTGATGTCCTAGGCCTCTAGACGATGGGGACATGTTCTGTCCTTGTTACTGACCTACATTTGCATCAGTGCAAATGGTAAAGCTGGCGTCCCCAAGGGGATTCGAACCCCTGTACTCACCGTGAAAGGGTGATGTCCTAGGCCTCTAGACGATGGGGACATATTCTGTCCGTGTTACTGACCTATGCTGCAACTGCTTTTACTTACTGTCCGCAATAAAATTTATTGGCGTCCCCAAGGGGATTCGAACCCCTGTACTCACCGTGAAAGGGTGATGTCCTAGGCCTCTAGACGATGGGGACAGTAAGTATTACTGTTCTGACGCATCCACGCTTACGTGGTGGAGGTAAGCGGGATCGAACCGCTGACCTCTTGCATGCCATGCAAGCGCTCTCCCAGCTGAGCTATACCCCCTTGCAGAACAGAAGCGAGATTATAGGGGATGAACGCGCCAATGTAAAGCCCTCTACCATGGCAAACTACGCTAATGCTTATGCAGCAATCACATTTAATCGTTGCAAAACAACTTCGCGACCAAATAATTCAACCACAGCATCAATAGAAGGGGTCTGCAACTGGCCCGTCAAGAGCAAACGCAAAGGCATTGCTAATTGCGGCATCTTTAAACCATGATCTGCCAACACTTGTTTTAAGGCGACAGACAACGCCGCCTTATTCCACTCAACTGTTTTGCAAGCATCTGCATATTGACGCAACGCTGGCAAGACCGCATCTGTTACATGCTGTTGTAACAAGGTAGTTTCTGCCGCAGGTTGACGATAAAACAGCATTGCCGCGCTACCTAACTCTACCGTGGTGTTGGCGCGTTCTTTAAACAAAGCGACGACTGCAGCCAACTCTGGCGCCCCAACAAATTCAGCACCCTCTTTCTGCATTTGCGTCCGCACCAAATCAGCCAGACGTTGATTGTCAGCGGCCTTAATATAGTGATTATTAATCCAAGCCAATTTTTCTGGATTAAATTGCGCCGCAGAACCCGACAAATGCGTCAGATCGAACCAACTACACATTTGCTCCATACTAAAAATCTCATCGTCACCATGACTCCAGCCAAGACGTGCAAGATAATTTAGCATCGCCTCAGGCAAATAGCCTTTGTCGAAGTAGTCCATCACACTCACTGCATCACGGCGCTTGGACAATTTCTGACCATCAGTACCTAAAATCATCGGCACATGGCCATATTGCGGCAATGACGCACCCAATGCATTGAGGATATTGATCTGACGTGGCGTATTGTTGACGTGATCATCACCGCGAATCACATGCGTGATCTGCATATCCCAATCATCTACTGCTACACAGAAGTTATACGTTGGCGTACCGTCTGGACGCGCAATCACCAAATCATCTAGTTCGCGATTATTGATCGTGATCTGCCCTTTGACTACATCACTCCAGCTAACGTCGCCTTCTAAGGGATTTTTAAAACGAATGACTGGTTGACGATCTGCAGGAATTACAGGCAAGGCTTTACCGGCCTCTGGTCGCCACGTGCCGTCGTAGCGAGGTTTTTCGCCAGCAGCACGCTGACGCTCACGCATTGCCTCAACCTCTTCAGAAGAAGAATAGCAATAATAGGCCGTGCCTTTTGCCAACATGTCTGCCAGCACTGCGCGATAACGATCCATCCGTTGCATTTGATAAAATGGACCCTCATCATGCGCGAGGCCAAGCCAATTCATCCCATCCAGAATCGCTTGCACCGCCTCCGGCGTTGAGCGCTCCAGATCAGTATCCTCAATACGCAACACAAATGTGCCACCATGATGGCGGGCAAATGCCCAGCTAAACAAAGCGGTACGAGCACCGCCAACATGAAGATAGCCAGTAGGACTAGGAGCAAAACGGGTACGAACTGTCATGAGATGAATTGCACCGCGTGTTACCTGTAAAACCTACAAACAAGCAACATCTGTATGCGGATAAAGTTAAAACCAGCATTTTACCGTTTTACACGCGATGATGGTAACTAAGCTAATCAAACAGCAATGGAAAGGGCCACGAAGACCTCATGATCGACTGGAGGAAAATCAATAGAAAAAATTAAGCAGAAGAAAAATGAAAAAAGGATTGTTGAATTAATCAACAATCCTTTTAATTTTGGTCGGAGTACAAGGATTCGAACCTTGGACCCCCTGGTCCCAAACCAGGTGCGCTACCGGACTGCGCCACACTCCGAAAAACTTGATTTAACTAGCTTTGCTAATTAATGACGTAAATTTTATAAAAATTTACTGATTACTTATTTTTAACTACTACTGTTTGTAATAGTTTTTTAATTCTGGTCGGAGTACAAGGATTCGAACCTTGGACCCCCTGGTCCCAAACCAGGTGCGCTACCGGACTGCGCCACACTCCGAAGACCAACATCATAGCTGGCAGGGGCTGCCCTGTCAATAGATTTGTCAGTCGGCTATCGGATGCCACCAACTGATCGGTGCGCATTATCAGGCCTTTTGAGTTCCTGTTGACTGCTAAAATGACGCGCATCACCGCTAATTGGATCGATAAACGAAATTGATTTAGCTAATAATTGCAAAGGTGCGGAGAAGTCATCGCCCTTGCATGGTAAAACGTCGGGGTAAAAACTATCATTAAGAATAGCTGCGCCTAAACTTGTCATGTGCAGACGCAATTGATGTTTTTTACCAGTCAAGGGGGTAAGACGGTAAAGGCTAAGGTCTCCAAAGTTCGCCTGGACTTCGACCAGCGTCTCAGAATTCGGTTCACCTTCACTTTCCTGCATCACCAGAAAACTTCCGCCTTCTTCCATGCGACTACGATGCACTAAAGGGAAAGTACGATCAGGTAAAGTTGGCGCCAACGCATGATAGATTTTTTTGATAACCCGTTGCTGAAACAGCGTCTGATATAACCCGCGTGTTGCAGCGTTATGAGAAAACAGCATAACGCCAGCTGTCTCCCTATCGAGTCGATGAATCGGCGTTAAGTGCTGCAAGCCCGTCTGCTTTTTTAACCGCACTAACAACGTCTCGCGTAAAAAACGACCACCAGGGGTTACCGGCAAAAAATGTGGCTTGTCCACGACGAGCAAATGTTCATCTCTGTGCAAAATTTCAGCGTTAAAAGGGATCGCAGTCTCGCACTCTATTTCACGATAGTAAAAGATACACATTCCACGCTTCACAGCACTATCTTGACTTAACAAGCGCCCCGCCTGATCGACAACCTCTCCTTTTTTCATCCGCTCTAACCAGACCGATTCACCCACATCAGGGAAATACGACGTTAAAAATGAAATAAGATTGATCCATTGCCCCTCAGGGAGCCATATATAGCTTGGAGCGATACCGTCACGAACGGGCAATGGTGGATGGTGTAAATGAGCTGCAGACATGACGAGGAATTTAAGATCTTTTTTACTACATTAAATTAAACGGGGGCATTGAACTAACACACCGAGGACTCACGCTTACACCAAAGCAATGACACAGATTTTCCCCACAGAAAAATATCATTTTCTTGCAACATGTTTCGAAATATAAGGCATTGTCGCTCAACGATACATGTACATACAAGATAAATGAAAAGACCCCTCTATTCTTTGAATTAAAGTTCCGATAAGCTGAGTATAACGTTAAGAAGCCCCCATTGAACTTTTTTGAGCGGCGTACCACCTACAATTCAAAGGACACATCATGTCAATCTCATCACTAGGATCAAGCTCGGCAGTTGCTCAAACTCAATATCTTGGCCGTCAACGTCATGATTCCGATCAAGATGACGGAACACAAGGCGTCAGTAGCGGTGGTGAAAGCCGTTTCGCCAATGCGATCAGTCAAGCGCTTGCGTCATTGGGTGCCAGTTCATCCGCATCTGCTACATCTACCGCATCGGGAACAACAGCAACATCTGGGACAACATCTAGCAGCGCATCGACCGGATCAACATCAGGCACAGAATCAACACAACAAGCACTCTCTGCGTTCGCGCAAAGTTTGTTTGCAGCACTGCAAGCGCAGAATGGCACGCAATCAAGCAGCGGCACCGCCGGAAATACATCCTCAAGCACAACGTCACCCAGCGCTGTAGCAAGCGCGAGTGGCAGTGGTGGCAGTCACCATCACCACCATGGCGGCGTAAGCCAACTTGAGAGTGGCCTGCAAGGCTTGATTCAGCAATTAGGCGCTACCAGTAGCAGTGGAAGCTCTAGCAGCACCGGTACAAGCACAGGCAGCGGCACATCAAGCAGCTCCAATTCTGCGATCGATGCGCTGCAATCGAGCTTCAGTAATCTATTAGCAGCAGAAGGACAATCGGGTAGCGGAGCAAGCCTCACAACGTTCTTACAGAATCTGAGCAATAACGTTCATGGGGCAACAAATACCGGCAACGTAGTTAAGACATCAGCCTAAGTGAAATTGGGGTGGAGAGTTGCCGATGATTTTTTGCCCCTAACATATCCTTTCATCAGAGGCACTCATCAATCAGTTTGAGCACATACTTTATAACTCACCCTGACCCGAATTATTCTGGGTCAGGCTTTGATTACTTAACTGATGATTATTTCTGTTTTGGCGCTAGACACGTCGCCAATGCAACTTCCCACGTCGGAACTGATATACCAAATGCATGGACCAGTCGGGTTGTGTCAAGACAGGAGTTGACTGGCCTTTGTGCTGGTGTCGGGTAGTCTACCGCTGGGATACCTGTCACAATTGGCGCTGTTTTTTTCAAGCGTCCAGAGACTGTAGCCTGACGCAAAATTTCTTCGGTAAAACCGCACCAACTCGTACGACCTTTGGTCGTCAAATGGTAAATCCCTTGATGTGCTTTCCACCATTGCGCAGCATCATTGGATTGACATAATTGCCCGACGATATCGACAGTAGTACTAGCAATACTGTCGGCAGAGGTTGGTGCACCCCATTGATCGCTCACCACCCGCAACTCGTCTCGCTCATTCGCTAAACGTAGCATGGTCAGTAAGAAATTTTTACCAAACGTTGAATACACCCAGCTTGTACGGAAGATCAGATACTGGCACCCGCTCGTGATAATCGCCTGCTCGCCCGCTAGCTTGGTCTTTCCATAGACATTGAGCGGATTGGTGGCAGCATCTTCTGTATAGGAAACCAAGTCACCATTGGCAAGGCGTAAGCTGCCATCGTAGACGTAGTCTGTCGAATAATGGATCAAACCAATTCCCAGCTTCTTCGCTTGTTCGGCGAAGACTCCAGGAGCAACACCATTGATTGCATGCGCTAACGCCGGTTCAGTTTCGGCTTTATCCACCGCGGTATAAGCAGCAGGATTAATGATAAGGTCTGGCTTACAATCACCGACAAAAGCCGCGATCGCTACGGCATCACTCAGATCAAGTTCTGCACGGGTTGGCGCAATCACTTCATGATGCTGGCTTAATAGTGGCAGCAACGTGTGGCCAAGCTGCCCCGTTGTACCTGTGAGCAAAATCTTCATGCAAAAACCTCAGCATCCGCCAATAGTTTAGCGACTTGATCCTTAGGGGACAATACTGGCGCTTCAGTAACAGGCCATTCAATGCCAATAGCGGGATCATTCCACATCAAGCTACGCTCATGCTCTGGCGCCCAGTAATCGGTTGTCTTGTACAGAAACTCTGCTTTATCGCTGGTGACGACAAAGCCGTGGGCGAAACCTGGCGGGATCCACAATTGACGCTGATTGCTCGCCGATAAAGTGACGCCAGTCCACTGGCCAAAGCGTGGTGAGCTTTTACGCAAATCAACGGCAACGTCAAACACTTCGCCAGACACCACACGCACGAGCTTACCCTGCGCCTGTTGAATCTGATAGTGCAATCCGCGTAAAATATTTTTTGCCGACATCGAGTGATTGTCCTGTACAAAAGGCAAATCTACACCGGTTAGTTCAGCAAATTTTTTTGCGTTAAAGCTCTCGTAAAAAAAACCGCGATCGTCACCAAATACTTTTGGCTCAATAATGACTACTTCTGGCAAATTGGTTGAAATAACGTTCATAACTTAAAAAGTCTTTTGTTCAAGAAGTCGGAGCAAATATTGTCCGTATTCATTTTTCTTCAAAGGTTGAGCTAATGCTTCTAGCTGAGCCGCTGTGATGTAATTACGACGGAACGCGATTTCTTCTGGGCAAGCTACTTTGAGACCTTGGCGCTTTTCAATCGTTGCTACAAATTGCCCGGCTTCCAATAATGATTCGTGAGTACCCGTATCAAGCCAGGCCATGCCACGCCCCATCAATTCCACATTGAGTTCACCTTGCTTGAGGTACACGTTATTAACATCAGTAATCTCCAGCTCGCCACGGGGAGATGGCTTGATGTTAGCCGCGATATCACAAACTTGATTATCATAGAAATACAAGCCGGTTACAGCATAATTGGATTTTGGTTTGAGAGGCTTTTCTTCGATACTGATTGCTTGCTTGTTCGCATCAAAATCCACCACACCGTAACGCTCAGGATCATGCACATGATAAGCAAACACCGTTGCGCCTTGGTTACGTGCATCTGCATTACGTAATTGCGGCTCGAAATCGTGGCCGTAGTAGATGTTATCCCCCAAAATCAACGCTGACGGGGAATTTCCGACGAACTCTTTACCGATGATAAATGCCTGCGCGAGTCCATCTGGTGATGGCTGAACTGCATACTGTAGATTAATACCCCATTGCGAGCCATCCCCCAACAACTCCACAAAACGTGGTGTGTCTTGTGGCGTGGAAATAATCAAAATATCGCGCACACCTGCCAACATCAACGATGTCAGTGGATAGTAGATCATCGGCTTATCATAGACCGGCAACAGTTGTTTAGAGACTGCTTTAGTGACCGGATACAGGCGAGTACCAGAACCGCCGGCAAGAATAATCCCTTTGCGGGATGATGGCGTAAAACTCATGCTTGTTCCTTATTTTTGTATTGCAGATCGACCCATTTCGTGTACTCGCCAGATTGCACCTGCGCGACCCATGCATCATTCGCGAGATACCATTCAACGGTTTTGCGAAGGCCTGTTTCGAAAGTTTCTGCGGGTTTCCATCCAAGTTCACGCTCAATTTTGCGCGCATCAATCGCATAACGACGGTCATGACCCGGGCGATCTGTGATGTGCTTAATCTGGTCACGATAGCTACCCTGTGGTTTTGCCTGCAACTCATCAAGCAGATCACAAATAGTATGCACAACGCTAAGGTTAGTTTGTTCGTTCCAGCCTCCAACGTTATAGGTTTCACCTAAACGTCCAGCCTCGAGAACGCGACGAATCGCAGCGCAGTGATCCGTCACATACAACCAGTCACGTACCTGCTGACCATCGCCATAGACCGGCAGATCTTTACCTGCACGCGCATTCGTAATAATCAGTGGGATCAATTTCTCAGGAAAATGATAAGCGCCATAATTATTAGAGCAATTGGTCGTCAATACAGGCAAACCATAGGTATGGTGATACGCACGCACTAAATGATCTGATGCCGCCTTCGAGGCGGAATAAGGGCTATTCGGTGCGTAAGGCGTGGTCTCAGTGAACGGTGGATCTTCCGCAGACAAGGTGCCGTACACCTCATCTGTCGATACATGCAAAAAGCGGAAAGCTGCCTTTTTATCTTCATCAAGCGTGTTCCAGTAAGCACGGGTAGCTTCTAACAAAGTAAATGTGCCATTCACGTTGGTAGTGACAAACGCAGCCGGACCATGGATAGAACGATCAACGTGGCTTTCAGCAGCAAAGTGAAGAATAGCGCGTGGCTGATGTTCAGCAAACAAGGCTGCCAACTTTTCACCATCACAAATATCACCCTGCACAAACAGGTGACGATCATCGTTACTCAGACTGGTGAGATTATTTAAATTTCCAGCATAGGTCAGTTTATCGTA
>Ga0209913_1000357_pt1 | contig 41456 bp, 36 predicted proteins | sample PersoiDNA2013203_FD_185805 | JGI IMG/M metagenome (GOLD analysis project Ga0209913, IMG submission 185805) | Permafrost soil microbial communities from the Arctic, to analyse light accelerated degradation of dissolved organic matter (DOM) -... | ecosystem: Environmental > Terrestrial > Soil >...
TGCGGGGCGAAACCGTGATCAGTGGCGCAAGCATTGGCTTACACTCAAAAAGCCTAAGGACGACATGACAAAAACCACCTCGGCCGTTAACATGCACGCCGTCCGTCGCAGTGCCGTTGGCCTGATGGCTGTCATTTGTCCCAGTAGCTCAATTGGATAGAGCATCCCCCTCCTAAGGGGAAGGCTGGCAGTTCGAACCTGCCCTGGGACACCATATTTATAAGGCATCTTGGGTTGTCTGAGTTGCTAAGCTGGTTTCTGAAGGGGGCAATAAGGGGGCAAATCGTATCCCTTGTTGCTTGCCGGGCTGCCAGTCGGATGGCTGGCGTTTGATAGCTGAACTAGAGTCCAGTATATTTCCCCTACAGATAGAATCACTGCCAGAGGTTTTTATGCAGGCCAAAACATTGCGACTTGATGAGTTCCGCGAGAACCAGCGTCTTTCGTATGCTGAGGCTGCTACGCGTATTCACCAGGCAGCCCAAGCTGTATCCCAAGACAAAAAGTCTGCTAAAACCTTCCTACAGCGGATTGGTATAGTCGATCAAAAAGGCGAGCTCAACGAAGCCTATCGTTGATGTATCAGCTTCTTCCCTCGTTCGTCCTAGGATTTCATGGGTGTGACCGAGAAACCGGTGAGATGGTGCTTTCGGGTAACACTCAGCTGAATCCCAGCAAAAACTCATACGACTGGCTCGGCAAAGGCGTTTATTTCTGGGAGAACAATCCAGAGCGAGCGCTGAGCTATGCAACCTTTCTCCGCGATCATGATAAGCGCGCCATAAAGGCGATCAACAATCCGTTCGTCGTTGGGGCTGTGATTGATTTGGGGTTTTGTCTTAACCTCACCGACGAGAATGCTTTGATCCTTGTGCAGCAGGCGCATAGTGATCTTGCATCTATTTCAGCAGATGCTCAAACCGCTATGCCGATCAATGAACCGGGATTCAAGGGTGATCAGGACTTACTCAAGCGGCACCTCGACTGTGCAGTCTTCGAGACTTTGCATGGGTTGCGTGAGGAAGGACAGTTGGATCCGTTTGACTCAGTCCGGGCTCCCTTCTGGGAAGGTGATGAGCTCTTTCCTGGAACGCTGTTCCGTCAGAAGACACACATTCAGCTTTGTGTACGCAATCCTAGGCGCATTAAAGGTTATTTTCGGCCATTAGGCGAGGACGGTAGACCGCTTCAGCCATGATCGTAGTCACCCTTTTCTCGAGCGTTGGCTTTGTGGTGTTTCTCTGCTTGATGCATAGGTTCAAGGTTTGCCGGGAAAGTGGGTGTGGAAGGTTTTTGGCTGTGCGTGCCATTCGCTATAGGGCGTTCTCACTCAAGCCAGCCCTCAGACACTGACTGTCCCTCATCGATCAGCCGTCGCGCATGGTCTAACTGCTCAGAAGTCAGATAGGCTTTGGCCCAAATCGAACTCGTTTAACTTTCGCATCAGCTCGGCCAGCACTGGTGCGCTCACCAATAAGGTATCGCTCGAAGTCGGTCATCCCTGCGATGATCGTCAACACCATTAGCCCTTCTGGTGAGGTTGTGTCAGCCCATGGCTCAGCAAGCGACCGCAGGCCTGCCCCTGTGTAGATACCCGAGCGTATCCAATCTGCTGTCCTGCATTTTCCATGGGGCACCTGTCGCATTAGTCGTCGCAGGTAAGCTAGCGCCTGCGACTGACTTATGCGACAGCCGGAAGCCCGCAGAACCTGACCAGGTGCCTGAGTCACATAACTTAGGAGTAGCGCGACAACTGTGGGCTGGTGAAACCGGCAGCCAGAATGTGTAGACAACTCCTGTTGCACTTCCCATTCTTGGAGTCGCAGTTGCAGAATAGATTTATAGTCTGATCAAGGGTTTATGCATTGGTTTGGATAGTTATCCTGCATTATTTTGGGTATTATTCGACAGCGAAGTCGTCTAATTAGTTGTTAGGCCACGTTGAAATGCAATGCTGCCTACGGCAGTTCGCTTCGCTCGTTCGTGTCTGCGTTGCCCAGCCTTTAACCAAACATTCGGCATATTATGAAATACCTACCCGGTCTTGGAAAAATAGTTGAAGAAAGCCTGGAAATGGTTTCATTGGCTAACACGTTATTTGTAAGCTGTGATAGCCAAAAAACGCTATCCACACATCCGTATACAGAAAAATTCATCTCCCAAAATGGCCATAAATTAATAATAGAAAAGCTTCTCTCCATAGCCATCAAAATGAGATTTCTAGACGATCAGTGCCAATTGCTAAACGAGTATGATCGTAAAAATAGCGGTAAAGTCAGCACCCAAAAAGTAGAGGTTGGCCTGCGCGAAGCGTTCAACAAAATAATTCATAGCGAATCTATTGAGATATTTTCCCGGCCTACCAAAGTAACTGTGTCGCGAGAATATGGAGATAGTTCGGAGCCTGGTCTCCGCATACCGGAGGGAGTCTATAAAAGCCATTCGATATTTATAGAAGCAAAGGGAGTCAAAGGTGGCGCAGAGTGGACTTTCAATACCGAACTATTTCATCTGTCCAATGAGATATTTCGAGTGATCTCGCACTTCAAACCTGATGCTTAGCTTTAATATTCCTAACAATAGGTATTCAAGCCGTTCGTTTCGCTCGCTCGGGACGTAGAGGATCAAAATGAGAACCAGACTACTTGCAATAGCACTGCTGGCCCTGCCGCTGGCAGCACAGGCGCAAACCACAGCGCAGGAAATAGAAAGCACTTGTGCGACACAATCCAAAGTGGCCGCCGATATCATGAAAAGGCGATTGGATGGCGAGCCCATAGAAAGCCTTTTGGCGGTATTCCGGCAGGCTGAAAATTTCCCCGGCTCATTCAGGACGCGCGTTAGAGAAGCTTACCTAGTAGAGGTTGGTTCAGAGGCGGAGAGAGAAGGGAAAATAGAAGCGTTCAGCAAAAAGCACTATTTAGAATGCAAAGCGCGTGAGGCTAGCACGCCTGCAAAGCCCAGCTACACAATAGAGGACTGGCTACAAAACCCCCAAGGATTCGGCACTGACCCACAGACGATTACGGAAGCAGAACACAACCAGTGCAAGGAGTTGGGTACGGTCGTGATGGGCGTGGTTAAGATGACGCAAGAAGGTGTCCCGGAGAACATCATTCGGCAGACGCTCGCGGATTCAAATCAACTGCACCTGAACAATTCCATTAAGTACGCCTACTCACTGCAGCAATTTCCCCGGCATATGAGCGATCAAGTTGCGATGCAGTCGTCCGAGGCAGCCGTTATGGTATGTTTCCTGAAAAAGGGCGGGGTGATATTTAAGTACGGGGAACAGTTATGAAAGAAAGGCGGCCTGACGATGTGGCGCAGCCAGGACATAGGCGCGGACAGGTCAGTCCTGGTTGGATTTACCATAAACGCCGTTCTGCGCAGTCTCTCGCTGGGTTCCTCTCAATCCTAGATGCAACAAAGCCCACTCTAGGCTGGCTCATGGGGCGTTACACGTCTACTCAAGCCTTATTCCAGTGCCGTTTGATTGTGGCAATGCCTACCCCCAGTTCCGCTGCTGCCTGGGCCTGTGTCATGTCGTTTGCTTTGAGTCGTTGTACTGCTGCTGTAGTGCTAGCAGCCTCTGGTCTACCCAGTTTCTTGCCCGCAGCCTTTGCGCGAATCAAACCTTGCTGGGTACGTTCGATCAGTAAGTCACGCTCAAACTCAGCTACAGCGCCCAGCACTTGCATGGTCATCTTGCCCGGTGCTGATGTTAGGTCTACGCCGCCAAGGGCGAGGCAGTGAACACGGATGCCATTAGCAGCTAGATGCTCAACGGTCTGCCGCACATCCATAGCGTTACGACCTAGACGGTCAAGCTTGGTCACGACCAGCACGTCTCCTGACTCCATACGCTCTAGGAGCTTCTGAAAGCCGGGGCGTTCATTGGCAGCGATGCTGCCTGAGATTGTTTCCTCAACCACACGACTAGCCTGCACATCAAAGGCAGCGGCTTTGACTTCCTGCACTTGATTCTCGGTGAACTGGGTTGAGGTGCTGACGCGGCAGTACAGGAAAGCGCGGGACATGGCAGGTAGCTCCTTTGGTATCATTTAACGTGGAATCAGTGTACCAGCGTATCAATAATGATAGAAGTCTATTTAGATGATCCCTTATACCACCTGTCAGACTGGCATCGTTTAACGGTCGTTTTATGACACCAGATAAAGCTCTTCGGATTTCGATAACTCAGCAAAATCAATGGAATCGGTATATTCGATAGAATAATTCTATCGAGCTGACTGCTTTGTTGATTATAAGCAATTGGAACTGCGGCCCCCGTAATGCCAAATTACCTGCGTCCGCCGTATGAGATTACGCGGATCTAACTGAAACCGGCACGACGCCCCTTCTGGGGATGGTCGTGCGCTCTAAATTTTCATACATCCCTCCGCCGTTGGGAGTCTTGTCCTGTATGGACAACGATCAGTTGTGCTATGTAGCAAAATTGATCGCAAAACATCATTACTTTGAGCAGTTAAGCCTTCCTTCTGACAGCATCGGACACTATGTTCGGAAACGCCATGAATATGACCTGACACTTGCCCCAGACTCATCAAGAACTGATGGTGGCTTGATGGCACGGCTGCGCAGCGAGTATTTTTGGAGAGAACGCGTCAACTCAGTTGCTGACTCCCATCGAGAGCACCTGGCCATGCAACGCCAGGAGCTTGGCGATCCCCTCAAGGGGCTAGCACCATATTGTTCGGATGCGACATATCAGCTATTTGAGGCCCGGATTGAAACTATCGCGGCCAAATTGTCCGAGCAGAGGCTAGATCCTGTATTTGGCCTGACAAAAGCAAACCTTTACCAAGACTCACAGCGTGGGAGATTCAATCGGCTGTACTTGAGCGGGAAAAGTATGGTCGCCCTCGCTCAACAAAGACAATACTCTTGGGCATTAATTACCCTTACCTGTCCGGCTAGTTATCATCCGAACTCACCAGTGTATGACGGATCAAGCTTCAAAGACGGGCATGAATATCTTAATGATATATATAGGAAACTATTTCGCCACTTAGGAAAAACCTATAAGGCCAATGAGAATTACTTTGGCATAAGGGTGGTTGAAGCTCACCTTGACGGATGCCCACACTGGCACATCATCCTTTTTTCAACGGACGACTTCTTTACAAAACTGACCCAAAAGCTAAGTTCGATCTATTCCGCCAGCAATCGCCCCTCCGGATATTTTGAAGATAACCAAAGGGAGATAGTGAGATTATCGTCCGCCGGGGAGTTTTCTAGCACACCGTTATCTTATATTTATAAACATTTAGCCTTCGGTCTTCAGCGAATGAAAAGCCGCGAGGAGAACTGCGCCTCAAAGCGAAACTTCTACGCGATAAGATCGGCGGGTGTTAGGCAAATCCAATTGATTGGTTCCAATGGCCTGGCGACCAAGTTGAGAGCGCTTAGGAAGGTCTCACGGTGCCGGGGAGCACCTGAGCATCTCAAGACTATCGCAGCCGATCTTGTCCAGGCTCCAAACCAACTGGGTAGGCAGATACAGCTCTCAGGCGTGGTGAAGCTCTTGGCGGGCGAGTTGAATCAGCTCGAACTGATCCGCGTTCCTACGCTAAATCGCTATGGCGAACAGTCCACTAAGCTGGCGGCTATTAGGCATAAGTTTGATCCCGTTGCTCATTATCTAGGGTTGTCCTATGGACTGATTTTCCAAGGGGGGGCACTTACCGTTAATGGCTTAAATATAGAGGGGGATGACGAATCTCATGGAACTTCGATATCGCCGCCACCCTTCACGCACCGCCAAGACTCGGATCTGAACGCCAAACTGGGCGCGAACATGAGTCATTCGCATAAATCAGGTCGCCACCCAGTGGCACGGCCCCCTCTATGGCACTTGAATGCTCTCTCTGTCCGTTTGCGATGGCGGCCACCTTGGATTTATGGCACCAATTAGCGATCATCGAAATGAAGGATAAAGGCGACAAAAAGGAATGTTTAATGACGACCTGGGCCTGTAAATGACCGAAGCAGAAATAATCGAGATCCTCAAAAGAACCTACCTAGCACTGGCCGAAGTATTTGACCTGCCCACGACCTTCTGTGATGGCCTTTATGCGGAGGATTGGCTGCCCTTTCTTGAGACCCTAGACGACCGCTCATGGATTGAGCAGGTCATGATCGCAAGCATCCAGAAGGCCCGTCCAGGCACTGAAATTGACCTACCCGAATTTGGGCCCTATCCGCCCACGGAGCTCATTCACCGGATTGAAACACTTCAAAACATAGGTCTGCGCGTTGGCCTCGGAGACAGTAAGCGCCGAGGCCAGCTGCTATGTGACGACCTAGGCCTGTAGCCGACGCTCTGTGCGTGCAGCCTCTGCCAGCGCCGGATCAAGAGCAACGCCGAGAGCCTTACCCAGTGCTTCCCAGCCGCCGACCTCGGCGGCCCACTTCGTCAGGGTGGCTCCGTATTGACCGATCAAAGCGAACCTCGCCCGCTCGTTCCGACTTGTTCCACACTTTCCCCACGGCACGTTTCTCCAGTTCATCGAGCTTGATGGCTGGTTTGCACACCTGGAAAGACGAGCGCTGTACCGGGGCGCCTTCATCAGCGTCGCCGACCTGAAGGCGGTTATCCGCCAATTTATCGAGGTTCATAATGAGCAATCAGCCAAGCCATTCAAGTGGAATAAAACGGCTGAGGAAATCATTAGCTCGGTAAGGCGAAGCTGAGCGTGATAAAAATTAAATTAATGGGTTAATCGCTCAGACCACTAGAAATTAAAGTAATAATGGCTTGTCCGCTCATCAAAGATCAAGCGAACTATCTTCCCAACTAAGTTTGCGTCCCTTCGGCTTTACGCTATTCCTTTCTAGTTCTAGCCCCCTCTCTCGCCCCATCCTTTCTCTTTTCGCATTTTCGCGCACTTCTTCCTCACGCTGGTACATTTCTACAAGCGCTTCGAGATGTAACTTCCCAGCCCGTGATTTCTGAAGGTCATTCTGCGCATCTTCTAATGCTCGTCGCTTAGAATCCAGTTCGAGCCTAAGACCATCGAAGCCCTCCAGGTTCCTTTCCATTTCCCGGTATTTCGGCTTAATGAACTCCAGCCGCCTCAGTAGGCCAATTCCCTTTTCCCTATACAACTTCGCTTTTTCGTACCAACTTTTAGCCCTTGTCTCTGAGCGCCCGAGCTTTGCTCGTAACTCCCGGTTTTCTTGCTTAAGCCCCGTTACCAGATCCGACAACTTCCCGAACAGGCTTTTTTGGGAAAACAACCTAGCTCCCTTGGCTTCGCCCTTTGCAATGGCCTCTCGCTCGATCCGGCCAATTTCCCGCCTCGCTTCGCGGGTGACATTCGTGGCTTCCCTCTCAGCTGTTGCTCTGAGCTCCTTTGAGTTCGCCAGAGATGCAGCAATACTTTTTGCCAGTGCCTGCTCCTGAATCCACCCCTCGCGGCTCACGCGCCGCCTGCGAGGCCCGAAACGCACCATGCCGTTTGGCATTCCTACCTCAACACTGTACTCGTCCTGCCAACCCCTCATGGCTCGCCGGTAAGCTGCGTTCTGCTTGCCTTTCGGCTCGCCCTTCAGGGCCGCAGCGGCACGCTTTCCATCATGGATCTGATCAAACCTCTCGCCCGGTAGCGGCACGCAGTAAAAGTGCAAATGCGGGTTCGCTTCATCCGTGTGCTCGACCACCGTTTGTAAGCGATCACCGTATTTCTTATGAAGCCACAGAAGCGTGTCCACTTTGAGCTTTCCCCATGCCTCCGGCTCGATTTCGGCTGGGGCAGAGACTACGCCCGCAAGCAGACACAGAGCATCTTTTCGCGTTTTATGTCCTGCTGCGTCCTTTATCGAGTCGGCCCACTCGTCACAGGTCGCTTCCAGAATATCGAGTGGTTTTCCGTATATATATTTCGGTGGCTGTGGATTTGCTACATGCGGAACACAATTAACTTCCCTAATTGCCTCATTGACTATGGAAGAAACAGAGTGCCCGCCGGACTTTCCTGTTTTTGGTGTTTTTCTAGAATAACTTTCAATGTGCGCAAACTGGAACATGCAATGACCCTTTTATTGTTATTTATCGCCATTGTTGGGGGTGAGATCTTGCAACTACAAGCATAAAATAAAATGCATAGTGACCGACTATGCTTCTTACACTTGCTCCGCAAGTTCCAGAAGCGCCGGCCCCCTTTGGGGGAGAGCCTAAAACAAAGAAAAATCGTAAGGCTTTGTGTTGTAAGCACTGCCTGTGGTGGTTGATGGTGAGATTGCGCGGTCATTTTCTCCATGTGCATACTATTGAGTAAGACAACAATAATAGCGACAGGGGAAACCGCCATGCTTGAAACAAAAAATCTAGTTTTGTCCGAAAATAATCGTATTGTTTTGGCTAGAGCGGGGGTAACTTTTCCTGGCGAAAGGCTAAGTGCGGTGATGACTAGGACGCTCGCAGATCTGCCAAAAAATCGTGATCTTGTCGAGTTTTACGAAATCCGCCGAACTGATGTGCCTGCGGCCTTTGATGCGCTGCTTAAGCTACAAAGCACCGGGTTGGCGCGTCGATACATCGAAATTGATAAGTCCAGGCATGAGTACCGCGAGGTTTTGCATATCGAAGTAACGCTTATGGATGCGATTATGCTTGCTTTAGCACTGCTGCTTGACGTCATTCTCGACATGCTTTTACCGAGTGTAAATGCCGGTGCAAGTGCCAGCGAAGGAGGCAAACCACCTGGGGCTACGCCTGCAGCGCCAGAAATCAAGCCTTACGTGCCGACCTGGAAGCGGCAGCAGCAAAGAATCGGCTACGAGCCATTTTTATGACTTACGCTATGGGCATGATTGGTGTGGGCGAGTGAATTAATCGTTGTGCAAGAAATGCAAAAGCCCCATTTTATTGGGGCTTTTAAGGGTATATGTTTAAGCTGGGCATCGTGCCTGCGCTCCGTGTTACATACTATTGTCTTTTGCTAGCTCATTTAGCCAAGACTCCAAGTCCTTCACTAATATAAGTCTTCGCTTCCCACTTTTAAAACTCTTCAAGCTTTTCGAGTTTATGGCTTCGTAAATAGCGCTCCTGCTGTGGCTGGTCATTTCTGCAGCATCATCAGGCCCCACGGCTAATTTTTGAATCGCTCCCATTGTCCGCTCATCTTTCTGTGTGTCAGCTGCCATGATCGACGCTGATGACGAAATGCTAATGAGAGTATGGATGGCTTGCAATACCCTGCGAGAAAAAAAGTCGATCAGCCTCTTGACTTTTTGTCAATTGTGCGATTCTTGGTCATAGCAAATTGATGGCATTGGCAAGATTGTCTTTGGAGAGGTGGGCGTACCGAAGTGTCATTTTGATATCTTTATGCCCCAGCAGTTGCCTGACTGTGTTGAGAGGCACTCCACGCATTACCAGGGTCGACGCGAAAGTGTGGCGCAGATCGTGCAGTCTGAAATCGGTGATCTTTGCATCCTCAATCAGTTTGTTAAAGGCTGACTTTATATCTGTCATGCGGCTACCACTGCGTCCTGGAAACACATAGCTTTCTGGCGTTGGCTGTCCGTTCCAGGCTTTCAGGGCCTTATAGAGCTCGGGGTGGAGTGGGATATGTCTGCTTTTTCCATTTTTTGTGTCTGTTGCGCTGAGGTAGCCATCGGTCAAAAAAACGTCCTTCCATTTTAGGTTAAAGAGCTCTCCGCGCCGCATGCCTGTTTTGAGCAGGGTAATGACCATTGGCTTCAAGTGGTCAGCAAAAGTAGTCTGGTTGAGGTCGAACAGGAGAGGAATACCCCGATTCATTCTCCACGCGTTCGCCGATTCTCTCTCGGTTCTTAATCTGGACTCCCGTGCATCAAGCTGGGAGTAGAGGCGAGATTCCTCATCTCGGTTCAGGTAACGGGGATTAATGTTCTCATCGACGTTTAGGTCTCGCATTTTTTCCAGGGGGCTTGCGGAGGCATACGACCATTCGATAGCGCGAGCAAAAAGCCCTTTCAAGGCCGTCGTTTTACGGTTGACGGTGGCTGGCTTGTTTCCTGACTCAAGCCAGGCTGTCCGCAGATCATCAACCTGTTTATAGGTGATCTTGCTGAGCTCGATCTCCATGAGGTCAACGAATGCGCTTTTGATGGTGCTGAGGTCTTTGGCGTAGTTTTTCTTGTGCTGAGTCATCCAGCTTTCGTAGTGCTCATCGATGAATCGCTTAAGGGTCAGCTTTTCTTGATTGGGTTGATGCTGGGGAAGGGTGCCACCATTTGCTTTGGCGAGCAGGATGAGCTTGATAGCCTCATCTCGTGCGGCATCTAGGGTCATTATCCCGACACTGCCGATAGTCTCCTTCCGCTTCCGGGCGTACTCCACCATGTACTTTTTCTTTCCAGATGCGTAAACCCGGATAAAAAAACCTGTCGTCTTTGAATCGTAGACTTCATAGGTTTTTTCCCTTGTCTCCAGGGTTCTGGGTGTTGTCTGGGTAAATTTGATAGCCATGCGATGCTGCCTTCCTGTTTCTGGCTATTTATACAGTCGGTATGGGTTGGTCGCAAGGGGGCAATAAGGGGGCAAATTGTTGTGTTCGAGTAAACGCAACCGTACATAACCAGAAGATAAGTAGCTGATACGTATTGAAAATAGGCTATACGACTATCTTTAAAATCCCCCTCCTAAGGGGAAGGCTGGCAGTTCGAACCGGCCCTGGGACACCATCTAAATAGGGCCTCTCGCGCCGGTCTGCTGTCAGCTCACTTATTTCGTGACAGCAGGGTGGCAGCAGCAGGCCAACAAAAAGCCCCGCCGGGCAATGCTCAGGCGGGGCTTTTTTGTGCACGATTTCCCACCATCGAACTACAGCGATGGTTTTATTCCGGGCAGAAAAGCTCACCGAGCTATTGAAGCTGCCTGAATACCTCTGGTGCGTGAAAGGCTAGTGGCAAATCGAAAGCAATCGGGAGTGCTATCAGCGAACGAACCCATTCTCATAGAGATGTCCTGACCACCAATGGACAATCAACTCGCTGGGTTCCCGATAGCTCAAGGGTCTCGATCAGATGCTGGGCAGCCTTACGACCTATCTCGTAGTAAGGCAGTTGCACCGTGGTCAGCGGCGGGATGAACAGCTCGGCGATACCGATCATGTTGTCGTAGCCGAGCACGGCGACATCGTCGGGAATTTTCAGGCCACGGCCCAACAACAACTGATAGGCACAAAAGGCAATACGGTCGTTGCCACAGATCAGAATGTCGAATTGGGGACGACCATCAATGATGTGCCGGTCGAGGATGGCTGCGGTTTCACCATAGGCGTCATGATCAGAAAGGTCGTATTGCAGGAGTGCGTCAGGCGTCAGTCCGAATGCCTGGCAGGCGCGCTGCATGCCTTCTTGTCGCAGGCGCCAGGCCAGACTCTGTTTTGGCAGATTGATAAATAGAGGGCGCCTGTAGCCGTGGTTCAGTGCGTGGTGTACCGCCCGATACTGCCCCATTTCATCGTCTGGCACATAACTGACCAGGTGACTGTCATCCGCCAGGCAATTGGCGAGTACCAGGGGTTTACTCTTCAAACGCTCAGGAATGGACACATGGCGTAACCCCATGGCGCTGAAGATCAGCCCGTCGGGACGGTGCGATAGCATCAGGTCGATATTCTGGTCTGTGGGCGGGTTGCTTAGCAGGTTGAGGATAAAGACATTCCAGCCAGCTTGCTGCGCGGTCTGTTCGATGGACAGCAGCAACTCGACGGCGAACGGTGTTGTCGCGGTGTCCAGCGCGAACACACCGATGGTTCGACTCTGGAGGTTGTCGCCGCGAATCTTTCGCGCCGATAGGCTCGGCACGAATTGCAATTCGTCAATGGCACGACGCACCCGTTGATAGGTTTCGGGGCTCAACTTTTCCGGATTGCTGAGCGCTCGAGAAACCGTCATCAGGGACACGCCGGCCAGCTGTGCAACGTCTTTCACTGAAGTCATGCGAGGCGAAACCGGTCAGATTGACGCAGAATCATGACACATGGTTCGCGCTTCTCGCGACTTGAATGACGCTGCTCATAACCATCCCGAGGCGAGAGACCATGCCCTGGGAATCGAGACACGCCCGCCGCTCCCGCTTGCAAGAAGCTTCACACCCAAACTACCGGGCTGTGGGTAGAGGCGACTGCTGAGGCTGAAGCGCCCGTTTTCGTCGAACACCTCAATGGACGAGCGATCGAGGAACACACGCAGTGCCAGTAACTCTTGTGTCGGGTCTATCGACACGCTGCGCTGACCGGTGACTTGCGCACCCGAGCGGCTGCGGTCAAGCACCAGGCGCTGCAACACAGCATCGTAGTAGAGCAGGGTTTGTTCATGGCCATCGTCGCTACAGCGCACGGCGATTCCCAAGTGCCCATCGGTGCAGCCGAGCAAATCCAGATGCACATGGATTTCCAGCATATTGCCATTCACATCCGGCACCTCTCGGGTTCCCGACTCACCCCACCAGGGCGTACCCGGCAACGGTTCCTCGCGCAGGGCGGTGAGCTCGCGTGCCGGAAACACGCAAAGGCGATCTGCGCAAAGCTCAAGTTCGCGTGGCAATCCGAGCATGCCGCACCAATGATGGGCCTGGCTTGGCATCGGGCTTTCCCACATGTCGAGCCACGCCCACACGAGGCGCCGACCATCGGGGGCCAATAGCGTTTGCGCCGCATAGAAGTCGTGGCCATTATCCAGCTCGATAAAAGGCCCGCCAGTGAAGTGCCACTCGTTGTCGAGTCGGCCCACTCGGTAACCCGTCTGGTACTTGTTGAGCCGTTCGTAACCTTCGCAATGCATACCTTGAGGGGAGTACAGCAGCACATCGTGTCCGTTTAGTCGAAACAGATCCGGGCACTCCCACATATAGCCATCGCCCTCGCCGCCGCCTGCCACATAGTCAAGAAACTCCCAGACGTGCAGATCTGTGGACCGGTACAACGGCAGCAGTGGCATATCGCCTAGACGTGCGCCAGCAATGAGGTACCAATAGTCATTTTCCTTCCATACCTTGGGGTCACGAAAGTGCTTGATGGTATCTTGCGGCGCGGTCTCGATGACCGCGCCATGCTTGACGAATCGAATGCCGTCAATGCTGGTGGCCAGGCACTGAACTTGACGGATTAAGTGTTCGTCACCCACTTCTCCCAGCCAGGTGTGTCCGGTGTAGATCAGTGCCAAGGTATCTCCGCACACCACTGCACTACCGGAAAAACAACCGTCACGGTCGAAGTCATCGCCGGGCGCCAGCGCAATGGGCAGGTGCTGCCAATGAACCAAATCGGCACTCTTGGCGTGCCCCCAATACATAGGGCCCCATTTCGCTTCGAAGGGGTAATGTTGATAGAAAACGTGATATTCGCCACGAAAGTACACGACCCCGTTAGGGTCGTTCATCCAGCCTGCCGGGGGGGCAATATGATAACCGGGTCGATAATCTTGGATGACCCGAGGCAGGCCGTCACTCAGTGCACGCTGCGCAAGATCAAGGCAGGAAGGCATTGGCTCTCTGATGTCATTCGACGACATGGTCATAGGGCCCGTGCTCGGACTGAGTGCAGGGAGACATCATTCGGCAGGTTTTCAACGGTGTGTGGGTGTCGCTTCAAGGCGGCGCCGTCGTCGTCGAACAGGTGCAGGTTGTCGAGGTCCAGCTGCAGTTCGACCCGATCGCCTGCCTGCCATCCGGCGCTGACCTCACAACGACAGATCAGTGGCTCGTCCTGGCCTGTTTCGAGGTGCACATACGTTTCGCTGCCAAGGTATTCGACCCCGGTCACGACGATTCCGGCGGCGGCCTCTGCCGCTTTGAGCGAAATGTGCTCGGGACGAACCCCCAGGCTCAGCAGCGTACCCGCCGCCAGGTTCGAGCTGTCGAAGGGCAGGGCGGTCATGCCCAAAACGGGGGTGTCGACCAGGCTGTTTTCGCCCGGGGCATGCAGGCGCGCCGCCAGAAAGTTCATTTTGGGCGAACCGAGGAAACCGGCGACAAAGCGGCTTGCTGGGCGCTCATAGAGTTCGCGCGGTGAGCCGACCTGCTCTACGCGACCGCCGTTGAGCACAACAATTTTGTCGGCCAGGGTCATCGCTTCCACTTGATCGTGGGTGACGTAGATCATGGTCGAGCCAAGTCGATCATGCAGCCGGGCGATTTCGTTGCGCATCTGCACCCGTAAGGATGCATCCAGATTGGAGAGCGGCTCATCGAACAACAAAATGTCCGGTTCGCGCGCCATGGCTCTACCCATTGCTACACGCTGGCGCTGCCCGCCAGACAGTTCCTTTGGCTTGCGTTGCAGCAGTTTGTCCAATTGCAGGATTTGCGCGGTTTTCAGCACGCGCTCGCGCAGGCTGCTCTTTTCAGTCTTGGCCAGTTTGAGACCAAAGCTGATGTTGTCGTAGACGCTCATGTGCGGGTATAGCGCATAAGATTGAAACACCATACCGACGCCACGTTCGCGCGGTTCCAGGTCGTTGACTCGTCGCCCGTCGATCAGCAGGTCGCCGCCGCAGATCGAATCCAGTCCGGCGATCAGTCGCAGCAGGGTCGACTTTCCGCAACCCGAAGGGCCAACGAATACCACGAATTCACCCGCAGCAATCTCCAGGCTAACGTCGCGAAGAATCCGCGCATCGCCCAATTGTTTGTTCACGTTGTCTAGCTTCAATTTGATCACGATGCTGTTCCTTGTATTTGTTGGGCATCAACCCTTTAACGCGCCGGTAGTGAGACCGGAAACGATTCGGCGTTGGAAGATCAGCACCAGAATCACCAGTGGGACGGTGACCAGCACCGATGCGGCCATCAACAGCCCCCATGGCAGCTCATGAGGGCTGCCGCCGGAAATCAAGGCGATGGCGACTGGCACCGTGCGTTGTGCGTCGGTGAGAGTGAAGGTCAAGGCAAACAGGAACTCGTTCCATGCTGCGATAAAGGCCAACAAACCCGTGGTGACCAGTGCTGGCCATAGCAGTGGCAACAGCACCCGGGTAAGCGTGACCCAGGGCGAAGCGCCATCCATGATTGCCGCTTCTTCCAGTTCATGAGGGAGTTGCCCCATGAACGTGGTCAGCACCCAGACAGTGAAGGGCAGGGTGAAAATTGTGTAGCTCAGGATCAACGCCCAAGACGTGTTGTACAGACCCAGCGCGCGTATCACTTCGAACAGCCCCGACAGTACAGCGACCTGAGGAAACATCGACACGCCGAGAACCATCATCAATACCGTGCCACGCCCACGGAATTTCACCCTTCCCAAGGCATAGGCGGCAGTCACACTGAGGAACAGCGCCAGCGTCACCACGCAAAGTGCGACCATCAGCGAGTTAGCGATAGCCCGCAGGAATGAGGCTTGGTGGAGTACCGCCGCGTAATTGGAGAAGTCGGGACTGTTGATCCAATAGCTCACCTCGAACAAGGCACTGGACGGTTTTAGTGAAGTCACGATGGCGTAATAGAAAGGGAAGGTCGCATACAGCAACAAAACCCCGATCAGACACCAGAACCCGATGCGCAACAGCGCTTTTTTGAGTAGGCGCAGGCTCATGACCGAACCTCCATTTGACGTCGTCCGAGGTAGAGATAAAGCATGGCGATCACCGCAACGACCAGAAACAGCAGAGTCGAAGCCGCGCTGCCATAGCCAACATCCTGGAACTCCACCAGGTGTTGGCGGGCATAGACCGACATGCTCATGGTGCTGGACGAATTTGAGGTCAGCACATAGATGACGTCGAATACCCGCAGGGAATCGAGGATGCGGAAGATCGCGGCCACCAACAATGCGGGCATCAACAGTGGAAGTGTGACGCGCCAGAACACTTTCAGTGGATGAATGCCATCGACCTTGGCGGCTTCGTAGCAATCGCTCGGCAACATCTGCAAGGCAGCCAGCATCAGTAGCGTGACAAAAGGTACAGTCTTCCAGACGTCGACGATGATGACCGCCCACATCGACAGATCCGCATCTGCTGTCCAGGCCAGGGGGGTATCAATCAGGCCGACGCTCAGCATCATGTGATTGATGATGCCGAACTGGTCGTTGAGCATCCATGACCAGATCTTCGCCGAGACAATGGTAGGAATCGCCCACGGAATCAGAATCAGCGCACGCACCAGGGAGCGGCCTGTGAACTTGATGTTCAGCAGCAACGCCACCAGCAGCCCCAGGACGACTTCCAGTCCCACCGACACCACGGTGAAATGCAACGTATTGCGTACAGCGTTCCACCACTGCGGATCAACCAGGATGCCCGACCAGTTGGAACCGTCATGGGACAGATAATTGCTCAAGCCCACGAAGGATCCGCCACCGGTGTCCGCCAGGTTGGCGTCGGTCAGGCTGAACCAGAATGTCCGCAGTAGCGGCCAGGCCGCCACCAGGGCCAGACACAGCAACATGGGTGTCAGAAACAGCCAGGCGGCGTGTACTCGGCGCCGCTGTATGGGCGTTTCCCTGGTGAGCAGGCGCTCATCATGGGTAGCATGGGTAATAGAGGCAGGCATGGTGATTTTCTTCCTTGTGGCTTACCAGTTCTTGCGTTTGATGCGCGTGAGTTCGCTTTCCAGTTCGGCCAGCGCCTGATCGACAGGTAACTCGCCCGCCAGCACGCCATGCACTCGATCGAAGAACGCATTGGAAACCCGTGGATAGCGCTCGGCGGTTATTGCGGCGGGGCGCATGACCCCGTCGTTGAGAATGCTGTGGAGCTGACTGTAGTAAGGCATTGCCGCGAGCAATTCGGGATCTTGATACAGCGACTCGATAACCGGGTTATAGGCGCCTATCAGGGCACGATGTTTTTGCTCTTGAGCACTGGTCAGGTAGCTAACCAACTCTGCAGCGAGTTTTGGATGAGCGCTGTATCGCGATACCGCCAGGCCCCAGCCACCGAGAGTGGATGCATGGGTGCCGGTCATGCCTCCTCGGGGCAGGGGAGCGACCCCGACCTTGTCTTTTACGACACTGTCCTGGCTTTGCACCAGGGCCCAGACATAAGGCCAGTTACGCATGAACAACGCATTTCCCGACTGGAATACGCCACGTCCTTCTTCCTCGGTGTAGTTGAGTACGCCGCGCGGGGAGATGTCGCCTACCCAGCTTTTCGCCAGGGTCAAAGCCGTTCTTGAGGCCTGACTGTTGACCACGATATCTCCTCGTGGATTGACCAGTCCGCCTTCCGGCTGGCTGCTGATCCACTCCATCGCATTACACGTCAGCCCCTCGTAAGCGCGTCCCTGAAAGATGTAACCCCACACATTGGCGTTCCCGGCGTTGCGTTCAGCCAGTTGAACCTCCCTGGCGGTAGCGGTCATTTCCTCCCAGGTCTGGGGAACCTGCTTGTTGTATTTCTCGAGCAAGTCCTTGCGGTAATACAGCAGGCCCGAGTCGGTGAACCACGGCATTGTCACTAGCCGTCCATTCACTGTCGCGTTGTCCACCTGTGCCTGGAAGTAGCCTTGGGTCGCGTTGGCGGGCAGCACTTCGCGTAGATCCATCAGATGTTTGGCCAGCATTCCGGGCCACACCATATCGATTTGAATGATGTCGATGTCAGCGGACTGCGCACTGAGAATTTGTTGGTAGAACGACAACCTCTCGGTCGCCGAGTTAGGCGTGGAAACCACCTGGACGTTGTTGCCGGTCTGTTTCGACCACACGTCGACAGCCTCTTTGCAGAGTTGCAGTTCCGCACCCACTGCGCCGCACGAGATCGTCAAATCGGCTGCGCTCGAGACGGATGGAAGTCCGACACAGAGGGTGAATAGTGCGGCAGGAAGAAGAGATTTCAGCTGTTTCATTGAGCACCCTTTATTTTTGTTTTTAGAGAAGATAACGTTAACATCGCCAAATGTAGCAGCGTATTTGCGATTAGGCATCCTTTTTTCGTTGCCTGTGACAATTCACAGCCCACGAAAATTGGCCGTCGCGAGAACAAAAAACAATAAAAACAATCTAGGAAATTCACATGCAGAAAGCATCAAGCTGGCTACTCGCAGGTGTGCTCGGCACATCGGCGGCGACCTCTCAGGCCGCGACTCTGGAAGAACGTATGGCCGCGTATGAAGCCCGTGCCAGCGCAGCGGAAAATCGTGCCGCCGCAGCCGAACAACAGACCCAGGCACTCGCCAGGGAATTGCAGAAAATCAAACTTGCCACTCCTCCCTTGCAGCCCGCCGCGTCTACTGTGGCAGTAAGTTCGGCGCCTGCTGTGGACACCCGGCTGGCAAAACTCGAAGCCCGCCAGGAAAGCATCGAAAAACAGGCCAGCACTGCAAACCTCACTGATGGGTTTAGCTTCAAGGGTTATGCCCGCTCTGGGGTGCTTATCGACGAGGGACTTGGTGGTGGCCGTGGCGGCCCTTATACAACTCCGGCTGGTTCGGTTGGTGGTGCCGTCGGGCGACTCGGTAACGAAGACGACACCTACATGCGTATAGACCTGTCGAAAGAAATCTATGCGCAAAACGGCACCCGTTCCAAGTTCACGGTCTCCATCGCCGACGGCGTAGAAAGTTCCAATGACTGGACGGCCGACGAAAGCAAACTGAACGTGCGCCAGGTATTCACAGCGCTCGATCATATTGCTGCGTTCAAGGGCAATTCAGTGTTCGAGAACGCCACCCTGTGGGCAGGTAAGCGATTCGATAGAGATAATTTCGATATCCACTGGCTGGACTCGGACGTCGTCTACCTAGCGGGTACTGGCGGTGGAATCTACGATATGCAGATGAACAAAAATTGGCGTTCGAACTACTCCTTGATTGGGCGTAGCTACGGGGATTTCAGTCGAGGCGGTGTTAATGCCAATGTGGAAAGCTACATCCTGACCTCCAACCAGTTCTTCGAGGATGGTCAGTGGCAGTGGATGTTTAATACCATCGGTGCAAAGAAAAACGATTTCGGTACCCGCACCAATGAAGCGGGTTTGACGCCTGCGGACTCCGGCTTGCATAGCATGCTGGCCAATCACCAGAAAAACTTTTTCGGCAGGGAAGGCTTTTTCAAAACGGCGCTGCTCTATGGGCAAGGCCTGGGAGCGGAGGTTAAAAATGTTGGCTCGGATGGTGAGCTGATTGACGATGCCCGAACGCTGCGTCTGGCACTTTACGGTGAGACACCCATTGCGCCTGGTTGGCGCATCGGCCCTAGCGTGTTGGCCGAACAAAGCAAGGATAGATACGTCAAGGGTGACAATTATCGCTGGATGACCTTGAACTTGCGTTTGGCCAATGCAATAAACAGCAATTTTGAGATGGCCTACGAAATGAGCTGGCAAACCATGAACCTCGACCCGAAGGGCTACCTGCAGCGTAATGCGGTCGACGGTAATTTTTGGAAATTCACTGTCGCCCCAACATTCAAGCTTGACGTTGGAGACTTGCTCACTCGTCCCGAACTACGGGTGTTTGCAAGCTTCATGAATTGGTCTTCGGATCTGGACAGATACAGTACCTCAGACTCCTTCGGCAAGACGGACTTCAACGCCGGAGGCGTGTGGCAATACGGTATACAAATGGAAACGTGGTTTTAATATTTGATCGCACGTTGTTCCAAGCAGTGGGTACGCCCGATAGTTTGGTGTGATACCGCCTGAGTGTGCGATTGCAAGAGGGCACCGAGTAGATGCCCTCTGTGCAGGCGACGCGTTTAAAACGTCGCTTTAACCTGTAACCCTGCCGCTAACGCATTATCCCGTTTTTTGCCGGAGAACGCGCCGGGCTCGATGTAGTACTGCAGGTCGGGGCGCAGCAGCAGCCAAGGTGTGACCTGTGCGCCGTAGTTGAGCTCAAGCATCTGCTCGCCGTTGTCGAGGTTGGCGATCATCTCGGCGTCTTCGAGGTTGGTCGCCGTGGCTTCTTGCACATCCCGTGTGCGCGAGTTGAGCACGGCGCGGCCATAGCCAAAAGAGATGGCGTCGTTCGGGCGGCTCGCGAAAGGCTTCTGTTTGACCAGGCCCACCGAGTACCAGCGGCGCATCGGCGAGGTCGCTGCGTTGCTGCTGGCCGCTTGGCCGAAGAGGCGCAGCACGCTTTGCGGGTCTTGCTCATTGCGCCAGATGGCTTGGTCCATCAGCACATAGGCGCCGGTACGGTTGCTGCTCTTTTGCGTACTGCCGATCTCGGGGACGTTGGAGGTGTCGTAGTACCAACCGACTTTGTATTGGCCGTTCAGGAAGGCGTCGTTATTGAAGATCGCCTCCAGTGGCAAAATCGCCCCCGTGGTGCCGTTGCTGGGCATGGAGAACGCTTTGGAAGAGCGCGTGTTGTATTCCGGGTTGACCTGGAACACGGCGGTTTGCAGCGTCAGCGCCGGGTTGACGTCGTAACGCAACTCGCCACCCCAGTGCGCCGTCGGGTAGTTGCCCCAGCCACTGCCGCTCGACATGGTCAGCGGGTGCGCACAAAAGCCTGCGCTCACAAAGTTGGCCAAGATGGGCATGCCACCAAAATCGGTGCCCATCACCATGAAACCGACTTTGGTGGACAGGTCCGGCGAAAACAGGTTGCGTTGATAGCTGAACTCGGTCAGCCGGGTGTATTCGCCACCGTAGTTTTCTTGGGACGACAGGCGGTTTCCAAGCAAATCTTCCGTGGCGCTGTGGCCGCGACGGTCGTTAACCAGCAGTTGCACGCGTCCCGCATCGGGGCTGTCGAGCAATTTACTCAGATCAAACTGGGCACCGATGCGTATTTGTTGCGAATAGCGGGTGCCGCGCTTGATCCCGCCATGCAGGTTGGAAATCGTTTCGGAACTGTAGTCACCGGTCAGTTTGATGCCCTCGTCGGCCAACTTTTGGCGTTCACCGCCCCAGTCGCCCGTGAGTGTGGAGCGGTTCATCAGGTCGTCGGCCAGTGCCGGGGACGGGGCGAAGAGGCATAGCGACAAACCGCTGCACAGGCTGCTGGTCAGCATGGCGCGGAAAGAAAAAAGCATTTTGGATGTGCTCCGTTACAGAGAAAGTGGGGGAATAGCTCAACGCTCCGCGTTATTTATCGGTTTGCGCTGTGCTTTTGTGACTTGGAAAAATAACCCCCGTAAACGGGGGTTATTTTCATGCAGTGGCAACTAACGCATTACGGCTTGATGTTGTCCGGCAATGCATAAGCAATGATGTAATCGCCGACGTCAGGCGAATGGCTCATGCCACCTGCGGAGATGACCACGTACTGCTTCCCGGTGGTGGGTGACTGATAGATCAGCGGGGCAGCAACCGCGCCAACCGGCAAACGGGCTTTCCAGACTTCTTTACCGGTGGCCGAATCAAGTGCGCGCAGGTAGTAGTCTTGGGTGCCGGCAAAGAACACCAGGCCAGAGGCTGTCGACGTCGGACCGCCAAGCGTCGGCATGCCCAGCGGAATCTGCAGGTGGGTCTTGATCCCCAGCGGGCCGGTGTCCTGGACGGTGCCCATGGGTACCTGCCAGACCAGTTTCTGTGTATTGAGATCAATCGCACTCATGCTGCCGAAGGGCGGCGAGTTGCACGGCACGCCCAGTGGCGACTGGAGAATGTCGATTCTCACGCCACCATAGATACCGGCGACTTGCGGGCGAATGGTGCCCATGAAACCTGGCACTTCGTCGGTCGAGACCTTGAATTTCTTGGTTTCTTCCTTGGTCACCAATGTCATGCGCAGCGGCATGCGCATGTCGTTGACGAACATCGTGCCGGTGTTCTCATCGATGGAGATGCCACCCCAGTTCATCCCGCCCAGCAAGCCAGGCCATTCGATGTACGGCTTTTCGCTTGGCGGCGTGAACGGCCCCATGTAGACCGAATCTTTGAACATGATCCGGCAATACAGTTGGTCGAATGTCGACCCCCCCCACATCGACTTTTCAGTCAGTGGGTCGGCCCCGATCACCGGCATGCCGGCCGAGTACGGTTGTGTTGGCGACAGGTGTTCGCCTTCTGCTGCCGGAGAGGTTGGAACCGGACGTTCCTGTACTTCTGTAACCGGCTGGCCAGTCCGACGATCCAGCACAAAGATTTGGCCGGTCTTGGTGGTCTGGATCAAGACCGGGGTTTTCACGCCTTGGGCGTTCTTGATGTCATAGAGCACAGGCTGCGATGGCAGATCGTAGTCCCATACATCGTGGTGAATGAGCTGGTAGACCCATTTGGCTTTACCGGTCGAGGCATCGACTGCCACGACGGCCGAGCCAAATTTTTCTTTGGCGGCGTTGCGATCACCGCCCCAGTAGTCGGGCGGGCCGTTGCCGGTCGGCAAGTAGACCAGGTTCAGTTCTTTATCGTAGGTCGGGATCGTCCATACGTTAGGCGTTTCCAGCGTGAACTGGTGATCGGCCTTGGTTGGGTCCGTGCCCTCAGGCGCGCCGACGTCCCATGCCCACACCAGCGCACCGGTCAGCACATCGAAGGCGCGGACAGCGCCGGAAGGCTCGCCAGCCACAATGTCGCGCACCCAGCCGCCCACCACCGTGAGGTGGCCCATGACCACCGGCAGGGAGGTTGGGTGATAGCGCTTACTGTTCTCTGTCGGGCCCATGCCTTTCTTGAGATCGACGTAACCGTTGTCACCAAAACTCTGGCAAACGGCGCCGGTATGCGCGTCAAGTGCAAACAGACGGGCATCTACCGACGACACCAGAATACGCTGGCGGCATTGCTGCTGATCGTTATACGAGGCTTTGACCGCTGCGCTCAGGCTGTCGTCTTTATCAATGTCGTAATAGCCCACGCCACGGCACGTCACATGCTCTTCGCTTTTGGCGTGAGGATCGAACTTCCAGATCGGCTTGCCCGTATCGCCATCCAGCGCGGTGATCAGGTTTTCCGGGGTGCACGAATACAGCACGTTGCCGATCTGCAGCGGGGTGTTTTCGTCAACGCCAGCGCCGGCGCCGGTGGTCCTGCGTCCGGTCTGGTAGGTCCAGGCTACTTGCAGGTCCTTGACGTTTCCCGGCGTGATTTGCGTGTAAGGCGCAAACCGCGTCCCTGACGCATTGCGCCCGAAGAATTCCCAGTTTTCAGGGCCGCTGGCGGGCTCCGAGGCCTTGGGCGAGTCAGTCGCGGCGACAGGGTTCGAGATCCCGCCGTGCGGGTAGAACGCCGCAATAAAGGTGGCGATCAGGGCCAGGAACACGGCAAAGCCGAATCGGTTGGCGGTGCGCCGGGTGTTCAAGGACGTTTCCGGGAACGCAGCACCGACCCACAAACTAAGGGTGAGGATGATCGCCGGCACCACCAGGCGAGGCAGCAGTTGCCAGTAGCTGAACTGGCCCACTTCGTAGAACGCCCACACACAAGTGGCGAGGAAGATGACGACGGAGAGGGCAATGCTGATAGGTTTACGCAAGACAAACAGTGCTGCCAACAGCAGATAGGCGACGCCGGCCAGCAGGTAGTAACTCGATCCGTCGAGTGCTACCAGTTTGAACCCGCCATAAATCAACGCCAGTGCCACGGCAAAAACAAGCAGGGAGAACAGTCCCCTTGCAATAGTACTCATTGAGGATCTTCCAGAGTGAGATCGATGATCGTCTGTCATATTTGTATATGCTCAGTTGGGGAAATACGTAACTGCGCCCACTGTGTACGAGCCAACTTGGCCGAATGTTGAGTCCGGCCTTTAGTTGGCCAGGTGTGGTTCGTCCATGATCCCGCTGCGCTGTCTTGCTGACGGCAAGTGAGCAATGGAAATCAGCGTAATAACTTGCCATCCCCGTATCTTGGCCCGAATGCCGGCACTCTTTCACCCCAACCCCTTCACACTAAAAGCACCGTTCGATAACGAACTTGATGCTTAACCGGGGGCTGATTGAGTTTCGGCAGGAGGGGCAAAAAAAATGTTGGCGGCAGTGTTACGCCCGCTTAATGACTATCCATGTGTTCAATCGGTAATGAGTAGGCCCGAAGGCTCTGTCGGCCTTGATCGGGTGACATGCTTTGCTCCGACTGATTCGCAGGCCAATCGCGGTGGATTAACGCGCAGACCAGTTTATAGCGCTGGTTTTTTGGATAAATCCATAAGACTGGAAAACATCGTTGATGAAACAGCAACAATGCGCGCCGATACGCATGGTCGATGCCGGTGTCCGGGCAATTATGTACAGGGGGGGCTTTTTGGGGTGTGCTCGGTCTTTTCAAAACCCGGTCGAACCTTGCGCGTTGGCGACGTTCACAGGAGGTGCGGCGTGTATTTTGCGCAACCTTGTACCTTGTACGTCACCCGGTAGCGTCTGAGCTGTAGTCAATCGCTTTAAAGCAAAATAATCCCCGGAAACAGCACCTGGTGCCTGTCCGGACCCGACCCTCGGGACTATCATGCCGGTAGCCCTGACCCTCACTGCAAGGAGCCGCTCGGAACGCCGATGCGCCAGATCTGGAAATCTTTTCGAGCCCTTTATTTCGCCTCCTTGATGATGCTGATCGGCTCCGGCCTGCTCAGTACTTACCTGGCCTTGCGCCTGGCGGCTGACAACGTGGACAGCCTATGGGTCGGCGCGCTGATGGCGGCCAACTATTCTGGCCTGGTCCTGGGCGGCAAGATCGGCCACCGCCTGATCGCCCGGGTCGGGCATATTCGGGCGTATGCCACCTGTGCCGGGATCGTCGGCGCGGCGGTGTTGGGCCATGGCCTGATCGATTGGCTGCCGGCCTGGATCGTGCTGCGGGTCATCGTGGGCCTGGGGATGATGTGCCAGTACATGGTCATCGAAAGCTGGCTTAACGAGCAGGCGGATGCCCGGCAGCGTGGTGTGGTGTTCAGCGGCTATATGATCGCGTCCTACCTTGGCCTGGTGCTGGGGCAGTTGATCCTGGTGATGCATCCCCAGCTCGGCCTCGAGTTGCTGATGGTGGTGGCGCTGTGCTTCGCCCTGTGCCTGGTGCCCGTGGCCATGACCCGGCGCATTCACCCGGCGCCCCTGCGTCCGGCGCCGATGGAGCCGCGCTTCTTTATCCAGCGGGTGCCGCAGTCGTTGAGTACGGTGCTGGGGGCGGGGTTGATCGTCGGCTCGTTCTACGGTTTGGCGCCGCTCTATGCGTCCCAGCAGGGGCTGACCACCGAGCAGGTCGGTCTCTTCATGGGTAGCTGCATTTTTGCCGGGTTGCTAGTGCAGTGGCCGTTGGGCTGGCTGTCCGATCGTTACGATCGTGCGCTGTTGATTCGCTGCTTCGCCCTGTGCCTGGCGGTGGCGGCATTGCCGTTGGCCATCCTGAGCAAGGTGCCGTTGGAAGTGCTGTTCGTGGCCGGGTTCCTGTGTTCGCTGGTGCAGTTCTGCCTGTACCCGCTGGCGGTGGCGTTTTCCAATGACCACGTTGAAGGTGATCGCCGGGTATCGCTGACGGCCATGTTGTTGGTGACCTACGGCGTTGGCGCCAGTATCGGGCCGTTGCTGGCTGGTGTGGTGATGAAGCTGTTTGGTAGCCAGATGCTTTACGCGTTTTTCAGCCTATGCGCGCTGATCCTGGTGTGGCGTATCCGTCCTAAAGCGGTGACCAACCTGCATCAGGTCGATGACGCACCGCTGCACCACGTGGCGATGCCTGACAGCATGTCCAGCTCGCCGCTGGTGGCTGCACTTGATCCGCGGGTCGATGAGCAGATGGTGCAGGAGCAGATGCAGACGCCTGTTGCGGAGCCTGAAACCGACTCCGAACCACCGACCGATGAGCCGCCTTTCGAAGGGCCGCCGGAACCACTGGGCCCGGATGAGCACCCCCATGACCTGAGCAGGGCGCGCCCCTGAATGCAAAAACGGGCAGATCCCCAAAGGGTCTGCCCGTTTTTTGTCGCGATCTTAACGCTTAAAAATCGTCGTCTTTGTCGAAGCGCCGTGCTTCGCGTTGCAATTGGTACACGAAGCGCTCGACCTGGCGCTGCACCAGGCCGCTCATGTTGTGGAAGCGCACGCCGGCGAAGGTGGTGTTGATCTTCTCTTCGAAGTGCAGGTAACGCAGTTCGACCGAGGTGGTCATGCTGCCGAAGGGCAGGGCGGCGATGAAGCGGTCGTAGACCTCGCCCAACTGCAGTCGATCGGAAATATCGCCTTCAAAGCGCAATTTGCAGCCGGTGGCGGAGATGTCCAGCAGTTTGCCGGTGGGCGCGGCCTTGAGTTTCTCGCCGCCCAGCTCGATGTTCACCAGTTGTGCCAGCTTCAGCGCGGCACGGAACGCATTGCGGCGCTGATGGTAGACCACCTCGTCCGGCATGCTGCCGGTGTAGATACGGTGGCCGCCTTTTTCGCTGATGCTCAGGGTGCCGTTGCTTTCCCAGGCGACGCGTACACCGTCGTGAAAGCCTTCGATGCGGAAGGGTTCGCCACTCTCAAGGTGGCGTTCGCCATCGCGGGGAATCATTTCGTCCAGGGCCAGGGTCTTGCTGTCCCGGTTGACGTCGACCAGGTAGCTTTGAAACCGCTGGCTGCGCTCATGGAAGGTGATGATCAGCGGGTCATGGCTTTCTTGCAGCATTCGCAAGGTGCCGGCGATTTCCAGAGGCGTGGTGAGCACCTTGGGTGGCTGCGGAGCATCTTCCGCATTAAGGGCGTTGAACACGGTTCTTCCATCTCCAGACAAAATACGACTACACGCAATAACCGTCATTTTGCCAGTATGTCGCGCGCCTTGGATAGGGCACGCTTTAAACCGGCGTCAGGCTTGGCTGCGGGTGCTTGGCTTGACCAGGCGTGAGGTAGAACCTTGGGCGTTATACAGGGCCGGAGGTTCGCCGCCGTGGAGTATGCGCAACTGATTGGCCGTCGTGGTTTGCTGAAGCTGGATCGACTGACCGTTGAGCAGGTTGGCTTCCTGACACTGGGTGAGTAATTGATTGAGTTCTTTGCTCTGGGCCAGCAACTGATCGCCGACCGAGGAGTGACTGGCCAACTGTGCAAGGCCGTCTTGATCGGCCGGCAGGCCGAGGCTGAGGAGAATCTGGCTACGCTTCTTGCCGTGCTGTTCCAGCAGGACAATCAGCGATTGTTTGTGCGCCAGGATTTCTTCCAGCAGCGGCATATCCCGGCCGTAGAGGGCCAGGGATTCTTCTTTTAGCAGCTCGAGCAATTGTTGCGTCGGCGCCAGATCATCAATGATCAGTTGAAGCAGATTTTCGTCGTGGTGCATGGCTGGCCTTGGGTTTTAAGCGTCCAAAAGCCTGGCGCAGGCCTTTGCCTAGCGCTCGGCTTCGAAGTTAAGCAGCTTGCTGGCTACACGGTTGCTGTCGACTTTATAGCTGCCATCGGCGATTGCCTGTTTCAATTCGGCCACGCGGGCTTGATTGACGACGGGTTGATCGCGCAGCGAGTTAGTGACCTTCTGCAACTGTTGAGCCTCATTGCTCAGGTGTACGGATTCCCCGCTTTGGCTGGCGCTGGCCTGTTCTGCCTTGGCGGGCAGAGGCTGGGCCTTGGCTTCTACGCTGTCCTTGGCACCGCTGGTGCGCGTAGTGACAGGCAAAGCCGGGGCGTTATTCAAACGGCTGAAATCGATGACCATGATAAAAAAAACCTCTGGGTATTTGGACGCTTGCCATGTTTTCGGCCATACCCGTACAAACTTTAGGCGCGATTGACAATAAACCTGCATGCACGAACGTCAGGCGTACAGTGTAGGAAAAGCTGGCGTCCTATTCCAGTTATCTATAGAGCGACCTCAACTTGGCCGGGCGCGGTGACCCGTGCCTTGATGACGCGGTTGGAGTTGAGGTTCTTGACCCTGATCTGTTCGCTCATGCCGCCGTTGGACAGCGCTTCGCCCGGCATCTTCACGTTCAGCCCGCCGCTGCTCGCGGAAATGACGACCTGGTCGCCCTTGCGAATGACCTCGGCCTGTTCAAGATTGACCAGGGTGATGACTTGATCGGTGACCATTGGTCGGGTTAATCGTTGCCCGACAGCCTGGTCCACTGCCGTCAGGTAACCCTGATTGATCAGGCTGATGTCCCGCTCACGCAAGCTGACATCCTCATAGCCGATGATTCCGCCGCGTTTGAGCGGCCGCGACACCACGACTACATCGCGGAACAGTTTGACCTGGGCGGGCACGAACACGGTCCAGGGCGAGGCGCCTTCACAGCGGACCTTGACCGTCACGCGGCCAATGGGTTGGGCCGGGCTTTCCAGGGTCGCTGTCAATTCCTTGTCGCACATCGGCATGCGCAGGCGCGGGTCCAGTTGGTTGACCTGGATTTCATAACGTCCTGGCGTCTGGGTGGTTGCCAGATAATCTTCTACAGTGAACTCAAGAAAACCTTGGGTGACGCCGATAAGTAGATCAGGCAAGGTGACGTTGTCGGCGCGGGTAGTGGCGCTTGCGCCCACGGCAAACAACGCCATCCAGGCGCAGAGTAATCTGCGGTACCGTGGGCGGCTGGTGCGTCGGGAAACTGTCGTTTTCATATCCATGACCAAATAAAAAGCAAAGCTCGTGCCGTTTAGTGTTGGGTACGCGTCGTACCCCCAAAGGTTTTAGCGTAGGAGTCTGGGCATGGCAGGTGTAATGGATTCAGTAAACCAGCGCACACAGCTGGTAGGGCAGAATCGCCTCGAACTGTTGCTTTTTCGCCTGGACGGCAAGCAGCTATATGGCATCAACGTGTTCAAGGTGCGGGAAGTGCTGCAGTGTCCCAAGCTGACGATCATGCCCAAGTCGAGCCCGGTGGTGTGTGGCGTAGCCAACATCCGTGGCGCGACCATTCCGATTCTCGACCTGGCATTGGCCACGAGTTCGGCCGGTCTGCAAGACCGCGAGAACCCGTTTGTGATCATTACCGAATACAACACCAAGACCCAGGGTTTCCTGGTGCGCTCGGTGGAACGTATCGTCAACATGAACTGGGAAGAGATCCATCCACCGCCCAAGGGCACCGGTCGCGATCACTACCTCACGGCGGTGACGCGGGTGGACAACCAGTTGGTGGAAATCATCGACGTGGAGAAAATCCTCGCCGAAGTCGCACCGACTTCCGAAACGATCTCGGTCGGCGTCGTCGACGCCGAAACGGCGCACAAGGCGGTCTCGCTGCGGGTGCTGACGGTGGACGATTCCTCGGTGGCGCGTAAACAGGTAACCCGTTGCCTGCAGACCATCGGCGTTGAGGTGGTGGCGCTCAATGACGGCCGCCAGGCGCTGGATTACCTGCGCAAGCTGGTGGATGAAGGCAAGAAGCCGGAAGAAGAGTTTTTGATGATGATCTCCGACATCGAGATGCCGGAAATGGACGGCTACACCCTCACGGCTGAGATACGTAACGATCCACGCATGCAAAAATTGCATATCATCCTGCATACTTCGTTGTCGGGCGTATTCAATCAGGCGATGGTCAAGAAGGTCGGTGCTGACGACTTCCTGGCTAAATTCCGCCCTGATGACCTGGCATCCCGGGTAGTCGACCGGATCAAGGCAGCAGATCACGGCTAGGGGGATTTCCCTGGCGGTCACACGATTTAAGAGGCGGTACCATTGTCTACGGGTAATTTGGATTTCGAACAGTTCCGGGTCTTCCTGGAAAAAGCCTGTGGCATATTGCTCGGTGAAAACAAGCAATATCTGGTATCCAGCCGTCTCAACAAACTGATGGAACAGCAGGGCATCAAGTCCCTCGGTGAGTTGGTCCAGCGGATTCAGAGCCAGCCGCGCAGCGGGCTCAAGGAAATGGTGGTCGATGCCATGACCACCAACGAAACCCTGTGGTTTCGCGACACCTATCCCTTTGAAGTACTCAAGAGCAAAGTGCTGCCCGAGGCCATCAAGGCCAGCCCGGGTCAGCGTTTGCGGATCTGGTCGGCAGCCTGTTCCTCGGGGCAGGAACCGTACTCGATTTCGATGTCCATCGACGAGTTCGAGCGGACCAACATGGGCCAGTTGAAGGCCGGTGCGCAAATTGTCGCCACCGATTTGTCCGGCACCATGCTCACCAACTGCAAGACCGGCGAGTATGACAGCCTGGCCCTGGGCCGCGGTTTGTCCCCGGAACGCCTGCAGCGTTTCTTCGATCCGAAAGGCGCGGGGCGTTGGGCGGTCAAGGCGCCGATCAAGAGCCGGGTGGAGTTTCGCTCGTTCAACCTGCTCGACAGCTACGCCAGCCTGGGCAAGTTCGACATGGTGTTCTGCCGCAACGTGCTGATCTACTTCTCGGCCGAAGTGAAGAAAGACATCCTGCTGCGCATCCACGGCACGCTCAAGCGCGGTGGTTATCTGTTCCTCGGTGCATCCGAGGCGCTGAACGGCCTGCCGGATCATTTCCAGATGGTGCAGTGCAGTCCAGGGATCATTTACCAGGCCAAGTAAGTCGCACGCAGTCAAAGTGTGGGAGGGGGCTTGCCCCCGATAGCGGTTCAGTTGATGTAACTATCACTGACACACCGCCATCGGGAGCAAGCCCCCTCCCACATTTGTTTGCGCGGCAAACTTCCCAATAGCGGCAACCGCGATTGCCGCTTTACTGGCGCCACGCGGAAACCGGTTGCCGCTTTTCTGGCATTGCCGCCGGCAATCTCCCCGCAAGCCCTTGATATATGGGCTCCCACCGGATTGGCATGTACCTTGCTATAACCCTGTTAACGAACAGCAGGTCAGCCTAAAGGTTTCCGCCATGAGCATCAGCTTCGATAAAGCGCTCGGTATCCATGAACAAGCCCTGGGCTTTCGCGCCCAGCGTGCCGAAGTCCTGGCCAACAACATTGCCAACGCCGACACCCCGAACTACAAAGCTCGGGACCTGGACTTCTCCGCCGTGCTCGCCGCACAGCAGGACAAGACCAAGAACGGCACCTTCGCCTTGAACATGACCAACAGCCGTCATATCGAAGCGCAAGGCCTGAGCAGTGGTGACGAGTCGCTGCTGTATCGCACCCCGATGCAGCCATCGATCGACCAGAACACCGTCGACGCGCAGCTGGAACAATCGGCCTACGCCGAGAACTCGGTGAACTTTCAGGCCAGCTTCACCCTGCTTAACAGCAAATTCAAAGGGCTGATGTCAGCCCTGCGTGGAGAGTAAGCCATGTCCTTAGCCAGTGTTTTTAATATTGCCGGCAGTGGCATGAGCGCGCAGACCACGCGTTTGAACACCGTCGCCAGTAACATCGCCAACGCCGAGACCGTGTCTTCGAGCATTGACCAGACCTACCGCGCCCGTCATCCGGTGTTCGCCACCATGTTCCAGGGCGGCCAGAGCGGCGGCAGCGATTCGCTGTTCCAGAACCAGGATGCTGCGGGACAAGGCGTGCAGGTGCTCGGCGTGGTTGAAGACCAGAGCAATCTGGAAGCGCGCTACGAGCCTAATCACCCCGCGGCGAACGAAAAAGGCTACGTGTACTACCCGAACGTCAACGTGGTCGAGGAAATGGCTGACATGATTTCCGCCAGCCGCTCGTTCCAGACCAACGCGGAAATGATGAATACCGCCAAAACCATGATGCAGAAGGTCCTGACCCTGGGTCAGTGATAAGGGGTGCCAAACAATGGCCATTGTTGATACGACGAACACCACGGCAGTCCAGACCCTGTTCAATAGCAAGGTTACTACTGCGACGACCAACAGCAGCCTCAGCTCCGCCACCGCGGCGGCAACGGGCAACCAGTCGCTGGGCAAGGATGCGTTCCTGCAACTGTTGGTGACCCAACTGAAAAACCAGAACCCGCTGTCGCCCCAGGACAACGGTGCGTTCGTGTCTCAGCTGGCGCAGTTCAGCAGCCTGGAAGGCATCAACACCCTGAATGATTCGGTAAACAACATCTCCAGCAACTACAGCTCGTCGCAGGCGCTGCAGGCTTCGTCGTTGGTAGGCCGCTCGATCATTACCCAGACCGACACGGCGTTGGTGGATACCAGCAAGAGCATGACCGGCGCGGTCGCTGTGACGGCGGCAACGGGCAACGTCTCGGTCAAGATCGCCGACAAAGATGGCGTCGTGGTGCGTACCCTCGATATGGGCGCCCAGAGCGCGGGTAGTTCCAACTTCATTTGGGATGGCAAGAACGACAAGGGTGAGGTCGCGGCTGCCGGGACTTACACCTTTACGGCCACCACCAAGAACGACACAGGCGACTCGGTAGCTCTGGCCACTTCGCTGCCGGCGACGGTCACCAGCGTGACCCTCAGCCAGACCGGCGGCGAAATGCTGCTAAACCTTGCAGGCGGCATGGGCAGCGTCAAGCTGTCGCAAATTCAGACTATCGGTACATAGAGCCGGCTAAATACGGCAGAGGGAGAGAAACATGTCTTTTAATATCGGCCTTAGCGGCCTCTATGCGGCCAACAAACAACTGGACGTGACCGGCAACAACATCGCCAACGTCGCGACCACTGGCTTCAAAGCGTCCCGTGCGGAATTCGCGGATATCTACGCGGCGTCCAAACTGGGCACAGGCCAGAACAGCGTCGGTAACGGTGTGAACCTGGCGGCGGTGTCCCAGCAATTCACCCAGGGTGACGTCAACAACACGGGTGGCATCCTGGACATGGCGATCCAGGGCGGCGGCTTCTTCGTACAGAAGGGCAGCGACGGGTCGCTGGAATACACCCGTAGTGGTGCCTTCCGTTCGGACAAAGACGGCTATATCACCAACAATACCGGTACTTCGCGCCTGCAGGGCTACGCGGCGGATGCCAACGGCAAGATCGTCAAGGGTGGCTTGGTCGACCTGCAAGTGAGCCTGTCGAACCTGCCGCCTAAAGCCTCCAGCACCGTGGATTCCACCAGTAACCTGAACTCCTCGGAGGCGGTGATCGACCAGGTGGCCAAGCCATTCGATCCAACTGACACAAATTCCTTCACTACCCAGTACAGCACCACCTTGTACGACACCCAAGGCAACTCCCACCCGATGGTGCAGTACCTGGTGAAGACGGGTTCCAACCAATGGAACTCCTACACCTTGATCGACGGGCGTAACCCTAATGGCACACCGATCAGTGGCACAGGCGCAGTGGCACCTGTCGCATCGACCCTGACGTTCGACACCTCGGGCAAGCTCACTGGTGTGGTTACCCCGCCTAGCGCGCTCTCCAACACCACTTTGACCATTGCCAACTGGACACCGGGCACCGTGACCAACGGTGTATGGGCAGCTAACGGCGCCGCGGCCAATACGGGCGGTATTGCGATCAACATGGCGAATATCACCCAGTACAATTCGGCCAGCTACCGCAACCCACCGGTCACCGATGGTTATGCCACCGGCCAGATCACCGGGCTGAAAATCGACGGCAGCGGCGTACTGTTCGCCACCTTCAGTAACCAGCAGAGCAAGTCCATTGGTCAGATCTCCCTGGCCAGCTTCAACAATGAGCAAGGTCTGCAGCCAGCGGGTAGCACCACCTGGAAGGAGACCTACGCATCGGGCCAGCCGGGCTATGATGCCCCTCAAGCGGGTACCCTCGGTTCGATCGTGGCCAACTCCCTGGAGAACTCCAACGTCAACCTGACCAACGAGCTGGTGGACCTGATCAAGGCCCAGAGCAACTACCAGGCGAACGCCAAGACCATCTCCACCCAGAGCACCATCATGCAGACCATCATCCAGATGGCCTGATGCGTTAGCGCTGCACAAGAAGCCCCTCGATCGAGGGGCTTTTTTTTGCGTTTTATTTGGCCTCAAGACCTTTTCCCACTACCGATGCGGTTACGAGATGACACGCCTTTGTTGGAACGCGCCACACCTGTCTTTCCACCTATCCAGCCGAGAGGCGTTGGGTTCTCTCATTGTTGGGGAGAGGCGATATGTGGAGTTCACCGGTATCTGGCCAAGGGGTCGGGGGTGTGCGTTACGAAAGTGGGGGGGCAGGGCAGCACCAGAAGGCTGCCAGCCAGTCTGATGGCACCCAGCAAGACACGGGCGCCGTCAAGGAAAGCGTCACAAAGCTGATCAAAGAGCTTGAAGATGCCGAAAAAACCTCCAAGAACCAGACGGCCCAGGAGCTGCGGGACAAGCTGAATGAAAAGCGAAAGGAGCTCGGTGAAGAGAAGTTCAAGGAGATCCTTGAGGAGCTGAAGAAAGATGCGTCCGAGGGTTTTCTCGAGTTCATGAAGAGAGCCTTTCCGGAGGAGTTTCCTGATGGCCCGTCTCCGGATACGCCGCCTTCACCCTCTCCCTCTCCTTCCCCCTCGCCGGGAGGAGGCGGAGGCGGCGGGGGAGGTGGTGGCGGTGGTGGCGGTGGTTTCGGCCCCAGCGAGTCCATGAGCAACAAGCCGGTTACCGAAGGCGCGAAGCATTTCGACTACAAGCCCGATAACAGTGAGCCGGGGAAAAAGCCGGAAAATATCTGGAGCGGCTTCAAGCAGGGGCCGGACGGCAATTGCGTGACGGTTTCAGCGATCAAATCCGCCATGATGCACTTTGGCGAGAAACCCACCGATGTCTTCAAGGAAGTGAAGGAAACGGGTAATGGCTACTCTGTGACCATGCGCGATGGTGTCAAGGTTGATGTGACCAAGGATGAAGTGCGGCTGGCTGCCACTCATGCACGCTTCCAGGGGGATGATCCAAAAATGATGACCAACGCCAACTTCATGTTTGCCGTGAGTGCAAAGCGGGCGCAAATGGAAAACAACGATGGCACCGCCGGGCGCAGCTTTCTGGATGGCATACGCACGCTCAATGATGGTGAGTACAGTCGGGAAGGCCTGGACCGTCTGGGGCTGCGCAACAATTACCGGCAGTCCACGGATGCCGACTTGCGAAACAGCAAGTCGGGGACGGTGGAGTACGGCGGTCATTCGATGGCGGTGATCGACGGCCGGATTGAACTGTGGGGCAAGCGGGGCGGGGTGCCCAAGACAGGGATTGCGACCATATTGTTCGGCAACTGACGGGCTTTTACCCGGGCAAAAGAAAACCCCGATAAACCCAACTGCTGCTAGGGTCTATCGAGGTTTTTTCAATCCCGGGCAATCAAGCCCGGAACCGGCTCAGCTTATTGGCACGCTTCGCAATCCGGCTCGTCGATCGCACAGGCTTTCGGCACTGGCGCCGGGCCGGCAGGTGCGGCGAGCACCGAGTCATCACCGTGGTTGCCGCTGGAAACCGCGTTCAGCTTGCCGGTGTTGATGGTCGACTTCTCGGTGCTGGTCGCGGCCAGGGCACGGAGGTAGTAAGTGGTTTTCAAGCCACGGTACCAAGCCATGCGGTAGGTCACGTCCAGCTTCTTGCCCGAAGCGCCGGCGATGTACAGGTTCAGGGACTGCGCCTGGTCGATCCACTTCTGACGACGGCTGGCGGCGTCAACGATCCACTTGGTGTCCACTTCGAAGGCGGTCGCGTAGAGCTCTTTGAGTTCTTGCGGGATGCGTTCGATCTGCTGCACCGAACCGTCGTAGTACTTCAGGTCGTTGATCATGACCGAGTCCCACAGGTCACGGGCTTTCAGGTCGCGAACCAGGTACGGGTTGATCACGGTGAATTCGCCCGACAGGTTCGATTTCACATACAGGTTCTGGTAGGTCGGTTCGATCGACTGCGATACGCCGGTGATGTTGGCGATGGTCGCGGTCGGAGCAATGGCCATGATGTTGGAGTTACGAATACCTTTCTGTACACGGGCACGTACCGGCGCCCAGTCCAGGGATTCGTTCAGGTCAACGTCGATGTACTTCTGGCCACGTTGCTCGATCAGGATCTGTTGCGAATCCAGCGGCAGGATGCCTTTGGACCACAACGAACCCTGGAACGTCTCGTAGGCACCGCGCTCGTCGGCCAAGTCGCAGGAAGCCTGGATCGCGTAGTAGCTGACCGCTTCCATGGACTTGTCGGCGAACTCAACCGCTGCATCCGAACCGTAAGGAATGTGCTGCAGGTACAAAGCGTCCTGGAAGCCCATGATCCCCAGGCCGACTGGACGGTGCTTGAAGTTGGAGTTCTGCGCCTGTGGCACCGAGTAGTAGTTGATGTCGATGACGTTATCGAGCATGCGAACAGCGGTGTTGACGGTGCGTTCCAGCTTCACGGTGTCCAGCTTGCCGTTGACGATGTGGTTCGGCAGGTTGATCGAGCCCAGGTTGCAAACGGCGATCTCATCCTTGTTGGTGTTCAAGGTGATCTCGGTGCACAGGTTCGAGCTGTGGACCACGCCCACGTGCTGCTGCGGGCTGCGCAGGTTGCACGGGTCTTTGAAGGTCAGCCATGGGTGGCCGGTTTCGAAGAGCATGGACAGCATTTTGCGCCACAGGTCTTTGGCCTGGATGGTCTTGAACAGCTTGACCTTGCCTGGGTACTCGGTGAGGGCTTCGTAGTACTCGTAACGCTCTTCGAAAGCCTTGCCGGTCAGGTCATGCAGGTCCGGCACTTCGGATGGCGAGAACAGGGTCCACTTGCCGTCGTCGAAGACGCGCTTCATGAACAGGTCAGGAATCCAGTTGGCGGTGTTCATGTCGTGGGTACGACGACGGTCATCACCGGTGTTCTTGCGCAGCTCGATGAACTCTTCAATGTCCATGTGCCAGGTTTCCAGGTAGGCACAGACAGCGCCTTTGCGCTTGCCACCCTGGTTGACCGCTACGGCGGTGTCGTTGACGACTTTCAGGAACGGTACAACGCCCTGGGACTTGCCGTTGGTGCCCTTGATGTACGAACCCAGCGCGCGCACCGGGGTCCAGTCGTTACCCAGGCCGCCAGCGAATTTGGACAGCATGGCGTTGTCGTGGATCGCGTGGTAGATGCCCGACAGGTCATCCGGCACGGTGGTCAGGTAGCAGCTCGACAGCTGTGGACGCAGGGTGCCGGCGTTGAACAGGGTCGGCGTCGACGACATGTAGTCGAAGGACGACAGCAGGTTGTAGAACTCGATGGCGCGGTCTTCTTTGTGCTTCTCTTCAATCGCCAGGCCCATGGCCACGCGCATGAAGAACACTTGCGGCAGTTCGAAGCGGATACCGTCCTTGTGGATGAAGTAACGGTCGTACAGGGTTTGCAGGCCCAGGTAGGTGAACTGCTGGTCGCGCTCGTGGTTGATCGCCTTGCCGAGTTTTTCCAGGTCGAAGGTGGCCAGGACCGGGTTCAGCAATTCGTATTCGATACCCTTGGTGATGTACGCCGGCAAGGCCTTGGCGTACAGGTCGGCCATCTCGTGGTGGGTGGCGCTGGGGGCTACGCCGAGGAAACCCAGGCCTTCGGCGCGCAGGGTGTCCATCAGCAGGCGCGCGGTCACGAACGAGTAGTTCGGCTCGCGTTCAACCAGGGTACGGGCGGTCATCACCAGGGCGGTGTTGACGTCGGTCAGGGCTACGCCGTCGTACAGGTTCTTCAGGGTTTCGCGCTGGATCAGGTCACCGTCGACTTCTTCCAGGCCTTCGCAGGCCTCGGTGATGATGGTGTTCAGGCGGCCCAGGTCCAGCGGCGCGAATGTGCCGTCGGCCAGGGTGATGCGGATCGATGGGTGCGCTTGTACGGCGGCTTCGTCGGCCGGGGAGCGAACGGCACGCTCTTTGGAGCGAGCGTCACGGTAGATCACGTAGTCGCGGGCGACTTTCTGCTCGCCGGCACGCATCAGGGCCAGTTCGACCTGGTCCTGGATTTCTTCGATGTGGATGGTGCCGCCCGAAGGCATACGACGTTTGAAGGTCGCGCTGACTTGTTCGGTCAGGCGGGCAACGGTGTCGTGGATGCGCGACGAGGCGGCAGCGGTGCCGCCTTCAACTGCAAGAAACGCTTTGGTGATGGCGACGGTGATTTTGTCATCGGTGTAAGGAACGACAGTGCCGTTACGCTTGATCACGCGCAATTGGCCAGGTGCAGTGGCGGACAGATCCATATTCGAATCAGCGGCCTGCGGCACGGAGCCCTGCGGGTTCTCGCGAGTTGTGTCGGTTTGCATGGGGTGTTGTCTCCACATTCTATATTTATTTGGGCACCATTACGGTGCCCACCGTTCCGTCCTGAAGCACTTACAGCAGGCCTGAGCCTGGCATAACAACTTCGAGACAGGAGGAAGGGGGCTCATCGCGCCGCTTCCATGCCGAAGTCTTCGGTTTAGAGCTCAAAAGCCCCTCGCCGTATTCCTGATGGGTGACAGTTGCCAGGTTCAAGCACTGCAACACCCGTACCGTTTTGCGCTGTTGGCGCGCTAAAACGGTTGCCATCCGCTTGAGCGGTTTGGGCTTTAAAAAATGCTGGAGTTGGACCAAGCAGGAGCAAGAAAGGGCTTGAGTTTCTTGTCTGATTTGTGTTTGGTCTTTTCGCTCAAAACCCTACATGTAGGGTTTTTTTTGCGCCGAGGTACAAGATAATGCGTTTTTGGAGGCTTAGCAATCCAAGGCCTGTGGATAACGCTGTGGGTAAAATGTGTATGAAACGCGGAACGCCTGTGTAGGCCGCAGTACTGCTGGATTGCGCCGTTTGTCACTGAATATTCCAAGGGGAAAACGACCCTTTGGATTTTTGAGGGCGCGAACCCTACCACAAAAAAACGCGATCACCGAATGCATTTCCTGGCTTGTGTTTGAGGGTTGGGGCATGGCTACAATCGATCTTTGTTATGCCCTCACAACATTACAAACAGGGTATGGCTGGCGAAGATCAAAATGTGGGAGGGGGCTTGCTCCCGATAGCGGTAGATCAGTAACAGATGTATCGCCTGACACGCCGCTATCGGGAGCAAGCCCCCTTCCACATTTGATCGAGCAGGCCAACCAATCCCTTAATAACAACGAGGATTACCTGTGGAGCATGAAGCCTGGCAAATCCTGATCGTCGAGGATGACGAGCGATTGGCCGAGTTGACCCGCGAGTACCTGGAGAGCAACGGTCTGTGCGTGTCGGTGGAAGGCGATGGAGCCCAGGCTGTCGCGCGGATCATCGCCGAGCAGCCGGACCTGGTGATCCTCGACCTGATGCTGCCCGGCGAAGACGGCCTGAGCATCTGCCGCAAGGTGCGCGAGCGCTACGACGGAGTGATCCTCATGCTCACCGCACGTACCGACGACATGGACCAGGTACTGGGCCTGGACATGGGCGCCGACGACTACGTGTGTAAACCCGTGCGTCCGCGCCTGTTGCTGGCCCGTATCCAGGCTCTGTTGCGCCGCAGCGAGCCGGCGGAACCGGCCGTGATGGAAAACCAGCGTCGCCTGCAATTCGGCCCGCTGCTGGTGGATAACGCCCTACGCGAAGCCTGGCTGCAGGGCGAGGGCATCGAACTGACCAGCGCCGAGTTCGACCTGCTGTGGCTGCTGGTGGCGAATGCCGGGCGCATCCTGTCCCGCGAAGAAATCTTCATCGCCCTGCGCGGCATCGGTTACGACGGCCAGGACCGCTCGATTGACGTGCGCATCTCGCGTATCCGTCCGAAGATCGGCGACGACCCGATCCACCCGCGCCTGATCAAGACCGTGCGCAGCAAAGGCTATTTGTTCGTCCCCGAAGCCGCCGCCGACATGCCGCTGTGAACTCGATCTTCCTGCGCATCTACGGCGGCATGTGTGCGGCGCTGATCCTGGTGGCGCTGTTGGGCGTGCTGGCGTTGCACCTGCTCAATGACGCGCGCAGCGGGCAGTACCGTGAGCGCCTGGCCCACGGCACGTTTGCCTTGATGGGCGATAACCTGCAACCCATGAGCGCGATTGAGCGCCAGCGCGCGCTGGCGGTGTGGGAACGCCTGCTGGGCATTCCCCTGACGCTGCGCACGTACACCGATGCCCAATTGGACCTCAGCCAGCGCACCCGCCTGCAGCGCGGCCAGGTGCTGGTGCAACAGACCGGCCCCCATGCGGCGCGGGTGCTGCGTTTGGTCAGCGAGCCGGATCAATTGGTGCTGGAAGGTGAAGTGCAGCAGATCAGCGAGCAATTGGCGCGCGCGACGATCTACCTGTTGGCCGACGAGCTGGTGCGTTTCCCGGTAGCCGAACAACCGCAGCGGCTGGCCGCTATAAAAGAAGCCAAGGGTTTTGGCTTCGAGATGCACCTGATGGCCCTCGACCAGGCCGATATGGATGACGACCAGCGCCGCCGCGTGTCGGAGGGCGATACGGTGATGGCGCTGGGCAAGGGTGGCGATTCGATTCGGGTGTTTGCCGGCATGGTCGGCACGCCCTGGGTGCTTGAAATCGGCCCGTTGTATCAAATGAACCCTTACCCGGCGCAATGGTTGATCCTGATTGCGTTGATCGGCCTGACCCTGATTGGCCTGATCGTCTATCTATTGGTGCGTCAGCTTGAGCGCCGGCTCAAAGGCCTGGAAGCGGCCGCCACGCGTATTGCCAAAGGCAACCTGGAAGTCCGTGTGCCGGCGCGCGGGGCCGACTCGGTGGGGCGCCTGGCCGCCGCGTTCAATGGCATGGCCGAGCACCTGCAGCAGTTGCTGGCGATCCAGCGCGAACTGGTGCGTGCCGTGTCCCACGAACTGCGCACCCCGGTGGCACGCCTGCGTTTCGGCCTGGAGATGATCGGCGACGCCGCCACCCCGCAGGCCCGGCGCAAATACCTCGAAGGCATGGACAGCGATATCCAGGACCTCGACGGCCTGGTCGACGAAATGCTCACCTACGCGCGCCTGGAGCAGGGCGCGCCGGAGCTGAATTTCCAGCGGGTCGACCTCAATGCGTTGCTCGACCAGGTGATCGGCGAATTATCGCCACTGCGTCCGCAGGTCAACGTGGCCCGTGGTATTTGCCTGTCGTCGGCGCATTGGGACGATGCCTGGGTCGATGCCGAGCCGCGCTACCTGCACCGTGCCCTGCAAAACCTGGTGAGCAACGCCATGCGCCATGCCCAGGGCCAGGTACTGATCAGCTACCAGGTCGGCCAGGTGCGCTGCCGCATCGATGTGGAAGACGATGGCCCCGGCGTACCGGAAAGCGCTTGGGAGCGCATCTTCACGCCCTTCCTGCGCCTGGACGACAGCCGCACCCGCGCCTCGGGCGGGCATGGCCTGGGTTTGTCGATTGTGCGGCGGATTATTTATTGGCATGGCGGGCGGGCGTTGATCAGCAAGAGCAACAACCTGGGAGGGGCATGCTTCAGTCTGAGTTGGCCAAGGGACCAGGATAAATCCTGATACCGCTATCGGGGGCAAGTCGAACCCTCGCACCGCCCCTCCCACACTTGTAATGCATTCAAATGTGGGAGGGGCGGTGCGAGGGTTCGACTTGCCCCCGATGACGCTCGATCAGACGCTGATAGCGACAAGGCTCAACAACTGCTCCCCATCCACCGCAAATTGCCCAACCAACTCCTTGCCATGGCGCCACTCTTCGGACAAATCCGTCAGCAGCCGCAACCGCACCTGCCCGTTCTCTGACCATTCCAGCACCTCGGCATGCTCAAAGTAAAAGCGCTTCTGCACGATCGGGTAGAGCGCCTTGAACAAACTCTCCTTGGCCGAAAACGTCAGTGTCACCAGCAGCGCATGTTGCTCACGCGGCAACATGGCCATGCGCTGCAACTCAGCGGCGGTGAGAATTTCCCCGGCCAGGCGTTCGGCGCGCTCCAGGCTCAGGACATTTTCCAGGTCCATCCCCAGCCCTCGCCATTGCGCCTTGTGACCGACAATC
>Ga0209913_1000358_pt1 | contig 41186 bp, 34 predicted proteins | sample PersoiDNA2013203_FD_185805 | JGI IMG/M metagenome (GOLD analysis project Ga0209913, IMG submission 185805) | Permafrost soil microbial communities from the Arctic, to analyse light accelerated degradation of dissolved organic matter (DOM) -... | ecosystem: Environmental > Terrestrial > Soil >...
AATGTCACGCACCTTGTCCAGGGCCGGGTCGATGTCCAGGGTTTCGATCGCGCCGAAGCCGATGATCAGGCCCGGGCGTACCGGCGTATCGTGAAAGAACACATCGAGTGGATATAGGCCCACTTCCCTCTGGCGTGCCAGTTCCAGCAGCCGCGGGATGTCCACCGCCACCTTGCACAACGCCGCCATATGAAAGCCGGCCACGGTGGGCACCGCTTCGAACCACGGCGACAGGTCACCCGCCAGGCGCTGCAGAATGCGCTCGCGGCGCCCGGCATACACGCTGTGGCAGCGGCGAATGTGCTTGAGCAGGTAGCCTTCGCTGATGAATTTGGCCAGCGCCCATTGCGGCAGGGTGGAGCTGTGCTGATCGGTCAATTGCTTGGCCTTGAGCACCGCGCCATAGATGGCTGGCGGCAGTACCGCATAGCCCAGGCGCAACTCCGGCAGCAGGGTTTTGGAGAAAGTCCCGACGTAAGTGACCACGCCACGTGTGTCCATGCTTTGCAGGGAGTCGGTGGGGCGGCCTTCGTAACGGAATTCGCTGTCGTAGTCGTCTTCGATAACGATCGCGCCCAGCTCGAACGCACGGGCCAGCAGGGCTTCGCGGCGCGCCAGGCTCATGGGCATGCCGAGGGGAAACTGGTGGGACGGTGTCACATAGATCAGCCGCGCGCCGTCGGGGATCATCTCGACCTGGATGCCTTGATCGTCGACAGGCACCCCGATGACGTTTGCCCCCATCGCCATGAACAGCTGGCGCGCCGGACTGTAGCCGGGGTCTTCCATGGCGACGATGCTGCCCGGTTCCAGCACCACGCGGGCGATCAGGTCGAGTGCCTGCTGTGCGCCGTTGGTGACCACAATGTCGTCGGCGCTGCATTTGACCCCTCGGGAGAATGCAATATGCCCGGCGATGGCGCTGCGCAACGCCGGCAGGCCTTCGGGCTGGCTGTAGAAGCCACTGTTCTGGGCAATACGCCGCAGGGCGTCCTGGGTGCAGCGCCGCCATTCATCCTGGGGGAATTGCTGGCGGCTGGTGGCACCGCCGATAAATTCGTAGCGCAGGGTGCTGCCGTGTGTTGGGTGGCGCATGGGCGAGGGCAGTGCCTGCCACTTCGCCAGGTTGCTGGCGCAGGCCAGGTCGGTGGCGGTTTGCAGGCGTTCGCTTGGTGGTGCGCGGCGGCTGACGAACGTGCCACGGCCGGTCTTGCCCACCAGCAGGCCTTCGTAGGTCAGGGTGGCGTAGGTGTCGGACACGGTCTTGCGTGACACGCTCAGTTGCTTGGCCAGCAGGCGGCTGGGTGGCAACTGGGCCCCGGTGACCAGGCGGCCGGAGTCAATGGCTTCGCGCAGTTGCTGGTAAAGCTGTTCGGCCAGGTCCTTGCGGCCGTTGATGATCACGTGCAGTTCCATGTTTGTCCTGAGGGGCTGAGTCGCTCCAAGACTACTCGCTGGTGACGCGTGCTCCAAAGGGGCTGTATGACAACACGGTAAAAAAACGCGAGCGGGCTTGCTCGCGATCGCGGTACACCCGTCGCCGTTGCATAGACTGATCCGCCGTAATCGCGAGCAAGCCCGCTCCCACTGGGGCGTTGCGCGGTTTATAGGATCAGGACAGGAAGCCACCGTCCACGTTCAGCGACACACCGGTGGTGTAGCTGGATGCATCGCTGGCCAGGTACAGCACCGCGCCGGCCATCTCGCTTGGGGCCGCCACGCGCTTGAGCGGGATCTGCGCCAGGGCCATTTTCAGGATCGCGTCGTTCTTCACCAGCGCCGAGGCGAACTTGGTGTCGGTCAGGCCCGGCAGCAGGGCGTTGCAGCGGATGCCGAATTCGGCGCATTCCTTGGCGAACACCTTGGTCATGTTGATCACGGCGGCCTTGGTTATCGAATAGATGCCTTGGAACACGCCCGGGGAGATACCGTTGATCGAGGCCACGTTGATGATGCTGCCGCCGCCGTTTTCGCGCATCAGCTTGCCGGCTTCCACCGACATGAAGAAGTAGCCGCGAATATTCACATCCACGGTTTTCTGGAACGCGCCCAGGTCGGTGTCCAGCACGTTGCAGAATTGCGGGTTGGTCGCGGCATTGTTGACCAGGATGTCCAGGCGCCCAAACTGTTCACGGATGCCGGCGAAGACCTGGGTGATCTGCTCCATTTCACCGATATGGCAGGCAACCGCAGTGGCCTTGCCGCCGTCGGAGATGATCGCATCCGCCACGTGCTGGCAGCCTTCCAGCTTGCGGCTGGAGACGATCACGTGGGCGCCTTGCTGGGCCAGCAACTTGGCGATGGCCTCACCGATGCCACGGCTGGCGCCGGAGACAAAAGCGATCTTGCCGTCGAGGTCGAACAGGTTGGTCTTGGACATGGTGGTTCCTTGTGGGTCTTGGCTCGGTCGATCAGAGGGCGGATTTGCCGATGACATTCAGGCTCATCTGCTCCAGCAGCTTGTTCATCTGAATGAACTGCGCAAAGCGTTTGTCCTGGGTCTGTCCATGGAAAAAACGGTAGTAGATCTGCTGCACGATGCCGGCCAGGCGGAACAGGCCGTAGGTGTAGTAGAAGTCGAAATTGTCGATCTCAAGGCCCGAGCGCTCGGCGTAGTAGTCGACGAACTGGCGGCGCGTGAGCATACCGGGTGCGTTGCTCGGCTGGCGGCGCATCAGTTGCACGGGCGCCGGGTCGGCGGCTTCGATCCAGTAGGCGAGGGTGTTGCCCAGGTCCATCAGCGGGTCGCCGAGGGTGGTCAGCTCCCAGTCCAGCACGCCGATGATCTGCATCGGGTTGTGCGGGTCGAGGATCACGTTGTCGAAGCGGTAGTCGTTATGCACGATGCTCGAGGTGGGGTGGTCGGCCGGCATCTTGTCGTTGAGCCAGGCGCGCACGGCCTCCCAGCGCGGCGCGTCGGGGGTCAGGGCTTTTTCGTAGCGGTCGCTCCAGCCGCGGATCTGACGCTCCACGTAACCCTCGGGCTTGCCTAGGTCAGCCAGGCCGCAGGCGCTGTAGTCCACCTGGTGCAGTTCGACGAACTTGTCGATAAAACTTTTGCACAGCGCTTCGGTCTTGCTTGCGTCCAGGCCCAGTTCAGCCGGCAGGTCGGAGCGCAGGATGATGCCGTTGACGCGCTCCATTACATAAAATTCGGCACCGATCACCGATTCATCGGTGCAATGCACGTAGGCCTTGGGGCAGTAGGGAAAGCCGTCTTTAAGGTGATTGAGAATGCGGAATTCGCGGCCCATATCATGGGCGGATTTGGCCTTGTGCCCGAACGGCGGGCGGCGCAGCACGAATTCCTGGCCCGGGTATTCCAGCAGGTAGGTCAGGTTGGACGCGCCGCCGGGGAACTGGCTGATCTTGACCGCGCCGCTCAGGCCCGGAATATGGGCCTTGAGATAGGGATCGATCAGGCTGGCATCAAGTTCTTCGCCTGGGCGGATCTGGGTCGATTGGTCGTTCAGCGCCATGCTTATCCCTTCTGCTTATTCTAAAGGCCTCGGACTATTGGCTAATCTAATGCGCACAGCCGCCCGGCCACAAGGTTGGGGCGGCTTAATAGGTTCGCGTGTTGGATGATGATCAGCGTGCCTGATCGGTCATTTTTCGGGCGGGGGCAAGGCGACTGGGGTCAGCACTGGTCGACCGGCGAAGTACTCCAGTAGGTTATCGGCCACCCGTTGCACCGTATCGTGGGCGGCTTCCGGCGACAGCCCGGCCACATGGGAGGTCAGCACGGTATTGCTCAGGCGCTTGAGGGCCTCGGGCACCTTGGGCTCGTCGTCGAACACATCCAGTGCCGCGCCGCCGATACGGCGTTGCTCGAGGGCTGCGATCAGGTCAGCGGTCACCACCACGCTGCCACGGCCGATATTCACCAGGTAGCCGTTCGGCCCCAACGCATCCAGGGCATGGCGATCGATCAAGTGGCGCGTGTTGGGGCCGCCGGGCGCGGCCAGGACCAGGAAGTCCGAGGTACGTGCCAGCTCCACGGCGGTCGAGCAATAGGTGTAGTCCACGTCATCGCGCGGCTGGCGGTTGTGGTAGCTCACTTGCATGCCGAACCCGAGGGCAGCGCGCTTGGCGATCTCCAGGCCCACCGCGCCGAGCCCGAGAATCCCCAGTTGCTTGCCGCCCAGGGAAGGGCGCATCACCTTGGGCCACTCGCCGTCGCGCACTGCCGCGTCCGTTTGTGGAATGCCGCGCACCAATGACAGCAACAAGGCCATGGCGTGGTCCGCCACCGACGGCGCGTTCACCCCGGCACCGTTGGTCACCACAATCGCGCGATTGCTCGCTGCCTGCAGGTCGACATGTTCATAGCCTGCGCCGATCACGCAGATGATCTCCAGCAGCGGCAGCGCGGCGATTTCTTCGGCATACAGGCCCAGCGGGCCACGGGTCAGCACAGCCTGGATCTGCCCTCCATGGGTCTTGATGGCCTGGGCACGCTCGGCGGGCGTCGGCGCCAGGATCACATGAAAGTCATTGCTCTCGATGATCGGTAGGTATTCGTTGATGGTTTCAACCAGAACCAGAACAGTGGTTGTCATCGGAAGGCTCTTCCTGAAGGGTTTGAGAGCAAGAGTATGCGGGATTTGTAGGCAAAATCGTTTTGTTGTGGCAGAAAAATCATCGTGAGACCGAGCTTGTGCCCTCGCCACAGCAAGCTCGCTCTCACGGTATCTACGTTGTCAGAAGCTGACCTCAACGGCTCTTACGCGTTGCGCAAACGCTCCGGCCAATGTGGCGTTGTGATGTTCGATGATCGCCGCCGCCGACAGCGTTGCGGTGTCCATGCAGGTATGGCCATCTTCGGGCAGGATCACCGAGAACCCCAGTTCTACTGCTACGCGGCAAGTGGTATCGAAACAGAACTGGGTTTTCATCCCGACAATTACCAGTTCATTGACCTGTGTTGCGCGCAGTCGCTGCGCCAGATCGGTGCCCAGGAAACAACTGGGGCGGGTTTTATTGAAGAACTGATCACGAGCCTCATCGACATCCAGTTCGTGCCACACCTGCCAATACGGGCTGCCCGCTGCAATCGGTGAGCCCGCCGGGCCAGTGTGACGGGCGACGAAGATCGGTGCGCCGGCTGTGCGGGCGCGATGGATCAGTTGGTTAATGGTCTCCAGCACGCGCTCGCGTTCGAAGGGTTGGTCGGGGCCATCGTACAAACCGGTTTGCATATCGATGATCAACAAGGCGTCAGCCATGGTGTTGCTCCTTGCGTGTGCCAGATGGAGGCGCAATAAAAAGGCCCCGTCCATTGCTGGCGGGGCCTTGGGTTGAATCTGCGAGGTGTCTAGTTCAAGCCCCCACGGCAACCGCACGACCCGCCGGAAGCGGTCGTTGTGGTGGTGCGGGTGAGGCGTAGCTGAAATAGGTTCATGGGCCGATCATGCTGGGCATGCGTTTGGCAGTCAACAGTCGCAGGCATTTTCTTATAAGGCATAACGATGTTTCGGGCACTCATAACGGATTCATCTGATACGCCACTGCGCCTGATGCTCTCCACGCTGAGCGTGCAAAAATAGCCGAAAACCTCGCTCTTGAGCCTCTGCACCGCTTAACCGTTCCTCAGCTAAGCCTTTGCTTATTCAAAAGAATCCCGGACAATCGCGCCCCTGTTATGGTTGGGGCGCTGCCTGTCAGGTTTTTCTGACTCGTCCCTGCTGTGGAAATGCGGAGATCCGATCGGATGAATGATCAGGCCAATAGCGTCGACGAACGCTATGTCACGACACCTGTAGTCCTTACAAGCTGGAGCCGTCAGGACACCACCTGGATGCTTGGGCTATTCGGCACGGCGATTGGTGCCGGCACTTTGTTTCTACCTATCAACGCCGGCCTCGGCGGCTTCTGGCCGCTGGTGATCCTGGCGCTGCTGGCCTTCCCGATGACGTTTTTTGCCCACCGTGGCCTGACGCGTTTTGTGCTGTCCGGTCGTGAAGGCTCCGACATCACCGACGTGGTCGAAGAGCACTTCGGCGTCAAGGCCGGGGCGCTGATCACCTTGCTGTACTTCTTGGCGATCTTCCCGATCCTGCTGATCTACAGCGTGGCGCTGACCAACACCGTCGGCAGCTTCATGGAGCACCAGTTGCACATCATGCCGCCACCACGGGCGATCCTGGCGTTTGTGCTGATCCTCGGCTTGCTGGCCGTGGTGCGTTGCGGTGAGCAGGCGATCGTCAAGGCCATGAGCTTGATGGTGTATCCGTTCATCGTCGCCCTGCTATTTCTGGCGGTGTACCTGATCCCGCACTGGAATGGTGGCATCCTCAGCACCGCCAGCGTGGTCCCGGCGCCGTCGGCGTTGCTCAGCACCTTGTGGCTGGCGATTCCGGTGATGGTGTTCTCGTTCAACCATTCGCCGATCATCTCGGCCTTTGCCGTGGACCAGAAACGTCAGTACGGCGCGAACGCCGATGAGCGCAGCTCGCAGATCCTGTCGCGCGCGCACCTGTTGATGGTGGTGATGGTGCTGTTCTTCGTGTTCAGTTGCGTGCTGACCCTGTCGCCGGCGCAACTGGCCGAAGCGAAAGCGCAGAACCTGTCGATCCTGTCGTACCTGGCCAACCACTTCGACAACCCGACCATCGCCTTCGCCGCGCCGTTGATTGCGTTCGTGGCGATTGCGAAGTCGTTCCTGGGCCACTACATCGGCGCCAGCGAAGGCCTCAAGGGCCTGGTCGCTAAAACCGGCCGCCGTCCGGCACCGAAGGCCCTGGACCGCATGACCGCCGCCTTTATGCTGGTGGTGTGCTGGATTGTCGCTACGCTTAACCCGAGCATCCTTGGCATGATCGAGACATTGGGCGGGCCGATCATTGCGTCGATCCTGTTCCTGATGCCGATGTACGCGATCCGCAAGGTGCCGGCGATGGCCAAGTACCGTGGGCAGGCGTCCAATGTGTTTGTCACGGCGGTCGGCCTGGTGGCGATTACCGCGTTGATTTACTCGCTGATGTCCTGACAGCACGCTGCACCGACCAGGGCTGATTCGCAGACATGGCGAATCAGCCCTTTTTTTCGCTCGCAAAACCTGACACGGCGCAACCGCCGCGCGGCAATGGGCGCTAAGCTGGAGCACTTTTTTATCCAGGATGGGTGGGGCCGATTGAACACTGAAACCGATGCGCCCGTTGTCGCTGCGTCGAAGCGTACCCAGGACATACTCGCCGGCTTATCGATTGCCGGTTTACTGCTGCCGGAGGCGGTGGCCTATTCCAGCATTGCCGCGTTGCCGCCCCAGGCCGGTGTGATTGCCTTGTTTGCCGGGCTGGTGTGCTACGGCCTGTTCGGCACTAGCCGCTTCGCGATTGTCTCGGCTACCTCGTCGTCGGCGGCGGTGTTGGCGGCGGCAACGGCCAGCCTGGCGGGAGATGATCCGGCGCTGAGGCTGTCCCTGGCTTTCGGGCTGGTGTTGATCATTGGCGTGTTTTTTCTCTTGGCCGGGCTGTTCAAGCTCGGTGGTGTCACCTCTTTTATCGCCAAGCCGGTGTTGCGGGGGTTTGCCTTCGGCCTGGCGCTGACCATCATCCTCAAACAACTGGCCGGTGTGGTGGGTGTCCACCTGACCGATAACAACCTGATCCGCTTCCTGCCGCAGTTGCTGGAGCAACTGCCGCACTGGAACTGGCCCGCCGCGATGGTGGCCGCAGTAGCATTGTTGGTGTTGTGGCTATGCGCCCGCGTTCCGCGCCTGCCCGGCGGGCTGGTGGTGATAGTGCTGGGCATTGTTGCCGGCCAGAGCCTGAACCTGCAGGCCCAGGGAGTGGCGCTGATCGGCCTGATTGACCTGCGCCTGGAGCTGGGGCATTTGCCGGTGCTGCCGTTTGCCGATTGGCTGCGCCTGGGCGAGTTGGCGTTTGCGCTGGTCATGATTTTGTACGCAGAGTCCTACGGCTCGATCAGTTCGTTCGCCCTTAAACATGGCGACCGGGTGTCGTCCAACCGCGATTTGCTGGCACTGGGGGCGGCTAACCTGGTGTCCGGTTTGTTCCACGGCATGCCGACGGGCGCCGGGTATTCGGCGACCTCGGCGAACGAGGCGGCTGGCGCCTATTCGCGTTGGGCGGGGATTGTCGCGGCGCTGGTGATCCTGGTGATTGTGTTGACGGTGCTGCCGTATGTTGCGCTCACGCCGGAGCCGGTGTTGGCGGCGGTGGTGATCTATGCCCTGGGCCGCGGTTTGAGCTTGCAGCCCCTGGGGCGTTACTTCCTGTGGCGGCGCGACCGTTTGCTGGTGGTGTGCGCGGTGGCGGCCGTGCTGGTGCTCGGCGTGCTGGATGGCTTGTTATTGTCGGTCGCGATCAGCGTGGTGTTGATGTTGCGCCAGATGTCGGCCGCGGATATCCAGGTGCTTGGGCAACTGGGCGACAGTCATGACTTCGTGGACCACCTACACCATGCCGATGCGCTGACCGTTCCCGGCGTATTGATCATACGGCCAAGCGAAGCGCTGTTTTTCGCGAATGCCGAGCGCATCCTCGGCGCGGCCCTGCGCTTGATGCGCCAGTCATCCGTGCAGACGGTGGTGTTGAGCCTGGAAGAATCCCACGACCTCGATGGCACCAGCATCGAAGCGTTGGCCGCTTTTTTTGCCCAGGTACGCGCACAGGGCAAGCAACTGGTGCTGGCGCGGGTGCGACATGATGCCCATGAAGTATTGCTGATGCTGCCCGAGGCGCAGGCGCCAGAGGTTTTGCTCAGCGGCTTGAGCGTCGATGGTGCGGTGCAACTGGCGTTGCGGGCCCATCCACAGGCATAAAAAAACGCCGCGTATCTTGCGATACGCGGCGTCCTTTACATCAACACACCCTTAGGCTTGAAGCACCGGGATGTTGGCGTTTGCAGCGCTTTCACGGAACTCGGCGATCTGATCGAAACTCAGGTAGCGATACACGTCGCTGGCCATGGTGTTGATCTTCGCGGCGTATTCCATGTACTCCTCGACGGTCGGCAGGCGACCCAGGATCGAAGCCACCGACGCCAGCTCGGCCGAAGCCAGGTAGACGTTGGCGCCATCGCCCAGACGGTTCGGGAAGTTACGGGTCGAGGTCGACACGACGGTCGCATTCGGTTCTACACGTGCCTGGTTACCCATGCACAGCGAGCAGCCCGGCATTTCCATGCGCGCGCCAGCCTTGCCGTAGATGCCGTAGTAGCCTTCTTCGGTCAGTTGGTGAGCGTCCATCTTGGTCGGCGGCGACAGCCACAGACGGGTTGGCAGCTGACCCTTGACCTGATCCAGCAGTTTACCGGCAGCGCGGAAGTGACCGATGTTGGTCATGCACGAACCGATGAACACTTCGTCGATCTTCTCGCCAGCAACGCTGGACAGCAGACGGGCGTCGTCCGGATCGTTTGGCGCGCAGAGCACAGGCTCCTTGATGTTGGCCAGGTCGATCTCGATGATTTCGGCGTATTCCGCGTCGGCATCGGCCACCATCAGCTCCGGGTTGGCAACCCAGGCTTCCATCGCTTGGGCGCGACGTTCCAGGGTGCGTGCATCGCCGTAGCCTTCGCCGATCATCCAGCGCAGCAGGGTGATGTTGGAGTTCAGGTACTCGGTGATCGAATCTTTCGACAGCTTGATGGTGCAACCGGCAGCCGAACGTTCAGCCGAGGCGTCGGACAGCTCGAAGGCTTGTTCGATGCTCAGGTTGTCCAGGCCTTCGATTTCCAGGATGCGGCCGGAGAAGGCGTTCTTCTTGCCTTTCTTCTCTACGGTCAGCAGGCCAGCCTGGATCGCGTAGTAAGGAATGGCATGAACCAGGTCACGCAGGGTGATGCCAGGTTGCATTTTGCCTTTGAAGCGCACCAGGATCGATTCCGGCATGTCCAGTGGCATGACGCCAGTGGCTGCGGCGAACGCTACCAGGCCGGAACCGGCCGGGAACGAGATGCCCATCGGGAAACGGGTGTGGGAGTCACCACCGGTGCCGACGGTGTCCGGCAGCAGCATGCGGTTCAGCCAGCTGTGGATGATGCCGTCGCCTGGGCGCAGCGACACGCCGCCACGGGTCATGATGAAGTCAGGCAGGGTGTGGTGGGTGGTCACGTCGATCGGCTTAGGGTAAGCCGCGGTGTGGCAGAACGACTGCATCACCAGATCGGTCGAGAAGCCCAGGCACGCCAGGTCTTTCAGTTCGTCACGGGTCATAGGACCGGTGGTGTCCTGGGAACCCACGGTGGTCATCTTCGGCTCGCAATAGGTGCCTGGACGAACGCCAACCACACCGCAAGCCTTGCCGACCATCTTCTGCGCCAGGGTGAAGCCCTTGGTGCTTTCAGCTGGAGCTTCCGGCTTCTTGAACAGGTCGGACGGCGGCAGACCCAGTTCGGTACGCGCCTTTTCGGTCAGGCCACGGCCAATGATCAGCGGGATACGGCCGCCGGCACGGACTTCGTCCAACAGCACCGGAGTCTTCATTTCGAAGGTGGTCAGAACTTCATCGGTACCGTGCTTGCAGACTTTGCCAGCATGCGGGTACAGGTCGATCACGTCGCCCATGTTCATGTTGGTGACGTCGAACTCGATCGGCAGTGCGCCAGCATCTTCCATGGTGTTGTAGAAGATCGGAGCGATCTTGCTGCCGAAGCAGAACCCACCGGCGCGCTTGTTCGGCACGTAAGGAACGTCATCACCGAAGAACCACAGCACGGAGTTGGTCGCCGACTTACGCGACGAACCGGTACCGACCACGTCACCGACGTAGGCGATCGGGAAGCCTTGGCCGCGCATTTCTTCGATCTGCTTCATCGGACCGGTTTTGCCTTGCTCGTCCGGCACGATGCCTTCGCGAGCCATTTTCAGCATCGCCAGAGCGTGCAGCGGGATGTCAGGGCGGGACCAGGCGTCCGGCGCAGGCGACAGGTCGTCGGTGTTGGTTTCGCCGGTGACCTTGAAGACGCGCAGGCTGATCTTGTCGGCCAGGGTCGGGCGGTTCTTGAACCACTCGCCGTCGGCCCAGGACTGGACCACGGCTTTGGCGTGTGCGTTGCCGGCCTTGGCTTTTTCAGCCACGTCGTGGAACGCATCGAACATCAGCAGGGTGTGCTTGAGCTGAGCGGCGGCAACTGGCGCCAGTTCGGCGCTGTCGAGCAGCTCGACCAGGGTCACGATGTTGTAGCCGCCTTGCATGGTGCCAAGCAGTTCAACGGCGCGTTTCTTGTCGATCAGGGGAGAAGTGGCTTCGCCCTTGGCCAGGGCAGACAGGAAACCGGCTTTGACGTAGGCTGCTTCGTCAACACCTGGTGGAATGCGGTTGGTGATCAGGTCAACGAGGAATTTTTCTTCGCCAGCCGGAGGATTTTTCAGCAGCTCAACCAGGCCTGCGGTTTGTTCGGCATTAAGCGGCTGGGGAACAATACCCAGGGCTGCACGCTCTTCGATATGTTTGCGATACGCTTCAAGCACAGTTATTACCCTCATCAGTGGTCCCACGGGACGCTCATCCAGAAATGAACGGCACGCATGCGCTCGGGGGCTTTTTGGGCCGCAAAGCCTGCGCTGCCGACATTCCTCACAGAAGCTGCTTTCAAAGTTTTACGCCTGCAGAACGGAGCTGATGAGGGTTGGCGCTGGCTTGACCTGCGGGGTCATTGACCATCGCCAATACCGTTCTGAAGGAACGACTGTGCTCGTGACGCTTTGAAAACAGCTTCCAGCGGATTATTGGCGCCTTATAAGGCCGGTTGATTCTACGGCAAATAATTTCTAAAGGTAAGTTGCCAAGCCAAGTTTGCGGGGTGATGAACCTTAGACAAAGGGCTAACATGGCGCACTGTTTCGCTGATTTGCGTGTTGCCACCCATGTCCAACCACACCATCAAGACCCCCTGCGTAGGCCTGTGCTCCACGGTTTACGGTGACCTCGTGTGTCGCGGATGCAAGCGCTTCCACCACGAAGTGATCCAGTGGAATGGCTATAACGAAGAGGAAAAACGCGCGGTCTGGCTACGGCTTGAGCAACTGCTGGTGCAGGTCATGGCCGGCAAGCTGGAGGTTTTCGACCCCAAGACCCTGCGCGGCCAACTGGAACAACGCAAGATTCGCTTTGTGCCGCATCAGTCAGAGTACTGCTGGGCGTACCAGTTGATCGCCCGCGGGGCGCGGGTGATTTCCAACCTGGAGGCCTATGGCATGGTGCTGCTGCCGGAGTTTCGCGAGTGGAGCCTGCCGGAGCTGCGCGATGCCATCGACCGTGAGTTTTTTATCCTGTCCGAGGCGCATTACCAGCGCTATATCGCGCCGGGGTTTCTCAAGGATGTGTTGGGTGCCTGACGATCAGGCCTGGTTGGCCAGCTTTTCCAGCTGATCCGTCAGCGTCTGCGGCTTGAGCACCAGCACATCGCTTTCCAGCGCATCCAGCACCACCTCCGCCGTATTGCCGATCAGCGCCCCGGTCAGCCCGGTGCGCGCCACGGTGCCGATGATCGTCACTGCCGCTTTCAATGTGTAAGCGGTATGGGGAATCAGCACATCCGCTGGGCCTTCTTCGATATGCAGGTGGGCGTCATCTATATCAAATTTGGCCTGGAACGCCTTGCACTGATCGCGATAGCGCGCCTCGATGGTTTCCTTGAGTTGAAACACCGGGTCGCCGGCGGAGAGCATAGGCGACGGATGAGCGCTGATCACGTGCAGCGATGCCTTGGCCAGGCTGGCAATGTCGAAGCCATAGTCGACGATCATGTGGTGCAGCGCGCGGTGTTCGGCGTCGGTATTGCCCACATCGATGGCTGCGAGAATGACGCCGCCGCTCCATGGGGTTGCCGTCTTGACCAGCAGGACCGGCGCAGGGCAGTAGCGCAACAGCTTCCAGTCCGCTGGGGTCAGCAGCGCCTTTTTCAGTGGGCTGTCGGCGTAGTGCTGCTTGATCACCAGGCCACAGCCTTCGGCCTGCTGCACCTCGATGATGGTTTCATGCAGGCTGCTATTCCACGCCTGTTCGGTCGTGACGTTGTAGCCGTCTTCCGTCAGGCCGGACTTGAGCAGACTCAACAGCGCCGAATGCTCATGCTTTTTGTCGCACACCAGTAGGTGCAGATGCGCGCCGGTGGCCCCGGCGATCAGTTTGGCGCGCTTGAGGGCCAGGCTTTCCGAATGATCGGGCTCAAGGACCACCAGGATGCTGCGGATGGCTTGCATGGTCGGGACTCTCCAGAAAGGGGGCGTTGAGCAACTATAGTTGCTGCCCGCCAGACGTCATGTTGATGCACATCAAGGCCAGTGGCTGGTGGTCTGCGGCGCGGTCGGTATAATCGGCGGCCTATTGTGATCCTTTGCCCGTGAGCCCGATGAACCTGCCCGAAATCCACGAATTCCTCGGCTGCCCCACCCCTGACGCCTGGGTCCAGGCCGCACTGGCCGATCAGGAAACCCTGTTGATCGACCACAAGAACTGTGAATTCAAGGCTGCCAGCACCGCCTTGAGCCTGATCGCTAAGTATCACAGCCATGTTGACTTGATCAATATGATGTCGCGCCTGGCACGGGAAGAACTGGTCCACCACGAACAGGTCATGCGCCTGATGAAGAAGCGCAAGGTCGAGTTGCGCCAGTTGCACGCCGGGCGTTATGCCTCGGGTTTGCGCAAGGTGGTGCGCACCCATGAACCGGTCAAGCTGGTGGACACCCTGGTGGTTGGCGCCTTTATCGAGGCGCGCAGTTGCGAGCGTTTCGAGGCCCTGGTGCCGCATTTGGACGAAGAACTCGGCAAGTTCTACTTCGGCCTGCTGAAAAGCGAGGCGCGGCACTACCAGGGTTATTTGAAGCTGGCGTACCAGTACGGCGAGGCCAAGGACATTGCCCAGGTGATCGAGCGGGTGCGGGCGGCCGAGCAGGCGCTGATCGAGTCACCGGACGTCGAGTTCCGCTTTCACAGTGGCGTGCCGGCCTGAGGCGACGGCTAAGCCGAGCAGCGCGGCAGCGACTCGACGAAATACGCCAGGGCATCCTTGCGCATACAACTGCCTGTGATGGCGTTAAAAATTGCAGGCTATTTGTTAAAAACTCTTAAAAGCATGAAGTTTGATCGCGCGTGGCCGACCAAGCACTGCTGCCGGACAGCTTGCCACCTATAATGCGCGCACTTCAATCTGCGTCGCACACTGAGAGCTTATGGAAAACCTGGGTCTGGGCAAGGTCCTGCTCGTTGAGGATGATGAGAAGCTGGCAGGGCTGGTCGCGCACTTTCTGGCACAGCACGGTTTTGAGGTGCGGGTGGTGCATCGCGGCGATGCAGCCTTGGCGGCCTTCCTCGATTTCAAGCCAAAGATTGTCGTGCTCGACCTGATGCTGCCCGGTCAGAGCGGCCTGCATGTGTGTCGCGAGATTCGCACGGTGTCCGACACGCCGATCGTGATCCTCACCGCCAAGGAAGATGACCTGGACCACATTCTCGGCCTGGAGTCCGGCGCCGATGACTACGTGATCAAACCGATCAAACCGCCGGTGTTGCTGGCCCGCCTGCGTGCGTTGCAACGTCGCCAGGCGCCGGAGCCGACGGTACGCGGGGCCATCGAGTTCGGGCGGCTGGCCATTGACCGCAGTTGCCGGGTGGTCAGCCTGGGCGGCGAGAAGATCGACCTCACCACCATGGAATTCGAGCTGCTGTGGTTGCTTGCCAGCAGCGCCGGCAAGATCCTCTCCCGCGATGACATCCTCAACCGCATGCGCGGCATCGCCTTTGACGGCCTGAATCGCAGCGTCGACGTGTACATCAGCAAGCTGCGCGGCAAGCTCAACGATAACCCCCGTGAACCGGTGTGCATCAAGACCATTTGGGGCAAGGGCTATCTGTTCAATCCGTTTGCGTGGGAGGTCTAGATGCTGCGCCTGTTTCTACGCCTGTATGTGATTCTGGCCCTGGGCCTGGCGGGGGCGATCTGGCTGGTCAACTACACGTTCGACGAGTTGCTGCCCGAAGCCAACGAGACCTATAACCGCGAAGCCCTGCGTGGCCCGGCCTACGGCCTGGTCGAGCAACTGCGGCCGTTGCTCGGCGAAGCGCGGCAAGCTCGGCTGGCCGAGTTGCAACCCCACTATGGGTTGCCTCTGAAACTGGTGGAAAAGGACTCCCTGGCACTGACCGAGCGCGAACAAAAACTTCTGGGCGACGGCTTGCTGGTGGTGCGCGGGGACTTCAAGGAGTTCCTCACCCGCATCGACACGGGCCCGCAGTTGCTGGAAATAAAACTGCCGGAGGAACCCAAGTGGCTGTACCTGTGGGCCTACGGTTTTCTCGGGTTGTGCCTGGCTCTTGTGCTGTACTTTTGGGTACGCCCGCACTGGCGCGACCTTGAACACATCCGCCTGGCCGCCCAACGCTTCGGCGACAACGACCTCTGCTCGCGCATCCTGTTGCCGCGTCGTTCCACCGTGCGCGAACTGGCCGGGCACTTCAACCAGATGGCCGAACGCATCGAAAGCCTGATCGCCAATCAGCGTGAGCTGACCAACGCGGTCTCCCACGAACTGCGCACGCCAATCGCGCGCTTGTCGTTCGAGCTCGACCAGCTCAAACAACAGGCTGATCCCCGGCAGAGCCTCGCACTGATTGCCGACATGTACGCCGACCTTGGCGAGTTGGAGGATATGGTCTCGGAGTTGTTGACCTACGCCAGCCTGGAGCGCGGCGCCACCCAGGTCACGCGGGAGGCTATCGAGGCCCACAGCTGGCTCGACAGTGTGATCGGCAGCGTGGCCCTGGAGGCCGAGGTGGAAGGCGTGCAGTTGTCCTTGCGCACCTGCGAAGTCGACGTTATCCAAATCGAACCGCGCTTCATGGCGCGTGCGGTGATCAACCTGCTGCGCAACGCCATTCGTTACGCCGACCGACAGGTGGAAGTGTCGCTGGTCAAGTTCGGCAGCGGTTATGAAGTACGGGTCTGCGACGATGGCCCGGGCATACCCGAGGAGGGCCGGGCGAAGATCTTCCAACCGTTCATACGCCTCGACGCCAGCCGCGACCGCCGCACCGGTGGCTTCGGCCTCGGTCTGGCGCTGGTGCAGCGGGTCTGCCAATGGCATGGCGGGCAGGTACTAGTGCAAGACTCCGAGTGGGGCGGGGCGTCGTTTCGGATGAGGTGGGGAGAGGTCGTGTAGCGCTTGCAATCCCTGCTGAGTCGGTGTGGAAATCGGTTCAGCGTGGGAGCTGTTGCCTGCGATGCCGGCACCTCAGCGACAGCGAAGTCGTTTGGCGCACCGTTATCGCAGGCGAACCAGCTCGCCCATTTTGAATGGGCTCCCCGATCAGAATGTGTATTCGATCATCCCCATCACCGACGTTTGCAACCGCTGCTCCACAATCGGGCTTTTGCCCGCCTCATTCGCCAGGTACTGCACATCCAGCAAGGTCGAGAACTGGGTGTGTTCACTGATCGGCACGCTCCACGTCAGGTTCATGCCGTTGCTGATGTTGCCAGCACCCGCCTTGTAGGCCTTGAAGCGGCTTTGTGCGGCTTGGCCGGTGGTCACGCCGTACCAGGTCTGCAGGTAGTTACGGTCACCAAAGTGACTGTTGAGGCTGGCGTCGATTGAGCCGTAGCGGCCGTCATACAGGTTGGTGCCAACGCTGAGTTCCAGGTGGGTAAACGCCTTGCCGCTGTCCTTGTGATCATCTTCCTTGAGCGCGTGTTCGAGGGTCGCGCCAACAATCACACCGCCCAAGTTATAACTGGCACTCACGCCCAGTTGCGCGCGTGACTTGATTTCGCCCATGCCTTTGAGACGTCTCGAACCGGCATGCAGGCTTTCGTTTTTGTCCTTGCGTGAGCTGCTTGCGCCCAGGTATGCACTGAAACTCAGGGCATTTCCTTCGTAGCCCCAGCCCAGGCCCTTGTCGGTGTCGAGGAAAATCCCCCAGGGGCTGACGATAGCAGCACCCAGCAGCGGCGCAGTCCTGCGTTCATCGCTGCCGCTGTAGCGGGGCGCGTTGGCGACACCGGCTTTCAACCTGTATTCCCAGTCATCTGCCAGCGCGGTGTCGGCGCCAGCCAGCAGGCACGCGGAGGTAATGGACAGGCAAAAATTTTTCGAGCGCATAAGGAGGTTCATCCGAGGTTAGAAACTCAAGGGTTTATGGGACGATTGCGTGCGTTTGAAGGCGTAGCCCGAGGCGCTGAGGCCGTTGATCTGGCGGCTGACGGTGTCGCCCAGGCCATAGCCGTTGCCGGCGAGGACGGCATGGGCGTTGTCCACGGGCAGTAGGATGTAATCGGTCAGCGGTTCGTCATGCAGTTGGCCGCGAATCACCAGGAAGCCTTCTTCCAAGCGCACGCTGATGCCGCTGAGGGGCGCGTCGGGCTCATGGGTGTTGAGCACCTGATAGGTGCCGATGGTGTAGGCCCAGGCCAGTGGCAACGGCGCCGGGTCAATGCGCTCACCCACGGCAATGCGTTGGCCGTGGCTGCGCGCGGTGAGTATCTGCCGGCCTTGCACGGTGACCACATCCAACTGCACGCGGCCGAGTTCGCCAAGGTCTTTGATCCAGAAGCCCAGGACTTTTTGCTGCGCACGCAGCCAGCCGTCCTCATCCCGCAGCAAGTCGAAGGTGTCCCCGGCCAACTCGCCGGACAATCGCGTGTGCTCATCCCTGATCCGGAACACGCCCCAGGCCGTGGCGTAAAACCCGGCCAGGCGCTTGCGGTCGATAGCGGCCGGCACCTGGCGCCGCTTGAGCCCGTGGCGGGGGGCCTGGCAGTCGTCGGCGCACACCGGCGCACCGGTTTGCGCCTGGAACATCATGCGCAGGGCATCGGTGGACAGCGACACCACCATGTCTTCGGCGTTGCCGTCATTGGCCATGATGATCACCGCCAACTGTTGGTCGGGCAGCACCGTCACCTGCGCCGCGAAGTCGTCGCCCCCGCCGCTGTGCTGAAAGGTGCGCACACCGGGGCCGACCGGTTCGTCGCCACAGGGTGCGAGGAACCAGCCCAGGCCCATCTGGCAATCGAAATCCAGGGCATTGCCGCTATTTTGCTGGGTGAACATCTGCTCGATGGCGGCGGGCCCCAGTACCTGTGTGTCGTGGTAGAGGCCCTGGGCAAACAGCATTTGTATGTAGTGGCTGAGGTCCTTGGGGCTGGACCACAGGCCTCCGGCTGCGAGGTCGCGCACTTGGGCATCGCTGCTGGCGCTGCCGCCCTGATAGCCGACGGCGCGGTTGAGCGACTGTGCGCTGCTGCCGACAAAACTCGATTGGTTCATCTGCAACGGTTTGAGCAGACTGTTTTGCAGCTGGGTTTCGAATGCCTTGCCGCTGCTGCGTTCGATGGCGGCGCCCACCAGCGCATACCCGAGATTCGAATAGGCCACTTGCGAGCCAGGCGGGTTGCTGAGCCAAACGCCGGACAAGCGCATCGGCATCTGGCTCATGGCGTAGGTGTTGCGCAGGTCGCGCAGGTGTTCGCTGGGCAGGCCGGACTGATGGCTGAGCAAGCGGCGCAGGGTGATGGCGCGGTCGGCGTCGGCCTGGTCGCTATGAAAGCGCGAGCGTACATGGAACTCGCGCAAGGTGTGCTGAATCGGCGCGTCAAGGACCAACTGTTGTTGCTCCACCAGTTGCAGCGCCGCCGTGGCGGTAAGGAGTTTGGAAATGGCACCGGCGCGAAACGCGGTATTCGGCGTCACCGGCACGCCCTGGTCCTTGTTGGCCAGACCGAAGCCGTGGGCCCAGATCAGCTCCTGGCCATTGACCAGGGCGATGGATAGCCCGGTCACATGTTCGCGGGCCATCTCACGGGGAATGCGCGTTTGCAGATAGCGAATGATCGCGCTGTAGTCGCCCTTGGGAATCGGCGGCGGGGCTGGCGGTTTGCCATGGCAACCGATACTGCCCAGCAGGCAACCCAGCAGCGGAATACCGCGCAATGTGCGTAACATGAAGAGCACCCGGATGGCTGTTTGGATGCTCGAATGCTAGGGAAGGGGGCTTCAATAATCTTTGCAAACTTTGTCGGGAAACTGTCAAAGACTGTTAACGGGCCAACCCCAACCGCTCATGCCACTGCGCGATCGATTCCTGCGGGTACTCATCGAACTGCAGGTCGCCCTTGCGCACGCTGACTTCGACCCAGGGCGCCTTGGAGCCGAGCATCAGGTGCGTGTGTTGCGGCGGCACCGGCAATGGCGTGTCGATGGCCGAGGCAAACGGATGGATCAGCTCCGGCCACTCCGGGCTGAACAGCCATAGCGCGCTGCCGCATTGCGAGCAGAAATGCCGCTCGGCGCTGCTGGCATGGGCGCGGCTGGCGCCCTCGGGCTTGAGCCGGGCGTGGTAGATCGAGATCAGCTTGCGCCCGCGCACTTTCAGGCTGTTGCTGTCGCCCGCCAGGTTGATCGCGTAACCGCCGCCGCCCTGGGTCTTGCGGCAAATCGAGCAATAGCAGCGCTGGTAAGGGTAGGGATGGGCGCTGCTCACGCTGAACGTCACGGCGCCGCAATGGCAGGAACCTTCGAGTTGCATGGGCAGTCTCCTCTGGCAAGGTGACTCTAGAGTCTAGGCGCTTTGCGGCATCAAGGTCGCGATCAGGGCACGAATGGTCCCCGGCAGCGCTTCCAGCTCACGCGCCAGGGCGCTGCGCTTGCGAATCGCCCACGGCTTAAGTTCATCGATGCTGAAATGCAGCACCAGAAAACCTGCGGCTTGCGCCGGCCGGCGATGGCAGCCGGTGAGAGGAGGGCGCCCTCGGCGCCCTGGTTCAGGCTTCAGTTATCCAGCGCGCTCAAGATCGCATGGGCGACCTTGACCCGCTCGGCATTCGGATAGTTCTTGTTCGCCAGAATCACCACGCCCATGTCCTTGCTTGGTACATACGCCACGTAGGCTCCAAAGCCCCCGGTTGAGCCGGTTTTGTTGTACAGCACGTTGGCCGGTTGCGCTTGCGGTGTCGCCAGCCAATGGGGGCGCTGAGGTTCCATAGCCATCGGTGTCGAGTTGCCGTCAATCAGCGCTTGCAGGGCGATGGGGTAGGGGTAGTACTCCCAGCCCAGGCCTTGGGTCATGCCGTTCACGGTGTAATAGCCGGTGTGGGTGCTGGCGATGGCCTGTTGCAGCGGCTTTTCCAGGGTTTGCGGGTGCATGTTGGCGATCACATAGCGCGCCAGGTCGTGAGTGCTGGTCTTGATGCCGTAGGCTTCACTGTCCAGTGCGCCGGCGCTTACGCGAACGGGCTTGTGGTGTTTGTCGTAGCCTTGGGCGTATTGGCCTGACTGGTCGGCGGGCACGCTGACGTAGGTGTTGCTCAGGCCCAGCTTGGGCAGCAGGGTTTTCTCCATGGCGACATTGAAGGGCTGGCCCAGGCTTTGCGCCGCGAGGTAGCCAAACAAGCCGATGCTCGGGTTGGAATAGAGGCGTTGCGCGCCTGGGGCGTAGGTGGGTTTCCAGTGCTGGAAGTAGCCGAGCATGGCGTCGGCACTGTCGGCCGCGTCCGGAAACTGCAGCGGCAGGCCGCCGGGGGTGTAGGTCGCCAGTTGCAGCAGGCTGATCTGGTCAAAGGCGCTGCCGGCCAGCGCGGGCCAGTATTGGCTGGCCTTGTCCGACAGCTTGAGCTTGCCGGTCGCCTGGGCGTAACCCCCGAGGGTCGCGGTGAACGTTTTGCTCACCGAGCCGATTTCAAACAAGGTGTTTTCGCTGACTGGCTGCTGGGCTTCCTTCGATGCCGTGCCGTAGTTAAAGTATTGCACCTTGCCGTTCTGCACCACCGCTACCGCCAGGCCGGGAATGGCCTGCTGCTGCATCAACGGTTTGACGCTGGCGTCTACCACGGCCTGCAGGTCGGCGGCCAGGCATTGGCCAGCGCCGAGAAGTATCGCCAGAGCCGTTAAATGACGCACTCCAAACAAGGATTGTTGGGGCATGATATCGCTTCCATGAGTGTGATCGATTGAATGAAGAGCCTGCGCGGGCGTGGCAACGTTAGACAGTTCGCCGGGCCTGGGCAAACGATGATATCTCGCACCAGCCATTAGAATAATTAGGGTCAAGCATGCTGCGTTCCCATCTACCCCTCAACGCGCTACGCGCATTTGAGGCCTCCGCCCGGCATCTGAGTTTTACTCGGGCCGCCATCGAGTTGTGCGTCACCCAGGCAGCGGTCAGCCATCAGGTCAAGAGCCTGGAGGCGCAACTGAACGTCACCCTGTTCAAGCGCCTGCCGCGTGGCCTGATGCTGACCCGCGAAGGCGAGACGTTGTTGCCGGTGGTGCGCGAATCCTTCGACCGTATTGCCCATACCCTGGGCCAGTTCGAAGGCGGGCATTACCGCGAAGTGCTCACCGTCGGCGCGGTCGGCACCTTTGCGGTGGGCTGGCTGTTGCCGCGCCTGCCGGACTTTCAGCGCCGCTACCCGTTTATCGATCTGCGCCTGTCGACCCACAACAACCGCGTCGATGTCGCCGCCGAAGGCCTGGACTACGCGATCCGTTTCGGCGCCGGGGCCTGGCATGGCACCGACGCCTGCCAATTGCTCGAAGCGCCGCTGACGGCGCTCTGCGTGCCGCCAATCGCCGAGCAATTACACACGCCGGCCGACCTGTTGAAACATACGGTGCTGCGCTCCTATCGCGCCGATGAATGGGGCCTGTGGTTCCAGGCCGCCGGGCTGCCTGCCGACACCCTGGTGCCGCGCAGCATCGTGTTCGACTCGTCACTGGCGATGATGGAAGCGGCGTTGCAGGGCGTCGGTGTGGCGTTGGCCCCCGCGCTGATGTTCTCGCGACAACTGGAAAGTGATGCGATCCGGCAGCCCTTCAACGTAGGCATCAGCACCGGCAGTTACTGGTTGACGCGCTTGCAGTCACGCGCCGAAACCTCGGCGATGCTGGCGTTCAAGGGGTGGCTGTCGGAGGTGGTGGCGCAGGCTTAGAAATAAAATGAAACATTTGTCGCGAGCTAACCTCTACCGTAGCCCCTACCGAGTGCCTTCATGAAAACCCCGCGTCCCTCCGCCCGCATGCCCCACCTCATCCAACTGCGAAACCTGAAGATGGCGCGCTCCGCCCACGCTTATGTGCGCGGCAGCACCGTCCAGTTTTATGAGTGGTTGCACAGCCAGCCGGGTCGGCGGCTGCCACTCGGCCCGGCGATCTGGATCTGCGGCGATTGCCACGCGGGCAACCTGGGGCCCACCGGCGACAGCAACGGCCGTATCGACATGCATATCCGCGACCTTGACCAGGCGGTGATCGGCAATCCGACCCACGATTTGGTGCGGCTGGCGCTGTCATTGGCCACTGCCGCGCGCGGCTCGGACTTACCGGGGGTGACCACCGCCCGCATGCTCGAAGAAATGATGGTGGGCTACGAACAGGCCTTCAAGGACAAGCCCGACGAAACGCCACCGCGCCCGTCCCAGGTCAAGGCCAGTATGCGCAGCGCCGTGGAGCGAACCTGGAAGAACCTGGCCCGTGAGCGCATCGAAAACGTGCGGCCGACGATCCCCCTGGGCAAGCATTTCTGGTCGCTGTCGCGGGCGGAAAAAAGCGCGCTGGAAACGGTCTGCGCCTCTGATGACATTCAGCAATTGGTCACCTCGCTCAAGGGCCGCCCGAAGGACGCCAAGGTTGAGTTGCTGGACTGCGCCTATTGGGTCAAGGGCTGCAGCTCGCTGGGGTTATTGCGCTATGCCGCATTGCTCGGCGTGGGCGACAAGGACGATCAGGAGTATTGCCTGATCGACATCAAGGAGGCGGTCGGCGCCGCTGCACCGCGTGCCGCGCGGGCCAAGATGCCACGGGACAATGGGCGGCGGGTGGTGGAGGGCGCCCGCCAGCTCTCACCCGGCTTGGGTGAACGCATGGTCGCGACGCGCTTTCTGGAACATGGCTTTTTCATCCGCGAACTGCTGCCGCAGGATATGAAGCTGGAACTCGACGAACTGAGTGAGACCGATGCCATGCACGCGGCCGGCTACCTGGCCCGAGTGGTCGGCATCGCCCATGCCCGCCAGATGGACCGCGCGACACGCAAGGACTGGATGGCGGTGCTGCAGGAGAACCGCTCCAAGCAGTTGGATGCGCCGTCATGGCTGTGGACCAGTGTGGTGCAACTGGTGGGGCGCCATGAGCAGGGCTACCTCAACCATTGCCGCAGGTATGCGTTGGAACATTGAGCCCGCAGACATTTAGAGGGCAGTCAGGCCAGGTATTTGTTGAACCATCCCAGCGTGCGTTGCCACGCCAGGTTCGCTGCGGCCTCGTCATAGCGCGGCGTCGAGTCGTTATGAAAACCGTGGTTGGCGCCCTTGTAGATAAACGCTTCATAGGGGGTGCCTGCTGCCTTCAAGGCCTTCTCATAGGCCGGCCAGCCTTCGTTGATCCGTGTATCCAGTTCGCCGTAATGCAGCATGATCGGCACCTTGATGCGCGGCACGTCCTTGTCCTGCGGCTGACGCCCGTAAAACGACACGGCGGCGCCCAGTTCCGGGTAGGCCACGGCCGCGGCATTGGCCACGCCGCCGCCATAGCAGAAGCCGGTAATGCCGACTTTGCCGGTGCTGCTGTCGTGGTGCATCAGCCACTCGATGGCGGCGAAGAAGTCGTTCATCAGCTTGGTCGGGTCGACCTTTTGTTGCAGCTCTACGCCTTTTTCGTCGTTGCCGGGGTAGCCACCCAGCGATGTCAGGCCATCCGGCGCTAGCGCTATGAAGCCGGCCTTGGCCAAGCGCCGGGCGACGTCTTCGATATAGGGGTTGAGCCCCCGGTTTTCATGCACCACGACCACCGCCGGCACTTTGCCGGTGGCCTTGGCCGGGCGTACCCAGTAGCCGCGCACTGTGCCGTTGCCCTTGGGCGAGGGGTAGGTGATGTAGTCGGCAACGATGTCCGGGTCGGTGAATTTAACTTGCTCGGCCAGGGCGTAGTTGGGGCTCAGGGCGGCGAGCAGCGCCGACGCGGTCAGCCCGCCAAAGGTGAACAATGCGGCGCGGTCGAGAAATTGGCGGCGGTTAATCTTGCCGTGGGCGTAGCCGTCGTAGAGCTCCAGCAGTTCGGGGGCAAAGTCTTTGGCGGTGAGACGAGTCATCGGTGCTGTCCTCGATTAGCGGTGCCAGTCAATGTAGACCAGGATCACTCGTTACGACCGTGGGCGGCGGCGGCCAGTTGCCCGGTATCGACGCGCACGAACACCGAGTCGCCGATCGCCGTGAGTACATCGCCGGCATACACCTCGCAGACCACGCGGCTTTTGCGCCCCACATCGCCCTCGACCCGGGCACGCAAGGTCAGCGTGACACCCAGGGGCGTGGGCTTGATGAATTTGATCCCGAGATGGCCGGTCACGCAGTCGATACGCGGCAGGCTGCCGGGTTCACGTTGTTCGGCGCGGTAGTGGTAGGCCATGGCGGTCCAGTTCGAGTGGCAGTCCACCAGCATGGCGATCAGGCCGCCGTAGACCAGATCCGGCCAGCCGCTGTATTTCGCTTCCGGTTGGTGCTCGGCGACCACGTGAACGCCGTCGGCATCCCAACGGCTCTTGATATGCAGGCCGTGGGGGTTGCTGCCGCCGCAGCCGTAGCAGATGCCTTCGGGGGCGGTGGTGTCTTGTAGTGAAGGGGTGTGCATGCAAAGTCCTTATTGTTCTGGAGTGACTGCCCTGTTTAACAGGACGCGTGCCGGATGGGAATAATGCCATCGCAGCAGACGCTAGCGCGCAAACCGCTTGGCCCCGGCCACACAGCCGATCACCGCGACCGTCACCAGCACCATGCCCAGGCTGACCTGCTCATGCAGCAGGCCCGCCGCCAGCGCCAGGCCGAAGAACGGTTGCAGTAGCTGCAACTGGCCGACCGCGGCGATGCCTCCCTGCGCCAGCCCGCGGTACCAGAACACAAAACCGATCAACATGCTGAACAGCGCCACATAGCCCAGGCTCAGCCATGCCGGCAGGCTGATGCCGGTGAAGGTCGGCGGCGCGAGCATCACGCTTAACGGCAGCGCCACCGGCAACGACACCACCAGCGCCCAGCAGATCACTTGCCAGCCGCCGAGGCTGCGCGACAGCTTGGCGCCCTCGGCATAGCCCAGCCCGCAGACCAGCACCGCCAACAGCATCAGCAGGTCACCGGCCGGGGCGGCGCTCAGGCCCTGGGCGACGGCATACCCCATCACCAGCGCACTGCCCAGGATCGAAAACAGCCAGAACACCGGGCGTGGCCGCTCACCGCCGCGCAGTACGCCGAAGACCGCCGTGGTCAGCGGCAACAGGCCGATAAACACGATGGAGTGCGCGGAGGTCACATATTGCAGGGCCAGCGCCGTCAGCAAGGGGAAACCGATGACCACGCCGAGGGCAACGATGGCCAGGGGCATGCATTGCGCGCGCGCTGGACGCTTTTCCTTGAATAACCACAACAAGCACAGTGCCAGCACGCCGGCCAGGGTGGCGCGCAGCAGGGTGAGGAACACCGGCTCGAATTCCATCACCGCCAGGCGCGTCGCCGGCAACGAACCGCTGAAAATCACCACGCCGATAAAACCATTGATCCAGCCCTGGGTGCTGTTGGCCAGGGGATTGAGCGGTGAGGTACGTTCCATGACGAGGGCCCGAAAAAGGAGAAGTTGCGTGCGGGCCATGCTAGGCATGAAGATTAAGACAATCAAAAAATTGTCATGGATACATCGCCGATGCCACGCGCCCGTTACAAAACCCTGGTCGACACTTTCGCCGAGGACATCCGCAGCGGCAGGCTGTCGCCCGGCGCCCGCCTGCCCACCCATCGACAACTGGCCGAGCGCTATGGCTTGGCGCTGGTCACCGCCAGCCGGGTGTATACCGAGCTGGCGGCCATGGGCCTGGTCAGTGGTGAAACCGGTCGCGGCACTTTCGTGCGGGAAATTTCCCTGCCACCGGGGCAGGGCAGTGGGCAGATGAGCGTGGCGCCGGGCATGCTGGATCTGAATTTCAACTACCCGTCACTGCCGGGTCAGGCTGATCTGCTGCGCACGGCGTTGCGTCAATTGGCGCTGTCGGGGGATCTGGAGGCGTTGTTGCGCTACCAGCCCCACGCCGGGCGCCAGCATGAGCGTGCGTCGGTGGCGCGCCATCTGCTGAGTCGAGGGCTGACGGTCGAGGCTGACCAAGTGCTGGTGGTCAGCGGCGCGCAACATGGGTTGGCCGTGACGCTGATGGCGCTGCTCAAGCCGGGGGATGTGATCGCCGTCGACGCGTTGACGTATTCGGGGTTCAAGGTGCTGGCCGAGACCCTGCACCTGGAAATGTTGCCGATCGCGGTCACCGCCAGCGGCCCGAACCTCGATCATCTGCACAGCCTGTGTCGCAAGCGTCCGGTACGTGCGGTGTACAGCATGCCGACCCTGCATAACCCGCTGGGCTGGGTGATGGGCCTGGAGCAGCGCGAACAGCTGGTGGCCATCGCCCGTCAGCACAATCTGATGATTATCGAGGACGCCGCCTACGCGTTTCTGGCAGAACATGCGCCGCCGCCTTTGGCGACACTCGCACCGGAACGCACGGTGTATGTCGGCGGCCTTTCCAAAAGCGTCGCCACCGGCCTGCGGGTCGGCTTTGTTTCAGCCCCGGCGGCTTGGGTGAAGGCCCTGGAGCGCAGCATCATGGCCACTACCTGGAATGTGCCGGGGGTGATGAGCGCGATTGCGGTGGCCTGGCTCGACGACGGCACGGTTGCCCAGTTGGAAGCACAAAAACGCCAGGATGCCCAGGCGAGACAGGCATTGGCGGCACAGGTGCTGAAGGGGCTGGCGTACATCAGTCATCCCTCGTCGTATTTTCTCTGGCTACCCCTGGCGGAGGATGCCCGGGCCGATCAGATCGCCATGACCTTGCAGCGCGAAAATATCGCCGTGTCCACCGCCGAACCGTTTGCCGTCGGCGCACATGTGCCCCATGCGTTGCGCCTGGCGTTGGGTTCGGTGGAGATGACGGCGCTGCACGAGGCGTTGGTGGCGGTACGCAAGGTGGTGGCGTGGTGAGCTGTAGGCGGCTCACCGCCGGCGGTCAGAGCGTGAAGCCGCGTGCCATAATGCGTGCTGACGCTATCCGCCACTTCCTGCTTAAGTGGCACATCGCTATGCTACTGGGAAAACAATAAACCGCCTTGTGAGAAAAAAATGGACTTTAATTGGCACAGCGACCCCCTCACCCGCAGCACCCCGATCACCCCTCGCTACAAAAACACCCAGAACGTGCGCCGTTTCATGCTTGAACACTGCGGCCCAGGGTTCAAGTTCGACCGCGCATTCATGGCCTGGATCCGCAACGACACGGCCAAAGCCCTGGGCGATATGGTCGATGAGTGGCAGCGTCGAAACGAGTGCTTATGATTACTCAAGGCATGGCGGTACTGATCGACTACGGCATCCATTTGACGCCGGGCCTGCTGCTGTTCGGCGCGTGGTTCGCGCTCACCCCCAGGTCGATGACGGCGATGCGCATCCTGATTCTGTTGGCGGCGTTTGTGCTGATGCGCGATGCGATGACGCCGTTGCGCATGTGGTCGATCAGTGACGAAGTGCAGATTGCATTCACCGCCAATGCCTTTGTGCTGGCGGCGCTGGGCGGTCTGTCGCTGTTGCTGGTTGCCGGGCTCGCGTGGGTGGCGCCGGACTTGTCGCGACTGGTTCTGTGGTCCAAAGGCAATTGCGCCGTCGGACTGGCGACGGGGTTGGCGGTGGGCTGCCTGATCGGCGTGCCGCTGCGGCTTTACCAAGGCGTGGATACGCAAGCGATCCACGGCTACTGGGTTTGGCTGCCAGGCATGGTGGTGTTGGCCTATGGCGCCAATGCGTTGGAAGAGGTGTTGTTTCGCGGTTATCTGCAGGGGTATCTGGAGCGACAACTGACGCCGCTGCGCGCCGCCTTGATCAGCGGCGTGGCGTTCGCGGCCTGCCATGCCTTTCTGGCCCTGAGTGTCACCCAACTGGGCTGGCCGGTGTTGCTGTTTACCCTGCTCGAGGGACTGGCCTGCGCATTGTTGCGCATGCGTCATGGTGTGTTGGCCGCGACGCTTGCCCATGGCACGGCGATCCTGTTGATTGCCGTGCCTCTCGGTGCCTGAGTGGTCTGACACAAAATGTGGGAGCTGGCTCCCACCTTCAGACCACGTTCAGCCTATGCCTCAGCGTGGCGTGAGTGCCGGTGTACGTGGCGGAATCTTGCGTTTGCTGCCCGTGGCCTCATACGCCGATGCCAGCCGCAGCAGCGTGGAGTCATCGTAGGCACGCCCAGCAAAGGTCAGCCCGACCGGCATGCCGATATCCGCCATCACGCCCATCGGTACGGTAACGGTCGGCACGCCCAGATGGCGAATGGCAAGGTTGCCGTTGGCTACCCACACGCCATTGCTCCAGGCGATATCGGCGGAGGCTTCATTCACATCGGCATCCGCAGGGCCGACGTCGGCCACGGTAGGGAAAATCACCGCATCGAGGCCGAGCTTATCCATCCAGTCTTCCAGGTCGATGCGCCGGGTCTGTTCGAGGCCGCGCAAGCCGTCGGGCAGGGTGCTGATCTGGTCCCACGGGGTGATCCCGCGTTGGGCCATGCGCACGTATTCGTCCATGCCCGCGGCCAGTTCGTCCTCGCGGTTGGGCAAGGTGCCAGGGTCATGGGGGAAAATCTTCGGCCCGTCGACATCCGCCAGGCGGTTCAGGCTCGGGTCGTTATTGGCACGCAAGAAGTCATCGAAGGCCCACGCGGACAGTTCCCACAATTCGTCGTGCAGGAATTCCTTGGACACCAGGCCACGGGTAAACACCGTCGGCGCGCCGGGACGGTCGCCTTCGCAGTTGGACACCAGCGGGAAATCCACCTCGATGACTTCGGCCCCGGCGGCTTCAAGGGCCTGGCGGGCGGCTTGCCACAGGGCGATGACACTGGCGCGGGTGATGATTTTTTGCCCGGTCGGGCCACCGATGCCGGGTTTCTCACTGGTGCCGGCGTCGGGGTCGGCGTTGATGTACATGCGCGGTACGCCAAAGCGTTTGCCCGCGAGGGACTCGGCTGTCGCGGCCAGTTCAGCGTAAGAAACCGGGCGCACCAAGGCGACGCTGGGGATCGGCACCCAAGGCTGTAGGCGCCACAGGTCGCCACGGGTGTCCGGGTCTTCGGCGACCACCACGTCGAGTACTTCCAGCAGGTCGGCCATGGTGCGCGCATAAGGCACCACCACGTCCATGGTCGGGGTCAGCGGCCAGTTGCCGCGCACCGAAATCACCCCACGGGACGGGGTGTAGGCACACAGGCCATTGTTGGACGCCGGGCCACGCCCGCTCGACCAGGTTTCTTCCGCCAGGCCGAATGCCGCGAAGCTCGCAGCAGTCGCGGTGCCGGCGCCGTTGGACGAGCCGGAGGCAAACGGTGCTGTCAGGTAGGCGGCGTTATACGGGCTTTCCGCGCGGCCATACACGCCACGCTGCATGCCGCCATTGGCCATCGGCGGCATGTTGGTCTTGCCCAGGCAGATGGCACCACCGGCCCGCAGCCGCTCGATGGTGAAGGCGTCGCGATGGGCAATCAGCTTGGCGAACGCCGGGCTGCCGGACGCCGCCGTGAGGCCCTTGACCAGGTAACTGTCCTTGGCGGTATAGGGAATGCCATCCAGTGGTCCCAGTGTTGCGCCCTTGGCCCGGCGTGCATCCGACGCCTGGGCTTCTTCCAGGGCTACGGGGTTGCGCACCACCACGGCATTCAGCGCGGTCGCGGTGCGCGCACCGTCATAGGCGTCGATCCGCGCCAGGTAAGCCTGGACCAGCTCAACGGCCGTGGTCTGGCCGGACTCAAGCGCTGCGCGCAATTGGGCAATGGAGACTTCGGTAACTTGCATCACGTTTTTTTCGCCGCCTTCAAGTGGGGGTATGGCGGCAGTCTACGGACAGATATTTCACAAAACCAGCGCCGCATAACCTTCGAAAGCGCGGCGCATGACCTGCCACGTGAAGTCGTCGGCGGGAATCAGATGCTCGATCCGCAGCGAGGCGAGAGTAATGTCCTGGGGCATGCCGAAGGTGGTGAAGGTCGATAGAAAGTTCAGCTCGCCCTGGGTCGAGCGCACACGGGTCAACACCAGTGGCGGCATAGCGGTGGGCAGCTCGGTGTGGACGGGCACCGGCAGGCTGGCCAACAGCGCGGCCAGCGCCGGGTTACCCAAGGCCTCGCGGGTTGCCCGTTGCCAGGCAAGGGTGCGGATCTCTTCGGCGTTGATCAGGTGATCACCCAGGCCGCCCGATTGCAGCAAGCTGCTCAGCAGGTTCACCCCATCCGCCGCGTCCGGGTTGATCCCGACCAACCCAAAGAGCACGGCGGTACTGGTGTTGGCCGCCAGCACTTGCCACTCGCTGCCGAGCAGAATCGCCGGCGCGGGGTTGTTGGCGTGCAGCACATGGCTGACCGCTTCGCGAATGGCCGCCATGGTCGGCGAGGCGAGCGGTGTGGCGGCGTAACGCGGGGCGAAGCCGGCGGCGAGGAATACGCGGTTGCACTGGTCGAGGGGCGCCTGCAGCGCGGTCAGCAGATTATGCAGGGTGCCCGGGCTCGGCTTGGCGCGGCCGGTTTCGAGGCAACTGAGGTGGCGCTGCGAAATCCCGGTGATCAGGGCCAGGTCGAGCTGGCTCAAATGCGCCTGTCGGCGTAGCTGGCGCACGTGTTCGCCGGCGGTAGCAGGGTTGTCCATGGCGTGACCATGACCTCCGAGGTCATTGCGAGGGGCTGAACCTTATCACTATCGTGGGCCTCGATCACTTCAAGGAAGAGACCATGCACAGACCCTATATTGCCCTGGCCGGGTTGCTCGGATTTTCGCTGTATACGCTGATGACGATGCTGACTGCGCAGCAGTCGCTGCTGGCGTTTGGACTGCAACTGCTGTCGCAGCCGGACACCGCGCAAGTGGTGATCGACCTGTATCTGATGGCGCTGCTGGCCTGTGTGTGGATGTACCGCGATGCCCGGCGGCGAGGACGGTCGGTGGTTTCGGTGCTGCCTTACTGGGTGCTGACGGCGCTGTTCGTTTCGGTAGGGCCGCTGCTGTATATCGTCATCAATGGGTTGCGGGATGAATGAGCTTTTGCGTGTCTACGCACTGTGCGTGCTGGTGTTGTGCCTGAAGATGCTGGCGATTTCCTGCTATCAGGGCTTCTTCCGCATTCGGGGGCGGGTGTTCACTAACCCGGAAGATGCGGCTTTCTTCAAACGCACGCCGCAGCCAGAGGAACTGCCGCAAGTCGTCCGAGCCAGCAAGGCGTGGGCCAATGATCTGGAGAACATTCCGCTGTTTTTTGTCGTCGGAGGGCTGTGTGTCGCGTCGGGCACCGCAGTGGTAGCCACGGGTGTGCTGTTCGGGGTTTTCACCCTGGCGCGGGTGGTACACACGGTCATGTACCTGAGGGAGTACCAGCCTTGGCGCACGCTGGCATATGGGGTGGGCGTGGCGAGTCTGATCGGCTTGGGCGGTATGCTCGGCTCCAGAATGGTCTAAAGGGAACCGGCCTCCTCAAGCGCTAGCTGTAGGCGCCGGCCCCGTGTGATCTGCCCGCCGAATGCCGTCACGCGGGTGGCAGGCTCAACCGATCAAACGCCCTTGGTCGATGGCAACAGGATCGTCAGAATCCCCACCAGCGGCAGGAACGAGCACAGCGTGTAGACATAGGCGATGCCATGGCTGTCCGCGAGCAGCCCCAGCAGTGCCGCGCCAATACCACTGAAACCGAACATCAGGCCAAAGAACACGCCGGCAATCATCCCTACATTGCCCGGCACCAGCTCCTGGGCGAAGACGACGATGGCCGAGAACGCCGAGGCCAGGATGAAACCGATCACTACGCTGAGCATCGCAGTCCAGAACAGGTCGACATAGGGCAGCGCCAGGGTGAACGGTGCTGCACCGAGGATGGAAAACCAGATGACGGTCTTGCGGCCGATCCGGTCGCCGATCGGCCCACCAAAGAAGGTGCCCGCGGCCACCGCGCCGAGGAACAGGAACAGGTAAAGCTGGGAGCTGGCGACCGACAGGTTGAATTTCTCGATCAGGTAGAAGGTGAAGTAGCTGGTCAGGCTGGACATGTAGAAGTACTTGGAAAACACCAGCACGGCCAGCACCACCAGGGCGAAGGTCACGCGGCTTTTCGACAGGCCGTGGGTGGCTTTGCTGCCTTGCTTGAGCTTGAACAGGTTGAGATGGTTGCGGTACCAGCGGCTCAAGCCATGCAGCACCAGAATCGCGAACACGGCAAACAGGCCGAACCAGGCGATATGGTCTTGGCCATAGGGAATGATGATCGCCGCCGCCAGCAACGGGCCAAGCGCGCTACCGGTGTTGCCGCCGACCTGGAAGGTCGATTGCGCCAGGCCGTAGCGCCCGCCGGAGGCCAGGCGGGCCACCCGTGACGTTTCCGGGTGGAAGGTCGACGAACCGACGCCGACCAGCGCCGCCGCGAGCAGGATCGCCGGGAACGTGCCGACAAACGCCAGCATCAAGATGCCGGCCAAGGTACACACCATGCCCGCCGGCAGCAGCCAGGGCTTGGGGTGGCGGTCGGTGTGGTAGCCGATCCACGGCTGCAGCAGGGAGGCCGTCAGTTGGAAGGTCAGGGTGATCAGGCCGACCTGGGTGAAGCTCAGTCCGTAGTTGGCCTTGAGCATTGGATAGATCGATGGCAGCACGGCCTGGATCAGGTCATTGATCAGATGCGCCAGGGCGCAGGCGCCGAGGACGCGCATGACCAAGGGGCTGACTTGGGGCGGGCTGGAGGTGGCAGCGGGAGACGCGGTCAAGGTCGACATGCAGGCATTCCATACAAGGCAGTGAACGGCGGGGAGGCGGGCAGCGATGATTTAAACCGCCGCTCCATGGGTGAACTCGGTGTTTATGCTAGATTTGCCGCCGATGCCTGTCTCGCGAAATTCGGGCAGCAAACATCGCAAAAGGGGCGAAGCCATCAAAACACTGGATAAATTTCTGCGAGAGATCGATGAGGGCGAGTGGGCCGTCATCAGTTCGGCCACCGACTATGCAGATAACTGGGTGATCCCCGACCACAGCCACGAGAAACATCAACTGCTGTACGCCACCGAAGGCGTGATGGTGGTGCATTCGGCGCAGAATCAGTGGACGGTGCCGCCCAATCGCGGCTTCTGGATGCCCAGCGGGCATGTGCATTCGCTGCGCTGCGTCGGTGTTCTGAAAATGCGCAGTGTGTTTGTGCGCCCCGCGAGTTTTCCGAACTTGCCGAGCGAAACCAAGGCCGTCAGCATTTCACCGCTGCTCCGTGAGCTGATCAAAGCCTCGGTCAGTTTGAAGCCGCCGTATGCCGAAGATTCGCGCGACGCCCGGATCATGCACCTGATCCTCGACGAGCTCGCCCTGTTGCCGGCCTTGCCGCTGTCCCTTCCCCAGCCTGCAGACCCGCGCATCCGCCGGATTTGCCTGGCGTTGCAGGACGACCCGGGCGATGCCTCGACCGTGGCGGACTGGAGCGAGCGCCTGGGCCTGGACCAGACCACCATCCAGCGCCTGTTCCGCCGGGAAACCGGCCTGACCTTCGGCCAGTGGCGCCAGCAAGCGCGGTTGCTGCTGGCACTGGAGCGGATAGCGGTGGGGGAGAAAATTATCGATGTGGCGTTTGAGTTGGGCTATGAAAGCCCGAGCGCCTTTACCAGTATGTTCAAGAAACAGTTTGGCAAGACGCCGAGTCAATTTTTTCGCTAGCGCCAGGCTCGTCGAGCGTTAACACGGCGGGGTGCTCGCGTACACGTCCAGCAGGCCGTTGAAGGCGTCGATATCCAGCGGTCGGCTGAGGAAGTAGCCTTGACCTTCGTCACAGGCCACTGCCTTGAGCAGTGCCAGGTGTTCGGCGGTTTCAATCCCTTCTGCCGTTACTGTCAGCGACAGGGCGCGCCCCAAGCCGACAATGGCCTGAACAATGGCCTTGTCATCGGCGCTGTCCTCCAGCCGGTTCAAGAAGCTGCGGTCGATTTTCAACCCATCGAACGGGAACGCGCGCAAATAGCTCAGTGAGGAGTAGCCGGTGCCGAAGTCATCCATGGCGATGCGCAGACCCAGGTGCTTGAGGGTGTGCATGACCTCAAGCGCGCCGACGGCATCTTCAAGCATCACGCTTTCGGTGATTTCCAGTTCCATGCGCGTCGGCTCGATGCCCGACTTATCCAGGGCGTACCGCACGCGCTCCACCAGGTTGCCGCGCTTGAATTCGGTGGGCGACAGGTTCACCGACACAAAAAGATGCTCAGGCCACTGCGCGGCGCACGTGCACGCGGTTTCGAGCACCCAGTCGCTCAGCGAGAGGATCAACCCTGACTCTTCGGCAATCGGAATAAAGGTGTCCGGTGCGATCAGGCCGTGCACTGGGTGTTGCCAACGCACCAGGGCTTCGGCGCCGACCATTTGCCCGTCGCTGATGCGATAGCGTGGTTGGAAGTGCAGGCGCAGTTCTGCGTGCTTGATCGCAAACCGCAGGTCGCTTTCCAGGCGGCGACGCTCGATGATCCGTGCGTTCATTTCGCCGGAATAAAACCGCCAGGTATTGCGCCCCGCAGCCTTGGCTTCGTACAGGGCGATGTCGGCGTAGCGCAGCAACTCGGTGACCCCGTTGGCGTCATTGGGCGCGAGGGCAATGCCGATACTGGCGCTGATGAACACGTCCTGCTCGTCGACTCGGATCACCCGTTCGACAGACTCGATCAAGCGCCGGCACAGGGCTTCGACTTCGTCCTGGGCGCCGGCGTCGACGAGGATCAGCACAAATTCATCGCCGCCGACGCGAGCGACCAGGTCACCGTGGCGCACGCAATCGGCCAGGCGGCCCGATACCTCATTGAGCACACGGTCACCGGCCGCATGCCCGAGCAAGTCATTGACCGGCTTGAACCGGTCCAGGTCCAGGCTGAGCATGACCAAAGGGTGCTCCAGGGTGGGCAACGCTTTGAGTTTTCCGTCCAGAAACGCTTGCAGACGCGTGCGATTGGGCAGCCCGGTGAGGGCGTCGTGCAGGGACAGGAACTCGATGCGCCGCCGCGCTTCGACTTCTTCGGTCACATCGGTGGCGGTCCCGCGAAACCCGCCGCAGGGCATTTCGCGCGCCGACAACCGGGTGGTGCGCTCACGCCCCTGGGCGTCGACATAGCGACACTGAATGCTGATGTCCGCGCGCCGCTCGGCCGTGCTCAGCCACTGCGAAAGGGCGCGGTCATCGGTGTCCAGCAGGGCGTGCAGGGGGGCGCCGATCCAGGCCTGGAGGTCCAGGCCCGTGACGCTTTCGAAGCGCTCCGACAGATAGGTGAAGCGCCACTGGTCGTCTATTTCCCAGACCCAGTCCGAACTGGCTTCCACCACATCGCGAAAGCGCGCTTCGCTGGTGGCCAGCGCGTTTTGACTGTCTTGCAGCGACGTGTGGCTGGTATCGAGGGCTTGGGCGTCCGCCGTGGTGCGGCGCACAATCAGCCAGGTCATCAGGCACACCAGCAACGCAGCCAGACCCAGCAGCGGCAAGCCAACAACCGTTAATCGCGCCCCGGGCCGCTCAGGGTGCCAATGCAGGCTGCCGGCGGCGCCGTTATCACCCAGGGCAAACAACAAGGTTTTGCCGATTTCATCGGGTTTGGCGATGTGCAGGTGATCGACGCCAAAGTCGTTGCCGATTTCGGTCAGCTTGGCGCTGTCGAGGATGTTGATGAAGAGCAATACCGAGGCTTTTCGGTCATCGGCGATCACGGTGGGGTCAGTGCCTGGCGTTATCGCCGCTGCCGCCACCAGCGTGGGGGTGCCGCGCACGTTAATGAACGTCGTGATCGGTGTATCCGTCGCGGCGCTTGCGCGTGCTTGTTCGAGAATCGCCGCGACGGGCTGGTCGAGCCATTTGGTGAGTTCAATCGGTTGCAATTTGCCCTCGACCACCGCGTACACCGTGCGGTCTAGGTCGTTGACGACAAACACGCCTTGAAAACCGAAATCATGGAACAGCGTGGGCCCTACGTTTTCGCGGGTATAGGCCCAATCCGTGTCCACGGTAACGTGCAGGTGTTTGTAGGCATCGCCCCAAAACGCGTAGTCCTTGACGGTCAGGCGCAGGGATTTTTCCAGGGATTGCACCGCCTTGCGGGTGTAGAAGGCGCTTTCGCTGTCTTCGAATCGGTCCAGCTCGTGGGCGAGGTACACCAGCGAATAGCTGGCCGCTGCAAACACGCAGGCGAGCAGCGCCACGCACTGGAACAGTGACGTGCGCGCCAGCGACAGGCTGGTGCGCTGGGAAAGCTTGCGAACGATCGGGGCGAGGGTATTTTGCATTGATTCCCGCAGGGCGTTGTTGCTTGTCAGGGGTATGACAGGCTATCGGCCGCCTTGCGGAAAAAATGAGCGCTTCAAGTGTGGTGGCTGGCCGCGCGCCCACTATCCCGGCACTTGACTCAAGCGTGGCCCGGCAGTCCTTAGTTGATCCGGGGATGCTGCTGCACAAGGTTGTTGCGCTTGGCTTCCAGTTCGGCAATTTCGGCATCGATGTCTTCGATTTTCTGCTCGATATTGTCGTGGTGTTCCTGCAGCAGTTCCTTGGCCTCTTCCATGTCCGAAGCGGCCGGAGCGGCGCCGCGCAGGGGCTTGTTGGCGGTTTCCTTCATGGTCAGGCCGGTGACCAGGCCGACTACGGCGAACACCATCAGGTAGTAGGCGGGCATGTACAGGTCGTTGGTGCTTTCCACCAACCAGGCCACTGCGGTCGGGGTCACGCCGGCGATCAGCACCGAGACGTTGAACGCACTGGCCAGGGCGCTGTAGCGCAGGTGCGTGGGAAACATCGCCGGCAGGGTCGATGCCATCACGCCGATAAAGAAGTTGAGCACGATGGCCAGGATCAGCAGGCCGCTGAAGATCAGGCCGATCTTGCCGCTGGTAATCAGCATGAACGCGGGGATCGACAGGAATAGCAGGCCGATGCTGCCAGCGATGATGAAGGGTCTGCGGCCGATCTTATCGCTGATAAAACCAATGAACGGCTGCACGAACAGCATGCCGACCATGATCGCGATGATGATCAGCACGCCGCTGTTTTCTTTGTAATGCAGGTTATGCGACAGGTAGCTCGGCATGTACGTGAGCAGCATGTAATAGGTCACGTTGGTGGCCGCGACGATACCGATGCAGGTCAGCAGGCTGCGCCAGTGCTGGGTGGCGACTTCCTTGAACGACACTTTTGGGCCGTGGGTCAGGCCTTCGCGGTCGCCTTGTTCGAGTTTGTCCATGTGCTGTTGGAACGCCGGCGTTTCTTCCAGCGCATTGCGCAGGTACAGGCCGATAAGGCCCAGGGGCAGGGCCAGGAAGAACGGCAGGCGCCAGCCCCATGCTTCGAAGTCCGCTTCGCCCAATACGCTGGAAATCAGCACTACCACACCGGCGCCGAGCACGAAGCCGGCGATGGAGCCGAAGTCCAGCCAGCTGCCGAGAAACCCGCGCTTGCGGTCCGGTGCGTATTCGGCGACGAAGATCGAGGCGCCGGTGTATTCACCGCCCACTGAGAAGCCTTGGGCCATCTTGCACAGCAACAGCAGGATCGGCGCCCAGATGCCGATCGAGGCATAGCCGGGAATCAAGCCAATGGCGAAGGTGCTCAGGGACATGATCACGATGGTCGCGGCCAGGACTTTTTGCCGCCCGTATTTGTCGCCCAGCGAGCCAAAGAACAGGCCGCCCAGGGGACGGATCAGGAAGGGGACGGAGAAGGTGGCCAGTGCGGCGATCATTTGTGTGCTGGGAGAGGCGTCGGGGAAGAACACCTTGCCGAGCACATAGGCGACAAACCCGTATACGCCGAAGTCGAACCATTCCATGGCGTTGCCCAATGCAGCGGCGGTGATCGCCTTGCGCACCTTGGCGTCGTCGACGATGGTGATGTCTTTCAACCCGATGGGTTTGACGCTTTTCTTACGTAATTTCATGCGGACCACTCTGAAACTGAACTGGGGTGGTGCCATCGCTACGATGGCGCCGCTCTGTCAGTTGAGATACAAGCGGACACCAAATAATTCACCGCTATTTGCGTTTTTTTGCAGATGGATTGAACTTCATGAGTTCCCGAGGGAGTCAACCCCATGCCTGTCATTGCTTCCCGCCTGATCTATCGCCAACCACAACCCGAAGACGTGCAACGATTGTTCGCGATCTTCGGCGACCCGCAGACCAACCTGTTCAATCCCGCCGGCCCCATGACCTGCCTTGCCGACGCGCAACGCTTGCTGAACCGCTGGCGCGAACACTGGGCCGCCCAGGGCTACGGTTGGTGGGCGATTGTCCTGCGGGACGCGCCGCAGCAGATCATCGGCTTTGGGGGGATTGCGCCCCTGCATTACCTGACGCAGCAGCGCATCAACCTGGGCTATCGCTTTGCCGTCGAGGCCTGGGGGCAGGGTTACGCCACCGAGCTGGGCCGCGATGCGCTGGCGCTGGCGTTCGACACCCTTGATTTGCCTGAAGTGTTCGGGTTGGTGCGGCCTGATCACAGGATGTCGATTCGGGTCCTTGAAAAGATTGGCATGCAACGCTGCGGCGTGCTCGACGATGTCCCCGGTGAGGCACCGAGCGTGGTGTTTCGGGCTTGTCGTCCTACAACCTGATTTTCATGCTCTTCGCTGTATCCGCATAACACCTAGATAAACGGCAATCTTTCAGATTGACAGCGCGGAGGGCGCCCGATATAAAAGTCGCAGTTGTACGACGACATATGACGTTACATGTGTCCTATCTAACAAAAATAAAAAGTGATGCCATGAACTTGAACGAGCCCATCAACGCCCAGCGCGTTGGCCAAGCGGTAGGCAACTATCGCTGGACCATCTGCGCGATGCTGTTCTTTGCCACCACCGTCAACTATCTCGACCGCCAGGTGCTCAGCCTGCTGGCGCCGCAGTTGTCGACGCAATTTGGCTGGAGCAACACCGATTACGCGAACATCGCGGCGGTGTTTCAGTTTGTCTATGCGATTTCCATGCTGTTTGCCGGGCGGTTTGTCGACAAGATCGGCACCAAGGCGGCTTACGTAATAGCGATTGCCATCTGGTCCACCGGCGCCATCATGCATGCGTTCGCGGTGCCGATGGGCGAGGGGATCGCAGCCCTGAGCGCTGCGATTGGCCTGGCGGTGATTCCGGTATCGATCGCGGGCTTTATGCTGTCCCGCGCGGTGTTGGCGATCGGTGAGGCGGGCAACTTCCCGATTGCGATCAAGGCCACCGCCGAGTATTTCCCGAAGAAAGAACGTTCGCTGGCGACCGGCATTTTCAACTCGGGCGCCAACGTCGGCGCGATCCTGGCGCCGATCTGTGTGCCGCTGATCGCCGGGATGTGGGGCTGGGAAGCGGCGTTCATGGTCATCGGCATGCTCGGCTTTGTCTGGGTCGCGGTGTGGGCTGCGGTGTATGAAAAACCCGATCAGCAAAAACGCCTGTCGGCCGAAGAGCTGGCCTACATCCGCAGTGACCAGACTGCACAGCCGTTCACCGCGCAGGCTGCAGGCGCAGCATCGAAAAAAGTCTCGTGGTCCAAGCTGCTGACCTATCGCCAGACCTGGGCCTTTGCCTTCGGCAAGTTCATGACTGACGGCGTGTGGTGGTTTTTCCTGTTCTGGCTGCCCACTTACCTGTCGGCGCAGTACGGCATGAAAGGCGCCGATATCGTCGTGCCGCTGGCGGTGCTGTACAGCATGACCATGGTTGGCAGCATCGGCGGCGGCTGGTTCCCCAGCTACTTCATGGCACGCGGTGATGCGCCCTACGACGGCCGCATGAAAGCCATGTTGGTCATCGCACTGTTCCCGCTGGTGGTGCTGCTGGCGCAACCGTTGGGCTACATCAGCTTCTGGGTGCCGGTGTTGCTGATCGGCGTGGGCGCGTCGGCGCATCAGGCGTGGTCGTGCAATATCTTCACCACCGTGTCCGACATGTTCCCGCAGAAAACCGTGGCCTCGGTGGTCGGCATCGGCGGCATGGCCGGAGGCCTGGGCGGGGTGGTGATGACCAAGGTCGGCGGCTGGGTGTTTGACTACTACAAGTCCATCGGCGATATCCACACCGGCTACATGATCATGTTCGCGATCTGTGCGCTGGCGTATCTGGTGGCCTGGAGCGTGATGAAGACGCTCGTGCCGCGCCACAAGGAAATCACCGATCTGTAAACCGGGCGGGGCTCGAATTGTCCGAGCCCCGCACTACAGCGCACGCGCCCAGGTCTGGCTGACCAGTGACTGGCCAAAACTGAGGGTGGGCTCTTCCTCAATCAGCTCAAAACCGGCTTTCTGGTAGAGCTTGCGCGCGTCGGTCAGTGCACTCATGGTCCACAGCACCATGCGCGTGTACCCGGCATTTCGGGCAAAGCGCAGGCACTCGTCCACCAGGCGCCGGCCGATGCCCAGGCCCCGCGCACTCGCGTCGACGTAGAGCATGCGCAACTGGGCGGTGCTGTCGTCATGGCGCACCACGAACACCGACCCCACCACCGCGCCATCTTTCTCCGCGATCCAGCAGCGCTCGCGGGGCGGGTCGAACTCGCGCAGGTACTTGGCGACAATCTCCGCCACCAGCGCTTCGAACTCCCAGTTCCATTGGTATTCCCGCGCATACAGTGCCGATTGCTGCTGCACCACCAGGCCCATGTCGCCGGGTTGCGGGTCGCGCAACAGGTAGCTCGGAGCGGTGCCTTGCAGCAACGCTTGAATGCGCTGCATGGCTGCGGTCAGTTGCTGTTGTTGCGGCTCGGGCAAGGCACTCAATACGGCAATGACTTCTTGTTGGGTTTTCTGTTCCAGCGGGGCCAGGACTGACCGGCCCAGGTCACTGAGGTGCAGTTGCACCGCGCGCGCATCGGTGATCGAGCGGACTTTCTGGATCAAGCCCTGCTTCTCTAACCCGCTGATCAGCCGGCTCAAGTAACCCGCATCCAGACTGAGCATCTGACACAGGTCGGTGCTAGTCAGGTCGCCGCGTGAGGACAGTTCGTACATCACGCGGATTTCGGTGAGGGAGAAGTCGCTTTGCAGCAGATGTTCCTGCAGCACGCCGATCTGGTGCGTATAGAAACGGTTGAAGCCGCGCACGATACCAGCGCGCTGAACAAGCAGGGGAGTGGACATGGTGTGCGCTCTGATGGTTGCCTTGAGCAAGTATATGATTGCCTTAGGCAAC
>Ga0209913_1000359_pt1 | contig 41170 bp, 34 predicted proteins | sample PersoiDNA2013203_FD_185805 | JGI IMG/M metagenome (GOLD analysis project Ga0209913, IMG submission 185805) | Permafrost soil microbial communities from the Arctic, to analyse light accelerated degradation of dissolved organic matter (DOM) -... | ecosystem: Environmental > Terrestrial > Soil >...
ACTGCGAGAAAGTCACGCGTCAGTTGTTGTTTGCGCTGGAAGTGGATGGTGTCGATTACAAGCGGCTGGAGGTGTCCTCGCCCGGTATCGATCGTCCCTTGCGGCATGGACAAGATTTTGAACGCTTTGTGGGGCAAGAGATTGACGTCACCTTGAAGGCGCCCATTGGCGCGGCGGCGGGGGCCCTGGTGAACGCCACACGCAAAAAGTTTCGGGGTACGTTGGAGCGCACGCAAAGCGACGGTGGCGAGTCAGGGGTCGTGCCGGGTTGGCAAATCGTCTGGAGCGAGGCGCCCGTGGTCAAGCCCGGCCAAAGAGTCAGTAAAAAAAGATTGCCCGCGCCGCTGCAGGCGCTGGGTTTTACGCTTGACGAGTTGAAAGAGGCGCGCCTGGCGCCAATTGTCAGTTTTAAGGGCCGAGGTGCCAAGGCTGGCACTGAGCCGAATTTGGATTGAATTGAAACAGGAGAGTCATGGCATGAATCGCGAAATGTTAATGCTGGTAGAAGCCATATCCCGTGAGAAAAACGTGGAGCTTGATGTGGTGTTTGGCGCAGTTGAAGCGGCGCTCGCGCAGGCGACAAGAAAGATTTACCAGGGTGACGTCGACATCCGGGTGGCGCTTGACCGCGACAGTGGCAACTATGAAACGTTTCGTCGTTGGCATGTGGTGCCCGATGAGGCCGGCTTGCAGTTGCCCGATCAGGAAATCCTGTTGTTTGAAGCCAAAGAACAGATCCCCGACATCGAGGTCGACGAATACATCGAAGAAACAGTGGAATCGCTGCCGATTGGCCGTATTGGCGCCATGGCGGCCAAGCAGGTCATCCTGCAAAAAATCCGCGATGCCGAGCGTGAAATGCTGCTCAATGACTTCATGTCGCGTGGCGACAATATTTTTGTTGGCACTGTCAAGCGCATGGACAAAGGCGACCTCATCGTCGAGTCGGGCCGCGTCGAAGGCCGCCTGCGTCGCACCGAGATGATCCCGAAAGAAAACTTGCGCGTTGGTGACCGGGTTCGCGCCATGATCATGGAAGTCGATCTGACCTTGCGTGGTGCGCCGATCATCCTGTCGCGCTCGGCGCCTGAATTCATGATCGAGCTGTTCCGTCAGGAAGTGCCCGAGATTGAGCAAGGTTTGCTGGAGATCAAATCCTGCGCACGGGATGTCGGTTCACGCGCCAAGATCGCCGTGTTGTCGCATGACAAGCGGGTCGATCCGATTGGCACCTGTGTCGGGGTGCGCGGTACACGCGTCAACGGTGTCACCAACGAGTTGGCAGGCGAACGCGTTGATATCGTGCTGTGGAGCGAAGACCCGGCCCAGTTTGTGATCGGGGCGCTGGCCCCGGCCAATGTGTCAAGCATTGTGGTGGACGAAGAGCGCCATGCCATGGATGTGGTGGTCGACGAAGAGAACCTGGCGATCGCGATCGGCCGTGGTGGCCAGAACGTGCGCCTGGCGTCGGAATTGACCGGTTGGAAGATCAACATCCTGGATGCGGCCGAGTCGGCCCAGAAGCAAGCGAGCGAAACTGATTCGGGTCGCAAGCTGTTCATGGAGCACCTCGATGTGGACGAAGAAATCGCCGATCTACTGATTGCCGAAGGCTTTACCAGCCTGGAGCAGGTGGCCTATGTACCGCTGGAAGAAATGCTCGAAATCGAGAGCTTCGACGAAGACACCGCCAACGAATTGCGCACCCGTGCCAAGGATGCGCTGTTGACCATGGAAATCGCGCATGAAGAGAGTGTGCAGGCGGTTTCGCTGGATTTGCGCGACCTGCAGGGACTCACCCCTGAGCTGATCGCCAAGCTGGCGGCAAGCGGCGTTAACAACCTGGACGACCTGGCTGACCTGGCCGTTGACGAATTGACAGAAATCACCGGCCAGTCTGCGGACGATGCCAAGACCTTGATCATGAAGGCGCGCGAACATTGGTTTACCAATGACGCCGCTTCTCAAGAGTAATGGTCATGAAAGGTTACCCAACAAATGTTCAGTACGACAGTCGCCGAGTTTGCAAACGAACTCAAAAAATCAACCGCTACGCTGCTTGAGCAGCTCCAATCGGCGGGCGTTGCCAAAACGGCAGCTTCCGACAAGCTTAACGACGCTGACAAGCAGCGTCTATTGAGTTACTTGCAGTCCACCCATGGCGCGGCGGGCGCCGAGCGCAAGAAAATTACCTTGGTCAAGAAGTCGACCACCGAAATCAAGCAGGCGGACGCCAGTGGCAAGGCGCGCACCATTCAGGTCGAAGTGCGCAAGAAACGTACCTTCATCCGGCGCGACGAAGGTGTAGATGTGAGCGCGGAGGCCCCCGTGCCTGAGTCAGAACAGGAAGTCGAGGCCGCGCCGCAGATCGACAACGTTGAGTTGGCACGTCGGGAAGAAGAAGCGCGCCGTCAGGCTGAGTTGATTCGGCGCCAGGAAGAAGAACTGTCTGAGCGCAGGCGTCAGCGTGAAGAGCAGGAAGCGCGCTCACGTGAAGCGTCTGAAAAGGCTGCGGCAGTAGCCGCAGAAGCTGCAGAAGCCGCAGCAGTACAAGCGCTCAAGAAAAAAAGCAAGCCAGTGGCGCCCGAGCAACCGGTGCCAAATCCGACTGAAATTGAGACCGCCAAGGTTTTGGCTGAAGCGGAAAAAGAGCAACACCTGGCCAAAGAAAAAGGGCTGGCACGCGAAAAGGAATTGGCGGAGTCCAAGGCTCGGGCGGCTGAAGATGTGGTTCGTGCAGCTGATCTGGGGGACCGCCGACGCAAGGCAGAGAGCGAAGCGGCAGCCATTCGCCTGATGATGTCCTCGCCGGCCAAAAAGGCGCCGCCTCCACCCAAGAAGCCGGAAGAGATCAAGCCGGCCATGAAGGGCACACTGCACAAACCAGCTGCTGGCGCCGTGCCTGCGAAACCGGTCAAGCCTGGAGCACCTGGTGCACCGGCGGCCGGAGCCGCTGCGGGCGCTGGCAAAGAAGTCAAGTCAGCCAAGCTGTCCAGCAGTTGGGCCGGCGATCCAGCGAAGAAAAAAGGTATTCCCACCCGTGGCGCCACCGGTGCACCGGGTGCAGGTCGTGGCACCGCCTGGCGCGCCCCTGCACGGGGTGGTCGACGCGGTGTCCATGATCGCGACCGTGATGACAGCCGGGTGCAGGCAGCACCGGTCGAGGCACGCGTTATCGAAGTGCATGTGCCCGAAACCATTACCGTGGCCGAGTTGGCGCACAAAATGGCGGTCAAGGCGTCCGAGGTGATCAAACACCTCATGAAGCTTGGCCAGATGGTGACCATCAACCAGCCGCTGGACCAGGACACCGCCATGATTTTGGTGGAAGAAATGGGCCACAAGGCCATCGTTGCGGCGCTGGACGATCTGGAAGCATTTACCGATGCCGAAGTGTCGCAGCAGCAATCCGAGTCGCTGCCACGTGCACCGGTGGTGACCGTCATGGGCCACGTTGACCATGGCAAAACCTCCTTGCTGGACTACATCCGTCGTGCCAAGGTCGCCACGGGCGAAGCCGGCGGCATTACCCAGCACATTGGCGCCTATCACGTGGAAACCGATCGCGGCATGATTTCCTTCCTTGACACCCCCGGTCACGAAGCCTTTACGGCCATGCGTGCCCGCGGCGCCAAGGCCACCGACATCGTCATTCTGGTGGTTGCCGCCGACGACGGTGTGATGCCGCAAACCAAAGAAGCCATCAAGCACGCCAGGGCGGCGGGTGTTCCGATTGTGGTCGCCATCAACAAGATCGACAAACCGGATGCCAACCCGGAGCGCGTCAAGAACGAGCTGGTGGTCGAAGAAGTGGTGCCCGAGGAATTTGGTGGTGACTCGCCGTTTGTTTCCGTGTCGGCCAAAACCGGTCAGGGTATTGACGCCTTGCTGGAACAGGTGCTGCTGCAAGCTGAAGTGCTGGAACTCAAAGCACCGGTCGACGCCATGGCCAAGGGTCTGGTGATTGAGGCGCGGCTGGACAAGGGTCGTGGCCCGGTGGCCACTATTCTGGTTCAGTCCGGCACGCTCAAGACTGGTGACGTCATTCTGGCGGGCTCCACTTATGGTCGTGTGCGTGCCATGCTGGACGAAAACGGCAAAACCATCAAAACGGCAGGCCCCTCGATCCCGGTCGAAATCCAGGGTCTGACGGAAGTACCGCAGGCGGGCGACGAGTTCATGGTGCTGGCCGACGAGCGCCGTGCCCGTGAAATTGCCACCTACCGTGCTGGCAAGTTCCGTCACACCAAACTGGCCAAGCAACAAGCGGCCAAGCTCGAGAACATGTTTACCGACATGGCCGCGGGCGAGGTCAAGATGGTGCCGATCATCATCAAGGCCGATGTGCAGGGTTCGCAGGAAGCGCTGGCGCAGTCCTTGCTCAAGCTTTCGACCGACGAAGTCAAGGTGCAACTGGTCTACACCGCGGTGGGTGCCATCAGCGAGTCGGATGTGAACCTGGCGATTGCCTCCAAGGCCGTCATCATTGGTTTCAACACCCGCGCCGATGCCGGTGCGCGCAAGCTGGCCGAGAACAACGGCGTGGACATTCGGTACTACGACATCATCTATGACGCCGTGGACGAGCTCAAGCTCGCCATGTCGGGCATGTTGACGCCGGACAAGAAGGAAGAAGTCATTGGTACCGCCGAAATTCGTCAGATTTTCAAAGTGTCAAAAATTGGCTCGATTGCTGGCTGTATGGTCACTGCCGGCGTCGTGCGACGCACCGCGCGGCTACGCTTGCTGCGCGACAACATGGTCATCTTCACGGGTGAACTCGACTCGCTCAAGCGTTTCAAGGACGATGTCAGGGAAGTGCGTGAAGGCTTTGATTGCGGTTTGAATATCAAGAACTACAACGACATCCAAGAGGGTGACGTGCTGGAATTCTTTGAAATTCGCGAAGTGGCGAGAACACTTTGATGCCGCTGTGATGGACCCGACGTAAATCGTGCGTAAAAAGTCAAAAACCCCCAACCGCGCCTTCAAGGTCGCCGATCAGATCCAGCGGGATCTGACCGAGCTGATTGCGCGCGAACTCAAAGATCCGCGGGTGGGCATGGTCACGATCCAGGGCGTGGAAGTCACGCCGGATTACGCGCACGCCAAGGTTTTTTTCAGCCTGCTGGCCGGAGATTCGAAGCTCTGCACCGAAGGTCTTAATCAGGCGGCCGGTTTTTTGCGGGCCGGTCTGTTCAAGCGGCTGCATATTCATACCGTGCCCACCCTGCATTTTGTGTATGACCAGACCACGGAGCGCGCCGCCGACATGAACGCCTTGATTGCGCGCGCGGTGGCGTCTCGCGCCAAGGAAGACTAAACCAAATGAATGCGCCGCGTGCACGGGTTGCCAGGCGCCCCGTGCATGGGGTGCTGTTGCTGGACAAGCCTTTGGGACTGTCGAGCAATGACGCCTTGCAAAAAGCCAAGTGGCTGTTGCGGGCCGAGAAGGCCGGCCACACCGGCACGCTCGATCCACTGGCCACGGGTCTGTTGCCGCTGTGCTTTGGTGCCGCGACGAAGTTCAGTCAGCTCCAGCTGGATGCTGACAAAACGTATGAAGCGGTGGCGCGGCTGGGCCTGAAAACCAGTACCGGCGACGCCGAGGGCGAGCTCATTGAAGAGCGGCCGGTGAATGTGACAGAGCAAGACCTGAAGCGTGTGGCGATAAGCTTCACCGGGCTGATTCGGCAGATACCGCCGATGCACAGCGCCTTGAAGAAAGACGGCAAAGCCCTGTACGAATATGCGCGGGCCGGTATCGAGGTGGAGCGGGAAGGTCGTGACGTAACAATTTATAAGCTAAATATGGCTCTAGCCCCCGTGGGTACTGAATATTTAGCTATTAAAATGATAGTTAAATGCAGCAAAGGCACTTACATCCGGACCTTGGCTGAGGATATCGGTGAAGCTCTGGGATGCGGCGCGCATCTGACTGCGCTGCGCCGGGTTGAGACGGGTGGCTTCGATGTGGCGCAGTGTGTGACGCTGGCGGCACTGGAGGCGATGACGGATGAAGAGAGATTGAGCCAGCTGCTGCCGGTGGAGTCGCTGCTGAGCGAGCACACGGTGGTCACGCTGGACGCTGAGAATGCAGGGCGGTTCCTGAGCGGCTTGCGCCGCCGGGGAGATTGGCCTGACAACGGGCAAGTTGCCGTTTATGGCGAAAAACCGCGTGCCTTATTGGGCACTGGCCATGTTGTGGCAGGTGAGTTGATACCAGGGCGGCTATTGAGTCCGCTTGAGATTGAGAAAATATTGGGAGATTGCGAATCGGGGTCCAGCGTGCTGCACGCAGCTCCGTCCTCAACCCTCCAGACGACAGACTTTGACGAGATTTAAGAGAAAGTGAACTATGTCCCATAAGCAAATCCGAAACATCGCCATCATCGCCCACGTCGATCATGGCAAGACCACCATGGTCGACCAATTGCTGCGCCAGTCTGGCACCTTTGCCGAGCATGAGAAGGTGGTTGACACCGTGATGGACAACAACGCCATCGAAAAAGAGCGTGGCATCACGATTCTGGCCAAGAACTGCGCCGTGACCTGGGAAGGCACGCACATCAACATCGTCGACACCCCCGGCCACGCCGACTTCGGCGGTGAGGTGGAACGCGCATTGAGCATGGTCGACGGCGTGGTGCTGCTGATCGATGCGCAAGAAGGCCCCATGCCCCAAACGCGTTTTGTGACCAAAAAGGCCCTGGCCTTGGGGCTCAAGCCGATACTGGTGGTGAACAAGGTGGACAAGCCTGGTGCGCGCCCCCAATGGGTGGTCAACGCGGCGTTTGATTTGTTCGACAAGCTAGGCGCCACGGACGAACAGCTGGATTTCCCCGTCGTCTACGCCTCCGGCATCAACGGCTGGACATCGCTGGAAGAGGGAGGCCAGGGTGAGCAGTGGGGTCCTGACATGTCGGCCCTGTTCAACACCATTCTCAAGCATGTGCCGCACCAACAGGGTGACCCTGCAGCGCCGCTACAACTGCAAATTTCGGCGCTCGACTTTTCGACCTTTGTGGGCCGGATTGGTGTCGGGCGCATCAGCCAGGGCACGATCAGGCCCATGATGGACGTGGTCGTGATGGAAGGTCCGGATGGCAAGGCCGTCAAAGGTCGTATCAACCAGGTGTTGACCTTCCAGGGCCTGGAACGCGTGCAGACCACGGATGCCGGCCCAGGTGAAATCGTGCTGATCAACGGCCTTGCTGACATCGGCATTGGCGTGACCATCACCGATCCCGTCAATCCGGCACCACTGCCTATGCTCAAGGTGGACGAACCGACCCTGACCATGAACTTCTGCGTCAACACCAGCCCGCTGGCTGGCCGTGAGGGCAAGTACGTCACCAGTCGCCAGATTTGGGATCGCCTGCAAAAAGAACTGCAACACAACGTGGCCTTGCGCGTCAAAGAAACCGACGAAGAAGGCATTTTTGAAGTCATGGGTCGCGGCGAACTGCACTTGACCATTTTGCTGGAAAACATGCGGCGCGAAGGTTTTGAGTTGGCAGTCAGCAAGCCGCGCGTGGTGCTCAAGGAAATCAATGGCGAAAAGTATGAGCCGATCGAGCTGGTGACTATCGACGTCGAGGAGCAGCACCAGGGTGGTGTGATGCAAGCCTTGGGCGAGCGCAAGGGCGACCTGATCAACATGGAACCCGATGGCCGTGGCCGTGTCCGTTTGGAATACCGCATCCCGGCGCGTGGTCTGATTGGCTTTACCAATGAATTTTTGAACCTGACGCGCGGCTCGGGCCTGATCTCCAACATTTTTGACAGCTATGAGCCCCACAGGGGCGACATCGGCGGGCGCAAAAATGGTGTGCTGATTTCCATGGATGCGGGTGAAATCTTCAACTACGCGCTGGGCAAACTCGATGACCGCGGCCGTATGTTTGTGACGGCCAATGATCCGGTATACGAAGGCATGATTGTGGGTATCCACAACCGTGACAACGATCTGGTGGTCAACGCCACGCGCACCAAACAGCTGACCAACTTCCGCGTCAGTGGCAAGGAAGATGCGATCAAGATCACCCCGCCGATCCAATTGACGCTGGAATACGGCGTGGAATTCATTGAAGACGACGAACTGGTCGAAATCACGCCCAAGTCGATTCGCCTGCGTAAGCGTTACCTGACTGAGAGCGAGCGTAAGCGGGCGGGTCGCTAATTTCCAATCAAAGACGCGTGAGGCTCACCCACAACCGGGCCGTTCTCTTGATGGTGGCGGTGACCCTGATGTGGTCCATCGCCGGGGTGGTCACGCGCCATTTGGAGCAGGCCCGCAGTTTTGAGGTGACCTTTTGGCGCAGCTTCTTCACGGTGCTGTCGCTGCTGGTGATCCTGCCGCTTTTTCTCGGGCGTGGCGTTTTCAGCCGGATGCGCAGCGGCGGCTCAGCGCTGTGGATTTCCGGCGCCTGTTGGTCCGGCATGTTCACCTTTTTCATGCTGGCGATCACGCTGACCAGCGTTGCCAATGTGTTGATTACCATGGCGCTGGGGCCCTTGTTCACGGCGCTGGCCGCCCGCCTGTTCATCGGTCACCGCATTGCTTTGCGAACCTGGGTCGCCATTGTGGTCGCCGGCGGCGGCATTGCCTATATGTATGGCAGTCAGATCACGCAAGGTGGCAGCCTGCTCGGCACCTTGGTGGCTTTGTGCGTCCCCATCTCCGGCGCTGCCAACTGGACCGTCACGCAACATTCCCATGCGCAAGGACACGACGTCGATCTGATTCCGGCTGTGTTGATCGGTGCCGTGCTCTCATCCCTGGTGACCCTGCCCATGGCCTTGCCGTTTCAGGCCTCAGCGCACGATCTGGTATTGCTGGCCGGGCTGGGCTTGGTGCAGCTGGCAATTCCCTCAGCGCTGGCCGTTCTGTGTACCCGGGTGCTGAAGGCGCCTGAAGTGTCTTTGCTGGGCTTGCTGGAAGTGATTTTTGGTATTTTGCTGGCCTGGGTCGGCGCGGGCGAGGCGCCGGGCCCCAATGTGCTGTTGGGCGGTACGCTGGTGATCGGGGCACTGGCAGTCAATGAACTGATTGGATGGAGAAACCGCGCATGACGAACGCTGGACTGAATGTACAAAACCCTGCAGCAAGCGATGAGGCAGCCCTCGTGCTGAGCGAGGTACGCGGCCAGGTAGGCTTCATCACGCTGAATCGGCCGAAAGCCCTGAACGCCCTGTCGCTGCCCATGATCCGCGCCTTGACCCAATGCCTGCTGGCCTGGCGCGATGACGCTCGGGTCAAGGCGGTGGCAATTCGTGGCAGCAGCAAAACCGGCCCTTTTGGCGCCTTTTGCGCCGGTGGTGACATCCGCTTTTTTCATCAGGCTGCGCTGGCGGGTGACCCTGAGCTGGAAGACTTCTTCACTGAGGAATACGTGCTCAATCATTTGGTCCACACCTACCCCAAACCCTCAATGGCCTTCATGGATGGCATTGTCATGGGCGGTGGCATGGGCATTGGTCAGGGCACCAAGATCCGCATCGTCACGGAACGTACCAAAATGGCCATGCCGGAAACCAACATTGGCTTGTTCCCGGATGTGGGTGGTGGCTATTTTCTGAGCCGCTGCCCTGGGCACACCGGTGAATGGTTGGCCTTGACCGGTGAAACCCTCGGTGCCGCCGCAGCGCTGACGCTGGGTCTGGCCGATGTCTGTTTTGACGCCACCCAGTTGTCGTCAGCTTGGGACGCTTTGGCCCAGCTGGATTTTGATCGCACCACCGCCATTGATTCCTGGGTCGCTATGTATTCAATAGCTGATGCCGCTTATTCCATGGGGGCTAGAAGCCAAATTGATCATTATTTTGGATTGGATTCAGTAGCAGCCATGGTGCAGGCGCTGGAGGCTGCTGACGACGCCTGGGCGCAAGGCGCTGCCGCTACTTTGCGCCAGCGCTCACCGTTGATGCTGCAAGTGACGCTGGAACAGATTCGCCGCGCCCGCACGCTGACGCTGGCCGATGACCTGCGCATGGAGCGCGATCTCATGCACCACTGCTTTGCCCCCCGGCATCTGGGGCGCAGCGCCAGCCAGAGTGAGGCGGTAGAAGGCATCCGCGCCTTGGCCGTGGACAAAGACAACACGCCGCACTGGAATCCGGCCTGTATTGAAGATGTCACTCCCGCCATGGTGGCGCCGTTTTTCGGTAGCCCGTGGACTCCCCGAACCCACCCGCTGCGTGAGCTGAGATAGTCGTTGATCAGACTCGGCCCGTTGCCAAGTTTTTTCCAATCGGCATAGGGGGCCCCCCGCAATGGAAGGCGCCCCTGCCACACCACCCGGCATGCGGGTCCGCACCGGGCGGTTTACAGGGACTCACCACGTTGTCAAGTAAATATTTGCCTCTTTTTGTTAACTGATTTCAGCAAGGTCGTCAGGTGAAGCGCGAGGAAACGAGGAATAGACTGCACATTTACAGACGGCCTTGTTGCACTTGTTGTGCGGGCCCAGATACGAACCGCTTGGTGGGACTCCATTTCGAGAGCGGGTTTTGCGAACCCTAACCGCCCGTCGAGCTTACCCACCACCGGTCTAACCTGTTTACTGCATCTTCAATTTCACGTCTTGCAGAAATAAACTTTTGAATCAACTACGCCATCGTTGTTGCCGAACCAGTTGGTTTGACACTCACATGTCGGGGATCAAAGCGACACCCCTTGGTCATCATGGCCCACAGGATGCGTGCATTCTTGTTGGCCATTGCAACGGCCGCCTTTTGCCAACCGGACTTTTCGCGCAATTGGTATAGCCATTTTGAGATTGGGTCATCTCGCTTGTGCGCCGTCATGACAGCCGATTTGGCACCCTGTATCAACAAGGTGCGTAAATACATATCTCCACGCTTGGTGACACCACCCAGACAACTCTTCCCACCGCTGGAGTTTTGCTTTGGCGTCAACCCCAACCAAGCGCCAAACTGGGCACCGTTCTTGAACTGGTTAAAGTCACCCACCGTGGCCACCACGGCGGACGCCGTGACCGGACCAATGCCCATAAGCTCTTTGGCAGCCTTGGCATGCGCATCATCCTTGACATGCGCTTTGATACGTTCATCGCACCAGTCGATCCGTTCATCCAAGTCTTTCCATTGGTCATAGGCCTCCTGGATTACCAGACGCGCCATCCCTGAGAGATCATTGCTCGCGTCCTCTAGCATGTCAGTCAACTTCTCACGCAATTTGTCCGGGCTCTTGGACGCCACTAGGCCGAACTCAGTCAACATGCCACGGATACGATTGATGCTGGCTGTGCGTTCTTCTTTCAACCCCTCGCGCAATCTGTGCACGCACAATATGCCCTGCTGAACCGTGGTTTTGACCGGCACAAAGTGCATGTTTGGTCTGGACGCCGCTTCGCAAACAGCAGCCGCATCATTGGCGTCATTCTTGCCACCTTTGCCCTGCAGCCGGTAGGGAGCCACCAAGTGGGCTGCGATGATCTTTGCGTTCAAACCCAAGGCAATTAGCTTGCGGGCCCAATGATGGGCGCCACCACAGGCCTCCATCGCCACCAAGCATCCCGGCGGTAGTTGCGCGCACCACGACAGGAGCTTGTCTCGACTCAGTTGCCGGTTGGTGACAAGTTTGCCACCAGCATCAACGGCGTTTACCTGGATCACCGACTTTGCCAAATCGACACCAACTCGTGTAATCTCGCTCATGGGACTTCCCCTTTCAAAGGTTTAAGATTGACTTTCCTACAGCCCAATCTTGGCACTTGATGCCGTTACCGGAAAGTGGGGAGTCCCTTCGTATTTCGAGAAGTTGAGGTCATGAGAGTCGGGGTAGTCCAAGACGATCAAAGTAGGCGATTGTCAACACGCTGTTCAGCAACATGCCACTGTTGCGCCACCAGCACCGCGAATTCGCGGCAACTTGGCGCGCCACACCTGTGGGAGCGCCCATCGCTTGCAGTTCGCGGTAGATAGTCGTGCCGCGCTTCCAGTGCTTGAGCTGAATGGCCCGCAGTCGGTGTCGCAACCATTCGTCCAGCGTGCGCCAGACTCTTGGCGTTTTCGACAGTCCGAAGTAGGCTTTCCATCCCAGCATGTACGGTCGCAGCCGCTGCACCACCTGCTCCATGCTGCGTCCGGCAGAACGACCCGTCAGTTGCCTGATGCGTTGCTTGAACGTCGCCATGGGCTTGTCTGCCACCCCAAATTTGACCTGCCCGCCCTTGGACAGCCACAGGCTGAAGCCCAAGAACTTACGGCCAAACACGCTGGCCACCGCACTCTTGGTCTCGTTGACCGTCAAGTGCAGTTTGGCATACAGGCGTCGCAGCAGTTCCATCACCCGTTCACCCGCACGCAGACTGTGAACGTAGACGTTGCAATCGTCGGCGTAGCGTGCGAAGCAATGACCGCGCCGCTCCAGTTCCTTGTCCACTTCATCCAGCAGCACGTTGGCCAGCAGCGGCGACAGGGGTCCGCCTTGCGGCGTGCCCTGATAGCGCTGCTGCACCACGCCCTCGCTCATGATGCCGCTGTTCAGATACGCCCGAATCAGCCGGATAACCCCGGCGTCGTTGAGTCGCTTCTGTAGACGGTCAATGAGAATGTCGTGGTTCACCCGGTCGAAGAATTTCTCCAGGTCAACGTCCACTACAACCCGGCGGCCCGACTGCACGTACGACTGCGCGGCTTTCACCGCATCGTGCGCACGCCGTCCCGGCCGAAAGCCGTAGCTGTGCTCGCTGAAAGTGGGGTCCAGAATCGGTTGCAGCACTTGCAGTAGTGCTTGCTGGATCAGTCGGTCCGTCACCGTCGGGATGCCCAGCTCACGCTGGCCACCGTCTGGCTTTGGAATCAACACCCGTCGCACCGGACTGGGCCGGTACGTACCCGCCAACAGTTGCTCTCGGATCGCCGGCCAAGCCACAGCCAGATGTCGAACCGTCTGGTCAATGTCCAGTCCGTCCACACCGGCTGCGCCTTTGTTGGCCCGCACCCGTTTGAGCGCCCATTGCAGGTTCTCTCTTGTCAGCGCCGCTTGCAGCAGCGCTGACCCCGTGTCCGGTGTAACACGTCGCGGGCCGCAGGTTTCGTCACTGGTGGGGGCACGCTCGGCTTCACCGCTCGCTACTTCCGCCGGCCCCGCTGGCGCGGGCATCTGACGCATTACCTGCTGCATCGACATGGTCCTGAACACTCCTCCTCGTTTGGTCCTTCGCCGTCGGCTTTGACCTCACCGGCTACGCCTTCGACTACTACGACCGCTGCTGACTTCTCGCTCCAGTTCGCACTGTCGCCCTTTCAGGCATGAGGCGAGATCTCCCCAGGTAAGAACGCACTCCTTCATCACACAACCGCCAGATTTACGCCGCCTGATCCTTGACCACAAAAGCTTTGCGGTTTCTTGCCCGCTCGCCTTGATCGGCACCGCCTTCTATCTGGTTCTTGTCCATCGGCTCGTGATTTACGCTCCACGCTTCCTTCCCACACTCGGTCGCCCTCATGCAGTTGCGCTTCACTTCGCTCGTTGTGATCAACTTGCGGGAGGACTTGCACCTCCGGGAGTGCGCCCATGCTGGGCGCACAAAAGAAAAGGCTTCATGACGAAGCCTTGATTATCGTGACAGTGGAGAGAATCGACTATCGGAGGTCACCGGCCAATTTGAAGCGCTTGCTTTGAACAATAGCTTGTCAAGGACGATGAAAACTTAGCGGGGATCGGGGTCGGCGTCTAATTGGCTGCCTCAATGCAGAAAATTGTTTTTGACTATGAAAAAACAGCTTTGATAATCATCAACAGCAGCAGCACAACGCCGCGCTTGGCGAACAAGGCGTTTAGGCGCGGGGATTCAGGTTTACGCCAATTAGAGAGTCGGTGTCGAATAAAATCAAAATTGATTAACACTCCCTCCCCTGCGGCATTTGTATCCCTATGTCGCGTTCGCTGGAACTTGCCAGCGAAACAGCCAAAGACACCATGAACGACGAACTGCAACAACCCGGCCTCAACAGCCTGTCTAAATCTTTCGAGCCCGCTGCCATCGAGGCTCGATGGGGCCCGGAATGGGAACGCCGGGCCTACGCCCATGCCGGCTACCGCGGCACCGGCCTGCCGAAAGACGGCGCCGAGTCCTTCGCCATCCAGTTGCCGCCGCCCAACGTCACCGGCACGCTGCACATGGGGCACGCGTTCAACCAGACCATCATGGACTCGCTGACGCGCTACCACCGCATGCGCGGCGACAACACGGTGTGGATTCCGGGCACTGACCATGCCGGGATTGCCACGCAAATCGTGGTGGAACGGCAATTGCAAGACCAAAAGGTCAGTCGCCATGATTTGGGACGAAAAAATTTCGTCTCAAAGGTCTGGGAATGGAAAGAAAAATCCGGCAACACCATCACCACCCAGATGCGCCGCATGGGCGACAGCGTGGACTGGAGCCGCGAGTACTTCACCATGGACCCCAAACTGTCCAAAACGGTGACCGAAACCTTTGTGCAGCTTTATGAACAAGGCCTGATCTACCGTGGCAAGCGCCTGGTGAACTGGGACCCGGTGCTGCAAAGCGCGGTGAGCGATCTGGAAGTCGAAAGCGAAGAGGAAGACGGCTTTCTGTGGCACATCCTGTATCCGTTTGCTGACGGCCCGCAACTGGTAAACGGTGAACTGGCCCCCGGCCTGGTGGTTGCCACCACGCGCCCGGAAACCATGCTCGGGGACGTGGCGGCGATGGTGCACCCGGAAGACGAGCGCTACCAGCACCTGATCGGCAAACACGTCACCCTGCCCTTGTGCGGCCGCACCATCCCCGTGATTGCCGACGACTATGTGGACAAGGCGTTTGGCACCGGCGTGGTAAAGGTCACGCCCGCGCATGACCAGAACGATTACGCCGTGGGCCAGCGCCACAAGCTGCCGATGATTTGTGTGCTGACACTGGATGCCAAGATTGATGCGGTGGCGCCCGCCGCTTACGTCGGCATGGATCGCTTTGTGGCGCGCAAGAAAATTGTCAAAGACCTGGAAGCTTTGGGCTTGCTGATTGAAGTTAAAAAACACAAGTTGATGGTGCCGCGCTGCGCTCGCACCGGCCAGATCATCGAACCCATGCTGACGGACCAATGGTTTGTCGCCATGAGCAAGGTCAGCCCGATTGACCCGACCGGCAAATCCATCGCGCAAAAAGCCATTGACGCCGTGCAGTCCGGCGACGTCAAGTTTGTGCCCGAGAACTGGGTCAATACCTACAACCAGTGGATGAACAACATCCAGGACTGGTGCATCAGCCGCCAACTCTGGTGGGGCCATCAGATCCCAGCCTGGTACGACGAAGACGGCAAGGTCTATGTCGCGCGCAACGAGGCCGAGGCACAAGCCCAGGCCCCGGGCAAAAAACTCCAGCGCGACGAAGACGTGCTCGACACCTGGTACTCCTCCGCACTGGTGCCTTTCTCAACGATGGGCTGGGGCAACGGCGATGCAGCGTCCGGACGAGTCGGGGCCGAACGCAGCGATTTGGTGAGCGAAGCGAATATGAGCAAGGCCGGTTCCGGCTCGGCCGGAAGCGGGGCCAACACCAACAGCCTGAGCGACTTTGACCTTTACCTGCCCAGCTCCGTATTGGTAACAGGCTACGACATCATCTTCTTCTGGGTCGCCCGGATGATCATGATGACCACCCACTTCACAGGCAAAGTCCCCTTCAAACACGTCTACATCCACGGCCTGGTGCGCGATGCGCAAGGCAAGAAGATGAGCAAGTCCGAAGGCAACGTGCTCGACCCGGTGGACCTGATCGACGGCATCGCGCTGCCCGAGTTGCTGGTCAAACGCTCCGAAGGTCTGCGCAAACCCGAAACGGCACCTGCGGTGCGCAAAAACACCGAGAAAGAATTTCCAGCCGGTATCCCGGCCTTTGGCGCCGATGCGCTGCGCTTCACCTTTGCGTCACTGGCCTCGCTGGGCCGCAGCATCAATTTCGATGCCAAACGCTGCGAGGGCTACCGGAATTTCTGCAACAAGCTGTGGAATGCCAGCCGTTTTGTGCTGATGAACTGCGAAGGCCAGGATTGCGGCCTGAACGAGCACACCAAGGAAGAGTGCGCCGTCGGCGGTGCTGCGCACGGCTACCTGGAGTTCAGTCCGGCCGACCGCTGGATCGTCTCGCTGCTGCAGCGCGCCGAAGCCGACGTCGCCAAAGGCTTTGAAGAATACCGGCTGGACAACGTCGCCAGCACCATTTACGACTTCGTCTGGAACGAGTTCTGCGACTGGTATCTGGAAATCGCCAAGGTGCAGATCCAGGGTGGCAATGACGCACAAAAGCGCGCCACGCGCCGCACCCTGATTCGCACTTTGGAAACCATCCTGCGCCTGGCGCACCCCGTGATTCCCTTTGTAACTGAAGAACTGTGGCAAAAAGTGGCCCCGGTGGCCGGCCGGGCCGGCGAATCGGTGTCGATCGCGGTTTACCCTCAGGCACAGCCCGAGCGCATTGATGAAGCGGCGCTGGCGCATGTGGGCAAACTCAAGCAGTTGGTCGACGCCTGCCGCAACCTGCGCGGTGAGATGAGCGTGTCACCCGCCACCCGGCTGCCGCTGTTCGTGATCGCCAACCAAGCGGATGAATCAGCCTTTTTGACGCAATCGGCGCCGGTACTCAAGGCGCTGGCCAAGCTGAGCGAGGTTCGCCTGTTTGACGATGAAGCCGCCTGGGCCGCCGCCGCTCAAGCCGCACCCGTGGCCGTGGTGGGTGAGGCACGCATTTGCCTGTTCATGGCCATTGACGTCGCCGCCGAGAAGATGCGTCTGGGTAAGGAGGCAACGCGTCTGGAAGGTGAAATTGCCAAGACCGAAGGCAAGTTGAGCAATGAGGCGTTTGTCGCCCGAGCACCTGCGGCCGTCATCGAACAAGAACGCAAGCGCATGACTGATTTTGGTGCGACCCTGGCCAAAATAAAGGACCAACTCACGCGCCTGGGCTAAGGCATCGCAGGCCGCAACAAAGGCCTGACATCAGGTCAACGCCGGCGCAACACGTGAATAAAATCGGCACCCACCGTCTGCTGCTCCAGCAGATCATTGCCAGTCTGCTTGGCAAAGGCCTGAAAGTCACGCACCGAGCCGGCATCGGTTGCCACCACCCGCAGCGTCTGGCCGCTTTGCATGTCGCTCAATGCTTTTTTGGCTTTGAGAATGGGCAGCGGGCAGTTCAGACCTCGGGCGTCGAGTTCTTTGTCTATTTGCATCAAATTTCCTTGGACTAGGACGATTTTAAAGGTCACGCCGGGAAGACGCCGGTGGAGAGATAGCGGTCGCCGCGGTCGCACACAATGAACACAATGGTCGCATTGGATTCACGCTTGGCAATCTCCTGCGCTACCCAGCACGCACCCGCCGCTGAAATGCCGGCAAAAATACCTTCTTCGCGCGCCAGCCGGCGGCACATGTCTTCAGCATCTTCCTGACTCACGTAGATCAACTCGTCCACATGGGACGGGTCATAAATCTTGGGCAAATACGCTTGTGGCCACTTGCGGATGCCTGGAATACGGGAACCCTCGTTGGGCTGCACACCAATGATTTTTATGGCTTGGTTTTTCTTTTTCAAAAATTGCGAAACGCCCGTGATGGTGCCGGTGGTGCCCATGGCACTCACAAAATGGGTAATTTGCCCCTTGGTGTCAGCCCATATTTCGGGGCCTGTGGTCTCAAAATGAATGCGTGGATTGTCGGCATTGGAGAACTGATCCAGTACATGGCCTTTGCCATCGCGCTGCATTTGCTCGGCCAGATCGCGTGAATACTCGATGCCGCCGCTTTTGGGCGTGAGGATCAACTCGGCGCCAAACGCTTTCATGGTTTGCGCACGCTCGATGGACAGGTCTTCGGGCATGATCAAAACCATGCGGTAGCCCTTGATGGCTGCAGCCATGGCCAAAGCGATGCCGGTATTGCCCGAGGTAGCTTCGATCAGCGTGTCACCCGGCTTGATATCGCCACGCTCCTGCGCACGCTGGATCATGGACAAGGCAGGCCGATCCTTGACCGAGCCAGCGGGGTTATTGCCCTCCAATTTGCCCAAAATCACATTGCCACGGGCAGCGTTTTCTTGTGCACCGATGCGTTGCAGCCTGACCAAGGGGGTTTTTCCGATGGAATCTTCAATAGTTGGATATTTCATACCCCACACTGTGCCATAATTCGCGGCTGCACAAAGCGTCGCCCGGGTGGTGGAATTGGTAGACGCACGGGACTCAAAATCCCGCGCCGCAAGGCGTGCCGGTTCGATTCCGGCCCCGGGCACCATTTGGTGATATCAGACAGCATCAGAACCCGCTTGGCCTATAGCTACAGCGGGTTTTTTGTTGTCGCAAGGGGGCGCGTCTGAACACGCGCCAATCGTGCTGGCCACCATCGGCAAGAGGTCAAACCGTGGCAAATCGACCGCGCAGGTAGCTGATGATTGCGCCGGATTCATACAACCACTGGCTGCTGCCGGTCGGATCGGTGATTCTCAGGCAGGGCACCTTGACCTGCCCGCCTTGTTGCACCAAATCCTCGCGATTTTTGACGTCATGCTGCGCGTCCAGACGATTAATATTCACAGACAGGCGCCGCATTTCCTGGCGTACCTTGATGCAAAAGGGACAGGTCGTGAATTGGTACAACACCAGGCTGCCACACTGCTGGTCCACCTGCGCCTGCAACACGGGCGAGCGCACCAGCCCAAGCGGACGGGTGAGTCTTTCGCGCAGCAGCATCACGGGGCCGAGTACCAGCCGCAAGGTTTTAAAAAAAGTTCGGATAAAAAATTTCATAGTCGATACAGAGTTCTAAGTTGAGCATAACGTACAAGCTCGTTCCGGCGATTGCCACGCCCCGATAATCGAAGCTAATCAACCATTTGAAAGGACTGAACATGTCAAACACCATTCCTGCTACCCTGATCCCAGGAGACGGCATCGGCCCCGAAATCGTCGACGCCACCCTGGCTGCACTTGATGCGCTGCATGCGCCCTTCGATTGGGACCGTCAGATCGCTGGTCTGGGCGGCATCCAGGCCGCGGGCGACCCCTTGCCAGCCGCCACACTCGACAGCATCCGCCGCACCCGGCTGGCGCTCAAGGGCCCGCTGGAGACGCCTTCAGGCGGCGGCTACCGCTCATCGAATGTGCGACTGCGCGAAGAGTTCCAGCTCTACGCCAACCTGCGCCCTGCCCGCACCATCATCCCGGGCGGACGTTTCGACAAGATCGATCTGGTGGTGGTGCGCGAGAACCTCGAAGGCCTGTACATCGGTCATGAATACTACATCCCGATCGACGACGACCCGCGTGCGGTGGCCATGGCCACCGGCATCAACACCCGCGCCGGTAGCCGGCGCCTGCTGGAATTCGCCTTTGAACATGCCGTTGCGACCGGGCGCAAGAAGGTCTCGATCGTGCACAAGGCCAACATCATGAAGGCGCTGACCGGCATCTTCCTGGAAACCGGTCTGGAACTGTACGAGCGCAAGTACAAGGGCCGCTTTGAACTCGATACCGTGATCATTGATGCCTGCGCGATGAAACTGGTGATCAACCCCTGGCAGTTCGACATGCTGGTCACCACCAACCTGTTCGGTGACATCCTGTCCGACCTGGTCGCCGGGCTGGTGGGCGGCCTGGGCATGACGCCGGGTGCCAACATCGGGGCCGATGCGGCGATCTTTGAGGCGGTGCATGGTTCGGCCCCGGATATCGCGGGCAAGGGCATTGCGAATCCAATCGCCTTGATGCTGGCAGCCGCGATGATGCTCGATCACTGCAAGTTACCCGAGTTGGCGGTTCGCCTGCGCCAGGCCATCGATGAAACGCTGAACATCGACAAGGTGCGCACCGGCGACCTCGGCGGCAACGCCAGCACCGCCGCGTTCACGAAGGCACTGGTCAGCCGGATCGGGAATAGCTGAACGCCCGGTGGGGAACGTTGCAAACAGGAATCCATCCTGCCCAAACGTTTCCCTTCATGGGTCTGATATTGATACGAAATTGACCTCTGGCCCTGGCAGACAAGGCTCCGACAGCTATCAAAATAGTAGTATCTTTTCGTATCAATTCAACGCGCACACCATTTCAATGTGCGCAATCCCCGCTTCCACAAAAGGTTCCCCGCGCGGCACAAAACCTTGTACCGCATAAAAACCCTGCGCGCTGCTTTGGGCGTGCAGCATTATTTCGCGGTCGCCACGATGGGCGGCCGCAGTCATCAAGGCTTGCAGCGCCGCGCGGCCAAGATGTGAGCCGCGCAGCACGCGGTTCACGGCCAGGCGGCCAATTTGGCCTACGCCCGGAGCCGGTTGCAACAACCGCCCGGTGGCTACGGGCAAGCCCAGCCGGTTGCTAATGAGCACGTGAACCGCGTCCGCGTCAGCATCGTCTTGCTCCATCTCGATCGGGATCCGCTGTTCTTGCACAAACACCTCGCGCCGCACCAAGCGCGCGCCCTCGGCCAGCGTTTGCCAATCACCCACCGCGATGTCCTGCATGACTTGACCCGCTTCATACCCCAGCAGGATGTCGCGTAAGGACGCAGGGACCGGCCTGGAAGTCTGTGTGGCGGGATCGGCAAACACGTAAATCAGCTCGCAACTGATCAGATACTCTTCGCCCCGAAAAATAGCCCCTGTGAAAACAATTGACGAGGTGCCGATGCGATGGCATTTGAGCGCCACGTCCAGTTGATCATCGACCCGTGCCGAGGCGTGAAACTCCACCGTGGCTTTCTTGACGTACAAGTCACCCTGCAGTGCCGCAAAAGTGGCCTCATACGGCAGCGCCAGAGCCCGCCAGTAGTCGGAGATGGCGGTGTCAAAGTACATCAGGTAATGCGCGTTGAAAACGATTTTTTGCATGTCCACTTCGGCCCAGCGCACACGCAGGCGGTGGAAAAAGCGGAACTCCTGGCGGCTGGTATCAGTCATGGTGCGTATGGGATGAAGTGGTAGTCTGAAAAGCATGTTGCAGCGCGCGTGCTGCATCCAGATGGGCGCGGCGCGCCTCTGCAATAGCGCGCCCCATCATGGCAAAGCCGTGCACCACGCCGCGGTAAATTTCCAGGTCCACCGGCACGGCCGCGGCGCGCAATTTATCGGCGTAAGCCACGCCCTCATCCACCAGCGGGTCGCATTCGGCCAGTCCAAACCAGGCCGGCGCGACACCTTCCACATCGGGTGCATTCAAGGGAGCAAAGCGCCAGTCATCGCGGTCGGTCAGCGTGGGGATGTAGTGGTCAAAAAAATAGCGGATGTGGGGTTCTTCAAGCATAAAACCATGGGCAAAGGTTTTGTGCGACGCCGTGTCCTGGTGCGCGGTGCAACCGGGGTAAAACAGCAACTGCAGCGCCAGTGGCAGGCCCACATCCCGTGCTTGTAAAGCACAGGCGGCTGCCAGCGTACCCCCGGCGCTGTCGCCACCGACTGCGAGGCGCCCGCTATCCAGGCCCAGGCTGGCGCCGTGATCGGCGACCCACTGCACGGCATCCCAGGCATCGTCATGCGCCACCGGGAATTGATGTTCAGGTGCGAGCCGGTAAGCCACTGAGAGCACCGCGCAATGCGCCTGGTGGCTCAGGGTGCGGCACAGCACATCATGCGTGGCGATGCTGCCAATGGTGAAGCCGCCACCATGAAAATAAACCAATACCGGCAGCTTTTCAGCACTGGCGGCATAGAGCCGCACCGGCACGCCGTAGCCATCGCGTGCCGGAATGTTGAAATCTTCCACCCTCTGCAACGCAGGCGACGTGATTTCCAGAAAACCGGCACCAACTTCATAGGCGATGCGTGCTTGCACGGGCGTGAGTGCATGCAAGGTCACCTGATTGGCGCGCGTCATGCGGTCCAGCACACTGTGCATGGCAGGCGTCAGCAAGGTGCGCGGGTTACGACGGTGACTCATTGAGACGCGGGTTCTTGTTGATGTGCATTTTTTTATCCTACACGCAAACCACCACGGCACCGATTGAGAGCGGCCACCTCAGAACGCGTCTTCAGGCATGTCGGCGCAGGTCAGGTCACGGCTTGCCACCACCTGCAGCCAAGCGCCTATTTTTGGCAATTCATAATGATAAAAATAGGCTGTAGCCCTCGTCCTGCCTACGTTAGCAGCTATTGATTGTGCAGCATCCAGGCGCGCGATCGTCAACGCCACATCGAGCCAGATCCAGGCCAGCACGGTGTGGCCAAAGGCCTGCAGATACGGCACCGCATTGGCCAGGGCGTCACCCGGCTTGCCAGTGGCCCAGGCCGCCCGGGTGGCGTCTGTGACCTGCTGCCAAGCGGCTGTCAAAGCCGCTGCATGCGCCGCCAGTTCGGGCACCTTTTGTGCCTGCTCAGCCGTGGCCTGGATGCGCACTGCCAGCAGCGCCAGCCCGCGCCCGTTCTCCATCAACACTTTGCGTCCAAGCAAGTCCATCGCCTGAATGCCGTGCGTGCCTTCGTGGATCATGTTCAGACGATTGTCGCGCCAATACTGTTCTACCGGGAAGTCACGCGTGTAGCCATAACCCCCGTGGACCTGAATCGCCAGCGAATTGGCCTCCAGACACCATTCACTCGGCCAGCTCTTGGCAATCGGGGTCAAAACTTCGAGCAGCAGGCGCGCCTCATCCGCCGCTTGCGGGTTGCCGCTGTGTTGCTCATCGACCAGACGAGCGCAATACAAGGCCAGCGCCAGCGCACCTTCGCAGTAAGATTTTTGCGCCAGCAACATGCGCTTGACGTCAGCGTGTTCAATGATGGGCACTTGCGGCTGGGTGGCGTCCTTGCCAGCAGGCCCCGCCGGTCGGCCCTGGGGTCGGCTTTTGGCATAGTCCAGCGCAGCTTCATAACCCGCCAGGCCGAGCATGGTGGCTGCAATGCCGACGCCGATGCGTGCCTCGTTCATCATATGGAACATGCAGCGCAGGCCCTCGCCCGGTTGGCCGACCAGGTAGCCGACGGCGCCGGCGCCCTTGCCGTCCAAGCCGCCGCCCGTGCTGCAGACCGGGTATTTGCCCTCGCCAAAATTGAGCAAGGTGTTGACCGTGCCGCGCCAGCCCAGCTTGTGATTCAGACCAGCCAAGGCCACGTCGTTGCGCTCGCCGGTAAGAACGCCCGCCTCGTTCACCAATTTCTTGGGCACGATGAATAGGGAAATGCCACGCGTGCCCTTTGGCAACTGACCGTCCGGTCCCGGAATTTTGGCCAGCACCAGGTGGACGATGTTCTCAGTCAACTCGTGGTCGCCAGCCGAGATCCACATCTTGTTGCCGCGCAGGCGATAGCGCGCACCCAGCGGGTCTTGCGCAAAGCCCACGCCGTCCGGCATGGCGCGCGTGGCCACGTCACTCAGAGAAGACCCTGCCTGCGGCTCAGACAGACACATGGTGCCCGAGAAGCGCCCGGAAAATTCATTTTTGGCAAACACCTCTTTTTGCAGCGGCGTGCCATGCACCATCAGCAAATTGGCGTTGCCGGTGCTCAACATACCCGAGCCGATACTGACCGAGGCCATGGCAAAAAAAGCATTCGCCGCCGCCTCAATCGTGTACGGCAGTTGCATGCCACCGTGCTCAAAATCTTGCGCCGCGCTCAACATGCCGGATTCGGCGTAGGCTTTCTGTGCGTCATGCGTAGCTTGCGGCAGGATCACCTGGTCGCCGTCAAAACGCGGCTCCTGCGTGTCCACCAGCCGGTTAAACGGCGCGTACTTTTCACGCGCAATGCGCTCGCAGGTGTCGAGCACGGCATCAAAAGTCTCGCGCGAATGGTCGGCAAAACGGGGCCGCTGGCTCAGCGACTCAACGTCAAGCCACTGGTACAGGAAAAAATCAAGGGTGGAACGCAGACTCATGGGCGCCTCTCAGAAAACGGCCGGAAGGGGCGGCAACTGCCAGTTGCCACTTGCCAGTGCCAGGAAGTTACGAATTCGCAGAACCCGATGGCAAGGCGATGATCGTGCCCTGCGCAACAGCACACAGTTTTTCATTGCCGTCCCTGATGACAAACACATCGCAACGACAAACTGCCTGGGATTTCCCCGTATGGACGGCGTGAGCCCGCGCGATCAGGCGCTCACCGACGGCTGGTCGCAGATAGTTGATCTTGAACTCGGAGGTGACAACCGGCACGCCCAAGGCGGTGCCGCCCGCGTAGGTCAGTGCATTGTCTGCCGCATAACTCACAACGCCACCGTGCACAAAGCCGTGCTGCTGGCGGATTTTGTCGCTCACCGGCACATGCAGTTCGCACTGCCCCGGCGCCAGGCTGTGCAGCTCAGCGCCGATCAGAACGCTGAAAGGCTGGGAGGCCAGCACCGCCTGACCCATCGCAAGAAAGGCTTCAGGGGAGACGTGAGTAGTCATGTACGTGGTTCTTTCTGCAATGGCTGTTCAATTGAGGACAGAGCTTGCCCACTGCGTGTGGCTGCGGTCTGTCCCACAACGTTTTACAACACTTCAAAAATGCCCGCCGCGCCCATGCCGCCACCAATACACATGGTGACGCAAACGCGTTTGGCACCACGGCGCTTGCCCTCGATCAGGGCGTGGCCGGTCAAGCGCTGACCACTGACACCGTAGGGGTGGCCCACGGCAATGGCGCCGCCGTTGACGTTCAGCCGATCATTCGGAATGCCGAGCCGGTCGCGGCAGTAAATCACTTGCACCGCAAAGGCTTCATTGAGCTCCCACAGGTCGATGTCGTCCATCTTCAAACCCAGGCGCGCCAGCACTTTCGGGATGGCAAACACCGGGCCAATACCCATCTCGTCAGGCTCGCAGCCAGCCACGGCAAAACCCAGAAAGCGGCCCAGCGGCTTGAGGCCTTTTTTCGCGGCGATGGACTCGTGCATCACCACGACAGCGCCACCCCCATCCGAAAACTGGCTGGCATTGCCGGCGGTAATCAGGCCGCCCGGTACGGCCGAGCGCAGGCCGCTGATGCCCTCTTTGGTAGTACCCGCGCGAATGCCTTCGTCCTGGCTGACCGTGACTTTTTTGGTCGTCAGACCCATCACTTTGTCGGCCACGCCCATGATGACGCTAATCGGGGCAATCTCGTCGTTGAACAGGCCCGCGGCCAGTGCGGCCGTGGCACGCTGCTGGCTGGCAGCGCCATACTCGTCCATCGCGTCGCGGCTGATGTTGTAACGCTTGGCGACGATCTCTGCCGTTTGCAGCATGTTGAGGTAAACCTCGGGCTTGTTTTTCACCAGCCAAGGATCGGTCAGCATGTGCTGATTCATCTCTTGCTGGACGCAGGAGATGGCTTCCACGCCACCGGCTACAAAAATGTCGCCCTCGCCCGCGATGATGCGTTGCGAAGCCAGCGCAATGGTTTGCAGACCGGAGGAACAAAAACGATTGACCGTCATGCCCGGCACGGTCACCGGGCAACCAGCGCGCAGGGCGATCTGGCGCGCGATGTTGGCGCCAGTGGCACCTTCGGGTGTGGCACAGCCCATGAGGACGTCTTCGACCTCGGCGGCCTCAATGCCGGCGCGCTTGATGGCATGTTCGACGGCGTGGCCGCCCAGCGTGGCGCCATGGGTCATGTTGAAAGAACCCTTCCAGCTCTTGGCGAGCGGCGTGCGGGCGGTGGAAACGATTACGGCTGCAGTCATGGTGATCTCCTAAAGTGTTGGGGACAGAGCTTGCCCACTTTGTGTGGCTACGGTCTGTCCCGCAAAGTCTCAGCTTAGTTAAATGTCTTGCCTTCAGCCGCCAGTTTGGCCAGCAAGGGGGCAGGTTGCCAGAACTTGGCATCGTCGAGCGGGTTCTGGGCAAAGCGGTGCATGGCTTGCACCACATTGAACAAACCCACCTCATCGGCATAGTTCATCGGGCCGCCGCGCCAGAGGGGGAAACCGTAGCCCATCAAATACACCATGTCGATGTCGCTGGCTTTGGACGCAATGCCTTCTTCCAGAATGTGCGCCGCTTCATTGACCAGCGAATACACCAGGCGTTGCACGATTTCTTCGTCCGAAATCTTGCGCGGGGTGATACCCAGTGATGCGCGATGGTCTTCAATCATCTTCACGACTTCGGCATTCGGAATGGCGTCGCGTTTGCCAGCCACATAGTCATACCAGCCGGCACCGGTCTTCTGACCGAAGCGGCCTTTTTCGCACAACAAATCAGCGGTCTTGCTGTACTTCATGTTGGGCTTTTCAAGGTAGCGGCGTTTGCGAATGGCCCAGCCAATGTCGTTGCCCGCCAGGTCACCCATTCGGAACGGGCCCATGGCAAAGCCAAATTTTTCCACCGCTTTGTCAACCTGCGCCGGGGTGCAGCCCTCGTCCAGCAGAAAGCCACCCTGGCGGCCATATTGCTCGATCATGCGGTTGCCAATGAAACCGTCACATACGCCCGATACCACGGCGGTCTTCTTGATCTTTTTCGCCAGCGCCATCACCGTGGCCAGCACGTCTTTGGCCGTTTTCTCACCCCGTATCACTTCCAGCAGTTTCATCACATTGGCCGGGCTGAAGAAGTGCATGCCGACCACGTCTTGCGGGCGCTTGGTGAACGAAGCAATTTTGTTGACATCCAGGGTGGAGGTGTTGGACGCCAGGATCGCGCCCGGCTTCATCACCCGATCAAGTTCCTTGAACACGGCCTCTTTCACGCCAATTTCTTCGAACACGGCTTCAATGACCATGTCCGCGTCTTTGAGATCGTCGTAGCTCAACGTGGTACTCAGCAGGCTCATGCGCTGCTCGTATTTGTCCTGTTTGAGTTTGCCTTTTTTGACCTGGGCTTCGTAATTCTTGCGAATAGTAGCAATACCACGGTCCAGCGCCTCCTGCTTCATTTCCAGCATCTTCACCGCAATGCCGGCGTTGAGGAAATTCATCGAGATACCGCCGCCCATCGTGCCGGCACCGATAACCGCTATTGAGTTGATCGCGCGTTGCGGCGTGTCTGCGGGCACATCCGGGATCTTGGAGGCTGCACGCTGGGCCATAAAAATGTGCCGCAAGGCCCGGGACTCAGGTGTCCACATCAGGTTGATGAAGAGATCGCGCTCCGTGAGCAGGCCATCTTCAAACTTTTTCTTGGCAGCGGCTTCCACCGCATCCACGCATTTAAGCGGCGCCGGAAAGTTCTTGGACATGCCCCCCACCATATTGCGGGCAAACTGGAAATAAGCATTGCCTTGCGGGTGTTTGCAAGGCAGGTTGCGCACCAGTGGCAGCGGCCGCGTTTCGGCGACCGAGCGCGCATAGAGCAGTGCCTCTTCGGCCAGGGATTCGTTTGAGTTGGCCATTTTGTTGAACAACTGCTGACCCGGCAGCATTGCCAGCAACTCGCTTTTGACTGGCTCACCACTGACAATCATGTTCAATGCGGGCTCGACCCCGAGCGCACGCGGCAGGCGCTGCGTACCGCCAGCACCCGGCAGCAATCCCAACTTGACCTCGGGCAGCGCAACGCTACACCCAGGCGCAGCAATACGGTAATGACAACCCAGCGCCAGTTCCAGCCCACCGCCCATGCAGACCGAGTGAATGGCGGCAATGACCGGTTTGCTCGAATTTTCAATCATCAGAATCACGCTCAGCAGATTGGGTTCCTGCAAGGCCTTGGGGCTGCCAAACTCCTTGATGTCGGCGCCGCCCGAGAACGCTTTGCCGGCGCCGGTGATGACAATCGCTTTCACGGCCCCATCGGCATCGGCTTTGGCCAGACCGTCGGTGAGTGCCAATCGTGTGGCATAGCCCAGGCCATTGACGGGTGGGTTGTTGAGCGTCAGTACGGCGATGTCGCCATGCACTTTGTAGTCAGCGGTCATGCTTGCATTCCTCGGAAATAAAAATAGAACGATCGTGCGATTAATTGCAGAGGGCAACTATACCCAAGAGTCCACTGCGAGTTTGTCGCAGTTGGGACAAGGCGTTCAGACCTCCAGCCATTCCTTGCGGGTATAGCTGTCTTTGCGCAATTCATCCGGGGTGCCGCTGAACACGATACTGCCGTGGCCCATGACCAGACAGCGATCAGAAATATCCATCGCAATGGTCAATTTCTGTTCAATCAGCAACACCGAAATGCCCCGTTTTTTCAGCTCTTTAAGGTACTGCGCCACCAGTTCGACAACTTTTGGCGCCAGGCCTTCAGTGGGCTCGTCAATGATGATCAGATCAGGGTCTCCCATCAGGGATCGGCACAGCGTGAGCATCTGTTGCTCGCCACCCGACATCACGCCCGCCAGCATGTTTTGCCGCTCCTTGAGCCGGGGAAACATCTGGTACATGTCATCAAGTGACCAGCGCCCCGCTTTACGGGCGCTCTTTTGACCCAGGTACAAATTCTGTTCCACCGTCAGATTGGGAAAAATATCACGGCTTTCAGGCACGTAGCCAAGACCCAAATGCGCAATTTCAAAGGTCTTCTTTCCCAGCAGCTCCTGCCCGCGCCAAAGCAGGGAACCCTCACAATCAACCAGGCCCATGATGGCTTTGGCGGTGGTGGATCGCCCGGACCCGTTGCGCCCTAACAGCGAGACGATTTCGCCAGCCGAAACACCAAAATGAACGCCGTGCAGCACATGACTCTTGCCATAGTAAGCGTGAAGATTTTCTATTTTCAGCATGCCTGCTGCCCCCCCGCCTGCAAGTCGGCCACCGAAGAGCCAAGATAGGCCTCTTGCACCAGCGGGTTGGCGCGCACAGCCTCGGGGGTGTCGTACGCCAATAATTCGCCGTACACCACCACCGCGATCTTGTCGGCCAGGCCAAACACCACGCCCATATCGTGCTCCACCGTCAAAAGGGTTTTCCCAACCGTCACCTCTTTGATCAGCTTGATGAAGCGGCTGGTCTCTGACTTGCTCATCCCGGCGGTCGGCTCATCGAGCAGGATGACGTTGGCGCCACCCGCAATGGTGATACCGATTTCGAGCGCACGCTGCTCTGCATAGGTCAGGTTGATGGCCAGCACATCATGTTTTTTATCCAGCTTGACCATTTTCATCAATTCATCGGCTCGCTCATTTGCATCGTCCAGATCGGCCAGAAACTTCAAAAATGTGTATCTGTAGCCCAAACTCCACAGTACGCCGCAGCGCAAATTCTCGAACACACTGAGTTTGGGGAAAATATTGGTGATCTGAAAACTGCGACTCAAACCCATGCGGTTGATCTCAAACGGCTTTTTCCCATTCAGGCGTTGACCGTTCAGAAGTACATCGCCGCTGGTGGGCTCGAAGCGGCCACTGATCAGGTTGAACAAGGTCGATTTGCCAGCGCCATTCGGGCCAATGATGCCGACCCGCTCGCCCTGTGGCACCGCCAGATTGATGCCACGAATGATGGCCGTCTTGCCAAAACTTTTGCGCAAGTCCTTTAATTCCAGGGCAAAGGTCATAGCGATTCCATCCGTTTGATTTCCTTTTCAATACTCTCCTGAATCTGCCCCCACTCGCGTGCGAACTGTTGGCGGCAGATTTCAAACAGGCCCAAGCCGGTCAACATCACAAACCCGGAGCCGAACCAACTGTTGAGGCTCTTCGAGTTCAGCGTGCCTCCCAGGAAGTGCAATTCAGGCCCGAGCGCCGAGTTGAGTTGCAGGTGATAGACCATCTCGATCATCGCGGCCGCACCCAACAGCACGACCAGTGCCGTCAAGCCCAACGCAAGATAGCTGACCCAGAGTTTTCGCAAGTGACCAAATTTCGCCACCCGCAGATTCATCATGAGCAGGGAGGCGACGCCACCCGGCGCGTACATCACCATGAACAGGAAAACCAGGCCCAGGTACAAAAGCCACGCCTTGGTGAACTCGGACAACAGCACAAACGCGAGCACCATCAGAACGGCGCCAATGATCGGTCCAAAGAAGAAGGTTGCGCCGCCCAGAAATGTAAAAAGCAGGTAGGCGCCTGAGCGATAACCACTGACCACTTCCGAGGTGACAATTTCAAAATTCAAGGCTGCCAGACCGCCCGAAATACCGGCAAAAAAAGCCGCAATGATGAAAGCGATGTAGCGTACTTTCTGGGTGTCATAGCCCACAAATTCCACCCGTTCGGGGTTGTCACGCACGGCGTTGAGCATGCGCCCCAGCGGCGTGCGGGTAAACGCAAACATCAGGCCGGTACAGACAAAGGTGTAGACGGCAATCAGGTAATACAACTCGATTTGAGGCCCGTAGCTGATGCCAAAGGTCTTGGCACCCGCCACGCGGTTGCCCGACACACCGCCTTCACCACCAAAAAATTCCGGGAACATCAACGACATGGCCCACACCAGCTCGCCAATGCCCAGCGTGATCATGGCAAACGGTGTTGCTGCTTTCTTGGTCGTGACCCAGCCCAACAGGATGGCCACCGCCATGCTGGCCAGACCACCCGCAATGGGGACCAGGCTCACCGGCAAGGGCCATCCACCACTGACCTGGTTCAAGGTGTGAATGGCCAGAAACGAGCCCATACCCGAATAGACCGCATGACCGAAACTCAACATGCCGCCCTGCCCCAGCAAGATGTTGTAGCTCAGGCAAACAATGATGGCAATGCCCATCTGACTGAGCATGGTCTGGCTCAGACTGCTGGTAAACAACAGGGGCGCCGTCAGCAAAACCAGGGCAAACAGCGTCCAGACAACGACACGACCGACATTAAACGGTTTGAACTGATAAACCTTGCTACTCATGGATCAGCCCTCCCGCGTGCCAAGAAGACCCTTGGGCCGAAAAATAAGGATCAGCACCAAAAACAGATACGGCAAGATGGGCGCTACCTGGCTGAGCTTGAGCTTCCACAACGCATAGCCGAATGTTGAGGGCGTCAGTGTCACCCCAACCGTCTGCAGCGCCGACATCAGGGACGCATCAATGGCCACCGCAAAGGTTTGCAACACACCAATGAGTATGGAGGCCAGAAACGCACCGGCCAAAGAGCCCATGCCGCCGACCACAACGACCACAAAAATGACGCCTCCCACCGAGAATGCCATGCTCGGCTCCGTCACGTAGGCATTGCCACCAATCACGCCCGCCAGGCCCGCCAGCGCACAGCCACCGCCAAACACCAGCATGAAGACGCGCGGCACGTTGTGGCCCAACGCCTCCACCATCTCCGGGTGCGTCAAGGCCGCCTGAATCACCAGACCGATCCGCGTGCGGGTGAGCAACAGCCAGATGGCCATCAACATCAATAACGCGACACCCATCATGAAGCCACGGTAGATCGGAAATTGGGTACCAAAAAGGGTAAACAAGGGGCCATCCAGCCCCACCGGCACCCGGTAGTCCACCGAGCTGCGACCCCACACCAATTGCACCAATTCCAGAATGATGTAACTCAAGCCAAAAGTGATCAACAGTTCAGGGACGTGCCCAAACTTGTGCACCCGGCGCAGAAAATATTTTTCAAACGCAGCGCCAACAAGGCCGACCAACACAGGCGCCAACAGCAGGGCCGCCCAGAATCCAAGCAGCGAAGTGACCGTGTACGCGAAGTAAGCGCCCAGCATGTAAAAGGAAGCATGGGCGAAATTGAGAACACCCATCATGCTGAAGATCAGCGTCAGCCCGGAACTCAGCATGAACAGCAGCATGCCGTAACTGATGCCGTTCAGCAGTGAAATGGTGTAGAACTCCATGCAATACCCGTGAAGTAGTGAAAAAGAAACGCCTGAAAAAAACGCCGGGTAGCGACAAGGTCACCCGGCGTTTAAATAAGACAGGTTTTAGCCTGGGCGTTTCATCTGGCAGCTGGTGGGTGTGCTGGCCACATACGCCTCAATGTATTTGACAGGCGCAAAGGTGTAGCCGGTTTTTTCCGCACTATAAGGGTTCTTTTTGTCCACTTTTTGCCATTTGGAGATGTACAAGCCCTGCTGCATCTGGTGATCTGATTTGCGCATCTCGGAATCGCCGTTGAAGCCCTGGAACTTCAGCCCCTCCATCGCGGCAGCCACCTTGACCGGGTCCGTGGATTTTGCCTTGGCCATACCTTCACTCAAGAGCACGAGGCCGTTGTAGATGGAGAAAGTGTAGAAGTCGTCGCCGAACTTCTTCTGGAAGTCGTTCGCCAGTTTGCCCATGACCCCTGTGTAATTGGAATGGTTGTACGCGATCTGATAAACCTCGCCTTCACCGCCTGCGGCCAGCGCGGTGGGCGTGCCCGACACACCGGCATAGTAGGTATACATCGGCAACTTGAGCCCAGAGTCGTTCAATGCTTTGACGAACAGCGTCAGGTCTTGCCCCCAATTGCCAGTCACGATGGTGTCGGCACCCGACGCCTTGATCTTGGCGACATAGGGCGAAAAGTCCTTGACCTGACCCATTGGCACCAGATCATCGCCGACCATCTGGGCATCGGGCCGCTTGCGGGCCATACCTTCCTTGAAATACTTGCTGACCTGCTGGCCGTGTGAGTAATTCTGGTTAAGCAAGTACACCTTTTTGATTTCGGGCTTGTCTTTCATGAAGCTGGTCAGCGCCTCCATTTTCTGCGACGTGTCTGCATCCAGCCGGAAGTGCCAATAATTGCATTTCTCGTTGGTCAACGCAGGATCCACCGCTGAGTAATTCAGGTAGACCACTTCCTTACCGGGGTTGCGCTCGTTGTGCTTGGCGACTGCATCGGACAAGGCAAGCGCCGCGCCGGACCCGTTTCCCTGCGCGATGTAACGAAAGCCCTGGTCGACCGCTGCTTTGAAGGTATTGAGCGCTTCTTGTGGCGACCCTTTGCTGTCCATGCCAACTATTTCGAACTTCACACCTGCCGGGTTCCTGACGCCGTTGGCGGGGTCGGCCAGAAATTGCCAGTTTTTCAGCTGGTTCTGGCCCACGTTGGCCATCGGCCCGGACAAGCCCTCAATCATGGCAATTTTGACGGTTTCACCCTTTTGGGCAAGCGCGCCGCCGGCACAAAATACCGCAGCCGTGGCTGCAACAACGTTTATTACAAATTTCATAAAAATCTCCTTAGTTCTAGTCAATCAACACCCGTCCAGCGTCACTGGTCTTAACCTGGGCGTTTCATTTGGCAGCTGGTTGGCGTACTGGCAATGAACGCGTCCATCTGCTTGACCGGCGCAAAGGTGTACCCGGTGTTCTCAACGCTGTAAGGATTTTTCTTGTCTACTTTTTGCCACTTGGTCACAAACATGGACTGCTGCAACTGGTGATCGGATTTGCGCATTTGCACTTCACCGGCAAAGCTCTTGACAGTCAAGCCCTCCAGCGCAGCTGCCACCTTGACCGGGTCGCTGGACTTGGCTTTGGCCATCGCGGCCGCCATCAGGTTGATGCCGTTGTATGTCGCATAGGTGTAGTAATCGTCGTTGAATTTTTGCTTAAAATCCGCAGCGATTTTGCCGATTTCACCGGGTTGGTTGGCATGGCCATAGGCAATCACATAAACCTCGCTGTCGCCGCCAGCCGCCAATGCGGTTGGTGTACCGGTGACCTGCGCGTAGTAGGTATACATGGGAATTTTTAGACCCGCGTCATTGAGCGCCTTGACCAGCAGCGTCAAATCCGCACCCCAGTTGCCGGTCACGATAGCATCGGCGCCGGATTGCTTGATCTTGGCAACATAAGGCGAAAAGTCCTTGACCTGACCAATCGGAGTCAGATCGTCGCCGACGATTTTCACATCGGAGCGCTTGCGGGCAATATCTTCCTTGAAATACTTAGACACTTGCTGGCCGTGCGAGTAGTTCTGGTTCATCAAATACACTTTTTTGACGCTCGGCTGGTCTTTCATGAAAGCGGTCAAGGCCTCCATTTTCATGCTGGTGTCGGCATCCAGACGGAAATGCCAGTAGTCGCATTTTTCGTTGGTCATCGCCGGATCAACGGCGGCGTAATTGAGATACACCACTTCTTTGCCCGGATTGCGCGCATTGTGCTTGGACACGGCATCAGAAATCGCCAGACCGGCGCCTGAGCCGTTACCCTGGGTCACATAGCGAAAGCCCTGGTCGATGGCGGCCTTGAGTGAGTTCAGACTTTCCTGGGGAGAGCCCTTGTTGTCAAAACCTGTGACTTCAAACTTCACGCCAGCCGGGTTCTTGGCGCCGCTGAGGCGCTCTGCCACAAACTGCCAGCTTTTGAGCTGGTTTTGACCCACATTGGCGAACGGGCCGGACAGCGGATCAATAAACGCGATCTTGACGGTTGATCCACTCTGGGCCAACACTCCACCAACACACAAAGACGCTACCGTGGCAGCGACAACATTCCTTACCAATTTCATATAAAAATCTCCTGGGCCTTGATCCATCAACACCCGTCCAGCGTACAAGCATTTGCGACTTGCCCCATGAGGGATTTCCCGTACGATGAATCACCCAGGCGACACGGCTCGAATCAGGACTCAAGCATCCGGCAGCTTGTAATCCTTGAGCAGTTCACGCAATTTGCTCTTCTGCATCTTGCCGGTGCCACCGAGCGGAATCGCGTCAACAAACACGACGTCGTCCGGTATCTGCCATTTGGCGGTTTTGCCTTCATAAAACGCAAGGAGTTCGTCACGCGACACCTCCGCGCCCGGCTTCTTCATCACGGCGATGATGGGCCGCTCATCCCACTTGGGATGCTTCATGCCGATGCAAGCCGCCATCGCCACGGCTGGATGGGCCATGGCAACGTTCTCTACATCAATGGAACTGATCCACTCGCCGCCGGACTTGATAACGTCTTTGCTGCGGTCGGTGATCTGCATGTAGCCATCGGCATCGATGGTGGCAACGTCACCGGTCGGGAACCAGCCGTCTACCAGTGGCGAGCCGCCCTCTCCTTTGAAATAGTCACTGATGATCCAGGGGCCCTTGACCAGCAGGTCACCGTACGCCTTGCCGTCCCAAGGCAATTCATCCCCGTTGCCATCCACAATCTTCATGTCCACGCCAAAAATGCCGCGTCCCTGTTTGAGCCGGACCTTCATTTTTTCCTCAGGCGTCATCGTCAGATGCTTGTTCTTGAGGGTGCAAACCGTGCCCAGGGGCGACATTTCCGTCATGCCCCAGGCATGCAGTACCTCCACCCCATAGACGTCATTGAACGCCGTGATCATGGCCGGCGGGCAGGCCGAGCCACCAATGACAGTGCGCTTGAGTGTGCTGAAACGCAAACCGCCGTTGTGCATGTGACTGAGCATCATCTGCCACACGGTGGGAACACCGGCCGCAAACGACACGCGTTCGCTCTCGATCAATTCAAAGATGGATTTTCCGTCCATGGCCGGCCCCGGAAACACCAGTTTGGCCCCCGTCATCGCCGCTGAATACGGCAGGCCCCAGGCATTGACGTGGAACATGGGCACCACTGGCAACACCGTGTCACGCGCGCTCATACTCAGGGCGTCTGGCAAAGCGCCGGCAAACGCGTGCAGCATGGTGGATCGATGGCTGTACAGGGCTGCTTTGGGGTTGCCGGTGGTGCCGCTGGTGTAGCACATGCTGGACGCCGAATTTTCATCAAATGAGGGCCACTGGTAAATGCCCGATTGGGCGCCAATCCAGGCTTCATAGCTGATCAGGCCGGGAATTCCGCTGTCGGCAGGCAATTTGTCGGCATCACACATCGCCACAAAGTGTTTGATGGTGGTGCAACGGCCGTGGATGGCTTTGACAATGGGCAAAAAGCTCATGTCAAAACACAGCACGGAATCTTCTGCATGATTGGCAATCCAGACAATCTGGTCCGGGTGCAGGCGCGGATTGAGCGTATGCAGCACCCGACCCGAACCACTCACGCCGAAATACAGTTCCAGGTGACGGTAACCGTTCCATGCAAGTGTGGCCACCCGATCGCTGAAGGGCAGTTTCAGCCCATCCAGGGCGTTGGCAACCTGGCGTGAACGCGACGCAATATCCTTGTAAGTGCAGCGATGGATATCGCCTTCCACCCGTCGCGACACGATTTCACCCTCGCCATGGTGGCGTTCGGCAAACTCGATCAGCGACGAAATCAACAACTGGTGGTTTTGCATCAACCCGAGCATGAACTTTCTCCTCTAAATTGGTCTACTGGTCAATCGGTCTATTGGTCCGCACGCATGGTACTGCGGTTTTCAATCAAATGAACTGCGTGGCTCTGTGCAACGCTGGCATGGTCAACATCGCATTTTGTATCGTCAGGCCTGCTTTGCTCGTTGAGAGTCTGATGCCCATGGCGGATGTTTGCAAAACATGTCACGCGCGCGACAAGGTGTCATTGAGCTGACAATTAGTCTGTGTTTACCCTTGCCCATCGCACCCAGCACAGTTCGTCGCAATAACCAGTTCGTAGCCATTTTTCTTGCCCATGTTTCCCACCACAGCCTCATCAACTTCGCGCTTTCTTGCGGCGCAACCCTGGTTTGCCGGCCTGCCGCGTTTGACTCAAATGCGGGTCGATGAAAGCCTCTTGCGCACGACCGGAAGACGCGGCGATGTGATGCTGCAAGCCAATGCGAAGGTAGAGGGCTGCTACGCGGTTCTGTCGGGCCTGATCAAGGTGCAGACCGTTCCCGTGAAGGGGCGGTCGTCCAGTTTTCTGGGTGTGGCGTGCGGCGAATGGTTTGGGGAAGGCTCAGCGCTGAAGACCGAGCCGCGCAGGTATGAAGTCATTGCGTTGCGCGATACCGAGTTGCTATGCCTGCCGCTGGCCGAATTTGACCACCTGCGCGCTAGCAGCATTGAGTTCAACCAGTTTCTGGTGAGCCAGTTAAATCTTCGGGTGAGTCAGGCCATGGCGCTCATTGAAGCCAGCCGTCTGCGCACGCCCGAGCAGCGTGTCGCGCTGTCCCTCAGCCGCCAGTTCTGGAACCGGAACCGGAACCGCAAACTCAGTCTGTCGCAAGACGAACTGGCCAATCTGGTCGGGGTATCGCGTCAGACTGCCAACCGGGCTTTGCAATCATTGGCACAACGTGGGCTGGTGACACTTGAATTCGGGCGCGTGGATATTGTCGACGACGACGCACTGACACGTTTCATCTTTTCAGCGCCCGAAAAACCGCCGGGTTTGCCAACCACCTGAACCGGGCGCAGCTTGGCGCGTGGATAACCCTGCTGACTCTATGCAACGCCGCACTGCGAGACAATTCGGCCATGACCATGGCCACACAAAACTTGACAGCGCTCGATGTGGGATTAGCCTGGCGCAATAGCTTTGCCCAGTTGGGCAAAAGCTTTTACACGCCGCTGGCGCCCTGGCCACTGCCCGCGCCTTACTGGGTGGGCCGCAGCACCTCAACGGCCCGTGAGTTGGGTCTCAATGAGTCGTGGCTGGATTCACCAGAACTGCTGCAGGTGCTTACCGGCAACCAGCCGATGGCAGGCACACAGCCGCTGGCCAGCGTCTACAGCGGTCATCAATTTGGCCAGTGGGCGGGACAACTCGGCGATGGCCGCGCTATTTTGCTGGGGGAAACCGGTGGCCTGGAGGTGCAGCTAAAGGGCTCCGGACTGACACCCTACTCCCGCATGGGCGACGGGCGTGCCGTGTTGCGCTCCAGCATCCGCGAATTCTTGTGCAGCGAAGCCATGCAGGGCCTGGGCATTGCCACATCACGCGCCCTGTGTGTCGTCGGCTCGGATGCGCCGATACGGCGCGAAACTGTTGAGACCGCAGCGGTGGTGACGCGGGTGGCGCCCAGCTTCATCCGGTTTGGCCACTTTGAGCATTTTTCCCATCATGACCAGCATGCACAACTCAAGGTCCTGGCCGACTATGTCATTGACCGGTTCTACCCGGAGTGCCGCGCAAGCGACAAATTTGCAGGCAACCCTTACGCGGCCTTGCTGGAGGCGGTGAGTGAACGCACTGCGGCCATGGTGGCACAGTGGCAGGCGGTGGGCTTTTGCCATGGCGTCTTGAACACCGACAACATGAGCATTCTGGGTCTGACCATCGACTACGGGCCGTTTCAATTTCTGGATGCTTTCAACCCCGGCCACATTTGCAACCACTCGGACCAGGAAGGTCGCTACGCGTTCGACAAGCAGCCCAACATCGCCTACTGGAACCTGTTCTGTCTGGGGCAGGCTCTGCTTCCCCTGATCGGTGAACAGGAGCTCGCCATCGCGGCACTGGAGTCCTACAAGACCGTGTTTCCTGCCGCATTCGAGCGCCTGATGTTTGCCAAGCTCGGTCTGCTCGATGCCAGTGACAGCACGACCACTGCCGACCGGGCACTGTTGCAGGACATCCTGCAACAGCTGACCAAGGAGCAGGTTGACTACACCATCTTCTGGCGGCGACTGAGCCATTGCAACGCCGATGCTGACGCTCAGACGGTCCGGGACTTGTTTGTGGACCGCTCCGCCGCAGACGCGTTGTTGCTACGCTATTCAGAGCGGCTTGAGCATATTCCACGGGGGCTAGCGTCTGATTTGATGCTTAAAACAAATCCGAAATTTGTGCTCCGCAATTATTTGGGCGAACAAGCTATCCAGGCAGCAAAACTAAAAGACTTTTCTCAAGTCGAGACCTTGCTGATGCTGCTTGAATCGCCCTTTGAGGAACATCCCGGTTTTGATAAATACGCCGATTTCCCGCCCGACTGGGCCAGCGGCATCGAAATCAGTTGCAGCTCTTGACTGAACCAGTTCACAGTGGGCTCGCGGTAACAGATGTACCAGAGCCCTCATCAGGCAAAAAATACCATGACCTACAAAATTGAAAAAACCGACGCACAGTGGCAGGCCCTGCTGGCAGCCAAAGGCGCCGAGCCGCTGGCGTTTGAAGTCACCCGCCATGAAGCCACCGAAAGAGCCTACACCGGCAAGCTGGAAGGCAACCAGGCGGCGGGCCTTTACAGCTGTATTTGCTGCGACAAACCCTTGTTTGACTCAAGTACCAAATTCGAATCCCATTGCGGCTGGCCCAGCTATTTTCAGCCCATCGACAAGGCGGCCGTGGCGACCAAGATGGATGGCAAGATGGGGATGCAACGCACCGAGGTGCATTGCCCCGACTGCGGCGCGCATCTGGGCCATGTGTTTCAAGACGGCCCGGCCCCGACCGGCTTGCGCTACTGCATGAACTCAGCTTCGTTAAAATTCACCCCACATGAAAATACTGATTGATTTTTTCCCCATCCTGCTGTTTTTCGGCGCTTACAAGGCCTATGACATTTATATCGGCACTGGCGTCCTGATGGCTGCCACCTTGATTCAAATGGGCCTGATTTACACGCTGGACCGCAAACTGACGGTCATGCACAAGATCACGCTGGCCCTGATACTGGTCTTTGGCACCTTGACCCTGGTATTGCACGACGAACGGTTTATCAAGTGGAAACCTACCGTCTTGTACGCCGCCATGGCGATTGGTTTGGCGCTGGCAGTGTGGGTGTGGAAGAAAAATTTCCTCAAGCTGCTGTTGGGCAGCCAGATGGAATTACCGGACACGGTGTGGATGCGGCTCAACATGGTCTGGGTGGTGTATTGCGTCTTCATGTCGCTCATCAATGCCTACGTGGCGGCCTACTACAGCACAGAAGCCTGGGTCAATTTCAAGCTCTGGGGCTATGCGTTTCCACTGGTCTTTATCGTCGCCCAGGGCTTCTATATTTCGCGCTATCTCAAGACCGATGAACCCAAGGCCTGAAAAAATTCACCCCACCAGCCGCCACATGACCGCCACCGACGCCCTCTCCACAGCCCCCACCGCACAGCAGCTTGAACAGCGTTTGCGCGACACCCTGCAACCCAGCGCGCTGGAGGTGATCGACGAAAGTTGTCAGCACCACGGCCATGCCGGTGCCAACGGCAGCGGTTTTGGCACCCATTTTCGGGTGCGCATCACTTCACACTTATTTACCGGCAAGTCAATCGTGATGCGACACCGCCTTGTGTATGATGCGCTGCACGATTTCATGGCACACGGCTTGCACGCCCTGGCCATTGAAGCCCAAGCGCCGACTGCTTGATCTTTTTAAACTTTGTTAACCAGGGATCCCGAATGAAAATGAAATTTCTTTCCGCCATTGCCGCTGCCGCACTCTTAAGCACGCTGGCACCAACGGTATTGGCGCAAAACGTGGCTATCGTCAACGGCAAAGCGGTGCCCACAGCACGCGTGGACGCGCTCGCCCAGCAAGTGGCCCGCTCGGGCCGCCCGGTCACACCTGAAATGCAGGGGCAATTGAAAGACGAAGTGATTGCACGTGAAATCTTCATGCAAGAGGCCAAAAAGCAGGGTCTCGACACCACGGAAGACTTCAGAACCCAAATGGAACTGGCACGCCAAACGCTGCTGATCCGGGAACTCTTTGCCAACTATCAAAAAACCAGTCCCGTCTCCGATGCGGACATCAAGGCCGAGTACGACAAGTTCGCAGCCGCCAACAGTGGCAAGGAATACCGTGCCCGTCACATCCTGGTTGAAAAAGAAGACCAGGCCAAAGCCATCATTGCCCAGTTGAAAAAGGGTGGAAAATTTGACGAAATCGCCAAGAAGTCCAGCAAGGATCCGGGCTCTGGTGCCAACGGCGGCGATCTCGACTGGGCCAACCCCAGCAACTACGTGCCTGAATTCTCGCAAGCCCTGATCAAGCTGACCAAGGGCCAGACGACCGAGACGCCCGTCAAGTCACAGTTTGGCTACCACATCATCCGCCTGGACGATGTGCGCGATGCCCAACTGCCAAAATTTGACGATGTCAAACCGCAAATTGCACAGCAACTGCAGCAGCAAAAGATGACCAAATACCAGGAAGAACTGCGCGCCAAGGCCAAAATCGAATAAGCCCTGCAAGCACCTTAAAAGAAAAGCGGCCGAGGCCGCTTTTTTTACGTCCACTGGGGTTTTACCAAGCTGTTGGCCCGAGAAATCGCAGAACCCCAACCCCGATGCGGCTTATGACAGGTCTATCAATGGCCGTTTGAGACTGATTGCGGCCTTATTCCATTTCTAATTCACAAATGAAGTTAAAAATGCACCAATGATCCAGGGCCAGGATACGATGGAGCCTACAGTGCTGGGGTCGAATTCCATTGTTTTCAGCGCCATCGACAAGTGATCTTCCAACGCATCGAGGCTCTTGAAGACCCGGTTGTGAAAGAATTTCTCACGCAGTTCATCCCAGACGTGCTCTATCGGATTGAGCTCGGGCGCGTAGGGTGGAAGTTTCAGCAAGTGGATGTTTTCTGGTGCTTTGAGCGCATCGCTGCGATGCCAGCCCGCACCGTCAATCACCATGATCCATGATGATGCGAT